>Ga0082335_1002753_pt1 | contig 31515 bp, 24 predicted proteins | sample Subgrocontami58m_FD_72375 | JGI IMG/M metagenome (GOLD analysis project Ga0082335, IMG submission 72375) | Subsurface groundwater microbial communities from S. Glens Falls, New York, USA - GMW37 contaminated, 5.8 m (SPADES assembly) (version 2) ...
CACTTCCTCCCCGGCAGGTCAAAATTGGAGCGAACATAGCTGCGCTCGTATGGAGGAGGATTCATGGCGAACCTGTATTCGGCCCTCTGTACGATAATCTCCGCACGGGGAAACGCCTTAAGAAACCCGCAGTGGTCGCTATGCAGATGCGACACAATAATTCCGTTAATGTCTTCAGCGCCGACGCCAATCTGGGCGAGACGCAGAGGAATGCAGTCCTCTTCCGTCATGTTGAACACCCTGGTGGAAGTCCGGCGGTGGTGTTCAACTATTTCCAGGCTCATCCCGGCGTCGAACAGGAAATTCCCTTCATCGGCCCTGATCAGGAAAGTCGTGAAAGGCATCTCGACGATCTTGCCCATGTCCACCTGGTGAGTGATGTATCCCTTGTCAAAAGGCATGGAACCGCAGTTGAAAGCGTGCACACTCTTAATCATGTATCCTCCTGTCCGGCTAAAGCCGGTAACCAGATGACCCACTGCCCGGGTTCCTGGATTCCTGATCAAGTCCGGAATGACGAAATACTAAGGTATTGCCGAGACATCACACCAGTTTAGTGTGCCATTGACCGCTCCGGCGGGGTAGATTCTTCACTTCGTTCAGAATGACACATTTCGGGCTTCTTTCCTGTCAATCAGGAGAAGCGAAGCACATCCTGCCCTGGGTGCAGCCGAAGGGAAGAATCTCCGCCCCTCCATCCTTTGCGCCTACCTTTTTTGCTTTCGCATGACCTTCTGTATTGCAGCCTTGACCTTGTTCAAATCAGGAATTACGAAGTTCTCCATTGGCCGACTGAAGGGAACGGGTACCTGTTCCCGGGTGACCCGCTGGATAGGGGCGTCAAGGTAGCCGAACGCATCGTCATCCTCCACTACCACCGCTGCGATCTCGGCCGCGGCGCCGCAGGTCCGTGGAGCATCGTCAAGAATCACAAGACGGTTGGTCTTCTTTACGGAGTCGAGAATAGTCTTCTTGTCCAACGGCACCAGTGTCCGCGGGTCGATCACCTCTACCGAGATGCCTTCTTTGGCGAATTCCTCAGCGGCTGCCAGGGCAAGCAGCACCATGCCGCCAATGCCTACTACCGTGACATCCGTGCCAACTCGCCTTATCTCAGCCACTCCCAGAGGCACCACATAGTCCTCTTCAGGAATACTGGCCTTGAGCCCTCTGACGCGCGAATGCTGGAAGAAGAGCACGGGGTTGTCATCTCTGATTGAGGCCTTGAGCAGACCTTTGCCATCGTAAGGTGTTGTCGGCATCACTATTTTGAGGCCGGGAGCATTCATGAACATAGCCTGGGGGCTCTCAGCGTGCTGGGCGGCCATACCGCTCATAGCTCCCGAAATCCCCAGGATAACCATCGGAAGCTTAAACTGTCCCCCTGACATGTGCCTCAGTTTGCCGGCATGACTGACGATCTGGTCAAAAGCCACATACGAGAAACTGAACAGTGACAGGTCAACAATCGGCCTCATTCCCGCAGCCGCAGCCCCTACAGCCGTTCCAACGAAACCCTCCTCGGACAGAGGCGCGTTTATCACCCGCTCCCGTCCGAATTCCTCTGCCAGCCCTGCGGCCAGACCCAGAGGGCCGCTCGCCGAGTCTTCTCCAACGACGAAAACCGACTTGTCCCGGCGCATCTCCTCCCGTATGCCTTCATTAACGGCCTGGACAAAATTCATTTCTTTCATGTTCATTCTCCTTAACTATCGGCAGTTTCAAACGAAGAGATCTTCCAGTGCTTCCTCTGGAGCCGGCAGAGGACTCTGCCGGGAATACGCCACAGCTTCATCGATTTGAGCCTTGACGCCATCGTCGATACGGGTTGCATCCGCTTTGGTCAGCGCCCCCATTTCAATCAACATGGCTTCGAGATTGACCACAGGGTCTTTCCGCCTCCATTCCTCGATCTCCTCCCTGGTCCGATAGCCGCCTTTGGCAAGGAATTCATCGCTCCCGGAATGTGCCATATAGCGGTAGGTCTTGCCCTCGATGAGGCTCGGCCCGCCGCCCCGCCGCGCCAGCGCGATAGCCTCCGAGATTGTATCTGACACCGCTTGCAGGTCCTGACCATCCACAACCACGCCTGGCATGTTGTAGCCGGCAGCCCTCGATGCAACATCTTTCACCGAAATACCATAGGACGCGGGCGTCGTCATGGCGTACATGTTGTTCTCGCAGACAAAGATCACGGGGAGCTTCCAGATGGATGCCAGGTTCAGCGCCTCATGGAAAGTCCCTTCGCAGGCAGCACCGTCGCCGAAAAAGCAAACGGTGACCTGGTCGGTCCCTCGTAGCTTGCTGGCGAGCGCCGGCCCGTTTGCGAGAGGCAGCCCCCCGCCTACAATGCCACAGCTTGCGAGGTAGCCAAGTTCGACATTCGCCAGGTGCAACATGCCGCCCTTGCCTTTGCAGTATCCGGTCTTCTTGCCAAGAGCCTCTGCCAATATGCGCTTTATGTCACCTCCCTTGGCAATCAGGTGGCCGTGACCCCGGTGGTTGGATATGATGTAATCGTTGGTGCGAAGATTGCTGCAGACACCAACAGCCATTGCCTCCTGTCCGATGCAGGTGTGGGGCGAGGACAGCAGCTCCCCCGCTTTCTGCAGAGCGAGAAGCCGCTCCTCGAATCGCCTGATCAGCAGCATCCTGGTATACAGCCCGACTAACTTCTCTTGATCTACAGCCATGATTCCTCCTTCCGACTTGGTTAATTACCCGAAACGCTTGAGTCCCCGCTAAGTAACCTCAGTCTGGCGCTACGGCGGGAGAGATTCTTCACTTCGTTCAGAATGACAATTTGACAATTGAAGCAGAGTGACCACTTTGTTCTCGTAAGACATAACACTAGCCTGATGGCAAGGAATGTATGCTCTCATGAGTTACCGCCATGGCCGCCTCCATCAGAGCCTCGGACAGAGAAGGGTGAATGTGGATAGCCGAGCCGATCTCCTGCGGGGTGGCCTCCACCTTCATAGCCAGAACTGACTCCGGTATGAGGTTGGAAGCCTGAGGTCCGATCATGTGCACTCCGAGAGTCTGCCCGTACCTGGAATCGGCGATGATCTTCACCAGGCCTGACCTCTCCCCCAGAATTGTGGCCATTCCGTTTGCGGCGAAGGGGAATCTCCCAATCTGTAGAGAATGGCCCTGTCCCACTGCCTCCTCTTCGGTAAGGCCCACGCTGGCTATCTCAGGTATAGTATTCAAACATTTAGGTATAGCAGCATAGTCCATGCGCACATCCTTGCCCAAGGCATTTTCAGCGGCTACCTTTCCTTCCGCGAAGGCAACATGGGCCAGCCGACCCCCCGTCGCGTCACCGGCGGCAAATACGCCGGGAACACTGGTCTCCATCCTGCTGTTCACCGCAATGCCGCTGGCTCCCTCCTTTACGCCTGCTGCGTCAAGCCCGAGCCCGTCAACGTTTGCCTCCCTCTCCTCCGCCATGAGCACATAATGACAGGTCAACGTCGTCTCTTTCCCATCGATGACTGCAGTTACTGCCTTTTGTCCCTCGCGGTTACCAACTACAGACTGAATGCTGGACCGGGGGTGCACAATGACCTTGCTCTTCTTCATCTCCCGCAGGAAAAGGGTTACGATTTCCTGGTCGACCCCGGGAAGAATCCGGGACGAACCGGTGATGACGGTAACCTGTGTACCCAGACGGTTGAAAATAGCAGCGAATGTGAAGGCGACGGTCCCGTCGCCGACAATCAGCACTGAGCGGGGAATCTCCTTGAGGTCCAATGCCTGGTCGGTAGTAATCGACTCTTCCGCGCCGGTGAACAAGGGTTTCCTGATTCTGGAGCCTGTGGCTATGATTACCTGGCGGGCGCTTATCTTAGTGCAGGCGCCGCCCTCCTGACGCAATTCGACCTCACGCGCCGACAGGAGTCTTCCCCTGCCCTTCAACACCTCGACGCCATTGCCCTTCACCAGCAGGTCCAACCCCCCCGTGACAGTTTTGACGACGGTGTCCTTGCGGGCCATCATCCTGGCCAGGTTGACCTCCTCTACCTTCAGGGTTATCCCGTAATCCCTGGCCTTGCCGGGCATTTCGAGGAATTCTGTCCCTCTGACGAGCACCGATGTGGGGATGCACCCCCGCTTGATGCATGTTCCGCCCAGAGACTCCTCCTCAATCAATGCAGCCTTGCCGCCGAGCTGCATCACCCTTATCGCCGCGACGTAGCCGGCTGGCCCGCCCCCGATTACGACCACATCTTTTTCTTCCACTCTGGAGTTATCCTTCCTATTTGAAGAATTCTTGCAAACCTGGATCTCACCCTCGGCAGGAGGCTGCGATCATCACACCAGCAGAAGCTCCGGATTCTCCAGCAGTTGGGCTACCCGGGCCATGAACCTGCTCGCCACCGCACCGTCAATTACCCTGTGATCGTAGGTGAAACTGCACGTCATTACCGGTCTTATCACGATTTGCCCATCTCTGACCACCGGCCTGTCCGTTATTGCCCCCAGGCAAAGAATCGCGGATTGCGGCTGGTTGATTATCGGAGTCTGGAAACCCCACCCGGTGCCAACCGCTCCAAGATTCGTCACGGTGAAAGTGCCACCCACGACATCATCGGGACTCAGCTTCCGGGTGCGTGCCTTTTCCACCAGAGCTGTCGCCTCCGTGGCTATCTGAAGCAGAGATTTCCGGTCCGCGTTTTTTATCACAGGCACTATCAACCCCTCATCACCCTCACCGCCAAGAGCCACTGCAAGCCCGACGTTGACGTCCTCCCATATCTTGATCTCATCCTCTATGAGGCTGGAGTTAATCCTGGGGTTGTCTTTGAGGGCTTTGGCGCAGACCAGTACCGAAATATGTGAATAGGTGATGCGAGCACCAATTGACTTCTCTTGCGCCACAAGTTTGTCGCGCAGATTGACTGCCCGGGCCATATCTATCTCACCCATATTGGTAACCTGGGCGGATACGGCCAGGCTGCGTTGCATGTGCTCGGCGATGGACTTTCTCATCCCCTTGAGAGGTTCCGAGCTTCTGACGATCTTGCCCTGGTGCAGATTCGCGACCGTAGGGGCTTCGATCTTCCTCTGAGTGTTCTTCCCTTCCTCAAGCTTCTTCGCCGCAATGGCCTTCTCGATGTCCTCCCTCACTATCCTGCCCCCGGGGCCGGTGCCGGTGACTCTGGTTATGTCTATCGACTGTTCCTCTGCCATCCTTCGCGCCACTGGGGAGATACGTATCTGCCCCTTTTCAAGGTCGTTCGCCGGCGCCTCAGAGGCAGGCCCAACGACAGGGGCTCCACCCACCTCCATAGAGGCATATCTCTCTGTCGCAGGTTCACTCTGAAGGGCCGTCAGTTCTTCTTTGGTCTTTGCCAGCAGCCCCACCACTCTGCTGACGTTGACCTTATTGTCGGCTTGAACCAGACGGTGAACAAAACCGGATGCTGTAGCCTGCAATTCGCTGCTGATCTTCTCGGTCTCTATGTCCGCAACCACCTGGCCCTCCTCGACCCATTCCCCCTCACTTACCCTCCAACCAGTAATCGTGGCTTCGGTCATGGTCATGCCTATCTGGGGTATCGCAATGTTTACAGCCATCTATCTCTCCGAGTACTTGAATATCATTTGATTGCGGACGGCCCTTCGAATCGTTATCGTCGGATGCGGTCCTGGTAATCCTTTGCCGTTTGAAGCACGTCGATCTCAGCAGGGCTGGCTATCTTGACCAATATCATCCACCCCTTCTTGTAGGGGTCCTGATTAACGAGGGCCGGCTGGCTGACTACAGCCTGGTTTACTTCAACCACTTCTCCAGTCACCGGACTGTAAAGATCATTCGTCGCCTTCACAGACTCTATCACGCCAAAGGGCTCCATGTGGGTGACACGGGTCCCAACTTCCGGAAGCTCTACCAGGACCACGTCTTTGAGCTGTTCCTGGGCATACTGGGTAATCCCGACCCTGCCCAGATTGTCGCCCTCGAGTCTCAACCAGGTGTGTTCTTCGTTGTATCTTAGCTCTGTCGGATACATGTGTTGTATCATGCAACTTCCGCTCCAATAATGCTAGTCATTCATCGCCTTCCAAACTAGCTGCGCTATGTCCAGGATGCCGACATCGGCTTTAGTTGCTATCTTGGCCATGTTTATTGCCCTCACACACGACGGACACGCTGTCACCACGCTGCCGGCCCCTGTATGCAACACTTCCTTCAGCTTGCGCCCGGCGATGTCAAGCGATAGGCTCTGAGAAGATGCCAGCATATCCCCGCCCGAGCCGCAACAGATGCAGTGTTCCCTATTCTCGTCGAACTCTACAACGCCCAGACCCGGAATCCTGCTCATGACGTAGCGCGGCTCGTCAAAGATACCGCTATTCCTGCCCAGATCGCAAGGATCATGGTAGGTGACGTTGGCGTCCAATCCCTTTATGCTTATTTTCCGCTGTTCCAGCAGGCTGCTCAGGAATTCTGTAGAGTGCAAGACGTCAAATGGAGGTTTGGAAGCGGTAATCTCATAGTACTCGTCCTTCCACATCCGGTAGCACCCAGGGCAAGTCATTACTACCGTCTTTGCCCCCATGTCGCTAATCCGGTCGATGTTATGACGCATGGAAATCGCCGCATCTTCCTTGTGACCTGCTGCCATCAGCGGAAACCCACAACACCACTCCTCACCACCCAGGATAGTAAAGTCCGTGCCAGCCCGTGTGAGTATCTGAACAAACGAACAGGCTATGTCCTGGACCATGGGGTAGAAAGATGTTATGCATCCAACGTAATAGACAACCTCGGCCGTCCTCTTTTTCCCTATTTCACCCGAACTCAGTTTTCTAGTCCATCGCGCTCTCTGTTCATTTGGCTTCGCGGCGATATTGTGTGACTGGTTGACGGTCAGGGTTAGAGCTTTCAAACTCTCCAGTTCGAAGCCTTTGCTTACAAGGTCGCTCCTCAGGTCTCTCCATAGCCCCGGCGACTTTATGTCCACGCTGCAGTCAACCTTGCACCTGCCACACATTGTGCATTCAAAGATCGACCGCAGGCGCTCGTCATCGGTATTGTCACCCCTTGACAGCCCGTTCCCCGGCCAATCCCTGGCCGTAAGTATCCGGCCGCGAGGGGTGGAAGAAACCCAGTGCTGCCTCGTCGGGCAGTAGTTCATGCAGTAACCGCACTGACTGCAGGCGGCTATTTCTTCTCGAAAGCCAGGCACCTCACTCTTGTCCGCGTTGCCCGGGACTAGCCTGTCTGCTATGGACATGGACGCCATACCAGTCTGGTACACGGCGGAATTGAGAAACAGAGGAGGTCCAGACCACATCCCCGGATTCAGGATGCCTTCAGGATCAAGCTGTTTCTTCCTTTTCCTGATTTCTTCCCGTTTCTGTCTGGACAGTATCTGTTTCCTGTACGGGGCATTCCACACGCCCACGCCACCGCCCGGCCTTCCACCAAGGTCCAGCGCCAGATTGGAAATATCTCTCGGAGTGTGAAGTGCCAGCAGATACTCAGCCCTCTGGTTCTCGTCAGTAGGCACCATTGGCATCATCATGCATTCGCTGTTGGAGATAACGTACCCCAGGAGTGCAATCGGTCGCTTTCGCAACTTGTTCAGGCCTTTGTAGAACAGGTGCTGGCGCTCCGATGGGATATGAACGGTCAAGGGTAACGCAGTCCGGGCCACTCTTCTTATCCTGAGCGTGTTGAACCTGTGCCGCCATTCGCGCTCTGCACCCTCAACTTCTTGGGAACCGAATTGGGCCATCAACCTGCCAGCGACGTCCTTGCCCGCATCGATTTCCTCCCTGTCGCCCTCATATGTGACCAGGGCAGTGCCGCCTGTGGGACCGGCGTCTGCTGCTTCGTAGCCGGAAGCCTTGAGGAGACTGAGGTACCTGTGGTCCAGAAACTCGATGGCATAAGGTCGAGGTGCAGCCTTAGCCAGAGCACTGACGAAGTCGAAAAGCTCATGCATCTCGTCGAAACGAAGAAGACTGTGTACGCTGTGTTTGGGAGTCCTCCTCACCTTCAGCCGGACCCTGGTGAGTATACCCAGGACTCCTTCGCTCCCGACGAACCACTCAAGTCCTTCTCCTCGGGCATACTCTTTGACAGTGCCATCGGCAAGGACTATCTCGGCTGAGAGGAGATGCTCGGATACCGGGCCGTACTGCAAGCTGCCGATTCCAAAGCCGGTCCCCATTATCCAACCGCCCACCGTTGCTGACCTGGCGCTGGACGGGTAACTCTGCAGCGTCAAGCCCGCCTTCCTCAGCTTCCTGTCCAATTCCCACCATGTAACACCGGCCCCGGCTGTCACAGTTCCCTGGACACTGTCGATATTCACGACCTCTGACAGGTCCCTCAAGTCCAATACGACGCCCTCTTTTTTGGGCACAGACCCGAACAGGGCGGAGGACCCGGCTCCTCGCGCCACGACGGGTATGCCGTTGCGACTGCAATAGTCGAGAATCGAGCAAACCTCTGCGGTTGTGTTCGGTTTGACCACAGCAGAGGGCATCGTCTTGAATCGCCTTTTCAATACACCCGGAACAACGAGCAGGTCACTGCTGTAGGACCAGCGCTCGAAAGGCCGTACGGTTACCCGGTCTCCAACTATCTTCTTCAGATCGTTTTCCATGTCTTTCTGTTTCAAGTCTGTTCTACGGTCGTCCGACGTTACTCACTCGTGTTGCGTCTCAGTAACGGCTCTACAATGCCGTCATTCCGGCAATCACAGGGACACTACACCAGTGCTGCTTCCCGCTTTGCGAAGAACTCGGCAGCCCTGTATGAACTTCTTACAAGGGGAGCAGAGGCCACGCCGGCGAACCCCATTCTTTTGCCAATTCCCTGATAGTCAGCAAACTCTTCGGGAGGGATGAACCTGAGCACGCCGTGATGGTCAAGAGAGGGCTGAAGATACTGCCCGATAGTAAGCAAATCGCAATCGGCCTCTCTCAAGTCCTCCATCACTTCGATCACTTCGTCCCTCGTCTCTCCCAAGCCCAACATCAGACCGCTCTTGGTGATAACGCCTGGATCCGATTTGGCAACCGTGTAGAGAAGCTCGACTGAACGGTTGTAGTCTGCCCCTGACCTGACCTCAGGGTATAGTCGGGGGACCGTTTCCAGGTTATGGCCTATCACCTGAGGCCTGGCTTCCACTACCGTCCTCAGGGATTCCAAAGAGCCGAGGAAATCCGGAATAAGGACCTCGACAACGACGTCCTTCCTGTTTCGGCGAAGGACAGCAATCGTCCTGGCGAAATGAGAGGCCCCTCCGTCAGGAAGGTCATCCCTGGTTACCGACGTTATGACGACGTAGCCCAGACCCATGGCCTCCACCGCTTCCAGGAGATTCCGGGGTTCATGTTCGTCAACGGGGCGAGGCAATCCTTTCTTGACTGCGCAAAACGAACAGCGCCGTGTGCAAACATCTCCGAGAATCAGAAATGTCGCCGTATGCCTGGAAAAGCACTCGCCCATATTCGGACAAAGCGCGCTTTCGCAAATGCTGTGCAACTCCAGTCTGCTGAGAAGGCTCTTCTGAGTTGTCATGGCCCGGGGGTCCGGGAACGACCGTTTGAACCAATCCGGCAGTCTCCTACTCATATTCAGTCCCAATTGGCCGAGCGGCAACGGCCATGTCAGTGTCGAATACGACGGAGAAGTGGGAGATCAGCTTCTGCATCACTACTTCCCTTGGAATGTCTTCGGACAGTACCTCTGACATGGACGTGGCTCTTCTGTCGCGAAAGCCGCACGGGTTTATCAACGAGAAGTGCTTCAGGTTCGGACTTATGTTAAGGGCAAACCCGTGCATGGTAATCCATCTGCTGATCCTTATCCCGATGGCGGCTATCTCCTGGTTATCTATCCAAACCCCCGGGTGGCTTGCGTCTCTGGCACCGTCTATGGAGAAACTGCGCAGAGTCCTTATGACTACCTCTTCAACATCGCGAACGTACTTGTGCAGGTCTTTCTCTCTCTGCCTGAGGTCGATTATTGGATAGCCGACGAGTTGCCCCGGACCATGATAAGTAACATCGCCTCCCCTGTCTGTGCAAAAGACGGAAATGCCCTGTCTCGCCAGGTCGGCGCTGGCCATGAGGACGTTCTCCAACCTGCCGGACTTTCCGATTGTGATTGTAGGCGGATGCTCAAGCAGCAGGAGCGTGTCCTTGATTTCTCCAGCCAACCTGCGATTCAAGAGGTCCCTCTGAAGATCGGAAGCCGGACCATATGCGATCGATCCGAGCCATGAAACGACGCACGACGTTCTTCCAGCCACCAGGTGAGAACGCTCACATGCTGTCATTCCAGCGCCACCACGGTACCAGGCCTGTTTGTTGAATATCCGAAACCAATCAGCACCCTGAGTTCGTCAACCTTCGCCGACGACCAGGGCGTCGCCTCCAATTGCCGAGGACTCGTCTGAAGCGAGAAACAGGACAGCATTGGCAACATCCCCTGGATCCTTGGTTTGGGCAACAGAAAGGTTTATCCCGGAAGTGGCAAAATCCCTGGCACACTGTTGCCACATGTCAGTGTTTATCATGTGGGGGCACACGGCGTTAACCCTGATTCTGAACGGCTTCAACTCGGCAGCCATGGCCTTGGTGAGCATGAGCACGCCTCCCTTGGAGGCACAATAGGTGCTAGCTGACGGCGCTGCCTTCAACCCGGCTGTAGATGATAAGTTGATGATCACCCCACCACGGGCTTTCATTTCCGGGATCGCATACTTCGAGCAAAGGAACGCCCCTTTGAGGTTGACACCCATCATCCAGTCCCAGTCTTCCTCGGAGACTTCAGTCAGTTGCTTATAGAACCAGATTCCAGCGTTGTTGACCAGAATGTCGAGCTTTCCGTAAGTCTTGACGGTAGCTTTCACCATGTTCCCGGCATCGCTGGCTTTGGACACGTCCGTGAGACAGAAAGTTGCGTCACCACCGGCGTCTTTGATCATCCTCACCGTTGATTCACCGCTGGCATAGGAAGCCCGGTTAAGATCGGCTATCATGACCCTGGCGCCTTCCCTGGCCAATCGCAGGGCAATGGCCCGACCTATACCGGCTCCAGCACCTGTGACAATTGCCACCTTACCATGCAATTTCATCGCTTGCTCCTCCAGTATCTCAGATATTGTATACGCCTCGAAGTTTCAGCACACATTACAGTTGCCTCCCTCAAATAAAGTGCCCGTACGAAAAGAGCCTCTATTCATGCCATGTGGCCATATGACTTCGATGGGTCTCATTCAGCATTTCCGGGACCATGTACTTATCGTAGAAGTCCAGGTCCAGATGATGGACTTGAATCCATTCCCTCAGCAGTATGGTATCGGTAATCGCCGGGAACCTCCCGTATGTATCGTAGATGTAGTTGCAGTAGTCCTTGACCATGGCGATCATCTCCTTGCCCGGCTTGTCATACCGGTCAAGGACCTTCTTTCCCTCTTTGAAGGGCACCACCCCTGGATACCTGGAATCGAAGACGCCGCCATGGCCGAACTTCATCTCCACAAAGGCATCAACGGCCTCATCCATGTTCTTGTAGTAGGGGGGACAGTAGGGCTGGAGGACCCCGTCCAGTCCAACCGGGTTCACCTTGCCATCCCTTGTTACCGTGGTGCGGAACCCGAGTCCCTTGGTGACCTTGGTCGCTCCAAGCATCATGAGCCCGGAATAGCCAGCGAAGACCACCGTACCCAGACCCATGGCCTCGGCAGCCAGAGATATGTTCTGCAATATCGCGCTGACAGGGGCAAAGTTGAGCATCAGCGCATTGAATTCAAATGACGACAGGGTGACTTCCGCTCCCTTGATGAAGCCATTGTCCACCCATTTCTGCAACCCGGCGACCTGTCCTCCCCTGAGGTCGTCAATAACTTTTCGTCCCCGGCCTTCGAACAGGACCAGCAGTGTATTGAGGTACTCTTCGGTCTGATCTACCACGGGCATGAAGACCGTGGTACCGGGTTTGCCTGCGTTCCAATGCATGCAAGCTGCTCCCCCCTGGGGGAGGAACTCTGCCCTCTTATCAGAGAGCTTGATGCTGTCATTCCTGAAATAGGCCATTATTTTGTCCCGGTCTGCACTGGTGTCGATCTCTACCGCCCTGGTGGCTTTCCTGGGCTGATAGAGGAAGGTCCCATTGTCGTCGGTGAAGAACAGCTTCGTGCTCAGCACATTACAGGCGGATGGAACTGTCCTTCCTATCCAGGACCCTGAAGCGGTTCCCTGGGTCGTGACTTCGCTGGGAACATCTCCACATATGGCGCCCGTGATTCCCGCACCAGCCCAACACAACAGAGCGGTCTCCAGGTCATTGAGCGGTACCGGAGGTTGCGTTGAAGTATGCGGTCTCATGCCCACATCTGCTATGGCACCGGCCGGGAACCGGCGAGTCCTTCGGCGGGCAAGTGCCTCAAAAAGTGGATATTGAAAGACCTGCTTCATTACTTCTGTGCCTGAAGAAGTCATGAGTTATCCTCCACTGGAGAAACCCGCGAGTCATAGGCGTGGTTGGTTTCGCCCTTGAAATGCACTGCGAAGCTGGCTGCTTCTTCCCCACCAATCTCTTCGGCCCCCCTCTTGAGTCCTAGTGCAAGAGTGTCGCCAATGCCTTGCCTGTAGGCTATCATCTTCAATAATTGAGCTGCGGCCTTTTCGTCGCCCCAACTGAGTTCAAGGCCGCCAGTGTCTTCCTTAGACAGAACGCCTCGATCGAATGCCTCCATTGCCCATGCCACGATAGCGCCCGCCCAATTGCCATCGAAACCCAATCGATCGACATAGTCACTTAGCCAGGTCACAGCTCCTGGGTCGCTAACGCCGATGTTCGAGCCAAGGTTAGAAAGGGACTCGTATTCGGGTTCTTCCCCGACAAAGCCTGTGTAGGGCCCTTCGGTGACGGTGACCGTATTGCAGTGGTTTATGCTGCAACCGAAACAAGGGCTCTTCTTGAGTTTGAAGGCTTCTCGAATGTATTGTCCTGTCAGCTTCTTGTACTCTGGGAAAAGGCTGGTAGTCAGATTCTTCACGGGCAGTGCTGAGTTATTGAGATTGCGTTCAAGACCTGTGGCAGTCCCATATCTGTGGATCGTGCTTATGACGGTGCCGATACTATCCTCTCGCCATTTCTTTGCCACCTCGGCGAACCTGGCCGGGTTGGCAACAGGCACCTTACCTGAACCTGTGGCGGCTATGGCTTTGAGCTTTTTCGAGCCCATGACGACCCCTGTGTTGCCTTTCGATGCAACATGCCCATGCTCATTCTGCACCATCGCTGCGGCGCATAGATGTTCTCCGGCAGGTCCAATTGAACGACCGAAGTCTTCTCCTGCCCGATTTCCTTCTTGATGATATCTTCTGTCTCGAAGGCATCTGCCTTACCCCATGTCGCAGAAGCATCTCGGATCTCACAAGTTCCGTCGTGTATCCACAGATATACCGGCTTACTGGAGATACCCTGGATGATGACCCCGTCGAACCCTGCAAACTTCAGACGCGCCCCGAAAAAACCGTGGGCGTTAGCTACGGCGATATTGGACCCCGTGACGGGATTCAGGGATATTACCTCGTAGTTTGAGGCCGCCTGAACCGGTGTGCCCGTGAAAGGGCCGGTCATGAATATAATCCTGTTGTCCGGATCAGTGGCCTTGACCCCTGGCGGTACTTCGTCGTACATCAGCTTCACGCCGAGGCCGAGTTGCCCGACAAATGATTTCGCGAGTCCTTCGTCCAACTTCTCCGTCGCGGTCCTTCCTGAAGTGAGGTCCACCCGCAACAGTTTCCCCATGTATCCGCCGGAGATCATTTGTGGTTCCCTCCCGTTCTGGTTTTCACGATCAAAAGTCAGCGACAAATTCCTGTTGGCTGGATGCTCAGTTCACCCCTTCACGCAGCGTCTTGGAGCCTTGGGGATTCCTTCTACGGACGCGCACCAAAGTCCACAGCAACTATCTGACCGCTGACAAACGATGCCTCGTCCGACGCCAGGAACAGGGCGACCCGGGCTACCTGCTCGGGTTGCGGGATCTTACCCGAGGGAGAAGCTGCAATTATGGACTTCAACAGCGCTTTCTTTTGTTCTTCGGGCATCTGTGAATAGAACGGAGTATCCATTGCGAAAGGCAGTACACAGTTGCACCGGATGTTATTCTTGGCATGCTCCAATGCAGTCACCTTGGTCAGGTGTATTACTCCTGCCTTACTCACACCATACGCCGCGGTGCCCGCGGCGGGAGTTTTGCCGGCAGTCGAGGCGGTGTTGACGATCGCTCCCCCGCCCTGCTTCAGCATCTGCGGAATGGCGTATTTCGTACCCAGAAGGACTCCGGTCAGATTCACTGAAAGGATGCGGTTCCATAACTCCTCTGTGGTATCTACGACGGAGGCAAATCCCCCGGATATACCCGCATTGTTGTACATGATGTCGAGCTTGCCCCATCGGTCGACAGCGGTCTTGACCATGCGCTGGCAGTCTGCCGCTTTGCTGACGTCAACGCGACAGAAGATGGCATTGCCGCCGGCATCCTTTATCAACTTCACAGTCTCCCGCCCGCTGACCGTCGAGACATCGGCCACTACTACGCTTGCCCCCTCCGCAGCAAAAAGCAGCGCAGCGGCTCTTCCCAACCCCGTTCCAGAACCTGTTATTACGGCTACTTTGTCCTTAAGTCTCATCATTTGCCTCCTTAAGAGTAGTCCATATTCCCCTGGTGATTTGCCTGCACACAGTCACGTGCAACTGCTGAGAAACCCGGAGAGCCGTTATTGTGAGCTATCCTTCCAGATCCAACTCCACATTGAACAGGAACGGCATGCCATGGGACACTCCCTCGACCTCCAATTGGGCCAGGCAACCGGGACAATAGAACTCCCTGTAGGTGCACCATTCAGGGTTGTGGCCAGTTATTCCCGGGTAAATGTCCTTTGGATTGCGGTCGTAGACCAGCGCTTCGAGCTTCCAGTTGGTCTTATAGGAGCCAAATTCGTGACCGCATTCGCATTTCACTACCTTCTGGCCCGCCTTCTCGACGATGAAAAGGTGCTCCTGGAGATGGACCAGGATTCTTTCCTTCCAGCGGACCTTGTCCTGTTCTTCCCTGGCAACCGCCACCAGTCTGTCCTTTTCCAAAGGTTGCGTCATGACTGACATCCTTTCAGCATAGCGGAAGGCTGTTTTTGCCCGAGTTTTGTTAGCGAGGGCTCTTTTCGATCGTCGACCAGGATGGGGATCTGCTCGAAACTAGCCGGAAGGCCCCACTCTTTCTTGAACCTGTCCCTCCATTTGGGAGAAAATCGCAACAGATCGTTGATCATCAACGCGCAGACCCTTGGAATATCGCCTTTGAGCAATCTTTCTCGTTGCTGCGCAATATATTGCCGGGCCGGTATTGCCTTCCGACCGCGTTCAGCACGCAATTTCTTCCGAAGGCTTGCGGTCTGTTCCCGGTCGTAGTCTAGGTCCTGTGGTAAGGGTCCGGTCTTCTTTATCACGGCGCCGTAGACGTCTCTTGCCGCCCTTTCGGTCGTGGCGCCATCGGCAAGGTCTTTCACGATGGCCTTGGGATCCCTCTCAAGTGGATCTCCAAATCCAGCCGCAGAGGAAAGCCGGATCTGGATCAGGTCATAGTTGTGCAGGTCCGTGTTAGGATAGGCAGTGGGCGCGGCGATGTCCAGCGTGCCGCACACATATTTCTCCATCTCCGTTTCCTCGGGTGGGCCCAGGTGCAGAGGATAGGGTTTGCCCCGTGCCATAAGGTCCTTCATGTTGGTGTCAAAGGCGAAGTTCAGGACCAGCGGCGGCGTCGGATACCCTCCCATGAGCCCCTGGATGTTCGGCACATGGTAGTTTACTCCGCCGGTGTTTATTACTACATTGCCCGCTTTGTGGATCATGGCTATGAGGTCCAATGAACAGCCTCCACGGTATTTGCCGAACCCTCCAGAATCCGGCCCGTGGCTCCTTGCCAGGTACATGCTGGCCGTAGTGCGGTCGTAGACCTCGGCGTCGGCGCAGTCACCCTCAGGGTTGAAGCAGAAGTAGTGTGTGTGGATGCCGTCTTTGAGAGCCCTTCCGCCGCTTCCTCCGGCAGCCGCACCACCCATTGCCCAGGTGGCCCTCCTGCCCGACTCATCCTGGCCATAATGGAAAGTGGAGATCGATCCTACAGCCGGGGCGACAACTTCCTCCAGGTAGCCGGCGGCGTAGTACATCCGGCTGATTGCACTGAACAACTCCCCGGTAAGAGCGGCGCCCACCGAGCCGATATATTTATGGGTGGCAGACTGGAGGCTGCACGCATATACGGAGCGATCGGGGATCTTGGACCGTATGGCGAGGTAGGAACCGGCGTTGAACTTACAGTCGTACATGAGGTTCTGCGCCAGGGCACAGAAGAAAGTAGCTCTCGTGGAGCAAGAAGTCCCGTTCCAGGGCCATGGGCCTTCCTGAGACGATCCTTCCAGGTCGAAGTTCAGGTACCCATCCTTATCAACGGTCATTTCCATGTTCGATTGAATGCATCGGGACTCTCTGTTTGGGACCATGGCATCCACGAAGGTCCGTCCGCGGTATACGCCAGGGAGAAACCTGGATTTGATCTTCTCCAGAGTTGCTCTGCGCCCGTCCTCGACGATTTCCTGGACCGCTTCGAGGTAGAACTCAATACCGTACTGCTTGACCAGTTCGATTATGGCGTTGCGCATATAGATGTTGGCGCTCATCTTTGCCTGAGTATCCATGAGCCAAATCGTGGCATCGCGCGTGCCGTGCTCCACGGTTATCTTGAAGTCATTGTTCAAGGTGTTGTTGGTACCCACCTTAGTAGGACTCATCAGCAGGCCCTCGTAGTAGCGGTTGACTGCGCTTGGATCGTATCCTCCAGGGCCGGTGGCTCCCGTCTCCATTTCGTGCGACATTCCCCCTACCCAGGCCACGAGTCGCCCCTCGTAAAAAATCGGGGATATAATGAACTGGTCCTGGGCATGTTGCCCTCCGCAGTGAGGGTCGTTGTTGAAGAAGACGTCTCCTTCGTTTATTCCCGGGTTCTTTTCGTAGTCGTTGAGAGCCATAAAACGAACTACTTCCGTCATGCTCCACACATGCAACAACACACCGGTGGACAGCACCGCAGCATGGCCTTCCGGAGTATATATGCCGGCAATGCACTCACCTGCCTCCTTCACCACGACCGAGCCGGCGACGTACCGGATAAGTTCCTTGGCATTCACTGCTATCTGCAACAGCTTGGCATAGAAGACCTGGTATTCTACCTTTTGCTCTTCCTTAATGGGCATGTGCCGCCAGTAGTAGCCTTGCTTGATACACTCATCCTTTTTTAAGATGAGGTCTTTGAGCCCCAGGCCGGCCGTCTCTCTTGCGTAGGCGCCTATAGTATTCTCCATTGGCTACTCCCTCTTTAATCTCATGGTGAGGTATTCGTCGACTTCGATTCTGGCATTTCCAGGGACGACAAGTGTGGTCGTCGGCGCTTCAATAAGACAAGGCCCGGGCAGGACGTTGGAAGGCCTCAACTTGCTCATGTCGTACACGTTTACCTGCCTGCTCTTGCCGTCAAAATAGGCTTCTCTGTGACCCTTGAGCGAGTCGCGATCCGGGTTCTTGGACGCCATGGCGTGTTTCCGCAGGACCGGTTTTACTTTGCTGTAGGAACTGGTGACGCTGACATCGTATATCTCATAGCCGGCCCGGGTGAATTTGGCGCTCATTGTATATACTCTCTCATAGTCTCTTTCAAACGCGTCGATTAGCTTGTCGAGGTCGGCCGGTGTGTTGATGCGTTCCACCGGCGAATCGACAATGATATCGTGCAGTTGCCTGTCGTATCTGACTGCTGCCGTTCTCCTGATGTGTGCCAAATCGCGGCTGACTCCATCTGACTCCAGTTGGTCCAACGTCCATTCCTCCAGGTCCTCCCAGGCTTTATTCAATGCCTTTCCCAAATTCATCTTCTGATCGTCACTTGCGGTGGGCGGTATTCTCAACGAGACAGTCCGCGTCCGCGTCCTTTCAACATCGGCAGAAGAAGCACCAAAGGCGGAGAACACCGCGGAGTATGGGAATATCAGTACGTCTTTGAAGGACAGCCCCTCGCAATAACCGGCCACGTGGGTAGGGCCACCTCCGCCGAAGGCCAGCAAGGCGAAGTCCCTGCTGTCCAAACCCTTTCCCACAAGCTGCCCATTCAGCAGTTCCCTCATCCTGGCATCGATGATATTCTTTATACCTTCAGCGGCCTCGAGGACGCTCATGCCTAGAGGTTTAGCGACATACTTGTTGATTGATTCTGCTGCCTTGTGTTTGTCAAGCTTCAAGTCGCCACCAAGGAAGTAGTTGGGATCGATGTATCCCAATACCAGGTCTGCGTCGGTGACGGTGGGGAGTTCACCTCCTCGGCCATAGGCCACCGGCCCCGGCACGGCGCCGGCACTCTTCGGGCCGACGAAGAAATCTCCGGTCAACGGGTCCACGCCGGCAATGCTCCCCCCGCCTGCGCCGATGGAAACAACCTGGGCTATTGGGACTGCCACCACCATATTGAGCACTACCGGCTCCCGCTCAATTGCGAACTCTCCGTTGATCACCAGGCCAACGTCAAAACTGGTGCCACCGACGTCGCTGGTCATAACGTTCTTGTACCCGTAGTGCTTGCCGATATACCTTCCGCCAATGAGGCCCCCCACCGGACCTGATTGCACCGTATTTACCGCGATAGTCTTCTCGGCGGTCACAACACCACCGGTCGACTGCATCATCAGAATGTCTTTCTTGAAGCCCTTCTCCCGGCACCGATCGGTTATGTCCTTGGTTGCACCTTGCAGTTTCGATGCAGTGTATGCCTGGATGGCCACAGTGCAGGCTCGAGGCCACTCCCTGATAATGGGGCATACCTCGGCAGCTTCGAAGACCTCGACTTTGTCACGGACCACATTGCGAGTTATCTGAGCGATCCTTTTTTCATTTTCGTTGTTCAGGTAGTCGCTGATGGTGAGCACGACAATCGCCTCTACCCCCTGCCCCAAAAGGTCATTGGCTGCCTGTCGCACTTCATCATCACGGACCGCAACGATAACGTTTCCCTGCCGGTCTGTGCGTTCGGAAACGCCCCTGACCAGGTGTCTGGGAATAAGAGGCTCAAGCTTCTGGTGGATTTGCATATGCATCCTGTCGGCCATGTTAGTGAAGTAGCACCACGCCGCTTTGCCTCGCCCTATTTCGAATATGTCCTCGAAGCCTTTGGAGATAATGAGGCCGCATTTGCGTCCGGTTCTGGTCAGCAGTGCATTGACTACCATGGTGGCCCCGAAACCGAGCACTTCCAGTTCTTTGAGAACATCGTCAAGGGGCATATCCAGCTCCTTGACGGTCCTTTCCAGACTGTTGAAAAACCCGACCGAGATGTTGTGTGGGGTTGAAGAGGACTTCTGGAGAACAAAATCACCTTTCTCGTCTACGATAAGGCAATCGGTGAAAGTCCCCCCAACGTCGATATAGCAGATCTGTTGTTTGGTCACATTGCTCCTCCGGCGAACGAATTCAAAAGTGAGGACCCAGGACAGTCGTCTAGACTATTGCCCCGTCCTCCTTAAGTTGAGTGATTTCATCCCAATTGTACCCGCATATATCCAACAGGATTTCCTCTGTGTGCTGGCCGAACTCGGGCGCCTCCCTGCGCATTCCGCCCGGAGTCTTGCTGAAGGCTATCGGTACATTCAGCATCTTGGTGGGGCCCCATACAGGATGGTCAAAATTCATCACATATTGGTTTGCCGCTACCTGGGGGTCCTTGAGCACTTCCGAAACGGTATTGACCGGGCCGAATACCAGGTCCTTGTACTGCCTTAGAGAGTTCATCCACTCCTCTCTGGTCCTGGTGGAGAATAGTTGGTCAAGTATGCCTATCAACTCGGTCCGGTTTTCATCTCTCTTCTTCTGGTTCTCGAATCTTGGATTTTCCTCCAGGTGAGTGATGCCCACGGCAGCACAGAAATCGTGCCAGTATCGGTCTCCTTGAAGGAGGGCCAACGCAATCCAGCGTTTATCCCTGCATTCATAAACATTGGACAAAGGATTGCCAAAGGCAGTTCGAGGAGTCTGAGGTTGCTCTTCTCCGGTCATCAGGAGTTGGTTTACCAGCAGTCCTTGCAGCGTAAGCATGCTGCTGAGCTGCGACACGTGAATCTCTTGTCCAACGCCTGCACGCTCCCTGGCCATCAAGGCAGCCAGTACCGCGTAGGCCAATATCACTGCAGACATCTGGTCCGCGAGAGCTCCTCGGATGCGGTGTGGTGCTCCGGGTTCGGTGCCGGCGTTCATGAATCCGGAGCGCGCCTGCACTACGATATCGAAGGAAGGCAAGTCAGCATCGGGGCCATTCAATCCCCAACCCGAAGCGCCGGCATAGACCAGGCGCGGATTGTGGCCCGATAGGGTCTCGTAGTCCATGCCTAATCGAGCGGCCACACCCTTGCGGAAATTCTGCACGAATACGTCTGACTTTCGCACCAGCCGGTAGACAAGCTCACGTCCTTTCGGCCTGCTGAGGTCCACTGCTATTGCTCTCTTGTTGCGATTGTTGGTCTCGAAGAAGAAGTTGCGCCCTGCCTCCTCGGCCGTCACCCCGTGGAGCTTCTGCTTTACGCCCCGACCTGGATCTCCAGCACGTTTGTCTTCGATCTTGATTACTTCGGCTCCCAGGTCCCCCAGCATTGCTGTTGCCAGCGGGCCCTGCTGCCATATTGTCCAGTCCAGGATGCGGATCCCGGTCAGCGGTCCAGCCATCTCAATACCCCCTTGCCGGTATCCAGTGCGCGCTCGCTCGGCGGGAAACGGCACGTTCCTCAAGTATGCAGTCACCGGCAAAACATGCTATTCGGCAGAAGCACCATTGGATAGGGTTCTGCCTGTCGGGAAGAGGGCCTTTCCCTATCAAGTTCATCTCATTCTCCATGCTCCGAGGTTCGCCAAACCGCAAACAGGGAAGTTCTGGCCAGTGATGAAATCAGCCCTGGCGGATACGAGAAATGCCACCATATCCGCTATTTCTTCGGATCTCCCCAATCGGCCCAGTCCGGTCCATTCTTTGTACGCATCAAGTTTCTGAGCACTGTTCTTTGCTGCTCCAGGAGTATCAATAGGCCCGGGTGAAACGCAGTTAACGTTTATTCCCCAGGGAGCCATCTCTTTGGCGAGGGACATTGTAAATCCGAAAATGCCTGCCTTGGCAGCAGAGTAATCAATGGCCCCGTTGCTTCCGACCAGTCCGTCGATCGATGAAATGGACACGATTCTTCCCTGTTTTCGTTTCATCATGCCCGCGATTACCGCCCGGCAACAAAAGAAGACACTACTTAGGGTCGATGCGATTCCAGAATTCCAGCCTTCTTCGGTGGTTTCCCAGAAGGGGGCGCGGGGTATGGGCTTAGACCGTCCTCCCGCGTTATTGACCAGAATATCAATATTCCCGAACTCCTCCTCGACCTTCTCGACCATCAGTCTGACTTCCCCGAATAGGGATACGTCTGCCTTTATGGGCATTCCTTTTGCCCCCAGGGATTGCACCTCGCTCGCGACGCTTTGTGCCCCGTCGGGATTGACGTCGACGATCGCAAGACTTGCGCCCTGTCGAGCCAGTTCCAGGCAAATCGCCCGCCCTATGCCACGGCCTCCTCCGGTCACGATTGCGACTTTACTCTGCAACTCTTTCATGAGGCTGACTCCCTTTTCCCCGCAGTGCCAAGGTGTTGGGTGAATTTAACTTTTCTTCGGGTGTAGTGCCAAGGGTGCAGGCACCCCAGTTTTCTTACAGACATGCGTTGTCGGCACAAAGTCACCTCTGTGTCATTGGGCAGCGACGTGACTGGGGAGAGGCGATCCAAGTCCGGAGACGAATGGTGGAAGCATCCTCGCCAGATCTTCATGCGTCCAACGGCCATTCTTGAAGAGGCTTCTGGCGATGGAAGGATCACTGTATATATCAATGATGCCATCCTGGCGCGTGTGGAAGGTGAGGCCGTTGAAAGCGGCGGCGCTATCGCCTGCCAAAAAAACAACTAATGAGGCGGCGGCGTCGGGGGTACGAGTGCTGAACGCGGACGTCGCCCGGTTAGGGCCAGCTATCTGCCTCAGAGCTACCTCCATCATCCTGGTAGATGCCTGAGGCATCACGGCGTTTACCCGCATGCCCTGAGGGCCAAGTTCCTTCGCAAGCGCCCGAGTAAGGCCCAGGATTCCCGCTTTTGCACTGCTATAGTTAGAAGCCCCGGCCATGCCCAATGCACCGGTAGACGATACGTTTATAATGCAGCCACTCCCTCGTTTCAGCATCTCCGAAGCAGCAGCCTTCGAGCAACAAAAGTGCCCTTTGAGGTGGACGGAAATGGTGGTATCCCAGTCCTCCTCGGTCATGTCGACCAGGCGTGCAGGTCTGAAGACGCCGGCATTGTTTACGAGGATGTCTACGCGACCGTAATTCTTCAATGCAGCCCTGATGATATTGGTGCCACCCTGCATCGTGGTGACGGTGTCGTAGTTCGCGACTGCGGTGCCGCCCGCCTTTTTGATCTGATCGGTTACTTCGTCAGCGGGGTTAGTGTCTTCGCCGTTCCCATCAACCGCACACCCGAGGTCGTTAACCACCAGCCGGGCGCCGTTCGCAGCCATCAGCATTGCTATCGCCTTGCCAATGCCCCTTCCTGATCCTGTGACCACACAGACCTTGTTTTCCAAACATCGGACCATTCTGTGCTCTCTCCGACCTTACTTCTGGCGTACGCGGCTCATGGCCGGTCAGCGATCATATTCTCCTGGACGGGACGACCAGAATATCGTACAAAGTCCCCATTAAGGCCGGAGCAAGGCACGCTGGCCAGGGTATCTGCCAATCAGGCGTTTGGACACAAACGAAAGATTTGTCCAGATACCTGACGGCGGCTGGAGTCTCCTCTTACGTTCCGGCAATTACGTTTTTGGCCAGTCAGACTGCCTTACCCGTCGATGTTAGGAGGCGCAACGACTTTCACTTTCTCTGGTACCTTGGAAGTGCGCAACGCCGGGACTCGGTCAGCAGCAAGCAATCCTGCCACCAGCACAGCAGCGATTACCTGAAGGTACCAGACCATGGTCAAAACCAGCACCGCGGCTACCAGGACTGCGATCCTTTTCACTAGCTTGATAGCAGTCTCCGGTGGTCCGAACCCTTCGAAACCCTGTGCGACAAGATAGAACCCAGGAAAAGCCGACAAGACTGCGTAGGCAAACGGGAGTATCTGGAAATTCTGCAAAAGGATAACCGGGTGGAATATAAAGAAGAATGGGGCCACGTAGATCACTGCTGCAAAACGCATGGATTGCCATGTTGTTTTCATCGGCGAAGCCCCGGCAAACCCGGCTGCTACCACAGGGGTTATCGCAGTGGGAGGGGTGAAATCTGCGATCAGGCCCCAGTAGAGGATGGTCATGTGGACGGCCATCTGGTTCAGTCCCATTTTGACTAGTCCTGGAGCGAGAAGGATTGCCACGATAATGTAGACCGCTCCACCCGGCAGCCCGGTGCCAAGAAGAATGCAAACCAATGCAAGTATCAGCAGCGCCACAAGAACGGTGGGAGAGCTATTCTGCAGCCATTGCGCAACAGCGACATGAATGCCGGACAAAGCGAAACCGCCGGTGATCAGTCCCACGCCAAGCAAGATGGCAGCGACCTGGCCGAAAATCTTGGCCGAGTCCTCAAGCATCTTAAACAAGATAGCCAGGTTGGGCCGGGTTGCTTTGTTTATCGTGCAAAGAACGAGCAAGACCACCGTGGCTAGCAGGGCAGCCTGTCCGGCCGGTATTTTCGAAATGAAGAGCCCCCAGACCAGCACGGCCGCGGTTATGATGAGGTGCCAGCCCTCAAGGAGCGTTTGCCGCAAAGGGGGAATTTGTGGTCGTTCCACCTCCGCCGGGAAATTGTTAACGGCGTGTATATGTACCTGCGCGAACAGGCACCAGTAGTAGAGGATTGCCGGGACTGCAGCCGCCAAAGCCACTTGCCAGTACGGAATGCCGAGGAAGTTGGCCATTATGAAAGCCACTGCTCCCATCACGGGGGGCATGATGATGCCCCCTTCTGAGGCGGCTGCTTCAATGGCGGCGGCTATGTGCGGCTTATATCCCGCCTTCTTCATCATAGGAATGGTGAAAGATCCGGAAACCATCACGTTTGCTGTAGCACTGCCCGAAATGGTGCCGAACAGGCTGCTTGAAATAACTGCCGCTTTTGCTGTTCCTCCCCTGGCCCGTCCCAGGATGACGAAGGCAATGTTTGTGAAGAACTTCCCCGCACCGGCAACCTGCGTGGCCAATCCGAAGAATATGAAAAGCAGAAAGACAAGGACAAAAACAGCCATGATCGAGCCAAACAATCCGGCTGAGCTTATGAACACGGTCCCTATCAACCGGTCCAGGCCAAACTTAGAGATTTGCAGGATACCAGGAAAATAGGACCCGACAAGCGGGACAATCAGCATCACAAGGCAGCATAGTGCGAAGAACTTCCCGGCGGTCCGCCGCCCTGCCTCCAGCAGCAGCAGGCACATTATCACTCCCAGCACGACAACCATTTGTGGCGGAAGAATGGCCCAGGAACGGAGTTCTGATTTCTGATAATTGAAGTACAAATAGAAGGGAATGATGAAGACAGTGACTGCCGCAACGATGTCGTACCAGGGTACCTTACGGTCAGTCGGTCCGTCGGTTGCGCGGAAAAGAAGAAAAGAAATCGGCAAGAACAGGCTTGTGCCGACGTACAGGAACTGCTTCACGCCGATGACCCAATTCAGCCGGGGCGCAATTCCCAACACGTAGAATGTGCTGAGGAGTACGCCCAGGAGCGCCATGGCGGCGCATATTCCCCTGACGATTTTCCGCGAATCATTCAAACCATCTACCTCCAAGTTATAGATAGCATCAGAGGGACTTGAAACGGTCCTCTCTGATGCTATTCTCCTTCAGCCAGAAAACCTCACTATTCCCGAGGGATCGAGAGGAAAGGCCTATTTAGTCTTTGCCTTCCAGGCATCGATTCTGGTCTTTTCATCAGCGAGAAGCTGCGCCTGGAGTTTTTCGTGGTCTGCAGTCCAAACTCCTATTTCCTTGTAGAAACGTACCGCGCCCGGATGGTAGGGAGCGACGATGGGAATCTCCACGGCGAATGATTTCCTCCATCCCTTGTCGTAGGCGACGGGGGTGGTTTCGACAACTTCATATGTTGCTTTAGCGAACTGATATGCCAGGTCGTCATCGATGAAGTCGTAGCTGATAACATAGTTCGCTGATGTCGGCAACACCATGTCTTGCTCAGCACCTATGATCGAACCCTTGGCCACATTCTTCATCTGGAATTGCGGCCTCTTCTCGAGGAAAACCTTTAATTTTTCCGGGGTAGGATTGAAGGGGGGAATCACCACGCCTATGGTGGCCTGGAGTTCTACAAACTGGTCTCCGGGGTAGGTTGATACGACAGGGACATCAAGGACACCTGCCTTCAGTGCTTCGATCGAAGCTATGGCGCTGTCAACATTCACTTTCTTCACATCATCCCAGGTCAGCCCCATGGCTTCCAAATACAACCCTGTCGTCTCGTTTACTATTGCGGATGCCGGGATAAACGCAAAGCGCTTACCCTTCATGTCCGCATAGGTCTTGATGCCGGTCTTTCCTGATGTATACACCACCGTGAGCTGAGGAGGTCCCTTAAGCGACATGCGCAATGATTGTGGGCCCAGGTCCTTGAAATCCCCCGCGCCAATAATCGCGTTGTAGATGGTTGAGGAACCTGCCAGTGCGAAATCACCCTGCTTCGCCCTCATCGCGGTGAACATGGCAAGGTCGGCGGGCACTTCCTGCAGAGCAACCTTTGTTCCAATTTTCTGGGCTATAGTTGATGCCAGGCCGACTGAAACCTGGCCGGTTACAGCCCCAGGGCGGTATGGCATGTTAATGACGCTGGGCAAGGGCTTCAGCGTCGTGGTCGTAGGTTTGGGCGCGGCAGTTGTAGTTGTGGCTGCCGTAGTAGTTGTCGGCTTAGCCGAGGTAGTAGCGGCTGTTGTAGTCGTAGCGGCTGTCGTTGCGGGTTTAGTCGTGGTTGATGGAGCCGCCTTCTTACAGCCAGCAAGTATCGTGCTGATTACGAGCAAGACGCTCAGAACAACGAATAGTTTCTTCATTTCCGCCTCCAAAATATAGTTGTTACTTGTTGACCTTCCTGTGTGAATACGATGGCCTGGTCTGGCAATCCAAGCCGTCCCAATCAGTAGCCTTGAAAGACTATTCCCCCTTGAGATCCTCCTTTCTTGCCGCTCCAGCGGCAAGACGCCGGTTCTTTGGCGAAATCCATGGTCGAGTAAACCGTGAAGCGATCTAACTCACGAGGTCAATTATTTGCACGATATTTAATCCTATTCCGTGCAGGTACGCAAGGGTGCCTGCACCCTGAAGAAGCATGGATTGTGGTCGTTTTACGTAGTCGCTGACAGCCTCCTCAGGATAGGGCTCTGGGAGTGTTTCTTATGAATTAGTGAGCTGTTCAGATATGATGTATACTCGCGTGAATTGTCCGAAGGAATCTTGTGTCTTTCGGGCCGCATGACATCATGGAAGCACATTTCTGGGGGTAACAGATATGGTCGGTATCAGGGCTTACGGCGTATATATCCCCCGATACAGGTTGGACCTGCAATCGCTGGCTGATGGCGGACGGGGCGAACGAGCCACTGCAGGGCCTGACGAAGACGCCCTCACCATGGGTGTAGCCGCAGGCTTGAACTGCCTCGAAACCATTGACCGAAATGTGGTCGATGGACTGTACTTTGCGACTACCACGTCACCATACAAAGAGAAGCAAATATCGGTGACAGCCGCCGTCGCAATGGACCTGCGCCGGGACATTGTAACCGCTGATTTTGCCAACTCATTGAGAGCTGGTACAACGGCGCTCCTTGCGGCGGCCGATGCGGTCAAAGCAGGTAGGGTGAGGAACGCGCTTGTAGTGGTCTCAGACATGCGTCCGGCGCTGCCCGGGTCTGAATTCGAAAAGGCTTTCGGAGATGGAGCCTCCGCATTCGTTATCGGTGGGGAAGACGTCGTGGCCAGCATCGAGGGGAGTTATTCGGTAAGTGATGAATTCTTCGATGTATGGAGAGCAGACGAAGACAGATTTCCCCGTTCATGGGAAACCCGCTTTATTCTGGATGAAGGGTATCTCAGGGTATTGCCCGGGGCAGTGGCCGCTTTCCGGGCCAAAAGTGGATTGGCTCTCTCGTCAATAACTAGAGCAGTCTTCAATGGCCCGGATTTGCGCAGGCACCGGGAGATGGCAAAAGCATTGGGACTGGACGCAGGCAAGGTGCAGGACCCCCTGTTCGGACAGCTCGGTGACACAGGCGCCGCCTTTTGCCCGATGTTACTTGCTGCAGCTTTGGAGCAAACGAAGCCCGGCGACAAAGTCCTTGTGGCGAACTATGCAAATGGGGCTGATATCCTGCTTCTGGAGGGGCGAAAACAGGTTGCATCAAAAAGGGGGATCAAGCAATACATAAACTCAAAGAAGGTTACCAAAGACTACCTCGCCTACTTGCGCTGGCATGAACTCATTGACATGGCTGTGGGAGGTCGTCGCCGTCCAGAACCAGCGTCGCCTTCGGCTTCGGCTCTCTGGCGGGAGGTCGACAAGAACCTGCGTCTGCATGGAATGAAGTGCAACACTTGCGGGGCAATTCAATATCCGCGCCAAAGGGTTTGCTACAAATGCGGTTCGTATGAGGACTTTGAAGACTATCCTTTTGCAGGCAGGAAGGCGAGGCTCTTCACCTACAGCCTGGACAACATTAGTCCGACACTAGATCCGCCAAACGTCCTGTCAGTTGTTGACTTCGAGGGGGGTGGAAGGATGTGGGTTACTATGACGGACCGGGACCCTGACCAGATTAAGATCGGCATGCCTGTAGAAATGACTTTCAGGAAGATATTCACCAGAGAAGGTATCCACAATTACTTCTGGGAATGTATGCCCGTCCGCATAGCCTAGGAAAGAGGATACGCGTTGTGAAAAGAGGAATAAGAGACAGGGTGGCCATCGTCGGGATGGGCTGCACCAAGTTTGGCGAGCGATGGGACATAGATGCCGAGGGTCTCCTTACCGAAGCCAGCATTGAGGCCTTTGCTGACGCAGGCATCGGACCGAAGCAGGTGGAAGCGGCATGGCTCGGCACTGCCTACAATAGCATTGGCGGCTCTTTACTTTCGACAACGCTCAAGCTGCGCATCCCCGTATCCAGGGTAGAGTGCGCCTGTGCCACCGCCGCCGATGCGCTGAGGAATGCTGCGTACGCGGTAGCGGCAGGAATCTACGAGATTGTCCTCGTAGTTGGGGTTGAGAAGCGGAAAGACTCAGGATTCGCCGGTGCTGTGGGCGTAGAGCGCGCAGGCTCGCACGTTGGACCGGCGCTGAACCCGCCAGGGTTCTTCGCCCTGGTGGCCAACAGGTATTTTGAGGCATATGGCATACCATACGAGATAGGAAAGAGGACGCTGGCCAAGATCGCCGTGAAGAACCACCGGAATGGTATGCTCAGCCCCAAGGCCCATTTCCACAGGGAGGTTACCCTGGACGAGGTCATCAGGGCTCCGATGATCGCTGCTCCTCTCGGTCTCTATGATTGCTGTGGCGTGAGCGACGGGGCTGCGTCTGCCATCATTTGCCCGGTCGAGACTGCGCGCCAGTTCAGGGACAACTACGTAGTGATAAAGGGCATGGGGATTTGTTCTGGTGATGATTATGCCAGGGTGCCGGATGACTTCAACTTCCTTCATTGGGAAGAGAACCTGGTTGCCGCAAGGCTGGCCTATGAAGAGGCAGGCATTAGCAGACCGAGGGAACAGATCGACATGGCAATCGTTCACGACTGTTTCACCATCAATGAACTTGTCACCATGGAAGACCTCGGTTTCAGCCCAAGGGGTAAGGCGATGGAGGATGTCGACGCAGGCTTCTTCGAGATCAGCGGCGGCCTCCCCGTCAATACTGACGGGGGACTGAAGTGCTTCGGACATCCCACGGGCGCGAGCGGCCTGAGAATGATGTACGAAGTCTACAAGCAGATACAGGGCAAGGCGGGCCCGCGCCAATTGAAGAAAGGGGTGAAAACCGGGCTCACACACAGTCTTGGCGGCTTTCCGGGTGCCTTCACGTCTCTCATTACCGTATTAGGCAGGCATGATTAGCCCCTATGCCAAATGTCCTGCCACGTTGCACGCGAGTCTAGGCTGAAGAAAATAGTCCCCTATGCCTGCTCAATGGACTTTATCGTATGGTAAGCCTCCCAAATCGCGTTGATTATCAGCCTTGGGGCGACGCAATCGCCTATCGCGAAGAGGTTTGTGACCTTGCCTGAAAGTTGTGCCTGAAGCTCGTTGCAGGAATGCATCCCGGGGCTCAGGACCACGGTCTCGGCAGGTATCGTCACTTCCTTCTGGTCTTGTTTAGCTATCAGACCGTCAGCGACAATGCGTTGTGGCCAGGTGTTGGTTAACACCCTTATAGGGCTGTCTTTCATCAGCATGAGCAGCATTCTTCTGTTGTGAAAATCGACCTTGTCCAGTAGCTTCTCGCGCCGAGTTGTCAACGTCACCTGTTTGCCTTGTTCAGCCAGGTGGAGCGCTGTTTCACAGCCGATGAGTCCGCCGCCAACGACCACAGCCTTTTCGCCTGAGTGCTTTTTACCCAGCAACAGGTCTATGGCTGTAACCACGTGTTTGGCTTCAACTCCCGGCAGATCAAGCTGCTGTGGGACCGCACCGGTCGCCAGTACGACCAGATTGGCGTCTTGCCCAAGTACTTCTTTGACAATAGCTTCGGTGTTTAGCTTGACGTCAACTTTGAGTTTTCGTATCTGTGTGATCTGGTACTCCATGTAGTCCAAAAGGTCCTTTTTGCAGGAAGGCGCGCCCGCCGCCCTCAGGTTTCCGCCTAGCCTGTCGCCTTTTTCCCACAGGAGGACATCCATGCCCCGTAGCGCGCCAAGGCGGGCCGCCTCCATCCCGGCGGGGCCGCCGCCGACGACCAGGAGTCTTTTCTTATGTTTCACTCGGGTCAACGTCCACTCTTTCTCGTGACCGCACGCGGGATTCACCGTGCATGAAACTGCGCGGCCTTTGTACAGTTCTCCGCTGCACCCTTCAGAGTCAGTGATGCACAGCACGAGGTCGTCGAGCCTGTCTTCCCTGACCTTGTTCGGCCAATCAGGGTCCGCCAGAAGGCCTCGCCCAAGGGCAATGAAATCGGCCTCGCCTTCCTGCAACACCTTCTCCGCGAGATCAGGGTAATGCAGTTTTCCCACAGCGATTACTGGTATGCTGACAACCGACTTGGTTCTGGCCGCCAGATATACGAGGCATCCCCGTGGTTGATATGTAGTGGGATGCCCGTACCAGGCGGTCTCGTGGGCGCCGGCGTCGAGATGGAGGGCATCGTACCCCATTGCCTCCAACTCCTTTGTTATGAGCAATGACTCTTCGAGTGTTCTGCCGCCCTCGACATGATGGTCCATGCCCATTCGATAGATAACAGGCATGTGGCCACCGGTAGACTTCCTGATTGCGCCGATTATCTCCCTTGCCAGTGTGAGTCGCTTCTCCCGGCTTCCGCCATACTTGTCAGTGCGGCGGTTCCATATGGCGGACATGAACTGGTCGAGAATATACCCGTTATGGCCGTTCATCTCTACGACGTCCGCTCCCGCCATCTGGCACCGTTTTGCCGCTGTCCCGAAGGCCTGTGCAATCTCCTCAACTTCCTCCAGTCTGAGGGCCCGGCACATTATGGAGGGTTCATAAAGGTAGGGACCCGGCGAGGAAGAAATCGGGGGGGTGTTCGGATCCGGGGCGAGGTCTTTCAAGAACTTCGGCAGCACCCTGCCCAGGCCGCCGCTCAATTGTACCGATACCTTTGCACCATGTTTATGTATGCCTGTTGCCATCTTCTGTAGGGATTCAAGGTGTTTGTCCGAATTGATGTTGAAATGATGACTGGTGAACGGCTCCAGTTTCTGCGTGACCATGATGCCGCACGTCGTTATCATGCCCGCTCCACCCCGTGCACGAGCAAGGAAGTATTCATGGACTCTTTCGCCCCAATTGCCGTCGGGCTCATCCATCCTGCCCATTCCCATGGGGGCCATAACGATTCGATTCCTCAACTCGATGTTGCCGATCTTGCCAGGTTCAAACAGTTTCATGTTTTGTATTCCTTTCCAGCAGAAAGTCACTCAACCGAGGCTGGTGCGGTGGGGCAATTGTATTACTTCTTGGATAGCTCTTCAACGTTTTCCGATTCGGGGGTAAAGTACAATCTTGCCAAACCATTAGGCACTCTATATACTACCCCCAAACGAGTAGAGGGGAATAGATGCGGAAAGTCTTTCTGTCTTGGGCAGGGGCCGGAATTGTCGCCCTCATCG
>Ga0082335_1002755_pt1 | contig 31504 bp, 27 predicted proteins | sample Subgrocontami58m_FD_72375 | JGI IMG/M metagenome (GOLD analysis project Ga0082335, IMG submission 72375) | Subsurface groundwater microbial communities from S. Glens Falls, New York, USA - GMW37 contaminated, 5.8 m (SPADES assembly) (version 2) ...
AAGGGCAAGGGCAAGGGCAAGGGCAAGGGCAAGGGCAAGGGCAAGGGCAAGGGCAAGGGCAAGGGCAAGGGCAAGGGCCACGGGAACCGCCGCGCAAGACCGGGGTTCTCGTTCTCGATCGAGGCCCGAGCCGAATCGCGGAATCGGTCATCCACCCGATGCACACCGTACGCGCCACGCTCGCGCGCGCCGCGCCACGCTCGCGCGCGCGTCGCGCCGCATGGTGCGCTCCCGCACGGGAGCGATCGACGATCCGCGCCCGGGGATCGGGTATGATGCGGGGGTTCCTGGAGGAGCGCAAAGTGTTCGACCTGCGGCGATCGGCTTCCCTCCGGCCGCGGCCCACCCCGGGCCGGGGGTCGCGCCCGGCGGTCAGGTCCCCGCTGCATGGTCTCGCGCTCGCCGCGTGCGGGCTTGCCTTTTCCGTGGCTGCCTCAGCCGAGGAAATCGCCTGGCGGTTCGGCTCGGTCGCCGAAGCGATGGCCGCCGCGAAGGAATCGGGCAAGCCGGTGATGGCGCTGTTCTGGTCCGAGAAGCGGGGCGGATGCCCGATGAAGGAAGGCGCGTTCCGCAATCCGGAAGTCGTGGCGCTCGCGGGTTCGTTCGAGTGCGCGTTCGTCGCGAACGAGAAGCACCCGGACGAGGCGACGACCTACGCCTTGCGGCGATTCGCGCTCGCGTTCGTGGCTCCCGACGGGCGGGAGCTGGCGCGGCTTCCGTTCCGGGACTGGGAGTCGGAGGGCGACCCGGCGGCGATCTCGGCCGCGATGGCAACCGCTTTGGCGGAGGCGAAGCGGCCCGCGGGGGAGATCGCCGCGCCGAGCGAGGGGCGGGAGCGGATCGGTCGGCCTGCGCCCGCCTGGCAATTGGAGGGCTGGCTGCGCGGCGAGCCGCGGGAGCTGCAGGACTGCGCGGGCCGCGTGTTGCTGGTGCGCTTCTGGACCCACACCTGCGAGTTCTGCGAGGCGAGCCTGCCGGGACTGCAGGAACTCCAGGAGCGATACGGCGGGCAAGGGCTGACGGTGCTGGGATTCTGGGTGCCGAAGCCCCTCGGCTCGAAGCACACCCCCGCGGAAGTGCTGCGGACGCTGGAGGAATGGGGAGTGACGAAGCTCCCGATCGCGCTGGACACGCAGTGGCAGACCCTGCGCGACTACTGGCTCGAGGGCGGAATGCGCGTGGCGACCTCGGCGTCGTTCCTGATGGACCGGAAGGGGGTGATCCGCTGGCTTCACCCCGGGCCGGAGCTGCATCCCGAGGGCGGGAGCGGGCACGAGGAGTGCGCGCGGCGGTATCGCGACCTCGAGGCGGCGATCCGTCTACTGCTCGCGGAGAAGGGGGGAGGGTAGGATCGCCGCTGAACGTCCAAGCATCCGTGAAATCCGCGAAATCCGTAGTTGGTTCCCCCCGCGAAGGCCGCGCCCGACAGCTCGGAGCGTCCCCAAGGGCCGCGCCGCCGCACGCGTGCTTCAGTCCCGGAAGATCTCCCGGGCGATGATCACGCGCTGGATCTGGCTGGTGCCTTCGTAGATCTGAAAGACCTTGCAGTCGCGCATGAGCTTCTCGACCGGGTACTCGCGGGAGTAGCCGTAGCCGCCGAAGATCTGCACCGCGTCGGTGGTGCACTTCTGGCACATGTCGGCGGCGAAGGCCTTGGCGTAGGCGGCGTACTTGGAAGCGCGGCCGTGGCCGGACTCGGTCATCCGGGCCGAGCGCCAGCAGAGCAGGCGCGCGGCCTCGATGTTCATCGCCATCTCGGCGATCATGAAGGAGATCGCCTGCTGCTGGAAGAGGGGCTTGCCGAAGGCCTGGCGCTGCCTGGCGTAGTCGATCGAGTGCTCCATCGCGCGGCGCGCGACCCCGACCGCCATCGAGGCGATCGCCGGCCGCGAGCGATCGAACACCTGCATCGCAATGTGGAAGCCGTCCCCCTCCGCCCCGAGCAGGCTCTTGCGCGGCACGCGCACGTCTTCGAAGATCATCGAGCAGGTGTCGGAGGCGATCTGCCCCAGCTTGACCTCTTTTTTCCCGGCCGAGACGCCGCGCAGCTCGCGGTCGACGACGAAGGCGCTCATCCCCTTGTGGCGCTTCTCCCGGTCGGTGTAGGCGAAGACGACGTAGAAGTTCGCGTAGGTGCCGTTGGTGATGAACTGCTTGGTGCCGTTGAGCACATATTGGTCGCCGTCGCGCCGCGCCGTGGTCTGGATGCCGATCACGTCCGACCCCGCGGACGGTTCGGTCAGACAGTAGGCGGCCAGTTCCTGCTTCTGCATCATGCGGCCGAGGTAGTGCTTCTTTTGCTCATCGTTGCCCGCGAGCACGATCGGCCATGCCGAGAGCGAGTTGAGGAGGAGGGAGGTGGCCACGCCCGAACACGCCCAGGCGAGTTCTTCGGCGACGATGCACTCCTCGAGGATCCCGACCCCGGGCCCGCCGTACGCTTCGGGAACGTTGAGGTTGATCAGCCCGGTCTCGATCGATTTCTTGACGATCTCGATGGGGAACCTGCCGGTTTGATCGAGCTCGCAGACCACGGGCACGATCTCCTTCTCGGCGAACTTGTGCGCCATGTCCTGCAGGAGTTTCTGTTCCTCGGTCAGCTCGAAGTCGATCATGTCGGGGCTCCTCGACGTTGGGGTCGCCGACTCAGGATAGCACAGGAGCCGGCGGGCCGGAACGATTTCGCGCCGGCACGCGCGCGGCGTGCGCCGAGACGGAATGTTCTCGCCGTCGCTCGCGCATCGGTAGTATATAGGGAGTCCCGACGGAGACACCGATGCCCCAGAAGCTCATCCTCGACGTGGACACGGGGGTGGACGACGCCTTCGCGCTCGCGCTCGCCCTGCGTTGTCCGCTGGCCGAGGTGGTCTCGGTCTGCTCGGTGTTCGGCACCGCCTCGATGGAGAAGACCACGCGCAACACGCTCATGGCGCTCCGGGTGCTCGGGATGGAAGACCGCTTCCGGGTCGGGCGCGGGGCCGACCGGCCGATGTCGATCGATCCGGTCTACTTTCCGGAGATGCACGGCCAGGACGGATTGGGCAACGCCTCCTCGAAGTACCCCGAGCCGCGGCCGCAGCACGGATCGCCGCAGGCGGACAACACGATCATCGAGGCGATCAAGGCCCACCGCAACCAGTGCGTGCTGGTGTGCCTCGGCCCGCTCACCAACGTGGCGCGTGCGATCAAGCGGCACGCCGAGGTGATGAAGACGGTGCAGCGGATCGTGATCCGGGGCGGCGCGCTGCGCGTGCCGGGGAACCTGACCGCGGTCGCGGAGTTCAACTTCGCCTCCGACCCGCTGGCCGCCAAGACCGTGCTCAAGTCGGGCCTGCCGATCACGCTGATCCCGCTCGACGTCTCCCAGCGGGTCACGTTTTCGCGGCAGGAGATCGAGGAGGCGCGGGACCGGGACGGGAGTTCGACCAACAAGTTCCTGGCCGACGCCTCGGACATGACCAGCGCGTACAACCTGAACATGTACGGCTTCCACGGCATGTTCGCGGGGGATGCCCTGGCGGTGGCCGCGGCGCTGCAGCCTTCGCTGGTACGCACGTTCCCGATCCACGTCGACGTCGAGGCACAGGGGGAGTACGCCTACGGCATGTCCGTGGCCGAATTCCGCAAGAAGCGGGCGCGCGGCGTCGCGAACTGCGAGGCCGCCCTGGAAGTGGACGTGGACGCGGCGCGCAGCTTCGTCCGCCGGCACCTGTGGGGCCTGCCCCCGGCCGCCGCGCCCGCTCCGCCGCTCGCCGGCGAATCGCAGGTCGCCGCCCCCAAGCCGGCCTGACCCGCGGTGGGCGTGCGCCCCGGTCACGCCGGAGCCGCCGCGCCCGCATTGCGCGGCTTCGGCGCCTCTCCCTGGATCACGTAGCGCACGACGTAGTACGTGATCGGCACGCCCAGCAGCAGCCCCCAGACCTTGAAGTAGTGCTCCGAGAGCAGGAGGATCACGAGCACCAGCAGGGGGTGCATCTTCATCATGTCGCCGACGATCTTCGGGTTGAGGATGTACGCCTCCACCGCGTGGATGAGCAGGATGAGCACGATCGCCTCGATCGCCATGCCGATCCCGCTCTGTTGCAGCGCCATGAGGGAGATCGGGATGCTGGAGATGATCACCCCCAGGACCGGGATGAAGCTGCACACGAAGACGATCGTGGAAAGAAAGACCGGCGATTGGATCCCGAGCGCGAAAAGGCCGGCGAAGGTGAGCACCGTGTTGCAGACCGCGATCGCCGCCTGCGCCTGGAAGGCGCGCCCGAGCACGCTGCCGAACGCCGCCAGCGAGGGCGCGATCTCGCGGTACAGGTTGCCGAACCGGCTCTGGCCGAGTGCGTCGAATTTGCTCCCGAGCTGCGGGATGTCCCAGACGATGAGCAGCGAGAAGACCAGCGAAAGGAAGAACTGGAGGGTCATCGTCAGGACATCGAGCAGCACGGAGGTGATCCAGCCGGTGATCGTGGGAATCGCTTCCCCGGCCTTCTTGGTGTAATCGGCGATCAGGTCCCGATACCACTGCGACTTGGAGATCTCCTGGAAGGAATCGTGGCCCACCACTTTCTCGACCGTAGACTCGATCTGCAATTTGATGTCCGTGCTGCGCAGTTGCTTCACGAAGGCGTTCGCCTGATCGTAGAAGCGCGGCAGCACCGTCATGCCGAGGAAGATGATCAGCGCGAGCTCCAGGAAAAAGACCCCGAGCACGGTCCCCTTGCGGGCGAGGCTCTGGCCCGGCGGCCGACCCGTCTTGCGGAGCACCCAGTCCACCGCGTTGCGCGTCATGTAGCTGAAGATGAACGTCATGAAAATCATGGTGAAGAAGTCGCGCAGCACGTAGATCGTGCTCAGGAAGGCGACCCAGATCGTGATGGTCTCCCAGGGCACCCGCAGCAGGAACCGGAACTGCTTGCCGGGGTCTTCGACCTCGGGGTCGCGGGTCGGCGCGGCCGCAGCGGTCGGGCCGGCCGAAGACTCGGGAGCGCGCGCCGCGGTCGCGGTGGGCGCAGACAGGGAAGCCCCGCCGGCCGCGGGCGCGGTGGGCGCAGACAGGGAAGCCCCGCCGGCCGCGGTCGCGGTGGGCGCAGACAGGGAAGCCCCGCCGGCCGCGGGCGCGGGTGGTCCGGAAGCCTCCGCGGTCGGGCCGGCGGTCGGCGCGCCCGGGTCGGCCAGGGCGGATGCGGGGATTTCCGGGGCCACGACTTCTCCTTTGCGACGGACCTCCGGAGTGTACCCCGCTACGCCTGCGCGATCAAGCGGCCGAGATCCTGTATACTGGGCGCATGTCCGACGCCGCACGTACCATTGCCGCTCCGCTCCCCACCGCCGCGGGGGGCGGCGTGCTGCACCGCCGCGGGACGATCGCCGTGGTTCATCTTCGCGGCACCGCCCGGGAGCGCGGCCGCCAGCACGGCGAACTGCTGCGCGACGAGATCCGCGGGGGCATCGTCACCTACTTCTGCGACGTCTTCCGCACCCGCCTCCGCAAGGCCGCCGAGCAGAGCGGGAAGCTCGTCGCCCGGCTGATCCCGCTCGCGGTCAAGGAATTCTACCTCGCCAACTTCATCTTCCCCCGGCTGATCGTGCATATGCCCCACGAGATGCGGGAAGAGCTCGCCGGGCTCGCGGAAGGCGCCGGCATCGACGTCGCCGAGATCGCCCAGACCAGCGTCTTCGCCGATCTCTACCTGTACTTCCTGGGCAAGAACTTCCAGGGCATGGGCAAGCTGCTGCCCGACTCCGCCTTCGATGCCTGCACCAGCCTCGCCGCCTGGGGACCCGCCACCGCCGACGGCTCTTTCCTGTATGCGCGCAATCTCGACTTCTTCGGAGTCGGCATCTGGGACCGGCGTCCGGCGGTGTTCTACCACCACCCGAACCAGGGCATGCCCTACGTCTCCATCGCCTGCGCGGGCGTCGGCCCCGCGGGGATCACCGGGATCAACCAGGCCGGTCTCACCGTCGCGCCGCAGCTCAAGCGCACGCGCGCCGTCAGCCTCGACGGCCTGCCCATGCTCTACCTCGCGACCGAGATCGTGCGGCGTGCAGAGTCGCTCGACGATGCCGTGCGGCTGGCGCAGGAGGGTCCCAAGCCCGCGGTCGGCTTCAGCCTGGTGATCACGGACGCGCGGCACCGCACCGCCGCCGCGCTCGAGTGCTCGCACGACGGCGTCCTGGTGCGCCGGCGCGCGACCGGCAACGGGGGGTGGAACGACCCGGATCTGCCCGCGGGGACGTTCGTTCAGACCAACCACTACACCACCGCGCACCGCGAGAAGGAACTCGACATCAACGCGGCGATCCGTGCCCACACGCTCGGCCGCTATCGCCGGGCGCAAGACCTCCTGCGCCGCGACCACGGCAGGATCACCCCCCAGGACATGGTCGAGTACCTCGCCGACCACTTCGACCCCTTCGCGGGCCGGGAGCGCTCGATCGGCAACATCATCGTCCAGCCCTGCAACATCTCGGCCGTGGTGTTCCGGCCCGATGCGGGGGAATTCTGGGTCGCGGAAGGGGATACCCCCGCATCCCATTCCCGATACCGTCGCTTTGCCCTCGACGAGGCCCCGGGCGTGGAGGAGACCCACTCGCTCGACCCGCCGCGCTGGGTGGACGAGCCGCGGTTCGCCGGCTATCGGGACTACGTACGCGCCTACGCCGACAACCTCGGCGATGCGGACCCGGAGTCGCTGATCGCCCTCGTCGCCCGCGCGCGCGCCTGCGACCCGGAAGAGCCCATATATGCGTACATCTGCGGCCTGTTGCGGCTCAAGCAGGCGCGGTGGGCCGACGCGGAGCAGGAACTCGCGGCGGCCGGCGCCCTGGCGGGGAGTGACCTGCCGCACCGGCGCGCGGCGATCGGGCTCTGGGCCGCGGTGGCGCGCTCGCTCCAGGGGAAGTGGCAGGAGGCCCGGGAAACGTTCGCGCAAGCGGCCGGCGACGAGCGGCTCGGGAGCGACGTGCGCGGATGGGCGCGCACGTGGGCCGAGCGCGCGCCCGAGGCGGACGACCTGCGGGTGATGACTCCCGACCTGCAGTACGGGGACATGATGGTCAGCCCGTAACCCTACTTCACGCCCTGGTAGTCGAACTCCCAGCCGACGGTGAACGGCTCCCACCAGGGATCCACACCGGTCACCGGGTCCGAGTGTCGGCCGAAGCCGTTTTCCGAAGGCGGGCGGAGCTCGTAGGTCACGGACCACGATCCCCTTGCCGGCATCTGGAGGCTGGCCCCGTAGTGCGGGCCGTCCTTGGCCACCATCGGCATCATCTTCCCCTCGAGTTTGTGCCCGCTCTCCTTGTGCGCCAGCGTGTAATTCACGGTCAGGTAGGGGATCCACTCGCCGACGCCGAAGCCGTTCTTGTTCCCCTTGATTGCGTGGATGTCGCACTCCAAGTGGATCAGGTCGGGCTGGTCGCCGACCTCCATCCCTTCCATGGTCACCGGCGGAAGCCAGACCGCGGCGATCTTCATGTCGTGCTTGCGCTGTTCGTCCCCGATCGGGAACTCGCGGAACGGCGCCCCCTGGCCGAGCACCCAGCCCGCGGCCACCGTCACCAAGAACGCCGCCGTCACCAGAGTCCGTTTCATGTTCTTCACTCCCCGCGTCGCGGGCGCAGATCGCCCTGTCGCCAATTCCAGATCGTGTCTCGCCCTACCGGCCCGCGCCCACCGGCTCGCGCTTCGCTACCGGAGCCGGAGCCGGCCGCCTCGCCTTGACGATCCCGAAGCCGATCACCCCGGCCGCCAGGAAGAGTCCCTGCACCAGCGCCGTCTGCACCGTGGGGTAGACCCCGAGCAGCGGCAGCGTCGGCAAGTGCGCCACGGGCGTCACGCCGAGCCAACCCGCCTCCTGCAGTTCGGCGATCCCCTTGCCGGCCATCACGAACGCCATGAGGTAGAGGATCGAGCTGGTGCCCGCGACCATCGCCTTGAGCGGAACCCTCACGCTCGCGTACCGGAACACGAGATACATCGCGGCCAGCGCCGCCGAGCCGACCGCCAGCCCACCGAGCACCGGAACCGTCCAGCCCCCCGCGCTCGCGGCCAGAGCCTCGTAGAAGAGCACGGTCTCCGCGCCTTCGCGATACACCGCGAGGAAGGCCACGAGGCCGAGCGACCACAGGCTCCCGGCGCCGATCGAGGCGCGCACCCGCCCCTGCACGAAGCGGTTCCAGCGGGCCACCTCCGAGTTCGCGAGGAACCAGCAGCTCACGTAGAACAGCACCGCCGAGGCGAGGAGCATCGTCACCCCTTCCATCGCCTCCTGGCTCGCGGGCGCGGCGGTGAGCAGCGTGCGCAGACCCCACGCGGTCAACAGGCTCGCCGCCAGCGCCGAGGCGACGCCCAGATGCACGGCGCGCGCGAGGTCCTTCCGTCCGCTGCGAGCGAGCAGGCCGAGGATCGCGGCAATGACGATCAGCGCCTCGAAGCCCTCCCGCACCACGATCAGGAAAGACGAGGCGAAGACGATCGCCGGGCTGTCCTTGGAGCCTTCGGCGCGGCGCACCAGCGACTCGATGTCGGCCGCCAGCGTCTCCAGGCCCGCGCCGGCCTCGTCCGGGACCGCGCCCGCGAGGATCGCCGAGCGCGCGGTCTGGAAGCGGCGTTCGAGGGCCGCGGTCTCGTTCGGATGGCGCGCCGCCAGCCCGGTCTCGAAGCGATGGAAGCCCGCGAAATAAGCCTCGCCGATCCGCTCGGCCGCTCGGGCGCGGTCGCCCGCCGTGAGCGCCGCGGTCGACTCCGCAAAGCGCAAGCGGATGTCGCGGATTGCGTCCGCTGCGGCGCCGAGCTGAGCCAGCACCGCCGGATCCGGCTGGGGTTCGGCCGTCGCGGTCTTGGCGGCCGGGCCCGTCTTGACGACGGCCGGCGTACCGGCCGCGGCCGGGACTTCTCCGGCTGCGATTTCCGCGACGTCCTCCGCGAGCGCGGCGAGCAAGGCGTCGATCACGGCGCGGGCCTCGGCATCGGATCCGCTGCCCTTCGCCAGGGCGAGCAGCCGGTCGCGCACCTCGCCGAACCGCTCCTCGTCCTCGAAGGCCTTCCGGGCCGAGACGTTCTCGCGCACCGCGGTCTCCATGCCTTCGGCTTCGAAGTGGACGAAGTAGGCATCGTAGCAGCCGGTGGAAGCTTCGCCCTCGCGGCGCGCCGTGGCCTGCTCGAGCGCCCAGGCGAGCTTCTGCCGCACGCGATCCACCGTGCCGGCCCAGCCGTCTGCAGGTCGAGACGGCGCAATGGCCGTCGCGGCCGCCGGCGCCACTGCCACCGCCAAGTCCTGCTCGATCGGGGTCCCGCCGACCGACAGCGGCTCCTCGCGCACGGGCTTGCCTTCGCGCCAGATCACCAGCGTGTAGGCCCCCTCGGGGACGTTGGCGATCCGCAACCGGCCCGCGTCGTCGGAAACGCCGTAGTGCGGGCTCGCGAGCACGGCAATCCAGGCGCGCATGTGGGGGTGCACGTCGCAGAGGAGCGGGTAGAATCCGACCTCACGGAATCGCTCTTCGTGGGTGCTGCCCTTGCGGACCATCGCGAAATTGAAGGGACGGATCGGCGATCCGGAATTGACGTTGTGCATCTCGGCATCGCTGTTGACGAACCGGACCGTGGCGCCGGGCGGCACGACGAGCACGCGCGGCACGAAGGCAAGGCCGCGCTGGTCGAGCGAGTAGGCGTCGGCAGGTTGGGGTGCGGTCAGTCCGGGTGCCTTCAGGTACACCAGCGTATGCGGGACGGGTTGTCCCGCTTCTCCGATGACGCGCAGCGTCACATCGGAGGCTTGAAGACTCGCGGGGCACCCGAGAAGCGCCGCCGCGGCCAGCTGAAGAATATGTTGCAACTTCATGTCATTTCATCCCTTAAGATGATCTGACGAAAACATGTTCTGGTGGACGAATCTGAGTTAGGCGACCGCAACTCCAGTTAGTTTTATAGAACTAAAGATCGGCAAAGTCAAGTTTTTTTAGCCGGTCCATAACAGACGACCTTGGACGAAGTTGCGTCGAGTGTTCCTTGAGTGCTCCCATTTCCCTTGATTGCGCGGGGGGGGCTGGGTAGGATGATGTATTGTTACGTGAGAGGCGCTGCGGAGGACGCGGAATGGAGACGTGGAAGAGCTTTGCGGCCAACTCGGTCACTCACAGCGCAGCCCACTACCTGATGGCGATCGAGGAGCTGCGCGAGAAGTCCGGGTATGCGCGCATTTCGGACGTGGCGCGCCATCTGAACATCACGAAGGGTTCGGCCTCGACCGAGATCAAGGGGCTGAAGAACCGCGGCCTGGTCGCCGAGGACGAGAACCGGTTCGTGCTGCTCACCGACATCGGGACCAAGCTGGTCAAGCAGATCGTGCAGAGCCGGCGCACGCTGCAGTACTTCCTGACCAAGATCCTGCGGGTGGAGCCGGAGCAGGCGAAGATCGACGCGTGCAAGATCGAGCACCTGCTGAGCGAGGAGACGGCCACGCGTCTGCTGTGCCTGGTGCAGTACCTGCGCTCGGAAAAGCCGCCGGCGGATGAATTTCTGAAGAATTTCCACCAGTATCATTTCGAGTGCCCGTCTGCCGACAGCTGCGTTTCGTTGGGAGACTCCTGCTGCCTCGGCGGCGAAGACGCGGGAAGCAAGCACATCGACGTGTGACCCGCTACCGTTCGTTGTCGCTTGAACCCTCCGGTCCGATCCACTACCAGGTCAACGGGCGGCGGCTCCGTAGGCCGTCGCGCAGGGTCTCCTCAGTCAGCGAGGCGCCATGGTCAAGCAGAGCGACTGGATCTGGATGGACGGGAAGTGGGTCAAGTGGGACGAGGCCAACGTGCACATCTTGACGCACTCCCTGCATTACGGTCTGGCGGTGTTCGAGGGGATCCGCGCCTACCAGACCCACGACGGGCGCACGGCGGTGTGGCATCTGGACGAGCACATCCGGCGGCTGTTCGAATCGGCGCACATCCTGATGCTGAAGATCCCGTTCAGCAAGCAGGCGATCGCCGAGGCCTGCGTGGAATCGATCCGGAAAAACGGCCTCAAGGAATGCTACCTTCGCCCGCTGGTCTACCTGGGCTACGGGGCGATGGGGGTCTACCCGGCGGACAACCCGATCCGCGTGTCGATCGTGGTGTGGCCCTGGGGCGCCTACCTGGGCGAGGACGCGATCAAGAAGGGGATTCGGGTGCGGGTCAGCTCGTTCACCCGCATGCACGTGAACGCGTTCATGACCAAGGCGAAGGCGACCGGAAGCTACATCAACGGTGTGGTCGCCAAGATGGACGCCAAGCGCGCCGGTTACGACGAGGCGGTGATGCTCGACGCGCAGGGGTATGTGACCGAGGGCAGCGGGGAGAACATCTTCGTAGTGCGCGACGGCGAGATTCGCACCAGCCCGGTGTCCAGCATCCTGCGCGGGATCACGCGCCAGACGGTGATCGAGCTGGCGCGGGAGCGCGGCTGGACGGTGCTCGAATCGCCCATCTCGCGCGACGAGCTCTACACCGCGGACGAGGTCTTCTTCACCGGGACCGCCGCGGAGGTGACTCCCGTACGGGAAGTCGACGATCGGCAGGTGGGAGAGGGGCGCCCGGGGAAGGTCACCAAGGCGATGCAGGAAGCCTTCTTTGCCTCGGTCCTGGGCAAGGACGAGAAGCGGGCAAAGTATCTCACGTTCGTCTAGTACGACAACGCTACCAGATAGCCACAGAGACCACAGAGGAACAGGAGGGACAACGAGTTACGCGCCTCTTTCAGGGATGGGTCGCAATGAACAGGAATCGCAGGATGCGAGCCCAGATCAGGCGACCGGCGGAATACAACATTAAACACATAAAGGACTTCAGACGACTTTCCTCGGTGTCCTCTGTGGCTCGATCCGGTCTGGATTTCCAGCCGCCCCCGTGCGATCGCCGCCCGAACCGTCGAGGGCGGCGGCCCGCACGTCTTCGCGATACCGAGCGGGGCGGCTGCGCGCAGCATGCCCCGCCCGGAACTGTCGATGCCGCTACTTTTTCTTTCCCGGGAAGACGCTCGCGTAGCGGTAGTAGATCTCCAGGCTGAGCACGTTCAGCGCGGTCGCATAGGCGCGCCCGCCTTCGAAGCCCCAGCGATCCACCGGGTCCCAGCTGCCGGCATCGCAGGAGCGGCCGGCTTCCTGGCGCGGCAGGAGCGCCTTGGGGAGCGCGGCGGTCCAGGCCTTCCAGTACTTCTTCTGGCCGTCGCTGCCGGGGCCGTCCGACTGGAACAGGGCGAGGCTCGCCCAATACCAGTAGACGAAGTCGGCGGACAGGTGCTTTTCCCCCCACACGGGCAGGTCGCTCACCAGGTGTTTGGCTCCCCGCTCGATCTCGGGGTCGCGGGAGCCGGGATCGGCGAACCGGCGCACCAGCATCCCGATCGCCGTCATGGTCGGGTGGTTGTGGTAGTCTTCGTTCTTGCCCATGGCCACGACCTTGCAGCCCGCGTCGGCCCGGGAAAGGTAGCCGACCTGGCCCCGTTCGTCGGTGGCGGATTCGACGTAGGCGAGGGCGCCGGCGAGCGCGGATTCGGGGACCGGGATGTCGCCGAGTTGCGCCGACTCGAGCGCCATGACGCACCAACCGGTGACCGACATGTCGTTGTCGCCACAGCGCGGGGAGTAGCGCCAGCCCGCGCCCGGGTTCTGCGCGCGCGCCAGCCAGTCCACGGCGCGCCGCGCCGCCTCCGCGTAGCGCGCATCCTGGGTCATCCCGTACGCCTCGCACACCGCGAGCGTGGCGATCGCGTGGTTGTAGACGAGCTTGGCGCAGGGCTGCTCGGTGATCAGGCCGTCGGCGTCCTGGTGGGCCACCAGCCACTCCAGCGCCTGCCCCACGATTTCGCCGGCCGCCCGGCCGCCGATCAGGTCCTTCGAGTGATGGGTATACCCCGCGCCCAGAAAGGCGAGCGCGGAGAGCCCGGTCACGCCCGTGCGGAATTCGGCCTGGCCCTCGCCGGAACAGCCTGGGAAGTGGCAGCGGAGATCCGACGCGTCGGGGGACCACGAACCCTCCGGCTCCTGGTGTCGGGCCAGCCAGATCAGGCCGGCCTGCACCGCGCCGATCGAGGCCTCGGGAGCCCGTTCGCCCGGGCCACCGCCGGCGGTCTCGCGGGCGCTTGCGGCGCTGAGACGGAGCGACCGGAATCCGAGCGCCGCCAGGCCGCGTGCGGCCGGGATCGCGTCGCCCGCCGGCACCGCGGGGTCGATCGCGAGGGTGATCGAAGCCTCGGGCAGCACTTCGCGCACGGTGGCCAGGTGCTCGAGCAGGCGCTCGAGCCCGGCGATTTCGCGCTTGCCGACCTCGAACCGGGTCCCCTCACGCGCGTCGGAGCGCAGGGTCACGACGAAGGCCGGCTTGCCTACCACCTGGGACGAGGGGAGGCGGAGTGCGTCGGCGAGCAGGTCATGGTCTCGGCGGCCGAGGATCGCCGCGGGACGGCCGGCCAACGCGTCGACCAGGGGCTGGAAGGTTTCCCAGGGAGCGCGCGCGTCGAGCGCGACGTAGAGGATGCTCTCCTGGGCCTGGTCGGCGAGCCAGCTCTCGAGCTCCTGGAGGGAGCGGATCTGGATCAAGCGCGGGTCCGAGGGCTTCCACCCGAGCTCGAGCCCGGTCTGGGCCAGGTACAGGGTGGCCTGAGGACTTCCCGCGAGGGAAAGTCCGTCCGCGACTCCACACAGCTCGATGCCGAGGTCGGCGGGGTCGGGCGGCGGTTCTTGTGCGACCACCGGGATGACCGCCAGGGAGAGGGCGAGGAGCGCGGCGACGGGGCGGAGCGAAGGCAAGCTCATGGACTGACCCTCGAGGAACGCGAAGACGCACCGGGAACCGGGGAACGAACTCGCAGGGGCGAGGTTCACGCTGATGAAAAACAAATCGCCTTTCCGGTCGCGGTCTCCGCCGTAGCCAGCGAAATTGTGGATGGCCGGCGCAGCCACAGCCGTGACCGGGCCCGGCCGAACATCGGCGAATTCGCGACGAGGTTGCCGGTGGGTAACACGGATTCCCAGGCACGGGGCCATTCGCAAGAACGCGATTCGGTCCGATCGGCCCGGGGACGAACCACGCCGGCCCCGTCCGGCCGGATCACTTGCCGTTCGAATAGCGGTAGTAGACTTCGAGGGAGAGCGCATTGAGGGCTACGGCGTAGACGCGGCCGCCCTCGAAGCCCCAGCGATCGTCCGAGTCCCACGAACCGTCCTTGCATCCGGAGGAGATCGCATGCTGATTGCGCACGAGGGCATCGACCATCGCCTTGTTCCACGCCTTCCAATACTTGGCACTGCGGCCGGGGCCGGGGCCGTCGAATTGGAAGAGGGCGAGCGTGCCGTAGTACCAGTAGTAGTAGTCGTTGGTCTTCTTGACCTTGTCCCACACCGGCAGGTCGCACACCAGAGTGCGCGCCCCGAGATCGAGCATCGGATCCTGGGCGCCCTCATTCGCGAAGATGCGGACGCACATGCCGATGGCGGTGAGCGCCTCGTGGTTCGCGAAGTCCTCGTTCTTTCCCTGCACGACGACCTTGACCCCGGCGTCCTCCATCCGCATGTAGCCTGACTTACCGTGGGTGGGCTCGGTCACGTCGTGCAGGAAGGAACGGGCCTCCTTGACCGCCGTGCGGTCCACCTGCAGGCCTGACATCCCGGCGGACTTCAGCGCCATCACGCACCAACTGGTGACCGAGGAGTCGCTGTCGCCGCAGCGGGGTGAGTAGCGCCAGCCTCTGGAGGGGTTCTTGGCGGCGACGAGGTAGTCTACCGCCCGCTGGGCCGGTTCCTGGAGGGACGCCGACTGGGTCATGCCGAAGGCTTCGGAGAGGGCGAGGGTGGCGATCGCGTGATTGTACATCTGCTTGGAGACCCGCGGGCCGACCGCGCCGTCCGGTTGCTGTTGGCTGAGGAGCCACCGGACGCCCCGGTTCACCACCGTGCCGAAGTCCAGCACCTTGCCGGTCGCGGGATCGCCGATTTCCTCGCCGGAAAGCGGGGTATAGCCCGAGCCGAGGAAGGCGAGGAGGGAGAGCCCGGTGAGCGCGGTGTCGTACTCGGCGTACCCGGCGCCGGAGCAGGGGGAGTCGACGCACTGCGCGTGGTACCGCTCCGCCGACCAACTGCCGTCGGCGCTCTGGTGCCGGGCCAGCCAGCGGAGCGCGGCCAACACCGCGGCCTCGGTGGCCTGCGTGCCGCCGCCGCGGGCGACGAGGTTCAGCTTTCCGCCGAGCCGGGTGCCGTAGGGGTCACCGCGCACCGCCTCCTCGGGTTGGTCCCCGCGGGGGGGACGGCGGATCTCGTCTCTTGGCTGATCCGGGTCTGCAGGGTCGGGGCTCGGCTCTTGGCCGGCTGCGGGGACCACAGCCAAGGCGAAGGCGACGATCGCGATGCCGGCGCGGAGCGGGAGTGAACGCATGGACGGACCCTCCACGTTGGGTGCGGGGCGCACCCAGGCACCCAACGAAAGATCGCCTGGGTGGTTCACGGGAATCGAAAACAAACTGGAGATGGCGTCGCGGGCAGTTCAAAGGTCGAGAGACGGTCCGAGCCCGACCGGACCGAACCGCGGGCGCGATCGCGGCGAAGCCGCTTTGGGTTCAGAGGCTCGAGAGGTAGGGGGTCGGCCGGGCGTCGTCAGGGCACGGATTCGCCGTCCGGCGACCACGGGCGGTTCGAGGGCAGGATCGCGGGGTCGGTCGCTCCCGGGGTCGCGGGCGAGGTGCGGCCGGTGTCTACGATGGCGCGTAGCCGGCTGGGTCCGACGAGCTCGATCCCGAGATCGCGCGCGACTTCCTTCGCTTCGTGGGTGAAGGGGAGGGCGGAGAGGATCACGCCCCGGCCGCCGGCCTCGCCCCTGACGATTTCGCGGAAGCGCGGGATCTCCTTGGACGAGACGTGGCCGCTCTCCAGGCTGCGGATGCACTTGAGCACCTGCTTGCCGCCGAACACCGGCTGCTGGTTCTCCATGATCATCACGAAGACGCCTTCGGACTCCTCGTACAGCTTCACCGGCTCGAAGCCGCGCTCGGCGTAGAGGTCGATGATGAAGATGCGGAAGGCTTCCTCGGACATCGTCATCGCCTGGTCCTCGGGGTCGAGCTTCTCCTCGTGCCCCATCCGTTCGTATTCGACCGCCGGGCTCGACTGCTTGATGAGCAGGATCAGCGCGAAGCCAATCACAACAGCGCACAGCGGGATGATGAAGATCATTCGGCAGGGCCTTTCGTTGGCGCCTGCGATGATATCAGAGCCGGACCGGGGGGCCACGGGATTTCCCGCGACCGCGGGACGGTCGCAGGCCGAGCCCCGCACGCGATGCCGTCGTGCTCGTTCTCGAAACCGCCCTCGCGCACGAGCACGACGCCACGGACGGGCGCGCCGGGCACGCTCACCCGTTGACACTCCTTCGCCTCCCCGGCTATCGTGCCGGGATGGCCGAACCGCCGGAGCTGATCATTTTCGACCTCGACGGGACCCTCGTGGACTCGCGCCGCGACCTCGCCGACGCGCTCAACCACGCGCGCGTCGGGTTCGGCCTGCCGCCGCTCGACGTCGAGACGGTCTCGGCCTTCGTCGGCGACGGCGTGCGCATCCTGATCGAGCGGGCGTTCGCCACCACCGACCCCAACGTGGTCGAGGCTGCCCTGGCGGCCTTTCGTCCCTACTATGGCGCGCACTGCCTGGACCACACCCGGCTCTACCCCGACGTGCGCGAGACCCTCGCCACGCTCCCGGTGCGCGCCCTCGCCGTGCTTACCAACAAGCCGGAGGCCTTCGCCCGGACGATCCTCGAGGGCCTGGAGGTCGGTTCCCGCTTCGTCGCGGTCATCGGCGGCGACTCCGGCCCCATGCGCAAGCCCGACCCTGCCGGCGTTCACGAAATCCTGCGCCGCACCGGCGTCGCGCCCGCGCGGGCGGTGCTGGTCGGGGACTCGACCATCGATCTCGGGGCCGCGCGCGCCGCCGGGGTCCGTGCGGGCCTGGTCGGCTGGGGCTTCGGCCGCGAAGCCGATCTTCGCGCCGCCCGTCCCGACTTCTTCCTCCGTCGCTTCGCCGACCTGCCGGCCGCCCTCGGGCTCGCCGGTCCGAGGAGTTGACATGGCCGCCAAGATCGCCTTCATCGGCACGCACGGGGTGGGGAAGACCATCCTCACCTTCTCGGTTGCGAGCCACCTGCGCAAGCTCAACCACGACGCCGACGTGGCCTACGAGAACGCCCGCACCTCCCCCTTCCCGATCAACGAGGCGACCACGCTCGAGGGGCAGATGTGGATCCTGGCGACGCAGTGGAAGAACGAGCTGGAGGCGTGCCTGCGTTGCGGCATCGTGATCTGCGACCGCGCGGTGGTCGACAACTATGCCTACATGGTCCATGCGAGCGGGGAACAGGAATACCTCCACCCGTTCCTCGAACACTGGCTGCGCACGTACCGGCTGCTTTTCTTCGTGCCGATCGTCGCCGAGGAGATCGTCGTGGACAAGCAGCGCGCCACCAGCCGGCGCTTTCAGCGCGAGATCCACGACCTGATCGAGGGCCTGGTCGCACGCTTCGCGCTCGGCGACCTCGTGGTCCGCCTGCCCTGCGACCGGGCCCTGCACATGAACGTCATCCTGGAGGCGCTGCGGGAGCGGGGCATCCTGGGTGAGGACGACTTCCAGCTGAGGCTCTTTTCCTGAGGGGTCGAACATGCCCGTAGTCGTCTCTCCCGAAGTCCGGGCCGCCACCCCCGAGCTGATTCGCATCCGACGCGACCTCCACGCCCACCCGGAACTGGGGTTCCAGGAGTTCCGCACCGCCGCGCGGGTCGCAAAGCGACTGCGTGCGCTCGGGCTCGAGGTGAAGACCGGGATCGCCAAGACCGGGGTCGTCGGCCTGCTGCGCGGGGCGCGCCCCGGTCCCGTGGTGCTGTGGCGCGCGGACATGGACGCGCTCCCGGTGCTGGAGGAGAACGACGTTCCGTACCGGTCGCGCACCCGGGGCGTGATGCACGCCTGAGGGCACGACGGCCACACGGCCATCGGTCTGATGGCCGCGCGCGTGCTCTCCGCCGGACGAGAACGCCTGCGGGGCTCCGTCAAGTTCGTCTTCCAGCCCGCCGAGGAGGGGCCGGGCGGGGCCAAGCCGATGATCGACGCGGGCGTGTTGCGCGGGCCGAAGGTCGACGTCGCGCTCGGGCTGCACCTGTGGAACGACTTCCCGCTCGGGCGGGTGGGCGCGCCGGACGGGCCGATGCTCGCCTCCGCCGACAGGTTCGAGATCGTGGTGCGCGGCAAGGGCGGGCACGGAGCCGCGCCGCACCAAACGGTCGATCCGATCGTCGCCGCCGCGCAGATGGTGCTGGCGCTGCAGACGATCTCGAGCCGCAACGTCAGCCCGCTCGAATCGGTCGTGGTATCGGTGTGCCAGATCGCCGGTGGAGACGCGCACAACATCATCCCGGATCGCGTGCGCATGGTGGGCACGCTGCGCGCATTCGACCCGCGGCTGCGTGCGATGATTGCGCGTCGGGTGGGGGAAATCGCGCGCGGCGTGGCCCGTTCCGCGGGGGGCCGGTGCGACTACGACTGGCATCCGGGGTATCCGCCCACGGTGAACGACCCCGGGGTGGCCGCGCAAGTGCGGGAGATCGCGGCCGGCGTGGTGGGGAAGCGGTCGGTGACGACGGACGCCCGCACGCTGGGCGGGGAGGACATGGCCTACTTCCTGCGCGAGGTTCCCGGCTGCTTCTTCTTCCTCGGCTCCGCGGACCCCGCCCGGGGGTCGGTGCACGCGCACCACAGCGCCCGCTTCGATTTCGACGAGCGCGCGCTCCCCCTCGGGCTGGAGATCGCGGTGCGGGCGATCCGGCGGCTGACCGGATCCGACGCGGACGGGCGGCCCGACTGACCGGGATCCAACGACACCCGGTCGCTCCAGGGCGCGACGGGCCGCCGGCTCAATCGCCCACCGGCGTGGGGTTGGCCTGCTTGTATTCGATCGAGTAGGTCTGCCGCACCTCGCTCCCGTCGGTCTTGCGGAGCACCATGGTGAAGAAGCCGAGCCCGCGCTGCAGCGGGTACACGTGGTCCGCTTCCAGAAAGAACGTGGAGTGCGGGCCGGTCTTGCCCCGGACCAGCGCGGTGACGTCCTCGCCTCCGGTCAGGTTGGAGGGGTCGGTGGTGTAGTAGAGGTTCACCTGCGCCGCCTCGGGGCGGTGCACGCCGGTGTAGATGCTCAGGCTGACCTTGCGCGCGCCATCCCGGTAGGTGAACTCGAACCGCGGCCGCACCTTGATCTGCACGATCCGGTCGAAGGCCGGGTTCTGCGGGAACCGGATCTGGATCATCGCGGCGTTCGCAACATGGTGCCCCGCGTCCAGGGCGTAGGTGTCCTGGGAGTCCGGCCGCAGCGTCGCGTTGCCCTTGAACCCCTCCGAGCGGATGCTCGTGAGCACCGGCATCGGCCGACCGAGCTGGTCCAGCCCGTGGATCACGACCAGGTACTGTTCGCCCACCGCCATCGAAAGCGCCTCCGGCAGGGCGTAGAGGTTTCCCTCGACTCCGAACAGCATCTCCACGTGCGCAAGCACCTGCAGGTAGCCGCCGCCGGCAGGCCGTCCGCCCGGGCCTCTCCCGGGAGGCCCACCCGGAGGTTCGCCGGGCCCGGAGTCTTCGCCCTCATCTTCGGGTTCGTAGTCGCCGTACGGGTCGACGGGGGTGGGATCCACGTGTCGCGGGCCCGGCCGGACCGGGACGGCCTTCTTCGCCACCTGGATCTGGACCCAGTCGATCACATAGCCGAAGCCTGCGCTGCTCGAGTCGCTCTGGATCACCACCCAGGCCTCTGGGCCGGTGACTACTTTCGAGACGAGCTCGTGATACGCGCCGGTGATCCGCTGCACCAGCTGTAACTCGCCTCGCGGGTTCATCCCGTAGATCTCGATGTAGTCGTAATCGGGCTCGAGGTCGATCGCCGCGAAGTGGATCTGATAGGCCTGCGCGCCGGCGATCCGCAGCCGCAGCGGCTGGAGTTCGCCGTCCTGCAGGTCGTTGTCGTCGGGGTAGGGGTGCGGGGATTCCGCCTTCACGTCCACCCGCCGCCACTCGTGATCTGGGGAAGCGGGAAGGCACGTCGTCAGGAGGGCCGCAGTCAGCAGGATTACGCTCGTGGTTCTCATCGCGTGACTCCTCGTACAATCTCCGACCACGAAGCAAGCCGCGTGCCCCGAAGCGACCCTAGCCCGCGGTGCCGCTATTGTCAAAGGAATCGCAAGTTGCACCGCATCGGTAGGGATCCTTCGTCCCGAACGGTGGACATGCGTCGTCCCACTTCCCTATAATCCGCAACGTTCATCGGGAGGATAACGGCATGCCCCGTCTCGTCGCCATGGTCGCCATGCTCACCCTTTTCGGCTGCAGCGGGGCCGCACCCAAGCTGCCCACCGGCGGCGCCGGCCCGGCCGGCGGCAAGGCCGCGGAGTGGATCAAGAAGGGGGACGAAGCGTGGCAGACCCGCCACCTGGAGCCCAAGTTGCGCGAGGCCCTTGACGCCTACGTGAAGGCCTGGCAGGTCGAGCCCTCCAGCCGCCACGCGCTGGAGATGCTCAGCCAGAGCCAGTTCTACCTCGGCGAGCGTTTCCTCGACGATCCGGACAAGAAGGAGGAGGCGCACGCCAACGGACTGCAGTACGCCATGCTTGCGCTGCTCGAGAATCCGAAGATCCGCGAGAGGATGGACTTCCTTGCCGACAAAAACTCCTCGCCGCTGGCCAAGCGCAAGCACGTCGGCGACTGCGTCGAATTCGCCGGCAAAGAGGACATGGCCGCCCTCTACTGGCTCGGCGTGAACTGGGGGCGTTGGGGCGAGCTGCGCGGCATCGTGCGCCAGACGATGGACATCCCCAAGATCTTCGCGGTAATGAACAAGACCCTGGAGCTGGATCCGACCTACCACGGCGGCGGGCCGCATCGGTTCTTCGGCGCCTACTACGAGGCGATCCCCGCGATGTCCGGCAAGGATCTCGAGAAATCCCAGGACCACTTCGAGAAGGCCCTGCAGGTCGCGCCGAAGTTCCTCTCGAACAAGGTCCTCTACGCGCAGTACTACGGGGTCGGCGCGGATCAGGAGGAGCTGTACGACCGCATGCTCAAGGAGGTCCTCGAGGCCCCGGATGACCTGCTGCCGGAGAGCCGGATCGACAACGATCAGGCCAAGCGCAAGGCGAAGGATCTGGTCGAGAAGAAGGACGAGATCTTCTAGCCCGGATTATTCAGGAAGCCGCGTCAGCGGATTCATGAAAAGTCCGCCCGCGGCCTCCTGACTGCGTATGCAGCCAGGCCGCGGGCCGACCGGCGCGCGACACTCTGGGTCGGGCGCTGGGCGGGGCGTGTCCAGCGGTAACTGGCCTGCAAGGCCGATTGCAGCCGGGTCATTCACGAACGGTGGCGCGCGCGTGAATGACCGGATCCGGCTGCAAACGGAGCCGGGAAGCTGCGGGGCGGATCTCCATGGAGCCGTGACGGCTTCCTGAATCGTCCGGGCCGGCCCGGCCTGCGGGGGTGCGCCGCGAAAGTGCCCGAAAGGTGGCGAGCGAGGGGCGAGGGAACCGACGAGGAGCAGGCGATGGGACGGGCGGCTCTATTCCTGGCGGCGGCGCTCGCTCTCGGGGTCCGCACGGGCGCCGAGGAGGCCGAGTTCGAGCTGAGGTTCGGAACCCTGGCTCCGGACAACACGCCCTGGTCGAACATCCTCAAGGACTTCAAGAAGCGGGTCCAGAAGGACAGCAAGCAGCGTGTCAAGGTGAAGCTCTTCCTGGGCGGCTCGCTCGGCGACGAGCGGGCCATGCTGGAAAAGATGCAGTACGGCCAGTTGACCGGCGGCGGCTTCTCCACGGGAGGGATTTCCACCCGCGTCCCGGAGTTGCAGATTCTCGAGATCCCCTTCTTGTTTCGCGACGCCCGGGAGGCCGACTACATCCTCGACACGGTTCTGCTGGAGTACATGACCAGGCGGTTCGCCGACGAGGGGCTGTTTCTCTACGTCTGGGCCGAGAACGGATGGCTCGACTTCGGCGCGAAGACCAAGCCGCTGTTGCGGGCGGGCGACTGCAAGGGGCTGAAGTTCTTCGCCCAGGAGTCGGATGTGCAGATCGCCTTCTACAAGGCGATCGGGGCTCCCGCGACCACGCTGCCGGTGACCGAGGTGCTCAACTCGTTGCAGACCGGGATGATCGAGGCGTACAGCAGCACGCCGATCTACGCCGCCGGCGCGCAGTGGTTCACCCAGACCAGATTCTGGCTGGACTCCGACCACATGTACCAGCCCGCCGCGGTGGTGTTCCAGATGGAGTTCTGGAATAAACTCCCCGAGGACTTGAAGAAGATCATGCTCTCCTACCGCGATTCGCTGCGCGAGCAGGCGCGCAAGGACGTCCGCGGAATCGACGCTGAGCTCTTCAAGGGCTTCCAGGAAGAGGGGATCAAGGTCGAGAAGCTGGGCGCGGCGGAGAAGCAAGAATTCCAGGAACTCACCAGCGGGGTGGCCGAGGCGCTGCTCCAGAAGAAGGTCTTCAGCCGCGACCTGTGGGAGAAGGTGACCCGGGCGCTCGAGGAGTTCCGTAAGCGCTGAATCGCCGGACGGGACCTCAAGGTGCTGGACGGACCGCGGGAGGGTGACCCATGCGCCGAGTCCTGGCCGCCATCGACGACGCCGTGGCGCGCGTCGAGCGCACGCTTCTGCTCGCGATGCTCGCGCTCATGCTTCTCCTGGTCGTCGGCCAGATCGGCCTGCGCCTCGTGCGGGTCAACCTCTCTTGGCCGGACGAGGCCGCGCGCTTCCTCATGCTCTGGATCTCGATCCTGGGCGCGAGCCTGGCGACGCGCGCCCGCAGCCACATCACGATCGACATTCTCGCCCGCGCCTTCTCCCCGCGGGGACGCGCCCGCGCCGCGATCGCCGTCGGCGGGGTCGGCGCCGCCCTCTGCGCCTGGCTCTGCGCGGTCGGCGTCCACTACGTCGCCGTCGAGATGCGCAGCGGTTACGCCTCCAAGGGCCTGGGCCTGCCCTTCTGGGCGGTCAAGGCGATCATCCCGGTCGGTCTCCTCCTGATCTCCTTCCGCTTCGTCCGTGGCGTCGTGGAGGACGCGGTCGCGCTGCGTGACGGAGACCTCGCGCGCTTCTCCCCGCATCCGCCGCCCGAAGTCGAGGGCCGGGCGGTGCCCTCGTGACCGGCTGGCTCATCCTCGCCGCCTTCGTCCTCCTTGCGGTGATCGGCGAGCCCCTCTTCGTCTCGATCGGCGTGGTCACGGTGCTCTGCGTGGGCTTCGTCCAGAACCCCGCCCCCTCGATCCAGAACTCGGTCGACGTGCTGATCGAGTGGTTCAAGATGACCGACAGCCCGTACCCGATCGCCATTCCCCTCTTCACCCTCGCCGGGGCGATCATGACCCGCGGCGGGATCTCCTCACGCCTGGTGGCCTTCGCGCGCGCCGTCACCTGCTGCCTGCCCGGCGGCCTCGGCATGGCCTGCGTGGTCGCCTGCACCTTTTTCGCGGCCCTGTCCGGCTCGAGCGCCGTCACCATCATCGCGATCGGCGGCATCCTCTACCCGGCGTTGATCAAGGATGGCTTCTCGGACCGGTTCTCCCTCGGGCTCCTCACCGCGTGCGGCGGGATCGGCATCCTCGCCCCGCCGAGTTTGCCGCTCATCGTCTTCGGCATCGTCTCCCACGCCGACATCAACCAGCTCTTCATCGCCGGGATCCTTCCCGGGCTGCTCTGCATCGCCGCCTTCCTCGCATGGTGCGGGGTGAAGGGCGTGCGGCTCGGAGTGGCCCGCTCCCCGTGGACCACGCGCGAGGTCGCGCGCACGTTCTGGGAAGGGAAATGGGCGGTGCTGCTCCCGGTGCTCCTGCTCGGGGGGATCTACTCGGGGCTGACCACCACGATCGAAGCCTCGGCCGTGGCCGTGGTCTACGCCCTCGTGGTCGAGGTGTGGGTGCACCGGGAGCTCTCCTGGCGCGAGCTGCCCAAAATCGCGCTCGACACCATGGTGCTGGTCGGCAGCATCCTGATCATCCTCCTCATGGCCTTTTCCTTCACCAACTTCCTCACCCTCGAGGAGGTGCCCCAGGAGGCGGCCGATTGGATCCGCTACGACCGGGTGAGCTACCGGGACGGCGGGTCGATCGTCGGCACCATCACCGCGGAGAAGCCTGGGGAGTGGATCCGGATCTCGCCCAAGGACCCGGACGAGGAGGCCGAGGAGATCCCCTGGGCGAAGGTCGGCTCCGTCCGCCGGCACCTCGTCGAGTCCAGGCTGGGATTCCTGATCGCGGTCAACGTGCTGCTGCTCGTCGTCGGGTGCATCATGGACATCTTCAGCGCGCTGGTCGTGTTCGCGCCGCTGATCGTCCCGATCGCGCAGCAATACGGCGTCGACCTCGTCCACCTCGGGATCATCTTCGTGGTCAACCTGGAGATCGGCTTCGCCACGCCGCCGTTCGGCATCAACCTGTTCATCTCGAGCAGCTATTTCAAGCGCCCGGTCACCGAAGTGTTCCGGGCGAGCGCGCCCTGGCTGCTGATCCTGCTCTCGATGCTCGCAGTGATCACGGCCTTCCCGGATCTGAGCCTTTGGCTGGTGCGGCTGAGCGGCCTGCGGTGATGCCGCCCGCAGCGGGCGCCCGTGCTCGCTCGTGGTCGCGGGCTCAGCGACGGGCGCGCTTCGGGCCCCCCCCCTCCTGGGGCGGATTGGCGGTGGCGCAGGGCTTGCACATCCCGCGGACGACCGCGATCTGGGTCTGGCAGGCCCGGCAGAAGCCGGCGTGGCAGGACTCGCATTGCTCGGCGCCGGCTTGGTTCGGAGTCTTGCACTTGGGGCAGTAGAACTCGTCCGCGCGCAGACCGAGCTCCAAGTCCCCGGAATCGGCCCCCAGCCCCTCGCCGCACACGGAGCAGCGGCCCGCCCCTTCGGGATTGAGGGCGTTGCAGAACGAGCACTCGACCGTCAGTCCGCCCAGGGACTGCATCGCCAGCGGCTGCAGGCTCTGGCGCATGCGATCCATGTCCTTGAGAAACTCCTCCGCGGTCTGGTAGCGGTCGTCGGGCTTCTTCGCGATCATCTTGCGGATGATCGACCAGACTTCCTCGCTGACGCTGGTGCCCCACTTGCTCGGCGGCGGCGGCTCGTCTTTCGCATGCATCTTCATCAGGATGATCATGTCGGTCGACGAGAACGGCTTGTGGCCGGACAGCAGGTAGTAGTAGGTGATGCCGAGCGAGTAAATGTCCGAGCGCGAGTCGATCGTCTTGCCTTCCCACTGCTCGGGCGGCATGTAGTAGGGCGTGCCGGCGATCATGTCGGCCTTGTTGCCCTTCGGGTTCTTGACTTCTTGGGCCAGGCCGAAGTCCGATAGCTTGATCTTGCCGTCGTCGGTGACGAGGATGTTGTCCGGCTTCACGTCGCGATGGACGATACCGTGCTGGTGGGCTACGGCGAGCCCCTTGGCGGCCTCGACGACGATGTCCTGGGCGCGATCCGCCGGCAGCATGCCGAACTCCGCCAGGACCTCGGTCAGCGTGCGCCCGGAGACGAACTGCATCAGGATGAAATGGTAGCCCTGCTCGCAGCCGACGTTGTAAACCTGCACGATGTTGGCGTGCTCGATCTTCGCGGCGGCGCGGGCCTCGCGCAGGAAGCGGTCGGTGAAGTCGGGATTGTGGGCCGAAGAGGGCGGGAGTACCTTCACCGCGAGAACCTTGTTCAGGCCCAGGTGCGTCCCCCGGTAGACCGTCGCCATGCCTCCCTGGCCGAGCTTGTGCTCGATCCGGCAGCCGCCCAGGACTTTGCCGATGAGCGGGTCGGTCGAGGTGTGCAGGTGCAGCGAGGCCTCGACTCCCGGGTTGGTGATCCGCGCGGGGACCGTGAGCGCGGAGCCGCACTTGATGCAGCGGACGGTCTTCCCCGCGGGCAGCTTCGTCACGTTGTACTTTGCGCCGCATTTCTCGCAGCGCAGGATCTCCTTGTCCTGGTGTGAGAGCAGCTCGCGGATCTGGGTGACCGAAAGGTATCCCTTCTCGACCATGATCTCGCCGAGCTGCTTGGGCTGGCCGGTTCTGGCGAGCGTCCGCTGGAGCTCGAGGCACTCATTCACCTGGGTCACGCTCGCCCAGCCACTCTGCAGGATCAGCCGCCCGAAGGGGTGGCTTTGAACGGCGCCCGCCGTGGGGTCGAGCTGCGGCGAGGGGGTTGCGGTGACCGCGCCGCCGTCTGCTGGGGCCGGGTCCGCTCCGGGAGCCCCGTGGGGGAGTGTGACGCGCAGGAGTTCGGCGATCGCTTTGCGCTGCGGCTCGGTGATCAGGGCGCGCTCGACGAACCAGCGGCCGATCGAGCGCGCGTCCCGCGATTCAGCCCAAACTTTGTACACTTCATCCGCTTGCGACTGATCGAGGGCGCCGCTCGCGACCGCGATCCGGGTGAAGCGAAGGTCTTCGTCCTCGGCCACCGGCGCCTCCAGCCCGTCGGGCCGCACGAATGAAAGCCGGTGCGCAGACCGCGCCCGGTAGCGGCCGCGCACCTGATGAATCTTCATGCGAAAGTAGCAGGCCCGCCGGAGAGTGTCAAGCAGTTGGCCTGCATGCGCCGATGGAAGGGGGGGAAGGGAAGGCGTCGTTCGGAGGGTTCGGAGTGGCGACGACGGAGATGGTGATCGAAGCGGAGTCGGTGCGGGACCGGATGGTTGAACGGATTCGCGCGCGGTTCGGACACCTGCTCGGCAACGACGGGGTGCTGCTGAACACGCCCGAGGGGCTCGATGCGCTCTCTAGCAAGGTGTTGGCGCGCCTGCGCGGGTCCTACGCGGGGGTATGGGAGTCGTTCCCCTCGCTGGGCGGGCCAGGGTAGCGCACGGGCGCCACGCACGCGGCGCCGCCGGAGCGGTGCGCCGAGCCCACGGGATCAGGTTCCGGGTGAGGCCGGTCCGGCCAGCGCAGCCGCCTGAAGCAGATGGAGGCGACGGATGCCGCCCTCGGCCAGTCCGAGCATGAGGTCCAGCGCGACGCGGTTGAACGCCGCGCGCTCGGCCGAGCCCTGCACTTCGACCAGGTCGCCCGCAGTAGTCATGACGACGTTCATGTCCACGTCGCACTCCGAGTCCTCGGCGTAGCAGAGGTCGAGCATCGGCTCTCCCCGCACCACGCCTACGCTCACCGCGGCGATGCCGCCGGTGATGGGGCTGGCGGCGAGCTTCCCCGCCGTGCGCAGCTTTTCGACGGCGTCCACGAGGGCGACCCAGGCTCCGGTGATCGCCGCCGTGCGGGTCCCGCCGTCCGCCTGGAGGACGTCGCAGTCGACCCAGAGGGTGAGGTTGGGCATCTTCGTGCGGTCGACCACGGCGCGCAGAGCGCGGCCGATCAGTCGCTGAATCTCCACACTGCGACCGTCGACCCGGCCGCCGCGATCGCGGGGGACGCGCTGGGTGGTGGATCCGGGGAGCATGCCGTACTCGGCGGTGACCCAGCCCTGGCCCGAGTTGGTCAGGAAGGGGGGGACCTTGTCTTCCGCCTGCACGGTGCTGAGCACGCGGGTGTCGCCGACCTCGATGAGGACGGAGGCGGTGGCGTTCTTGGTGTAGCCGCGGCGGATGGTCACGGGCCGCAAGTCGTCCGGGCCGCGGCCGTCAGCACGTGAGGAAGCCATGGTGCGAGTTCCTTCGCTGGTGAAGCGGACGTTCGTGTGCAGGATCCTGCCATGCGGGCCGGGTTCGGGCAAGGGTAGAATGGGCCTGCCCGTGGCTGACTTCCCGTTTTACATTGCTTCCCCTGCCGGTTTGCGCTGATATATCTCTCGTTTGCTGCGTCCTTCGGATCCGCGGAGCCCTGCGATGTTCAGTCTCGGCACCAGCGAGATCCTGGTCATTCTGGTGGTCGCACTCGTGGTGTTCGGCAAGCGCCTGCCCGATGTCGCCCGCTCCGTGGGAAAGACGGTCGCTGAATTTCGGCGCGGCCTACAGGGCCTGCAGCGGGATTTTGAACAGGAGATGACGCGCGACGAGCGGGCGGCGCGTTCGGGAGCGGCGGCGGTACGGGCCAGTCCGGCGACCGCCGAGGCCGTCGCCTCAGCAGTTCAGACCGCGCCGGGATCCGGCGGGCCCGCGGCCGATTCCTCCCCTTCCGGCCAGAGCCCCGTGGCGCCCGAGACGCTCGCGGGCGCGGCGAGCGCGCCGGCTCCGGTTCTCGCGGTCGAGCCGGCTCTTCCGGCGCCCGAGCCGCCCTTCGGCACGCCGCCGTCCCCGGGGGCGACCATGCCCTGACCGCGCTTTCCGAGGGAGTGCTTCTTTCCATGGACCGCCGTGTCGCCGAGCTCGTCCTCAAGCAGTGCCTCGGGCACCGTCCGGGAGAGACTCTGCTCGTGGTGACCGACAACGACATGCACGGGCTGGCCTCGGTCTTCTATCAGACCGCGATCGAGCTCGGGATCGACTCGGTCCTCCTGTGCATGCCCGCGCGCGGAATGCACGGGGCGGAGCCGCCTCCGGCGGTGGCCAAGGCGATGTGCGGAGCGGACCTGGCACTGCTGATCACGCGCTGGTCGCTGTCCCACACGGACGCACGCCGCGCCGCCACCGAATCGGGGGCGCGCATCGCGAGCATGCCGGGGGTCGACGGCGCCCGACTCGGCGGGCTGCTCGACATCGACTACGAGAAGATGGGCGCGCGGGCGCACCGGATCGCGGAGCACCTGACGCAGCGGGGAACGGTCCGCGTGGTCTCACCCAACGGCACCGACCTGACGTTTCGCATTCCCGACCGTCCGCCGATGTTCGACCTCGGTCTGTTCCGCTCGCGCGGCGAATTCGGAAATCTGCCCGCGGGAGAGGTGTTTTTTGCCCCGGAGGAAGGCACGGCCGCGGGGGTGCTCGTGGTCGACGGCAGCATGGCGGGCATCGGGCGGCTCGACAAGCCCATCCGCTTCGAGATCCGCGACGGCTTCGCGGTCGAGGTCTCCTCCCTGGAGCTGCGCAAGATCCTCGAGCCGCACGGCCGGGAGGCCTGCAACGTCGCGGAGTTCGGTATCGGCTTGAATCCGAACGCCGAGATCGTGGGCAACATTCTCGAGGACGAGAAGGTCAACCGCACCATCCACATCGCCTTCGGCAACAACAAGAGCATGGGCGGAACCGTCGGCGTCAAGTGTCACCTCGACGGCGTGTGCCTCCAGCCGGAGATATTCGTCGACGGCAAGGCGATCCCGCGGGAGCTTCTCGACGGCCCGGAAGGCGGGCGGCGGGCGACCGCGACGCTTCCCGGCGGGCTCAACGCGGCCCTCGCCTCCGTGTTTCAGGGGCTCGGGCGGACCGTGCTGTTCGAAACTCTGTTCGAGAACTCCAACGACGCCCAGTACATTCTCGACATCGAGACCCAGACCTTCGTGTTGGTCAACCACGCTTTCGAGATGCTCTCCGGCTACACGCGGGAGGAGCTGCTGAGCGGGAAGGTCCGCACGGTCGACATCATCGCGACGGAGAGCCAGGGGATGTACGCCTCGAAGCGCGAGGAGCGCCGCGAGGTCCTCTCCGACCGCTACGACATCCAGATCGTGCGCAAGTCGGGGGACAAGGTGGCGGTCGAGGTGAGCGTGCGGAAGATGCGCATCGCCGAGCGGGACATCGTGGTTGGCGCCCTGCGCGACCTGACCGAGCGCGTGCGCATGTTGCACGAGATCAAGAAGCAGAAGTTCGACATGGCGGATGCGGCGAATCGGATCTACGCGCTCACCGAGAAGATCAAGAACGTCCCGAAGATCACCCCGACGCTGCTCAACGCGCGCAACGAGGAGGAGATCCTCAAACTCGCGGCCGACACCCTGTGCGACCGTCGCGGCCTCTCGTTCATGGACGTCACGTTCTACATGGTGCAGGAAGACCAGCTCATTCCCGCCCATACGACCCTGACCAAGACTCTGCGCAAACTCGACCTGCGCAAGGATCACCCGTTCGTGCAGGTGCTGCGCGGCGAGGCCCGGCATCTCGAGTCCGAGAACGAGGTGGTCTATCCGCTGACCGGGCGCGAGCGGACCATCGGGCTGGTGCAGATCTTCCTCGACCCGAAGGAGAAGAAGCTGATTGACGCGAACGAGCGTGCGCGCATCGGCTACCTCGACCTGCTGCGCACCCTGGCCGACCAGATCGGCCTGATCCTCGACAACGCCCGCCTGCACGAGACCGTGCGCCGGCAGTCGATCATCGACCAGCTCACCGGGGTGTTCAACCGGCGCCACTTCGACGTGCGCCTCAACGACGAGATCCGGCGCGCGCACCGGTATAGCCGGCCGCTGTCGATGATCCTGATCGACCTCGACTCCTTCAAGCAGATCAACGACACCCACGGACATCGTCAGGGGGACGTGGTGCTTTCGGAGTCGGCCAAGGTGTTCCAGAACGGCAGCCGGGACGTGGACGTGGTCTGCCGCTACGGCGGTGACGAGTTCGTCTTCCTCCTGCCGGAAACCGACCTCGGGCATGCGTGCCTCAAGGCCGACCAGGTGCGCAGGGCGGTCCTCGCTCACCAATTCACCAGCCTGGTCCAGGGGGTACCGTGGATCGGCATCACGCTCAGCCTCGGCGTCGCCAGCGTGGGGGACGCCTCGCAGACCGCCGACCAGCTTCTGCGCTGCGCGGACGAAGCGATGTATTTCGCAAAACGCGGAGGCAAGAACAGCGTCGGCATGTGGAAGGATGGCCAGCCGCAGGCCCACAAGGAAGATTGAGGCGCGCGCGGAGATGATCGCCCTCGTCCTCTTCGATCGCACCCGGGCCCGGCCGCGCCGCACGTAGTACAGCCAGCTCCGCGCCACGCCCAACGTCCGACACACCGCCGCCACCGACCCGCCGGTCTCGCGCGCCAGCCATCTCAGCTGCCCTCGGGCATACGGAGCCCCTTGAGCTCGAAGGCTTTTTTTAAAATCTCATTCTCCAACGTCTTGCGGCCCAGGGCCTTCTCCAACTCGTCCACCCGCCGCCAGGCTGCGAGCAGCTGGGGCTTCGGCACCAACTCGCCCTTCTGCGCCAAGCCCCGCTCCAACCCCTTCCGCCAGCGGTACAGCGACCAGGAGGCGAGCCCCTCGCGTCGGCAGATCTCCTCAAGCGGCGTGCCATCCCGCCATTCCTGGAGCAACGCCATTTTCTGTTCCGGGCTCCAGCTCCGGCCACGCTTCCGGTCCTTCTGGACGGTAGTTCCTGACGTGTTCATCGGTTCCTCCTTTACCTATCCTACCTGTCCAAGAATGAATGGGGGCACACCACTGAGGCTGTTGCCATTGGGCCGGACGGGACGCGGTGGGTGGCGGATACCGGAGCGGATCGCGTGCTGGCGTACCGCGCGGAAGGCTCGCTGCGGCTCGTAATCGGCGAACTCGACGAGGATCTCCGGGTTTCCTCCAGCGTCGTGGTGAGTTCGGTGCAGGTGAAGGCGCCCGGCGGCATCGCGGCGCTTTCGGACGGCGGGGCCGTTGTGGCGGACACCGACCAGAATC
>Ga0082335_1002756_pt1 | contig 31499 bp, 33 predicted proteins | sample Subgrocontami58m_FD_72375 | JGI IMG/M metagenome (GOLD analysis project Ga0082335, IMG submission 72375) | Subsurface groundwater microbial communities from S. Glens Falls, New York, USA - GMW37 contaminated, 5.8 m (SPADES assembly) (version 2) ...
GTGGCATTGACCACGAATAGGAGTTTGTCGTATTTATGTTTTACAAAATAGCAAGGCTTATATATTTGATAAACTTTGTTATTGAAGAATTCTCATAGGAGAACTGCAAAATAAATGCGGCGTGAGCCATGCAGTTCTCTATATCTAGCCTTTACAATAATTAAGAATACTCACAACAATTAAAAAATCTTGCACAGCTTTACCATGAATATAAAAAATAAAACCTCCGTAGAGGTAAAAAAGTTAATCTTCAGACATCGAATCTAATCCATCGAAGAGCTCTTCTTCGTCGACATCTGTCTCGGCATCGCTTTCTGCATGCCCTTTATCAAACGCCTCTTTTTTCCTCATTTTAATTAATTAAATTTCTCTTATTCTCTAAGTATATAAATTTTTTTGTTTCCCCAAAAAGTGAGAAAAATCTTAGGAAAACAATACATTTAAAAAACCTCTTATTTTAAATTTTAAATGGCTCAATATAAATGTTTTAAATGCGAGAAACCAATAAGCAGCAGAGTTCTTGATAAAAGATTTGTCTGCCCGCATTGCGGTTCAAAGATTTTTTACAAACCTAGAGAAAAAATAGTTAAACTTAAGGCAATATAATTTCATGGAGTTAAACCAAGAAGCCAGCAAAAAAATCGAGGAATTACAAATTCTTGAATCTCGCCTGCAGTCTTTGCTCGCACAAAAACAAACTTTTCAATTAGAATTAAACGAAATTAACAATGCTATTAACGAGCTGGAAAACATGCCTAAAGGCGAAGAGGAAATTTACCGAGTATCATACGACATAATGTTAAAATCTACAAAAGAAAAAGTTATCAAAGATTTGATTGAAAAAAAGAAAGTTTCAGACGTTAGAATCTCTTCTATTGAAAGACAGCAGACTTTAATAGAGAAAAATATCGAAGAATCTAGGAGTGAGATTAATAATATACTCACTAAGAAAAAGGGAAAATAAGACTAAGAGTTCAGGCTAACACTCCCTGTTTTTGCTTTTCATCTAATAAATTTCTGCCTCGTCATCCAATTATCGTTTGCTAATAACTATTTTTAATAAATTAAATTCCTCTAAGCAAATGCATCAACTTTAGTCTAGAATTTTCAATGAGCAATTCTAAATCAATATTTTGCAATTAGGAGAATTGTCCATAGTAATATTTATATACTAGCCTTTCGGAAAATCTCAATGGCAATGAATCTAAAGAAGTTGTTTGGAAGGCAAGAAGAGCAGGAATATGTTGAAATCGACCTGAATTCTATAAAACCTGAAGAAAATAAGATAATGGTCAAGCCATTTGTGTTGAAAGGCTTCGATGGAACAGATGAAATTCTAAATTCTTTAAGAGAAGGGTATACAATTGCAGTTATTGACATAAAAGGAATCAAATCAAAAGACATAATTGAATTAAAAAGAGCAATCTCTAAGATTAAGAAGACTGTGGATGCGTTAGAAGGCTCAATAGCAGGCTTCGGAGAAAATACTATCATAGCAACCCCAAGTTTTGCAAGCATTCATAAGCCTTCAGTTGACAAGAAGAAGGATAAAGTTGATTTTATTAACTGATAAATTTCTGTAATTAGGTTATAGACATTCCCGTTGATTGTATCACCTTTAGTTCGGGAATGTCTATTAGAGATTCCAGATTCTAGAGTGACTGAATTAGAGGGAATCTCTATAACTCTTAAAAGGTTCTTTAACAAATATTCTATCTTTTTTAACTAAGGTTTCTACTTTTAATTCTGCTTCTTCCAATTCTTTATAACATTGATTAATTATCTCAGTTCCTTCTTTAAATTTATTCATAGACTCTTTTAATGGTATATCTCCTGATTCCAGGCCATCAACAATCTTTTTAAGCCTTTCTAAATTTGCCTCAAATGAACTTTCTTTTTGCACCATTTTATCTTTTTATTCTCTTAACTTTAGCTTCTAACTCTCCTTCATATAGGATTACCTTTATATCATTATCTATTTTAATTTCATCTGCACTTTTTAGTATTTTATTGTCCTTCATTACAATGCTATATCCTCTTTCGAGTATTGCATTAGGATTCAATACTGTTAATTTAGACTCTAATATTTCTAATCTTTTTCTTTTTAGGGCTATTATTTGCGATGTTCTTGTTTTAAGCATATATTCTAAATTATCAATATTTTGATAATATCCATAAATTGCTTCCAGTGGCTTTTTAAAAATAGGTCTGTTTGCTATTTGATTTAGCAAAGATTTATTTGATTTTATTAGATTAGTTATAGCAATCAACGCTCTTTCATTAAAATTATTTATTAATCTTTTTAGTTCATTTATATCGGGCACGGCTTTTTCAGCAGCGGCGGAAGGTGTTGGAGCCCTATAATCTGAAACAAAATCTGCTATTGTAAAATCTGTTTCATGGCCAATTGCAGAAATTATAGGTATTTTAGATTGAAATATTGCTCTTGCAACGCTTTCTTCGTTAAAGCACCATAAATCCTCTAATGAGCCTCCGCCCCTTGCTAAAATTATTACATCTGTTTCATAATCTTCTTGGTTTATTAATTCTATAGCATTTACAATAGAGTTTGATGCTTCTTTTCCCTGTACAATTGCTGGAACAATCAATACTTTTACAATTGGATATCTTCTTTTTAAAACATTTAAAATATCATGCATAACTGATCCGCTTAAGGAGGTGATTAATCCAATTGTTTTTGGAAACTTTGGCAATTGTTTTTTATGTTCATTTGAGAATAATCCCTGTTTTTCTAATTTGTTTTTTAATTGAATAAAAGCAAGATTTAATGTCCCAATCCCATCCGGCAGTATTTCTTTAACAATAAGATTGTATTTTCCATGCGGCTCATAAACATCTATATTTCCTCTAATAATAACTTTCATACCATGTTCTAACTTAAACTTTATATTTTCAAGATTTCGATTAAATAAAACACAACTAATCTGGCTTTTTTCATCTTTTAAGGTAAAATATACATGACCAGAAGAGTATTTTTTTGGAGTAGATATTTCTCCCCTCAAATAAAAATCTCCAAGTTCCTTATCTCCCTTCAATAGATTTTTTATATGGGCAGTAATTTCAGAAACACTAAATATCCTTTTATCTAATAAATTTGAAGATACAACCAGATTATTATGTCGGGAACGTTGAAAACCGCACCTTTCAAGGTGCGGTCGTTCCCGAGCATCCAAAAAACAAGTGCCATTCAAACCACACCTTTCAAGGTGTGGTGGCACATTGTTTTTTTGATATAAAAGTTTCTTTTGTTTTTTTTCACCTAAAGTAAATACCATAATAATCAAAGAAGATGCGGTTTTATAGATATTTCTGTTGATTTGGTCACTAGTTTTTCAGAAATGTCAAGAACAATTAAATTTTATTGTTCTTGAGCATCTATCTTTTCGCAATAGAAAATACCGTCTTCAAAGCAACAACGATTGTTGCAGGAACAAATAATACTAATAACGCTCCTAATATCGAAGATATAATCTGTCCGATTGCAATTCCTTTAATTGCAGCAGCTAAAACTATTCCTTGCAGACCTGTAAAGCTGACTAGTACTAAAGCAACGGATGCAAACAAAAATGTCTGCACATCTCTCTCAGCTACAAAGAATCCTACCACCAGGCCAAGTATAGCAAGAATGCCCAAAACAGCCTCATTTGATTTATTCCCCGAGAATATTCCTACTAAAACAGATAATACTATCCCTAGAAAAAAAGCCCATGCACCTATTAAGTTCTCTCTTGATTTTATTGGCATATCACAACCTCAAGTTATTTAAACCAATGATTTATTTAAACTTTGCCCTCTACAGCCTAAAATATGGTAAAAATAACCTATTTACTTTATCACCACAAACTTTAAATAGGCCTACTGTAACTTAGAAATTACAACAAAATGAAAAATCAAAATAAAGTTTTTGTTTCAGCAATACTGGCCTTATTAGTTTTATTTACAGTTTCGAGTTTAGTTAGTGCGGCGAGTCTTGAATTAACTTCCGTTTCAATTCCAACCACAGTTAATCACAATCAAGCCTACACTTTAACATTTACTCTTAAAAATACAGGAACAACAAATCAGACAGGTCTTGTATGGTCAGGCACAATAAGTCAAGGTACAATCGTACAACTTCCAACTCTAGACAAGATTAATGACAATGAAACAAAACAGCTTTCAACTGTAATCAACGTTCCAAAAGGAACTTCAGGAAATGTCAACTTAGACATTAAAGTCCAAAGCGACACAACAGAGGTGGCCCATTTAATAAAAACAATTACTATAAATAACGCCCCTGCAATAACAATCACTAAAAAGCAAGAGTTATCAATTTCACAGAACGGTACAGCAGAAGTAAAAAATAATGGAAACACTGTCTTAAATATAGATTTAGCAGAAACATCCAATTTCGGAGTAGCTTTGTCAAAGACTCAGATTTTAGGTCTGTTGCCTGGCCAAACAGACACTTTCACTGTTTCGCTTTCGACAACCCCTGCAAACTTGAACTTTGGAGATAATTCAGTCGCCATAGAGGGCGTAGACTCTACTCAAAATGTTAAGGCAACTGTTAGTCCACCATTCATATTAAAGAAAGCATTCTGTAAAGCAGGACAACAGGGCGGGAATCTTTCAATAACCACTATAAACATAGATAATATTGAAGGAAGTGGAGATGACAATCAATGGAATCTTCTTGATGTTCTAGAAGTAGAAGTCAAAGTAGAAAATAATGGGGATGCCAACGTTAGAGAAGTTATAGTTGCTCTAGGTCTATTTGATTCCATAGGAAAGAACAAGATTAGCAGTTTGGAGTTTGAAAATTCTGATGAGGATAAAATAAATCTTGGAACAATTAATGATGGAAGCAACAAAAGAACAACCTTCAGATTCAAAGTTCCTGCAGACATAGCAGATGGAAGTTATAAACTAGCCGTAAAAGCCTATAGTGATAAAGACGGAGAAAATAAGGAATGCACAGATATTTCTTCTGAACTTAGCGACGGTACTTTTGAAAGTATAGATATTCAGAGGGAAGACAACACAGGCAAGTTTATTGCTTTTGATAATATTGTTTTAACTCCTTCAGAAGCAATATGCGGAGACAGCGTTTCATTGTCAGCAGATGTTTACAACATTGGCGATGAAGACCAGGACCAAGTTAAGGTTATATTATACAATAAAGAAATGAATGTAAACCAAGAATTTGAAATAAGAAATAATTTGGATCAGGGAGACAATCAAAAGATAAACTTTGATTTTTTAGTTCCACAAAGCGGTTTAACAAACAATAAAGCCTACCAGTTAAGATTATCTTCTCAATATGATTACAGCAGCGGCTCATATAAGGAATCTTCTGATGAGGATGCTATTATTCCTCTAAAGATAATCAGTTGTGGCACGTCAGGGACAGGCCCAACTGGAAATGCAAAGGCAATAATAACTGCGCAATTGAATTCCGAAGCAAAGGCAGGGAAGGAGCTTATTGTCAGATCAACTATAACAAATACAATGTCCCAACAAGGAACATTCGTCCTAGGAGTTTCAGGTTATCAATCTTGGGCAGCCTTAACAGACACAACAGACAGAATACTTCAAATTGCACCTGGACAAAGCAAAGACATCACATTCACATTTGATGTAAACGCAGATGCAGCAGGAGAACAATCCTTCACAATAGAATCAATTTCAGGAGATAAAACAGACAGAAAAGATGTTTCAGTTGAAATAACCGGAACACAAACAACCATTTCACAGCCAGGATTTTCACTTAGTTCTCTTGGAGAAAACACTTATCTCTGGATAATCGGCGCAGTTAACGTAATATTAATAATCTTGATAATTGTAGTTGCAGTCAGAGTCTCAAGGAGATAAATTGAAGATGAGAAATAAGTATTCTTTTTTAACAAGTTTATTATTATCAAGTTCTTTTGTTTTAGGATGCTCTGGAAGAGAGACAAGAAGAGAAGTTTCTGATATTTTACATGAAGATGCAATAGTAGTTGATGTTGTATACACTCCGTCTAGGCATGGAAGTGGTGCGGGATTAGGCCCTACAATAGATTTCGATGGAAATATAGGAATTTCTTTTAGTAGTGTAAGCGTAAATATTCCTGAGAAATACGCTGTAGTTTTCAAGTGTGAACATGGTAAATTTATCAGTGCAGGAACAGATGCTCGACACAAAGAACTATGGGAAAGACTTCAAGAAGGACAAGATGTAGATGTAACGTACCGAGAAATCTTTGAATCAACATATGAAGATATTGATAAAGACGGAAAGAAAGATCTAATAAAAAGAAAATTAATTGCATATGATTTTTTAGATGCTCAACTTAAGGAGAAGAAATAAAATGACAGTTAGAGAAAAAGATTTATTGCCAATAAGTTTAAGAGATTATGTAGAATCTAGGGGTAATAGACTTTGTGATTATGACTTTCATGCGGTTTATCATGACGAACATCTTGATCTTTGCGGGACCGGCAATAGATTAAAAGACAGGAATGATGTAGACAGATTTTTAGACAAAGTCCCAGGCAAAGCAGAAGCCGTTGTAAAATATGAAAGAAAAGTTTTAACAACAACAGAGTCTGCAGGGCTAAGAGATGAAGGGATAGGTTTGTCTTTTAGTACATTTCAATCAGGAATAGCCATCATACCAAAGGAGAAACAATAAAAGCATTATAGAAAAAGATAAATACTCAAGATTTCTATAGAATAAAAGAGATGAAAAATGGAAGGTGAATTCGAATCTTTTTACAATAGATGTCCACAAATTGCTGAAAGTGAGACAAGGCACATTATAAATTTTAATGAGGTTGCCTTTCCTAAGGGAGAATACGCTCTTTTAGAAAATTATTGTAATGATAAAGAATGTGATTGCAGAAAAGTTATCATTAATGTAGTAAGCAAGAATAAGATATTTGCTACAATCGGTCATGGTTGGGAAGATTTAAAGTTCTATGAACAATGGGCTGGAGATAAAGAGCTCGCTATTGATGTGAAAGGTCCAATTTTGGAACTTGGAGGAATACAATCAGAATATGCCAAAGATTTTCTAAAACTTTTCAAAGATTCTCTCTTAAGAGACTATGTCTTTATTGAGAGATTAAAAAAACACTATAAAATGTTTAGGAAGAAGTTATAAGTTGAAAATGAACTCAAAACAAACATATTATTTGATTGTTCGTTACATTATCCTTTTATTTCTAGGTTTATTCTTCAGTATTTTTTATTTAATCTTCACCCCATTAACCATCTATCCCTCTTATTTTATCTTATCTTTATTTTACCCTTCAATAAAACTTTTATCTAACAACATATTATCCTTTGGCGTAATTCAAGCAAAGCTCATTCCAGCGTGCATTGCAGGCGCAGCATATTACCTGTTGTTGATATTAAACCTAACAACTTCAATGAAAACTAAAATTAGAATGAAAAGCCTATTGTTTATTCTATTAACATTCCTAATACTAAATATATTAAGAATCGTAATATTTTCCGCGCTTTTCGTTAACGGCTACCGGTATTTTGATTTTACCCATTTATTCTTCTGGTATTTCGGGAGCACAATTTTCATCGTGTTTATTTGGTTTCTAAATGTCAGGATTTTTAAAATAAAGTCAATCCCAGTCTACTCAGATTTTAAAAATATCTTTAAAGAGATTAAAAAATCATAAATCTTTATGCCTCTTTCCTTTAAATTCTTTGAACATATCTAGTCTTAACTTGGCCATTTGTCCGGTCTTCAAATTGTGAAAAACCACTCCTTCTGGCTTCATTACAATGCCTTTTTTTCTCATGAGCAAACTAAATATTCCGCCTTCTTTTATGTCGTTTAAAAACCATTTTTTAATATCCTCAAAACTTTTAGGGTATTTATGAAAAGATTTATATGCAAGATGCTCTCTGCAATAAGTGCTAAATGGCACCCACAAATGCCCTTCTAATTTGTACGGGTTTCCATTCAATTTAAGACCGATTGCCTCTCCAAAATATTGGCCATCAGGTAAATCAGTATATCCTCTTTTAAATGCTTCAATCACGCCTTCTATAATAAATATTTTTGTCTTTGAGAAAAAAGGAATTTTCTCCTTTCTATTCCATATACTTGTAATCTCACCATTTTCAATTACTACAGATACATCTGTTCCATCTAATTTTTCCGTACATAAAACCTCCTTTTCATCTCCTTCAAAAGCCCATTCCATGCCTCTAGTTATTTCAGGAGTTACAATATACTCCCCGTCTTCATCTATCTTTCTTACGAAAGGCGATTCAATTTTAGGCATGTCTTTTATTATTCCTTCATTAATTTTCATTTTTTCTTAGTTATGGACAATTATGCTGCTTGGTTTTCCTAATTGTCTATTAGAGATTTAGAGATTTGGGGACAAAAAGCAACTCAATTACCCTAAATCTCTATAACGTCACATCACTTTTATACTGCCCAGAACTTTTAGCTCTCCCCCTGGCGTCAATAAGCGACTGAACAATAAATTTCTCCATAGCAGGCAATGTCTCGCAATTATTCACGCTTATCGTATAGCAATAACCTTTACTTTTTGTTATTTTAGTCTTTTCTCCTTTTTCTATTAAAATTACTGCACTTGAAGGATATTTTTCGCAGCTTATATGTGTCAAATTGTTTGCTTTTGCATCTTCTAAATCAGCCACCCCAGCCTTAACACTAATCCCATTCTGAGATAAGAATGAAGACAGCGTTGCCAAACCAATAACAGTATATTTACAATTAGAGATTCCTTCATTTCCTATACCGATGTAAACACTCTTGTCTTCAGGGAAAATTATCTCTCCATCAACAGTAATATTATTTTCATTAGGATCATTTCTCAAAAAGAGGTCTACCTTTTTATTTTGTTCAGATATAACTCCTCCAGTAATAGTCTTTACTTTTCCAATATAATAATAATGGTACAAAGGTATTTGCCCAAACATCTCCTTTTTGAACGATAATCCTTGATAATTTATATTTTTTAAACCTTGAAATATCGAATAGGAAACTAGGAAAATTATTACCAATCCAACCATTGCTCCAAAAACCCAATATAACTCTTTATTAGTATTTTCTTTTGGTTTCATGACCGAATTCTCTAAAGGCCCCCCCGCACTTATTGGAATCTCTATACCAATTATTTCTTCATTAAAACTATCTTTTCTCCTGACAGCAGTTTTTTTAATATTTCTTCGTTTTACCATCATTATTTTTACAAAAACGCCTATTAAAACATTTCTATTGGCAGCTTTAAATCGCTATTTGTTCAATTATATTTAATTCAATCCAAATATTTTATACAGGAAAGCGTCAACGGCTTTCAAATCTCCCTCGATAAAGATGCAATTTTCTTCCTGATAAACCTTGTTCTCTAATTTATCTCTCCAGACAATTAAGTTTTCAGTGCAGTTCTTTTCAGGCAAGTCTCTTTCACACACACCATAACAAGCTTCAGATATTTTTCCAGCATATTTTCCAAGATTTAATGCTATTTCATTTGTAATTGCTGAATTATCCGAGTCTATATATATTTGTTTTCCTGCTAAACTGCCTATTCTAGACTCAATCAACACTGAAACATTTTTTGTAGATTCAGGCGAGTTTGTAAAATATAAAATTTGTCCGTTCACATTTGCAGCCCATCTCCCTCCAACTTCACTAACCTGTCCCTCGGTCAGATTTCCATCCCCGGAACTATTTGAATTGTCGCCCCCACTCTCAGAACCCGATAAGAACCCAAATCCAATAGTTCCAAAAACCAGCACGACAAGTATAAAGATACCAATTATTTGGACATTTCTTTTCCTTTTTTCTTCTGATTCTTTTTCACTGCCTATCTTTCTCATCTAAGTTTCAATAAACTCTCTTTTAAAAAGCTTACTAAAATTCAAATTAGACAGCACGAATAATTTTAAATAAGGCAGGAGTATTCACAATATTTAGAAAATGAAAATAGATAAAATAAAAAAACAAGACATTCAAGAAATAGCAGATTCAAATTCTATCTTAAATAATGGAATAAGATATTTCCATGAAGGCAGAGTAAAAAAATTCCAAATAAAAAATAATTCAATATTTGCAAAAGTTAAAGGCAGGAGCCTATATAACATAGTAATTAGGATAAAAAAAGATAAGATATTCCCAATGTGCGGCTGTCCTTATCCTGGGTTTGGATGCAAGCACGTTGTTTCGGTTTTATATCACGCCTTTGTTAATAAAGGCAATTCCAGAAAAAAGTCTATAAAAGATGCACTGCAATTTGAACAAATAATAGAAAATGTTCCAGATGAAGAGATAATCTCTGCATTTAGCATGTTAAACAATAGTGACTTTATAAAAATTAATGAAAAAGATAATGTTTTATTTGCAGATATTCTGACCAATAAGGAAAAGTATAAATTAAGAGTATTATTATATGAATACGGAACGCGTCAAAGTTTGCGTTCAGAATGTTCATGCAGGGGGAATTATTGCTACAAAAGTTATTGTGAGCACAGTTTGGCATTATTTTTTTATTTGCTTCTTAAGAAAGATTCAAATTCTATTCCCAAAAATTATGAGAGTTATCTAAGGAGGAGGCATAATTCAAAAATATATAAGAATTTATCAGAAAGTTTGAGTTCTTTAAATTCTATAGAAAAGCCAGAGCCCAAGAGATGCAAGTTATTATTTAAAATAGCAGAAGAAAAAGAAGGATTCTCAATATCTTTAGAAAAAGCCGCATTTTTAAAAAATGGAGGAATAAGCGCAAATATGCAAACAAATTATCATTTTCTTAAAGAAAATTATGGAAATTTCAGTAACGAGGAAAGAAAAATTCTAGACCTAATGTTTAGCTCGATAAATAAAAACAAATATCATTATGAATCTGTTAAAAAAGACGAATTTAAAACAATAGGGGACCTTGAATTATTAAGCAGCTTGAGAGACTATTATCAGAAAAGTCCGGAATCTTTTATACAATGCGAGCTGCCAAACAATAAAGTATCAGTAGAGATAAACATAGAAAAAAACCCCTCGGCTAATAGAAGAGCCTACAACTTTAATATAATCGCAAAGATATCTGATAAAAATTTTGATTTAAAGAAATCAAAGTGCGTTTTAATAGACAGGGGCTCTTTTTGGGTTTTCACACAAGCTCCTAATAAAAAATCAGAGAAAAAGAACAGGCTTTTCGAATTAGATACGCCAAGACCAGAAATATTAAAGAAAATTTTAGATTTCTCGAATTTAGAATTAACTCCAAATTTATTAAAAGAGTTCATAGAAAACCATTATACCACTTTAACATCAATATCAAAAGTAAACCTTCCTATAGAGTACAAAGTTCGGGTGATAGATAATATTTTGCCAAAGCCAAGATTATTCTTAAAAGATCTTGGCGATTCTTTCAATATGGGCTTGAAATTTCTTTATGACACTCAAGAAGTTTCATTTAACAACAAATACGATTTATTCTTCAAGGATAAAGATAATAAATTTACAAAAATCTGCCGCAATCTTCTAGAGGAGGAAAAGTTGAGCGCAGTTTTATTTGAGATAGCTGCTTTACAGGGGGAGAGTTTTATTCCTATAGGGGATCCTTTGACCTGGCTTTGTGAAAAAGCTTCTAGATTAATATCTGAAGGTTATGAAATTTTCGGTCAAGATAGTCTAGTTAATTACAAAATTAGAAAAGACGAGCCTCAACTAAGACTGGAAGTATCAAGCAATATAGACTGGTTTGATTTAAAGGCAGACATTAATTTTGGCAACGAAAAAGTAGAGCTAAACTATTTTTTTAATGCATTAAAGAATAATGAAAGTTATATTAAATTAAGTGACGGGACAATGGGAGTCATTCCAAAAAAATGGCTATCTAAATTAGCCGGAGTAGTTGGTTTTCTCAATAAAGATAAAGACAACAATATAAGGGCATCAAATACACAAATACAGATTATTGAATCATTGCTTGATATATCTAGTTCTAAAAAAGTAGATAAAAAATATGAAGAGATAAGGAATAAGTTTAAAAAATTTAAAGAAATAAAAGACTTTGAATTGCCTAAAGGATTAAATGGGGAGCTGCGTCATTATCAGAAAGCAGGGTATAATTGGCTGCACTTTCTTAAAGAATTTTCGTTTGGAGGCTGTCTCGCAGATGACATGGGTTTAGGCAAGACTGTTCAGGTTTTATCTTTGCTTTTATATGAAAAAGAAGCAGGGAATATGAAAAGCCCGTCATTAATCGTAGTTCCAACATCCTTGGTTTTTAATTGGGCAGCAGAAATACAAAAGTTCTCCCCATCATTAAGTTTCTACGTTCACCATGGTCAAAACAGATTGAACGATTTCTCAAAAATTCTTGAGAGAAAAGATGATTTAATTATAACTACTTATGGAACATTAAGAAACGATATATCCATTTTTAATAAGGAAGAATTTTATTATATAGTGCTGGACGAATCTCAGAAAATTAAAAACCCTCTTGCTAAAAATACAAAGAGTGTCTTTAGCTTAAAAGGCAAACATCGCCTTGTTTTAACAGGAACCCCTATCGAAAATAATTATCTTGAGTTATGGTCTCAGTTTGCATTTCTTAATCCGGGTTTTTTAGGAAACCTGGATTATTTCAGAAGTACTTTTGTTAGCAGCAACACAAAAGATGTGCCAAATGAAAAAATCCTATCTCTAAAGAATACAATAAATCCATTTATATTAATGAGAAAAAAAGAAAATGTTGCTAAAGACCTCCCAGAAAAACAGATAACGGTGTTATATTGCGAGATGAACAAAGGGCATAGAATATTTTACGAATCCTGGAAGGATAAATATAGAAAAGAGATTATAGATTCTGTAGAAAAAGAGGGGTTTACTAAATCCAGATTTAAAATTCTCCAGGGCTTAATTAAATTGCGCCAGATATCAAATCATCCAATTTTAATTGATGAGAGTTTTATTGGAGAGTCTAGCAAATTCAATCTAATTATTAAACAAATAGAGGAAATTACGAGTGAAGGGCATAAGCTCTTAGTCTTTTCTTCTTTCGTAAAAGTGCTTACTCTGTTTAAGTCTTATTTCTTAAAAAATAATATAAAATTCTCCTATTTGGATGGCTCAACAAGGAATAGAAAACAAGTAGTAGAAGAATTTCAAAATGGTAATATTAATATTTTCTTAATAAGTTTAAAGGCAGGAGGCCTAGGCTTGAATTTAACTGCAGCGGATTATGTTTTCATTGTTGACCCTTGGTGGAATCCTGCTGCAGAAATGCAGGCGATTGACAGGGCGCATAGGATAGGGCAGGATAAAAAAGTCTTCGTTTATAAAACAATAACAAAAGATACTGTAGAAGAAAAGATATTAGAACTCCAGCAGGCCAAGTTAGATATGGTGGGCAAAGTAATTCCAGGCGATGAAGGTGTAATTAAATCTCTAAATAGGAATGATTTGCTGAATTTATTTAAGTAAGATTCACCTCAATATATCTATAGTCAAGGACGCAAGTAATTTACCAAATGCGCCTTGACTACATCAAGATTTGCATTCACGTGAACAAGTTTGATTGCAAATCTTGTGTGCTCAAAAATCAGAGATTTTTGACATCAAGGGGAAGACATAAAAGCTTAGTAGATTTTTTATGTCATTCACTATACTAGGTAATTAATATATATTTTACTAGAATTATTATCTGAGATGTAACAGACATCTAGGGAAGTTTTTTATACCTTGTTTTATTAAACTAGATATGAGGGAAGAAATAACAAATTGGTTAAGGCAAGCAGAAGAAGATTTAGATAAAGCTAGAATACTATTTGACAATAAAAAATTCGATGGTGTTGCTTTTAATTGTCATCAAAGTGTAGAAAAAGCCCTTAAAGCCCTGCATATTTTGATATTTAGTAAAGGGGAAAAGGGGCATTCTATTATTTACCTAGCACAAAAATTGAAGGTTCCACAAGAAATGCTTACTGGAATAAGAGATTTAAATCCCGAGTATTTAGTATCTAGGTATCCAGATATTGCTGGAGGAGTCCCCGCAGATATTTATGACGAGACAATTACTTCAAGGTATTTAAAAACCACTGAGGAGGTTTTAGCATGGGTAAAAAAACAGATTCCAAAATAAATGATTTTATAAAAAAAGTAAGGAAAAAATATAAAGTTGAAAGAGCGATTTTATTTGGAAGTAGAGCAAGGGGAGATAATCTCAAAGATAGCGATTATGATGTTATTATTGTTTCCCAAGATTTTAAAGATATCTTTTTTACTCAAAGAATAGCAAAAATGTACGATTTTTGGAGTCATTACCCATTAGAAATAGAGCCAATATGCTATACTCCTGAAGAATTTGAGAAAAAGAAAAAGCAGATTGGAATTGTTAAACAAGCTGTTGAAGAAGGCATTGAAATTTAAGATATGAACAATTGCATACAAAATGTCATATAACCTATGCAATTATCTATAATTTTCTCAGAAAATTAGAATTAAGAAAATAAAAAATAAAAAAAAGAAAGAGAAAAAATCTCTTTTTCTATTTAAGCTGTCGTGCTAGTTGATCCAATTGTACTAGTAACCATTACGCCATTGACGTATTTCTTACCAACAGTTGTATCAATTGCCTTATCTCCAGTCTGTGTTCTCAAGTATGTAGCAGCGTTTGTTGTATCTCCAGCGTTGAAACCAGCAACTAATGTTGCGATTTTGGTTCCTGTTCCCTGCGCAAACGTCTGAATCAGGTATTCTCCTGCTCCGACCTTTGTCGCAGTAGTCCAGTCAGCACCGCATGTAGGATATGTTACTCCTAACAAATCGGCTGCAACACTGTTCACACAACTTCCTCCAACAACAATCCAATTCTTCGTTGATGCAGAACTTGCTTCGCTGTCAAGGATTGGAATTCCAACTGTCGTTCCTCCGCCAGTTCCTCCACCACTAGAACCTCCAGTGATAGATGCAGATTCCTCACCCATATATAGATTAGCAAAGATCTGTTCATCAGGATAGCTAATTGTGGCTTTCGTGTGTCCGCCAGTATTGGCGTCTTTTGTGGCAATTATTCCATACAAGTCAGCTTTTTTTGTAATATCGCTATCTGCTTTCGTTGCATACCATGTAGAATCCTCTCCCCATGTTCTAAGAACATCGCTTACATCAAGCCCATTGCTTGAAGATGCTCCAGGGTCAAGAGTTACAACTAAAGCTTGATACTCTGTATTATCATCTTTTTCTTCCCAGATAACTAAAGCAGGATTTACAATATTTCCTCCGTTTGGAGAAAGTAAAAAGACTCTTGCAGTGTTTGCAGCGTTAGCTGTGATATTATAGGTAAGCTTACCCATAACAGCAGTCGCTGAACCAACAGTACATGCTCCACCAGCAGTAACGTCTAAACAAGTAACAGTACTTCCAACAGTAACATTAAAACTTGAGCTATTATCAACTCCAATACCAGAAATACCTACATCGTTAGTTCCGTAACCATCTCCATCAGGGAATCTCATGCTTGTAAGATTATTTGTAAAGGCACTACCATCCCAATTTGTTAAGTTTATTGTTAATGGTGTATAAAATGCCAACTTTGCACCTTTTGAAGTTCTTATCGTTGGATATAGAATCGCTTGTCCGGCTGCAGAACTATCTCGGGAATTAATCCTTACCCAATTAGCGTCTGAGTTAGCTTGGTTATCATCATATGTCACATCATATGTCTTAGTACCCAATGTAACTGTAGTAGTTCCTTGCGCAGATGCTGCAACAGCATCATTCTCCTTACTTTTAGTAAAGGCATCGTAAAATGTGATTTTGTCTCCACTAACAGTCGTTCCATTAGTAATTGAGGTTACTTGAATTAGTCTACCACTTTCTTCGTTTCCAATAACCATATAACCATTTACAAATGTTTGACCCATTTCCATAACAGTTATATTGTATCCATTATCGCCCTCTTGTAAGTTAATACCGTTAGACAAATTCTTTGCCCATGTAAATGTTTTTGCTTCAGTTAAGTAAGAAGGCCTAAAAGTGACATCAATCTTATCATCTCCCTGTGGAGTCACCAATATGTTTTCTCTTTTAGTTTCATCATCTGATGCAACACTCAAACTTGGAAAATCTAACTTCATTGTCCCAAATATAGGGTCAACGAGAGATTTCCCTGGCATGATTGCATCATTGTTAGAGTTAGGTGCATAGATGCCAAAAACAATTTTTGTTGTAGCAGTTGTAGTTCCTGTTATTGTAACAAGAGTTCCGTCTATTCTGTCATCATTATCTCCTTTTGTAGCAGCAGCTCCGTTAGTAAGCGTTACTTTTTCAGCTCCAGCAATAACAGATGCAATATACTTAAGGTTGTTCGAATCAGCAGTTGTAACCGCAATGGTTACTCCTTGAATCTTCTTTGAAGCATTCTCATTAACTGATTTCGTTTCGCTATTACCATTCTCGTCTGTTACCTTAACAGTAGCGTCAGTAGTACTTGCAGAAACTAAGTCAATAGTATACTTCTTGCCCGCAATAGTAACTTCTGCACTAGGATCTTCACTTGTCAGACTAATTTTCTCAGCAGTCTTTAACAATATAAGACTAGTAGCATCTGTTGAAGATGCAACTGTAAATTTCTGCCCAAACATAGTAAGGTCTTGTCCCTTTGAATCAGCATGTGTAAAGTTTACAGCCTTATTAAAAGTTATTGATGCGTTGTAATAAACATTTCCTGATTGAGCGCTTGTTGGCGCTAGACCAAATTCAGGATCATCAGTGCTAAGTGGTTGCCTAGCAAAGTTAACCTTCGGATTTGAACCCATATCAATCATTTGTTCATAAGTAGCTTCTACATTACCGCTAAATGTTCCTTTTTTAAGAACAGTTGGTAATTCAGTTTTCGTTAAAGTTGTTCTTACAGTATTAAGCGTGTCATTGACATATAACTTCGTCCCACTCGTAAACAGCGGATAAGCTTCTCCAGTCACGCTTGCCGTAGTTCCAGTTGTAACACTTGTACCGACAGCAACATCATTTAATGATTGCATGATATTCATTGCAGCCACTAAATCTGTTTGAGCGGCAGTATTACCATAGACAACAGCCACATCATTTCCGCCCATACCAGTAAATGGTGCAGGGAAAGTCGAGGCAGCTGCTAATGCAACTGTAGAACCAATCATAAGCGTGCTAGCCATTATACTTGCAACTTTTTTAAATTTAAACATTTTTTTTAAACCTCCTTTCACATCGTTATCTATTGACAGTTCCGCAGAACACCCTCTTTGAGGAGATTACTTCTTTAATGTAATCCGTCACCTAAAGTCTCGTAAGACTTTTTGAAAACCTTAATGAAAGGTAAACAACATAATAAAACTCTCTTTAAAAAGCTTTCGCTTATATCCTAAAAAATTAAGATTTATTGAGGAGATATTGAAGTTTATTTATAAACCTTTCGGTACTACTTATAGTAACAACTGAATTTTCAAAGAACCAAAGCACCCCCCAATTTGATATATATGGTATGAACAACAATATATATTAAATCTAAACATATAAATACTAAGTATATCTTAAACATATGGTAACAGAAATAACTGATATATAAAATGGCTGAAAAAACAAAAACTAGAGAAATAACAATTATCGACGAGGAAGGAGTATTTAACACCTTTTTTAAGAGGTTTACTGGAGAAAAAGAGTATGATTTTGAAGGCATCTCTTTATTAAGAAAAATATTAAGCAATGAAAAGGCTAGATTGATGCATATTTTAAAAACAAAGAAACCAGGTTCAATTTATCAGTTAGCAAAGCTTCTCGGGAGAGACTTTAAATCGGTCAGCGACGATATCAAACTCTTGGAAAGTTTTGGATTTATAGAAATGATAGCAGAAAAAACAGGCAAAAGAGAAAGACTAAGGCCTCTTTTGATTATAGACTCTATACAAATTAAGATTAAAATATAAACCTCTTGTCTTTTTAAAGATAGAGTTTTTGTATAATATAGTCAAGGACGCTGAGATTTTACCATTTGCGCCTTGACTATCAAGGGAAAGACGTACAAAATTGGTAGAAAATTAACGTCTTTCACTATACTTACAAATCAAAAAGGTAGTAATTACTGCTTTCTAAAGTTACAAAGGGACTTCTTCAATTTACAACTAAGAAATAGCCTGATTTTTTCAATCGTAGAAGAATTTTATTGACTAACTTCTATTATATGAAAGGAAATTAATAATCGGAAAAATCCTTTTCCTTTCATAGATAGGGGTAGAAATTAGAAAAATCCGAAAATTATTTTCTATCACTATAACAGCTACATCTTTTGCATTGGCATGTTTGTTTATAAATTATTAATCATGAGATTATAGCTGCTAATATCAGAGTTGCAGAAAAATTGGTCTGTCAAAAGACGACCAATTTTTCAATTGATTTTCAAAACCAAAGGTTTTGACTATTTGGCTTTAGAAATATAAGTAAATACGATTTGCCAGAAAGTTTTATAAGCTTATATCTCTCTTATAAAACATGACCGAGCAGCAATTACTTAACGAATTCAAGTCAATGGAAGAAGATTCTAGTTTTATCTCTGAAAAAAGTGTGGAATTTGGCCAAAAGTATGCAAAGAAATTCATAGCTGTTAAAGACAAGCAGGTTGTTGCTATTGGGGAGGATTTTGAGAAAGTAATAGAAGAAGTTAAACAAAAAGGCCTTGATCCTAGTCTAGTTCTCGTGCAATACATTCCAACTAAAGACGAAATTATCTTTTGTCAAGAACCTTCGGAATAAATTCCGGGGCGTGCTCGGGTTCTTGAGCATGCTCAAGAATTGTTTTTTCTTTCTCACGAACTAAAGTAGGGAGTTTACGAAAAAAAACAATTCTTGACATATTAAAATTGTAAAATGAGGTTCAATCTTGAGATACAGAGGATTTGGTTAACTGAGCTATTTTTTTAAATCCTCTGTCTGGAGAATTCGAATGAATGGTAACATAATCAACCGAATTCTCCATAAGAAATATCGAGGGGGCTAAGAGAGTAATTCTCCCCATTTTTTCAAGGCAAATTTAAAAATTAATCAATTTTACTCCATAAATCTAAGTAATTAACAAAAAATAAAAGTTTATATAGTTGTATATTTTATATAAATTATGGTAAAGGAAAAATATATGAAAGAATCAGATGTTGCATTAAGAAAAGAGGATTATATCTTATTTATAGAAGTGAAGATGTCTGAAGATGTCAGAAAAAAAATGCAGGGGATAATAAGAAGAACAGAAGGGGCAATTTCTTGTTGAGAAGTTTAGTTTTTGCGAGCTTCTCTGTTAGATTGCTTATTTGTCAAGATTAGCAGGAATATCAAAAGGAGTTAAATGAAAATCTTTCTCCTTTGCGATTCTACGAATAATTTTACTATCTTTAATTTTCTTGTCAATAAATATGAATGTTTTGCAGCCAGAACAAACTGCACATGAAAAATGTAAGACATCTAAAGGATCCAATCTGTCATCTTCAGTTAGAATATCTCTACATAAAGATATTGTCTCTTTGGTTATTCCCACAATTTCACATCTATCAAAAAAATTTTCATGTATCTGATTTATCTCAAAGATTTTTTCTTGAGTATCTTTTTTCACTCCTTCTTTTTTGTTAAGAATTGCCTTTAGTTCCCCCAATACACTCATAGAAACAACAGGGGTATATTGCCTATCAAGTGAGTGAATGCCATTAAGAGCTAATAATGCCGCTTGTCCATAATTACGATCTTTTTGTCCTCTAAATGGTTCAATTAATATGCTTGTATCATACATTGCTTTGTGCATTTTCTTCTCTCTTTAACCATTATCTAAAAATCCCCAAAATCCCGCCCAAATTTCCCAACAATCCATTTAATATTCCTTCTAGTGGGCCATTTTTAAGCCCACCAAACAATCCATTGCTTCCAAAGAGCCCTCTTCTTACGCCAGAAGTGGGCGGCGTTTGGCTTGCAGTCTCTTCACTAGTTAAACGAAGGTTAGTCCAGCACATATTTCCAGGAACATCCATGGAGCTAATAACTTCATTATACTCACAACCCGATGATTTCTGTCTATAAACCCTATTTTCATCTCCAACCACCTTCACTCCTTCCTCATCTTGCATTGTAGCACATTTAAAGCTGTTAAACGGGATAAATAGAAGTACTTTTGGAATTCCTACCGCCCCCTCATTTTTCTCACATTTCAGCCCCCTTGCGGTATTAAGCAATCCAATTTCTCGAATATCTCCTCCCCAAACAATTGGTTCTCCATTTGATTTGTTTAATTGTGCGCAAAAGATTTTGCCAGGTATTACTCTAACAATGAACTGGTCTTGGGGGCAATATCTGTTTTTACTGTACTCAGTCGAAGTTGTCCAAGTTATATTGCCATTCCCTTCATCTATCGTAGATAGCTCTTCCGTTGTTTCATTCTTAATTTCAATATCTCCAGATTTAATCTCTGAGCTAGCATTATTGCTAAACCATACATTGAAATAATAACTGCTATTTTCAGCATCGTTAAATAAATTCGCGCCCCATTTGCAAAAAGCAACTTTAGTATTGCTATTTGTAGTAACATTAACTTCTCCATTCAAGGAGGGCGCCCTAAACTGCCTGTTTTCCAGCTCCGCAACTTTTTTATAAATATCGCACTTCACAGCCCTTCCAACACTACAATTATCAGAAACATCTGCGACTAAAGACAAATTATCTCCAACATTAGCACTTGACTTGTCTTCTAAATTTAAATTTGTCCATCTAGCATTAGTTAATGCACATGTCTCTTCAGTTACAGGCGTCGTTTCAATGGAAGTGCAATTCCATCCCGAATAAGCACTAAACCCTTGAGCCATACAATTACAGTTTAATTGTTGAGGGCAGCTTTCAGGTCCAGATTGCAATAACCCATTCAAACTTTCTCCAGCACCGCTTATTTCCACAGGAGTCAAATTATAACTGCATTCGCTTGAGATATCATTTATCGTTCCCGAATAGTTTTCACATCTATCTCTAATTTCACTATCTCTTCCTCCTCCGGCTTGCCCCCCGGAAGCGCAATGTATGACGCTTCCTCCCAAAACCGGAATACTTATTCCAGTATCGTAAGCCCCGACCGGGCAACTAACTGGATTAGAGCCATTTACAATCGAAACATTACTGATTAACATATTTTCAGTCAGAGGGGGATCTCCAGTTTTTCTATCAACGCACAGATTTATTATTTTCTCCCCAGAAATATCATTGAAAGAACCTACAGTACTTCCGTCCTTGCAGTCATCAACACCATCATAAACCTCAAAATAGGAATTAACTACATACAAACCGCTATATCTAAATCCATCACTTTGCACACAATGCCTAAGTATCTGTCCGTTCCCCCCAGGAAAAGTTCCAACTTCTTGAAATCCAGTATCAGAGCATCGCGTTCCAGAACTTATTATTTTTTCACTGCTAATAAAATAACCTGTCTGCGCACTAACTGTTCCCAAATAGAAAACAGATACAAATACCAATATTAAAACCATACCAATATTTACTTTCAAACCCCCCATTTTATTATCCTTATATTTAATAACAAAAAACATATTTAAATACCCTTTGCTTTAACAAAAACAAGCTATTGTTCTCTCAACTAAACATTAAGTATCTGCTAACGGCTGAGAAGTTACAAAGAAAACTATCTTATAGCAAATAACTTCAATAATCGGACATAATCGGGTTATTTGCTAGATAGGAAATGACATTGAAAATATACAAAAATTAATGTTATTTCCTATAATTACAACTGACAAATAGCCTAATTTTCTCAAGGTGTCAAGAATTGTTTTTTTCATTAAATCCTTATTTTTAATTCATAGAAAAGAAAAAACAATTCTTGAGCACAACAAAATATGAAATATTTTGAAGACCTTAATTTGCTGGAGGGCATATTAACAACTGCATCTTTTGAATCGGAACAAAGACACATTGAGCCTTATTGCTTATGAGATTATAGTTGATAATATCTATTAGAGAAAAATTTATCTGTTGAAAACGATAAATTTTTCAAATATATGGCTCTATAAATTTTAAGCAAATATCTGTTAGTAGATACAACATTAAGAAATATTTTTATATGTCAATAAACCATAACTAGCATGAAAAAAGAGATTTTTGTATTGTTATTGTTGATATTAGCCTTATTACTTTCGTTTCAAGTTTCTGCAGAAAAATGTTATCTAAAGGGAGAAGAAAATGTTGTCTCAAAATCTTCAGCATATATTCCAGCAGAATTTATCTATGAAAATTTGCCTACGATGGGATGGAGATTTTTAGTGAGAAACAACGGAGCATCTATTAAAGTTCCTTGGGTTGTAAATAAAGGAGATGTTTCAGATAAAAGTTTATCTTCTGGAACAGGAGGGCACCTATTAGATAGCGATTGCAAATATTATGCCAATACATATTATAGAGAACACCAATCTTTTGCTTATCTCTTGGCTTTTGCAAGAATAGGAGCAGGTATTCAAGAGGGAGAATGTTTATACTCCATACAGCCAATAATGAGTGACTGGGGAGAATCCTATTCAGCGCTCGCAATATTAAGGGGCTGGGTTTGTCCAGATCTAATTTCTAGAGAAAGGTTTAACAATGAACCCTCATGCCCTTCATCAACATCTTGCAATATAAACATTCCGGAGGGCCCTAGGGTTACATATGCATACACTTACGAAAAAGATCTCTGTGGAAATAAATTAGTAAAACCAACCAATGAAGGAAAACCAATAACTCAGTCAATTCAAGAAATAAGAAGCGAAGCAGCAAAATTTGTTAGTGAATGTATGAATAGAAGAAATAATGCTCTAACAGAAGAAAATAATGAAGGAGAAATAAAGTTGTTGAATGTAGAACTTTCTTTAGATAGTTTAGAATTTCTGGAGTTCAGTTATATAGGAAATTTAAGAAATAGAATGATAGACGACGACCTTTATTCAGAAAAACAAAAAATTGGAAATGTAGAATATTTATTTGTAACAGAAAACGCCGGATTTGATGAACAACACAACAAAGGACTCTTATGTCAGGCTTTGTTTGAAAGTAATCTTCCTTTTTCCGAACTTAACGTTGAAATGACCTTGGAAATTCGAGATAATGAAAATTCGCAATGGACTATTCCAAGAGAAGAGTATGAAGATCAATTCTTTTATGATTCTAAAAATCCAACAAATTGCCGCGGCTCCAGAATAACATCTGGAAAAAAACTATGCATTAAAAAAATTCATTCAGACGCCTTAAAAAGATTTAAAGGAAAGCAAATTAGATGCACTGCTAAAGTTTCTTCAAAAACCAACCCTCCTATATCTAGCGAACAAAAAAAATCTACTCAAAATATCATTGTTGCAAATTTCGTTGCTTATCTTATGAAAGGAAGCTCGGCTATTCTTTTTACAGATTCAAATGCTGATTTAGAAATTGTAGAGATTAACGATTTAAGAATAATTAAAGAAGTCGAAACAATGTACAACATGTCTAAATTTAATACTCAATTTTCTATGGCAAATAAGCCTATCTATTTGAGGAGAACTTGTGAAGCAGCAAATGCTGAAAGAATAATAAGAGAAATACAAGAATTTAATCTTAATATTGCCAGAAGTTTAAGAGGAAAAAGTTATTCTGATTTAATAAATTCAAGAAACAATAAGGATTTAGCAGCTATACAAACAGCCATATTAAGAATTTTTAGAGATTGCGTAGAGGAACACGGATTTATTTTAAATCAGTATGATGTTGCTGCAGGTTTTTCAACAGTCAATTTTCTATTGGCGGGATATATGACTCCGCTTGTGTCAAATGCAGCTTATATACAGCCCGAAGCAAGTACAGAATATACAACTTTAGCCCACGAAATTGGTCATGTTCTAGGTAAATATGCAGATGAATACGGGTATGAATATTTTTCACGAGAACAGCCATTCTTTCCAAATTCAAACAAATATCCTCGTTGTTGTTTTGATTATCCTTCTAACAGCAAGGGAGTAAAGTTTATGGAATTTGCATTGGGAATTAAAAACTGTGAACAGATTGGAGGGAAATGCACAAGAGAAATAGATGGAGGAAATATAGGCGATATTAATATAATAAATAACCTTAAAGAAAATGGATGTGCTATTCAGAATCCGTATTGCTTAATATCTAAATCTAGCATTCTAGAAGCAGGAAACGCATGCAATCCTCCAGGAAAAATTAGATATCATGATTTAAGTATTTGTTCTGGCATGCCTATTCCAAATGAAAATGACCTAACTTCGCCCCATAGGAGCGTAATGGGCGGTCCATTTCAGAATGAATTAAAAGATGTGGGCGTTAGCTCAGTTTATCCCTCTCCAAGAAAATACCCTTTAACATCCTCGGAGGTGCCAAGAAGATGAAATTAAGAAACTTTTTAATTTGTATTTTCCTAATCTTAACACTCGCCTCTTTTGTTAAAGCTGAAGCATATAAATTTGATTTTGTTATTAATGAAAACTATACAATTGAGGAGCATAATTTGATATTTAGAGAAGATTATAACTTCTATGAAGATGATTTTGGCGAGAGTGATCAATCCATAAATCTAAAAATACTAGATAAAGATTCTTCAATATTATACGAAAGAAACATTTCGTTAGCTTTTATTGTTTTTGATAATGCCGCTGATTTAGAAGACGATTTAGTTGAAATTTACCTTCCTTACTCTGAAAAGGATGCGACTCTACAGCTTTTTAATAAAGGGCAAGTCTTATTAGACTTAAATATAAAAAAGGAACTTTGCGACAATAATAATCTATGCAGCAGGTCTGAAAATTATTATTCTTGCCCCTCAGACTGCAAGGTAAATGCAGAAGATGGAGTTTGCATTACCTTCGATGATGGCCTTTGTGATAAAGACTGCGTTTATGATGAAGACTGTCAACCAAAACCCATAAAACAAGAAACAAAAGATAAAGATACAAATAATTTAAAGTATATTCTTTACATATCAGTTCCGATAATAATTATCCTTATTTTGATTATTCTTTTCAGGAAAAAGAAAAGAACAATTGTATTTGTTTAGATAAATTGGATTGAATGACTGCTGAATAAATTACAACTTTAATATTGATTGATTCAATGCTTTGAGAAATTTAACTATTGATGATGATTATTAGTAACCTATAACTTGAGGGTTGGGCAGAGATTTATTATATGGAAGCAAAGGCAGAGTAGATTAGACTCTTCCTTTAACAGTTTATAAGAAGAATAGGAAAGGGCTTTGTTAAGTAATCGTGGCTTTATCTTAGGTGTTAAGAGGCGTGGCTTTTTATTTTATTCAAATAACATATAACTCCTTCAACCAATTCTATAACTATGCATTATGTAAAAATCATTGTATTCTTGCGTTCCTTCACGAAAGAAATCTCTAAGCTATGATTTTAATTTTCTTAGTTTAAAATAATAGTAAATAAAAAATATAAAAAAAGCAATAAAAATTATCGACCCAAAGATATTAAAATAACTATAAACTCCCTTAGCAATTTGGGAAATAAATCCAAAAATACCTATTAAAAATATTATCCCGACCGCAAGAAATAGATAGCTATATCGAGCAAAAGACTTGTTTATTTCTCTTGGAGACTTATTTTTTGTTTGTTTTGTTATTTCTACGAGAATTGGAATAAATATAATATAAGAAATTACCAGAAGGATTATACCTACTGAACCATACCTTTCTATATAACCTATTTTTGACATAAGTTCTCTAATAGAAAATATTAGTATAAATAAAATAATTAAGAAAACAATTGTTCTTTTTTTCATAAATCAAATAGTAAAAAGTATTATTTAAACTTTCTTATGAGGAGCCTTGCTACAAATTAGTAATCTTTTTTTTCTTAAACCTCAACACATCAATTATAATGTAAGTTTGCGGTGCTTTATGGATATTTCCAACAAGAACATATTTATTCCATTCGTCATCAAAGAGTCTTAAATTGTCTTTGAGGTTTTCCTCTTTCTTCGGATTTTTTCTCATAAATTCATAACAACCCCATTCTGTAATGCTCTGTTTGTGAGTTTTATTTTTACAACTACATTCTCCTTCGCACTCGTAAATTAAATATGGTTTGTATTTATAGTCGGATTGATTAATAATGGTAAAAGGTTCATCTAAATCTTCTTCTCCAAATGTTAATGTAAGTTGTTTTTCTGTGCTTTCCCTTTTTTGAATTATTTGAAAGTCTTTGATTTTTGGTCTAATTATTCCAAAGCTCTTTTTATTATCAATTAAATTTCCAAGAGTTGTAAATCCTATTTGGTGGATTAACTCTTCTTTCTTATTTTGAGGATATTTTTTTCTGTGAGGATAAACCCATTTTTGTAATCTTGTCCAGTCCTCTTTAGAATTTTTTATCTTCCAAGTGTTTTCCCTATGGTCTTGAGAATTCTTTTCTACTTCTACATCAAATAAATCCCATTTTCTTAACCATCTTAAAGGAACTGGATAAATTCTATGAAATGATTTATCATCAAGAGACCAAGCACAAACACAAACAGATTGTCTACCATCCTTTAGTTGATTTGGAGCACCCATTCCTATAACGACTAAATTATTCAATTTTGTCATTTTATAAATGGCTTATAATCCATCCTCTTTTCTTTAGTTCTTCTGCAATGGTATTTCTATGGCAAGTCTTGTGGTCTTTTTCGTAACATAAGATAACTGCTTTCTTAAATTTTGCAAGTGCAGAAAGTTCGTCAATAGCATCTTGAATTTCTTGGTCTTTAATATGTTTCCTATATTCTTCAAAAAATGTTTTATAATTCCAATCTTCTCTCAATTTATGCCTTAATGCTGTTGGGGAACCGAGAGAACGTAAATGTCTATATCTTATTCCTGCGTTTTTAAGTTCTTCTTTTAAGATTCCTTTAGAAAATCCATTTTTTCTGCTTAGAGCAATTTCCCTAATATCAATTAATAATTCAATATTCCAACTTTTCAATTTCTTTATGAATGTGGCAATATCTAAACCTTCATAACCAAGTGTGAATATAGTGGTGTGTTCTAATTTCCAATTCATTTTTCCCTCTTTTCTTATTCTTATTAGTCCTATATCTTTTTCAAGATTTCTAACCCATTTATTATTTGGGGCTATTTGGTAATAATTAAGTTTATCTTTAATTTCTGCCCAAGTTAAACCAGCAGGATACCTTTGTAAAATATTTTTAATAGATTTTTTAAAATCTTCATAAATCGGTTCTTCTTTATTACTATTTGATTTTTGTTTATCTGTTGGCTTTAAACTTAACGAATTATCTTTAAGCTCATCAATTAATTCAATCCCCTCTTTCCATCCTAATTGGGTTATTCTGTCTTGAGGTAAAATAACTACCCATTTAAAATATTCCTTATCTCCAGATTTGCCAACTTTCTGTTTTTGTAACCTCATAATTAAAATTGGTACCAACTATTTATAAACTTTATGGTACCAATCAATATATATCTTTTGGTACCAAAATGTTTAAATACTCTTGGTACCAAATAAATGTATGATACAAACAGAACAAAACCAAATAAGAGAATTTGTAGACAAGAGAAGCAAGAGAGCCGAAGCCATCTTAAAGAAAGGAGAGCCACAGCTTTTAGATGAATTTACCTATCTTGTGCCTTCACAATTTGATAGCAATAAGAAATATCATGTTACTTATTTTGATAGTTATAATTGTGAATGTGAAGATTTTAAGCGAAGATGTCAGGGTAAAAATCTATATTGTAAACACATTAAAGCTATTCTTATTTTTGAGAAACTAAAGAATGCTTATGAAATAGAAGCAACACCAATAAAGAGAGAAGTAGAATTAATCATAGAAAAACCTCTAAATGATTGTTGCCCTTATTGTTCTTGCGAAGAAATGTTTAAGCGAGGAACAAGAAAGACAGCAATAGGAATTAAACAACTTTATTGCTGTAAGTTCTGTAAGAAAAGATTTGTTTTAGAGCCAATAAAAAATATCAAAGGTAATTCTAAACTTATTTGTTTGGCTATGGATTGCTATTATAAAGGACTAAGTTATAGAGATATTTCAGACCAGTTTAAACAATTTTATGATTTGTCTATTTCTCATGTTGCTATAAGAAACTGGGTTTTAAGATTTAGTGAAGTTATGGAAAAATACTCTAAGACAATTAAGGTTAATTCTAAAGGCGATTGGAATGCAGACGAAACTATGGTAAGAACAAAAAGAGGAATAGACAAGAAAAATAAAAATGCTGAATTTGATTATATTTGGAATGTTATGAATAAAGAAACTAAATTTTTACTTGCTTCTATTAATTCATGTAGAGGTAGAAGTTCAAAAGACGCACAACACGTTTTCACAGAAGCATGGAAACAAAACGGAAAAATGCCAAATAGAATAATTACTGATAAATTACCCGCTTATCAAGATGGAATAAGAAAAACTTTTAGAAATTGGGGTAACGAAAGAAAAGTAAAACATAGTTCAATTTTAGGACATAGGAAAGAAATCAATAATAATATTATAGAAGGACATCACTCGCAACAAAAAGAATTTCAGAAAGTAAGAAGAGGTATAACCGAAGTTCAAACTTATGCAGATGGATTCAAGATGTTTCATAATTTTGTTAGAAAGGGAATAGCAGATAAGCAGACACCAGCAGAAAGAAATGGAATAAAAGTTAATGGAAATAGATGGGAAACTATGCTATTAAATTCAATTAAACAAGAAAAAGCCACGAACTTAACGGCAGAGGAGAAAATGATAGAAAGCCCTTAATACTTAACAAAGCCATAGGAAAGAGCTAAACAAGTACGAACAATTTATTAAACACCATAATTCAAATTTTAATCATATATGATTCCATAATTTCTTGAATTTGAAGATTCTAAATCCGGTACAATTTCATTATTTTTCAATTTAATTAAGTCTTCAATATATCTGCTCCCTTTTTTATCTCTTACTTCAATTCTAAATTTTCCAGGTCTGAAAGGAATTTCTCTTTCATAATCTATAACTCTCTCTTTTCTTTTAGAAAAATCCTCTCGTATAGTTTTGCCTCTTCCCGTAATAATAACCTGCCCCAGACCATCTGGATCATATATAGATATCAACGGTCTTTCATAAGTTACAACGCTAACAACTGTATTATTGTTCCTATAATCTATTTTTCTATCTAAATGTGAACAGCCATCAATGCCCATTGCTATTCCAGCTAACCCTATACTTGCTAACATTGGAATTTTCGTCTTTTTCATAAAAAATTAAAGAAAAAAGGCTATTTAAATCTTTCTGTATATATCACTATAAAGTAATTACAAAACTCTTATTTAATCATATTTTTAAAGAAAATTTTTGCTTTATTAAAATAATCCGACAGAAGATTTGAATTTATTTGTTTACTCTTATTTACTTGATTTTTTGCTGCATTTGTCATTTTTTGCAGTCCTGTTTTAATACACGCTCCTGATTCACAGACTTTTTCTTCCGGACAATTTATTTTCTTTGTTTGGATACCATTATTTACACATATAGCTTCAATTACTGACTTTTTATCAGGAGAACATTCGTCCATTTTACTTTTATTTGTTTTAAAATCAAAAGCATAGCCTCGTTTGCTTATGTTATGGTCATCGCTGTCCATACAGCCCGTTAAGTTCTGCGGAATATCCAAAGCGCTAATAAATCCATAAATATCCTTTTTAGGGGGTTCTTTAATTGGCTTTTTTGCTTGACAATGTACAATGTTTCCTTCATTGACTTGAATTCTCGCGCCACTTTCAACATGTCCTTCAGGACAATTAGAAACAATCTTCACATCTAAAATCAACTTTTCTTGAATTCCGGCAGCATCTCCTTTTTTTCTATCAACACATAGATTTATTATATTGCCTGAAAAATCATTAAAAGAACCTACAATCTCGCCATCACTTTTACAATCACCAATACCATCATAAACCTCAAAATAAGAATTAACAACATATAATCCGTTTAAAGAAAAATTGGATTTAAACGCGCAATGTCTTAAAGTCTGCCCATTCCCATCTATAAATGTTCCAACTTCTTCAAATCCACTATCAGAGCACAGCATTCCAGAACTTATTATTTTTTCACTGCTAATAAAATAACCTGTCTGCGCTTTAACATTTGCTGAAAGGATAATTAAAAATAAAAAAACTGCTAATAAGTTTGTAAATTGATTTAATTTTTTCATACCTATCAAAAACAAAAGAAGTTTAAATATCCTTTCTTCTCCAAATCTAATTAAGACATAAATCCAATTGTATTGTCAAGCTTCCGTCATTTACTGGGAAAGTTTTTCCATCCCCAATAAAGGACGAACAGCCAGATACCTTCCCAAAAGGAAAATTTGGCAAGGGTTGTTTAACCTCGCTATTTTCGGCTTCAAAAAAAACTTCAAACTTATATCCTGTTTTTGGCCCGCTAGTTGAGGAAAAACTCCAGCTTGATTCTATCAAATTTTTTGTAACGTTCTTCAAGGCATCGCAAGCCCCTCCGCTTGAACATATTTTACCTTCCTTGCATGCCGCAACCAACTCGGAATACTTTATGTAATTGTAGCCCCCATTCAAAGAACATTCAGTCGTAGTTCCAGATATGGCCTCCAAAAATTGTGAGACCTCCGAGTTTCCTGTTTTGTCAGTATCCCTTCTTAAAAATATTCCTAGAAATACAAGCAAAATAACAGAAACTATCAATATAATTAATACAAAACCTACTATCTCTTCCTGAGCTTTTTTATTTTTTGTTCTCATCTTTTCACATTTTAAACTATTAAATTTATTCATTTTATCTCCTAGTTATAGATAACTGCGCAGGTTATATGACATTTTGTACGCAGTTCTCCTATGAGAATTCTTCAATAACAAAGTTTATCAAATATATAAGCCTTGCTATTTTGTAAAACATAAATACGACAAACTCCTATTCGTGGTCAATGCCACACTATGACTGGTCGTGGTATGTTTTATTTTGGGATGGGGCGCTCTAATCTCTATGACAACCTTAATGGTTAGTGAACTGCTCAGAGTCGCCCTTTCCTATCGTCATAGGAACATGAATGGCTGCTGTTTTCTAAGCATTGCATAAACAACGCAGCATAATTTTCGTGCAGTTGCACAAATTGCTTTTTGTTTTCCCTTTTTCTTCTCGAGTTTTTTGTAAAACTCCTGCAATGGATTGCTTTCTTTTGTTCTAACTAAATTCCATGATGCTTCGACTAAAACATACTTTATCGAAGTATTTGCCTGTTTGATTAATCCGCCAAATTTTAGTGTTGAGCCGCTCTGTCTTAAACTAGGAACTAATCCAGCATAACAGCATAGTTTATTTGAGTCTGGAAAACGATCCCACTCTCCAATTTCTGCTAATAATTCAAGAGCTCTTCTTGGTCCAATACCTGGAATGGTCATTAACAATTGTGCATGTTCATCTTGCTCTGCATAGTCAAAAATTTCACTGTTTACT
>Ga0082335_1002759_pt1 | contig 31464 bp, 25 predicted proteins | sample Subgrocontami58m_FD_72375 | JGI IMG/M metagenome (GOLD analysis project Ga0082335, IMG submission 72375) | Subsurface groundwater microbial communities from S. Glens Falls, New York, USA - GMW37 contaminated, 5.8 m (SPADES assembly) (version 2) ...
GGTGCCGGGAATATCCGATGGCCACAACGCTTTGGGGAACATCTTCTTGTAGGCGTCAGCGCCCAGGCTGACGGGCGCCTGTTTGGTCGCCGTCCCGTCCTCTCCACCCGGAAAGCGGTACCCGTTGTTACGAAACGCCTTCCCGAAGTAGTTCAGCTTGGGGAAGACCGCGTGACAGGTCGAGCAGCTCGTTTGGTACTTTCTCGACCACGCGGGAATCGCCTCCGCCGGCGCAGCGGAGAGGACGACCAGCGTGACCAGAATGGCGCCGATGACGATGACGCGAGGCCGCGAGGAATGGGCAAGGGTGGCTGACATCAGTCCTAACCTCCTGAATTTCAACACAGTCCAGAGTGTTCTGGAGTGCCCGGTCCGCACGAATGTGAACCGCCGCCGAATACTCGCGCGAAGGCATCGTTCAAACCCCGTCAACGCGCGAGCACGAAGTCGACCGTTGCCGGCTTGCTGGCATCGACCGTCACCGGTTTCGGTTGTGCCTTGCCTCTCGTGTGCCACACGGCGAGCGTGTAGTTGCCCGGCGGCACGTTGCCGATCTCGTAGTGCCCGTCCTTGTCACTGACCGCGAAATATGGGTTCTGCAGCACGACGACGTAGCCCTCCATCTCGGGGTGAACGCGACAGAGCTGCGTGTAAACGCAAGGGAACTTCGTGCATTTCGTGAACGCGTAACCCTTGGCCTGGCCCTGCGGCCAAGTACCCAGGTTGTACTTCTCGTTGTCGGGCGAGAAGACGTTGTGTGGCGTCGGATCACTGTTGAGAAAATCGATAGTCGTCCCGTTGACGACCGGGAGAATGCGGGGGATGAACCGCATCTTTGCCTGGTCCATCGTGACCGGCTTGGCGGGCGGCTTGAAGGCTCCCGGCGCCTGCTGGATGTAGACGAGAGCGTCAGCGTTCGAGGAGAGGCCGGTCGCCTTGACCGTGCCGGTGATGCTCGCCGCCGCGCCGCTTACCCACCCGCTGGCGATTGTCACAATGATGGCGAGAATGAGTGTTGGGATCCATACAACTGAGTACCGGCGCATGGTCAGTCTCCCTTCGAGAGGAATTCCTGGGATGAGAACGACTCGGGCTCGCGTGTGCATCACGGAACGAGGAAAATACTTGAGCATCGGCCATCTCAGAAGTCGACAACCACCGGCTTGCCGACCTCGATCGTCACCCCTCTGGACTGGGCTATCAGCTTGGGATGCCACATGCCGACAACATAATGGCCAGGCGGCACGTCGTCGATTTGGTAGCTCCCATCCGTCTTGCTCACGCCGAAGAACGGGTTCTGCAGCACGACGATGTAGGCTTCCATCTCCGGATGGAGGCGACAAAGCTGCGTGTAGACGCACGGAAAGTTCGCGCACTCGCTGAAGGCGTAATCCTTCGTCTGCCCCTGTGGCCAACCGGGAAGGTTGTATCGCTCGTTGTCGGGCGAGAAGACGTCGTGCAGCGTCGGATCGCTGTTCAGAAACCGCACCGTTGTCCCAAGAACCACAGCGAGCACAGGCGGGTTGAACTGCATCTTCTCTTGGTCCATCGTGACCGGCTTGGCGGGCGGCTTGAAGACTCCCGGCGCCTGCTGGATGTAGACCACCACGTTGGCGTTCGACGCCAAGCCGGTGACTCTGACCTTCCCCAAAATGCTGCCACCGGCGCCGCTGAGCGAACCGAGATGAGCGACCATGATGACGGCAACGACGGAACCGCATGACGCCAGGTGGTGCTTCATGACCAACTCCTTGCGCGGAGGTTCGGCACCGACCGATCGGCCGGTGTCACCGTTTGGTACCGGAATGTGCCCTGCAGCCACGGATAAACGAAGTAATCGGCCTGCGTGAGCCAGCCGCCGGCCGGACGGGACGGCTCGCCCCTCAATCGTTTCGACAATCGCCTCACTTCGGCGCGACAAAGTCGACCGTCACCGAGCCGTTCTCGGGCACCTCCACGTCTTGCTCCTGAAGCGGCAGCCGTTCGCGCCAGCACCGCAGGCGATGTCGGCCAGCCGGGACGCCAGCGATCTGGTAGCTGCCGTTTGAGCTGGTCTGGGCGAAGTAGGGATTCTTGACGACGACAATGTAAGCGTCCATCTCCAGGTGAACATTGCAGAGCAGCTCCACCACACCCGGCTTATCGAACGTCATCTGGCGAATCGTCCCACGCCCGAACAGTCCGAGGTTGAAGCGCTTCGCCTCGGAGATCGAGAACACGTTGTGCCACACGACGTCGGCGTTGGGAAACACCACCGTCGTGCCGACCTGAACGGCCAGCACGTGAGGAATAAAGCGCAAGCCCTTCTGGTTCATCGCCGCCAGCTGGCGAGGAGCGACAAACCGGCCCTCGATGTCGTCGACCCAGATCACGAAGCTCGAAAGATCGACGGCCGAATCTGTCAGGCGGACGCGGCCGGTGATGGTCCCGGCCGGACCGCCTTCTCCCGCGAACAGGCTCGTGGCAAACACGGCGATCGCCAACACCTGGCTCGCTACGACAGGCGCTCTCACGCCTGATCTAGGCGCAACTTGCATTCCGCGTCGGCTCCATTTCGCGTTCTCAATGAGAACCCTCGTGTTTTCAGGCTGTTGCGGGCAGGCTGGCGCCGGTGGGCTGCTCGGCCGTGCCCGTGGTGTTACCCTGGCGATACAGAACGACCGTCTCGTTGTTACGCTTGGGTGTCAGGCGGGACCTGAAGGCATTCCGATCTAGGCATGAAACTGGCTCGCGTCGAGGCTGAAACGACGGAGCAGCTCGTACAACGACTTGCGGCTGATCTGAGCCTCCCTGGCCGCCGCCGAGATGTTCCCACGGTGTTGCGCGAGCAGCGCGGTCAGGTACTCCTTCCCCTGAGATTCGACCCACTGTTCCCGCGCGGCTTTGTATCCGAGCGCTGCGTGAATGCGCTTGTCCAGTTGTGCCTGCTCGCGAATGTAGCTCGGCAGATCCCGCGTGCGCACGGTGTGGCCCTCGCAGAGGACGACCGCCCGCTCGATCGCGTTGCGCAGTTCACGGACATTGCCTGGCCATTGATACCGCTCGAGCAGACTCAACGCCTCCGGCGCCACTCCGATCCGGGGCTTGCCGGCTGAGCGCGAGAATTCCTGCAGGAAGTGCTGGACAAGGAGGGCGACGTCACCCGGACGGTCACGCAAGGGCGGGAGCGCGATGTGGACGACATCCAAGCGATAGAGCAGGTCCTGACGGAAGCGCCCTTGCTGGGACTCAGCGTGAAGGTCGCGATTCGTGGAGGAAACAATGCGGATGTCGACGTGCAGCAAACGCTCGCCGCCCAGGTGCCGGAACGTTCGTTCCTGAATCGTACGAAGCAGCTTGGCCTGCAACTCGGAACTCAGCTCGCCGATCTCGTCGAGGAAAACGGTTCCGCCATTCGCCAGCTCCAGCAGGCCGTGCTTGGCATGATCCGCGCTGGTGAACGCACCTTTCTCGTGCCCGAACAGCTCGCTTTCCAGCATCGTCGGGGGCAACGCGGCGCAATCGACGTCGACGAACGGTCCCGGAGACCGGGCGCTGTTCGCATGCACTGCCCGCGCGACCAGTTCCTTCCCTGTTCCACTCTCGCCTGTGATGAGCACATTGGCGTCCGATGCTGCGACTTTGGCGACGAGGCCGAGAACCATCTCCAACGGAGCGCTGTGGCCGACAATCTGATGCACAGAGCAGCACTGCTTCAGTTCGTGCCGCAGGCGCACGTTGTCCCGCAAGAGCCGGCTGTACTCGATGGCCTTGGCCACCACCGCCACGAGCTGGCCGGCGGTAAACGGTTTGGTGAGGTAATTGAAGGCGCCTCTCTTCGTCGCCTCGACGGCCGACTCGATCGTCCCGTACGCAGTGAAGATGATCACAACGAGGTCCGGATCGAGGGCCGCCGCCCGCTCGAGGATTTCCAGTCCGTCAGTCCCCGGAAGCCGCAGGTCGATCAACGCCATGTCGAACGCCTTCTCGCGCAGCGCGGCCAGAGCCCCGGCGGCCCCGGCGGCGACCTTGACTTCGTGCCCCTCGTCCTCGAGGATCGTCTTGCAGCTGTGCAGAATCGCCTCGTCGTCGTCTATCACCAGGATGCGACCCGTCATGTCACCTCGCCTCCGGTGGGCAAGGTCACGACCAGCGTGGCGCCGGCCCCCGGCGAACTCTTGACCCAGATCTCCCCGCCGTGGTCCTTGACGATGCTGTGACTGATGGAGAGACCTAGTCCCGTCCCGTGCCCGGGCTGCTTCGTCGTGAAGAAGGGATCGAAGATGCGCGGAAGATCGTCGGGTGAGATCCCGCAACCCGTATCGGTCACCTCCACGCGTATTCTGGTTTGACCATCGCGTTTCACGCAGGCGCGCACGACCAGCGTGCCTCCGGTTGGCATCGCGTCGATGGCGTTGTTGAGCAGATTGACGAACACTTCAGTCACTCGCCCTGCGTCCGCCAAAACGAACGGCAAATTCTCGTCTATCTCGCGGTCGATCCGAACCGTGCCGTGGTCGAGCCGATAATGGACCAGCCCGATGGCCATCTCCAGCAACTCGCCCACGTCGACGCGGCTCAGCTCCAGGCGCGATTGGCGGGCGAAAGTCAGCAGGTTCCCCACGATCCTGGACGCCCGCTGCGCCTGCGTCGCCATCACGTCCAGACTCTTCCGCTGATCGGGTGTCAGCGAGGCGACCGCTCTCGCTTCCGTCAAGTGGGTGGCGAGTGACAGAATGCTCGTCATCGGCGTGTTGATTTCGTGGGCCATGCCGCCGGCCAGTTCCCCGATTGAGGCCAGCTTCGCGGCCTGCGCGAGCCGCTGGTGAGTTTCCTGCAGCTCCGCGTACTGCCGGCGGCGCTGGCGCTCAGCGTCCGTGATGATGATGCCGATAACAGCGGTCGCCAAGCCCACCATGAACGTGAACAGCGAATAAATCAGGATGATGTATCTTCCGATGTATGCGTTGACGTAGTCCATCGTCCCGACGAGGTCCACCCGATTGCCAGGATCCGCACCGGTCTCGATCGGCAACTCGATCATCCGAAAGCTGTCTCCTGGACCCGCTTCCCGCTCGGCCGCGTTTCGCTGCGCGATCGGCATCACGTCTTCCGTCACTTCCCCGTCCGGAGAATAGCGGAAGCTCATGCTCCGTCCATCCAGAGACACACGCACTTCCCGTAGTTCCGGCAACGTGCCGAATTCCACGACCACGCGCCTCAGCACGTCCGGGCGGCGGAACATGACGTCGAGCGTCTCTCCGCGCGCCCGGTAGTAGATCACGTGCCCGCGGAGGAATTCGGCAAGGTCCATCGAGCGCTCTTCGGCCAGGCGCAAGTACTGAAGTTTCTCCATGCCGGTCGTGACCAGCAGAATCAGACTCGCGAGGACGATGAACGTCAGGTTCAAACGGACGAAGACGCGATCGAGCAAGTCGCGCGAGTGCTCCCCGACCGCCCAGGCGAGAGCCAACAACAACACGACGAGGGCGAGCTGTTCCGCGCCCCACGCCAGGATTTCAAACCGAGGCCAGACGAAGAGTGACCCGAGGTGCAGCAGAAACACGACGATGAGGCAGGCCAGCACGACGGCGTGCGCCCGCCAGTCGTTCCTCTTCACCAGGAGAACGACCGCCGGCACGGTCGCTGCGACGATGAGGATGAGTGCGTCGCTGAAGACCATCGCGACGGAGTGTTCGCCGAAGCTGAGGGCCGGCCACGGAACAAGAATGTCGATGACCAGCACCCCTGCCAGCGCCAGGCACGCACCGATGCTGCATTGCACAAACTCGGCTTTCCTCCCCTGCGGGGCGCTGATGAATGTCGTAGCGATCACCAGGAAACCGCAGGCCCCCAGTCCGTGGGCGAGGCGTTCGATGCCCGGCCATACAAGCTCTTGGTGAAAGAAGAAGCCCAGCCCGAAATACCAAGCGTGCAGACCGAACTGCAACGCGAGAAGCAGCAAGCCAAGCAGCAACCGCGAGTCGGAAGTCTCGGTCTCGTCTGCCCGGGCCGTGCGGAGCTGGCGGAGGAGCACCAGCAGACTCAGGCCGGCCAGCAGCAATTGCACGAGGCTGAAGATGAACTGGGTTTCCGGCGAACGATTGACGACCTGACCAAACAAGGCGCCCATCAGACCGCTTCGAAAGGTTGTGAGCTCAGAGCGCCGGGAGACCGACGAGCGCGACCGTCGTCGAGATCCCGAACCGCGAGAACAGCTGGAGCCCCAGGAAGTACCGTGGTTACTACGGACAATTTTCGCGAATTAAAGTTGCTGCTCGTTTCGACACGCACCGATTCTGGTTGTGCCGACAATTCCATGGTTACCACCGGGTCACCGGCTGGACCTGGACGATAGGAAACATCAGGGGGGTGTCGGGGGTTAACGGGAGCGCCGTTGTCAGACCCGCCCCTGACACAGCGCAGATTACCCCGCCCATTACGCGCCGATTATGGCGCCGGCCGAAGCATTGTCAAGCGCGAAGGGCCTCGTTCGGCGCGTGACTGCGCGCCACGGGGCACACCTCCGGCACGTCCAGGGCCGTGAGGCGTGGTGTGGGGTGAGAATTCAGTGCACCGGCACGGCCCCTCGCGAAGACGCCGTCCAACGCGAGCGCGTGAACATGTACGTTCAGATTGAGCGCCCCACCGAACCGCTGGACCACGGCGACCGCGCCCCCACGGGCATCACATAGCAGGCGGGCGGCGCGGCATATAATCCGGCCGTGAAACACATCCATCTCGCCCTGATGGCCGTCGCCGCCCTGGGCGCCGTGGCTGTCGCGGCGCAGCCACCCGCTCGGTCTTTCGAGCTCGTCATCACCAACGTGCGGATCATCGTGGTGCAGCGCGACTTCAACAGCGCGTCGCGCGCCCTCAGCCCTCAGCCATGAACACAAAACGCTCGTCTCGTTTGTTCCAGCGCGCCCAGGCAATCCTTCCAGGCGGCGTCGACAGCCCCGTCCGTGCGTTCAAAGCCGTTGGGATGGCCCCCCTGTTCATCAGCCGCGCGTCCGGCGCCCGCATTCGGGACATCGACGGCAACACGTTCATCGACTACGTCATGTCGTGGGGCCCGCTCATCCATGGTCACGCGCCCAAGGGTCTGGTGAAGGCGCTGGCGTCGGCCGCGCGCAGCGGCACGAGCTTCGGCGCGCCGAGCCCGCTCGAGGTGGCGCTCGGGGAGCGCGTGCGGGCGCTGATGCCGTCGCTCGAGCGCGTGCGCTTCGTCAGTTCGGGCACCGAGGCGACGATGAGCGCCGTGCGCGTCGCGCGCGCGGCGACGGGCCGCGACCGGATGCTGAAGTTCGAGGGCTGCTACCACGGCCACGCCGACGCGTTCCTGGTCAAGGCCGGTTCGGGCGCGCTCACGCTGGGGACGCCGACGAGCCCGGGCGTCACGCGCGCGGCGTCGGCCGACACACTGGTGGCCAGCTACAACGACCTCGACTCGGTCCGCCGCGTGTTCGACGCGAACCGCGATCAGATCGCCGCCGTGATCGTCGAGCCGATCGCCGGCAACATGGGCCTCGTGCCGCCGGCCGAGGGGTTCCTTCGCGGTCTGCGCGAGATCTCGGCGGCCAACGGCACGCTGCTCGTCTTCGACGAGGTGATCTCGGGCTTCCGCGCGTCGGCGGGAGGCGCGCAGGCGCTCTCCGGCGTGCGTCCCGATCTCACGTGCCTGGGGAAGATCATCGGCGGCGGCCTGCCGGTCGGCGCCTACGGCGGACGCGCCGATTTGATGAACCTCGTCTCGCCCGCCGGTCCCGTGTATCAGGCGGGGACCCTGTCGGGCAACCCGCTCGCGATGACCGCGGGCCTCTGGTGCCTCGGCAAGCTGACGCCGAAGTTCTACGCCTCGCTGGCGGCGCCCGGCGCCCGCCTCGCGGCGGGCCTCGCCGATGCCGCGCGCGACGCCGGCGTCGCGCTCCAGGTGAATGCGTTCGGTTCCCTGCTCACGCCGTTCTTCACCGATCGATCGGTGCGGGACTACGCGTCGGCCACCAGCGCGAACACGGATCACTACGGGACGTTCTTCCGCGGCATGCTGACGCGCGGCATCTATCCGCCGCCGTCACAGTTCGAGGCGTGGTTCCTGTCGGCGGCGCACACGGTGAGAGACGTCGACAAGACGATCCGCGCGGCTCGCGCGGCAATGCGGGACGTCCGCGGCTGATCAAACACAGGGGACGAATCACCGCTGCAAGTTGAGCGGCGAGTCGAGCCGCACCCGCAGCACCGTTCCCGCCGGTAACTCCACGTCCTTCCCCTCGGTCGCGATAATCGTGCCGCCGCCGCCGATGAGGATGCCGGCGAGCGCGCCTTTCGTGCCGCCAAGGATGGCACCGAGGATCGCTCCAGCGCCCGCGCCGATGCCGATCCTCCCCGCTTCCCCGCGAATGCCTTCGCTCTCGAGCGCCTGCGTCACGGTGGCGCGAATCGGGTACGACCGGCCGTTGATGGTGACGCGATCGAAGGCAACCGTCAGCTTGCCGGTGCGCTCGGTGCGCGTCGCTTTCGTGACCGAGCTCACGAGCCCGCGCATCGTCGATCCGGCCGGGACGAGGACCTGATTGCGATCGTCCCGCAAATCCACCATCGTCGTCGCCTCGAAGCGGTCCTCGACGAGCGCCGTGCCGGAGCCGAGCGAGCTCTGCAGGCGCACGTCGAACTCGGTGCCGACCGGGATCTCGTTCGGGTTCTGCGAGCGGCCCGCGGGCGCCGGACGACGGCCGGCGTCGCCGCTCGAACCGGCCGGCGGCGTGTAACCGCCCGCCGAATCGCCGCGGGCGCGGCTGCGGAGGTGCTCGACCCGGTCGCGCACGTCGGCCCACTCGCTGCGTGCGATCGGCTCGTTCTTGCGCAGCTTCACTTTCAGGTAGATCGCTTCGTCGCGCGCATCGTCCAGCTCCGCCTGGAGCTGGGATGCCGCGACCGCATCGCGCAGCCGGAGCTGCGCGATGTCGCGCGAGGCGTCGAAGATGTTGTCCTGAAGACGCTCAATGTCGGCGCTGGTCACCGACGACTGTGCGGCGGCAGGCGGCGGAAAGCCGGCGGCGAGCGCGAGCGCCAGACATGCGACCCCGAGAGCTCTCAGGGGCCCACGGACTGTCATCAATCTCACGGAAACCTCCAACCTGGCTCGTGCAACTTCAGCGCCAGGGCATCAGGCGTTCGATCCAGCTGATCCGGGTGAGATCGTTGTAAATGACTGTCACCATCAGAGTGAGGATGACTACGAATCCGGCCAGCAGCATCTTCTCCTTGACGCGCATGCTGAAGTCGCGGCGCGCCAGGCCTTCGAGCGCCATGATGAAGATGTGCCCCCCGTCGAGCACCGGGATCGGCATGAGGTTCAGCAGGCCGAGGTTGAGGCTGATCGACGCCATCAGGCTGAACAGGGCAATCCACCCGAGCGAGGCCGATTCGCCGGAGAGCTGCGCGATGGCGACCGGTCCCATCAACTGCTTCGGCGACGTCTCGCGCGTGAACAGGCCCCACAGCGTCTGGAAGATCAGGCCGCTGTACTCGATGTTCTTCTTCACGCTCAACGTGACCGCCTCGACCGGGCCCGGCTTGAGGCTCACCGTCTCGTCGCCGATCCCGATGCCGAGCAGGCCTTCGTTGCCCTGCCTGGCGGGCGTCGCCTGAATCGTCAGCGGCCGTCCGTTGCGAAGAATCGACAGGGTTATCAGCTGGTCCGGACGTTTCGAGATCGCTTGCTTGAGCTGGTAGGAGAACGTGATCGGCTGGCTTTCCACCGCGAGCACGACGTCGTTGGCCTCGAGGCCGGCCTTGTCGGCTGCGCCGCCGGACAAGACCGAGCGCACGTGCGGATGCACGTTCGGCAGCACGCCGATGTCACCGAACTGGAAGCGGCTCTGGCCGGCGACCACCGGCGTCACCTTGCGCGTCTGCTCCATGCCGCCACGCAGCAGAGCGAGCGACACTTCCTGATTGGGACGCGATCCGACCGCGATCAGGAACTGTTCCCAGGTGTTGACCGCGTGGCCCGCCACCGAGACGATCCGATCGCCGGGCTGAATGTCGGCGCGCGACGCCGGCGAACCCGCGGCCACGACGCCGACAAGGGGCGGCTGATCTTCGTAGGCGAATCTTTCGACGCCCTGGTACAGCACGAGCGCCGTGAGGACGAGCGCGAGCAGGATGTTCATCACGGGGCCCATGATGAGCACCTGGAACCGCTCCCACTTGGTCTTCGAGAGGAACTCGTCGGGCCGTCTCACGCCCTTTCCGTGCTCGTCCAACTCGACGTCCTCGGGATTCTCGCCGGCCATCTTCACGTAGCCGCCGAGCGGCAGCGCGCCGATGCCGTACTCGGTGTCGCCGCGGCGGAAGCTCACGACCGTCGGGTTGAAGCCGAGCTGAAACTTGAGCACACGGATGCCGACGCGCTTGGCGGCGAGAAAATGGCCGAGCTCGTGCACGAACACGAGCACGCCGAGCACGAACGCAAATGCCAGTAGTGTCGTCATCAGACTTTCAATTCTAACCCGTCGGCAATCTGCCGGGCATGCTCCCGAGCCCACGCGTCCACGGCGCGGACCTCCGCCAGCGTCGCCACCTCTGCCGGCCGATGCGCCGTCATCGTGCGCCCGATGACGTGCGCAATCGACGTGAAGCCGAGGCGCCCCTCGAGGAAGCGCGCCACGGCCACCTCGTTGGCGGCGTTCAGCACCACCGGCAGGCTGCGCTCGGCGTCGAGCGCGCGATACGCCAGCCGCAGGCACGGAAAGGCGTCGGTGTCGGGCACCTCGAAATCGAGGCGTCCGACCAGGGCCAGATCGAGCGGCGGCAGCAGCGCGGGCCACCGCTCGGGATAGGAGAACGCATACTGAATCGGCAGCCGCATGTCGGTGACGCCGAGCTGGGCGATGATCGACCCGTCCGTCAGCTCGACCATCGAATGCACGACCGACTGCGGGTGAATGACGACGTCGATCTGGGCCGCCTGCACGCCGAAGAGCCAGTGCGCTTCGATCACCTCGAGCCCCTTGTTCATGAGCGTCGCCGAGTCGATCGTGATCTTGCGCCCCATCCGCCACGTGGGATGCCTCAGCGCCTCCGCGGCGGACACCGCTTCCAGATCAGACGCGGAGCGTCCGCGAAACGGTCCGCCCGACGCCGTCAACACGAGCCGCCGCACCTCCGTCCGCGCGCGCCCGTGGAGGCATTGATGGATGGCATTGTGCTCGCTGTCCACCGGCAGAATCGCGACGCCCTTCTGTGCCGCCGCTTCGGTGACGATGCCGCCGGCCATCACGAGCACTTCCTTGTTCGCCAGCGCGATGGTCTTGCCGTGCTCGATGGCGGCGAGCACGGCCTCGAGCGCCTCGGTGCCGCTCGACGCGCACAGCACCAGATCGACGTCAGGATGAGAAGCCACGGCGACGAGGCCCTCCCGCCCGGTGCCGGCGATGGTCATGTCCGCCGGGGAGCCATTTCCTTTGAGACGATCCAATGCGGCGCCGGTCGCCATGGCGGCAATGCGCGGCCGATACCGCGCGATCTGCGCCGCGAGGAGATCGGCGTTCTCGCCCGCGGCGAGGCCGACCACGCGCAGCCGATCCGCGTGCGCGTCCACGACCGCGAGCGCGCTCTGGCCGATCGATCCGGTTGAGCCGAGAATGGCGATGCGCTTCACGAACAAAAGCCAAACCGCAGAGCACGCGGAACGCGCAGAGAAAGCTTTTCTCTGCGATCTCGGCGGGCTCCGCGGTTAAACGTATTTGAGGACAATGTAGTAGATCGGCGCCGCGAACAGCAGCGCATCGATGCGATCGAGGACGCCGCCGTGGCCGGGAATCAGCGCGGAGCTGTCCTTCACACCCGCGCTGCGCTTCAGCATCGACTCGAAGAGATCGCCCGCAATCCCCAGCGCGACGAGCGCCGCTCCGAGCAGAGCCCTGAACGCGATCGGCATCTCCGGCAGCCACCACGTGCCCACGATGACGACGAGCAGCGCGCCGAAGACGAAGCCGCCGATCGCCCCTTCGATCGTCTTCTTCGGACTGATCGCCGGCGCCAGCAGCCGCCGTCCGAACGCGCGGCCCGAGTAGTACTGCGCCGTGTCGCTCACGATCACGGTCAACAGCAGCAGAAACAGCGTCTCGCGCCCGCGGAGCGCCCGGAGCGCCACCATCGCGCCGATCGGCAGGCCGAGATACAGCGCCGGAAACACCGCCGCCGCCGCCCGGGCCAGCGCGTCGCGATCGCCGCGCCACGACATCAGCGACATCGCGGCGAGCAGTACGGTCGCCGACATCAGCACCGCATCGAGGGCGATCGCGGTACCCGCCAGGTTGTCGCCGACCCAGCGCGTCGACGTCACGCCGACCGACACCAGCACGGTCGCCGCGCCGGCGGGGACGACGGGGATGTCCAGCCCGCAGGCGCGCGCCAGCCCCGCGTACTCCACGAACGCGAGCACCAGCAGCCCTTCACCGACCGCGAAGAACACCGGGGGCGGCGCGAACCAGACCACCGCCACGGCGATCGCAATGAGCACGACGCCGCTCAGGACGCGCGTCATCGCCTCGCCCTCTCACGCCCGACTGGTGACTGACGACTGGCGACTGGCGACGGCGTCACTTGGCGCCGAGCGCCACAGGCGACGGCTTGATGCCGCCGTAGCGGCGGTCGCGCTTCTGGTAGGCGACGACGGCGTCGAGCAGATCGCGGCGGCGGAAATCGGGCCACAGCGTTTCGGTGACCCAGATCTCCGAATACGCAATCTGCCAGAGGAGAAAATTGCTGACGCGCATCTCGCCGCTGGTGCGGATGAGCAGATCGGGATCGGGCTGGCCGGCGGTGTAGAGAAACTCGCTGAAGCGCCGCTCGTCGAGATCGTCGGGCGCGACCCCCGCCGCAATCGCGCGCCGCGCCGCGTCGACGATCTCCGCGCGCCCGCCGTAGTTCAGCGCGATGTTGAACAGCATCCCGCGGTTGCCGGCAGTCTCGCGGATGCCGATCTCCAGCTCGTGCTGCACGTCTGGCGCCAGCTCCTCGGGGCGGCCGATGACGCGGAACTGGATGTCGTTCTTGAGGAGCGTGCTGAGCTCGAGCCGGATGTACCGCTTGAGCAGCATCATCAGCGTGTTGATCTCGGCGCGCGGCCGCTTCCAGTTCTCGACCGAAAATGCGTAGAGCGTCAGCACGCCGATGCCGAGCCGCGCAGAGGTCTCCACCACGTCGCGAACCGAATCGATCCCCGCACGGTGACCTTCGACCCGCGGGAGATGGCGCTGCGCCGCCCACCGGCCGTTGCCGTCCATGATGATGGCGACGTGGGCCGGCAGATGGTCGAAGTTCACCTGCCGCGCCAGCGTCTCGTCGGGCGATCCCGGCGGAATCGACGCCAGGAGCTGCTCAAGCGACATTGCGGTTCCTTCGTAGTAAACCGTGAGTGTACAAGCTTTTAGGGATTAGCCGCAAGCGCGTCGCCGTACGCGACGCGCACCAGGAACAGCCCTTCGGGGGGCGCCGTCGGCCCGGCGGTCGCGCGATCGCGCGAGGCGAGCACACGGCCGATCCAGTCGACCCTCTGCCGGCCGCGCCCGATCTCGACAAGCGTGCCGACAATCGTGCGAACCATGCGGCGGAGGAAGCCTGTGCCGGTCAGCTCGAACCAGATCAGCTCGCCACCACCAAGGACACGGCGGACGCAGAGGTCCAATCCGGGACGAGAGGAGGCTTCTTCCTCTGTGTCCTCAGTGGTGAAGCTTTTCCACACGTGCGAGCGCATGATCTCTCGCTCGCCCGTTGCCGTCGCACTGCCCGCTGCCTGAAACGCCGTGAAATCGTGGCGTCCCTCGAGGAGTCGCGCCGCCGCCTGCATGGCGGGCACATCCAGCGCGCCGACGAGGTGCCATGCGTACCGGCGCTCGAAGGGGCTCATCACCTCGCCGTTCCAGATGCGGTACCGGTACGTCTTCTCGCGCGCGCCGAATCGCGGGTGGAACGCTGCCGGCACCTCGTCCGCCGACAGCACGCGGATCGCGTCGGGCAGGCGCGCGTTGAGCGCGCGGACCAGCGCGCCGCCCGGCAGCACGCGATCGATGGTGAACGCGGCGACCTGTCCGAGCGCGTGGACGCCGGCGTCCGTGCGTCCGGCACCCTTCACGGTCACGTCACGCCCGTCGAGCGCGCGGAGCGCGTCTTCGAGCAGACCTTGAATCGAGACGCCGTTCACTTGCCGCTGCCAGCCGACGTAACCGGTTCCGTCGTACGCCACGGTGATCTTGAAGCACGGCATCAGCGTGTACTCAACACACAGGACACGAAGGACACAAAGGAAGAACCCTATAGGGATTTGACCTTCGTGTTCTTTGCGTCCTTTGTGTTTGATCCACGTCTCAACCAGCCATCGGTCGCGACCCCGGCTTCACCACCGGCAACCCCTGCGCGCAGAGCGGGCATTCGTCCGGTTCGTAGGTCGGCAGCGCGATCTCGAGCAGCGCGAAGAACGGCACGTCGAAACGGACACGCGCCGCAGGGCCGCTGCGATCCACGATGGCCGCCGCGCCCACGACCTGCCCTCCCGCGGCTTCCGCCACCTGCATCGTCTCGCGCGTTGAGCCGCCCGTCGTCAGCACGTCTTCGACGACGAGCACGCGGTCGCTCCCGGCAATCACGAACCCGCGCCGCAACATGAGCGCGCCGTCCTGACGCTCGGCGAAGATCGCGCGGACGCCGAGCGCGCGCCCCACCTCCTGGCCGATGACGACGCCGCCGAGCGCCGGCGAGAGAACCACCGTCGGTCCGAGCTCGCGCGCGCGATCCGCGATCGCGCGGCCGAGCGCTTCCGCCTGCTGCGGATGCTGCAGCACCAGCGCGCACTGCAGGTAGCCGGTGCTGTGCAGGCCGGACGTCAGACGGAAATGGCCTTCGAGCAGCGCACCCGACCGCCGGTACAGATCAAGAAGCTCGTCGCGCGTCATCAGTGGTCGGTCTTCGGTTTCGAGTGTTCTGGTTTCGGTTTGAGCTGGTCTTCGAAGAGCTTCAGGATCCGCTTGTACTCGTCGGCCCAGCTCGTCTCCTCCTCGAAGCCGTGGTTCTCGACCGGGAACGGCGCCACCGACCAGTTCGGCTTGCGGAGCTCGATGAGGCGCTGCACCAGGCGGACGGTGTCCTGGAAGAGCACGTTGGTGTCCACCATGCCGTGGCAAATCAGCAGCGCGCCCTTGAGACCCTCCGCGAAGTAGATCGGGGAGCTCTTCCGGTACGCCTCCCCGTCGGTCTGCGGCTCGTTGAGGATGTTCGACGTGTAGCCGTGGTTGTAGTGCGTCCAGTCGGTCACCGGCCGCAGCGCCGCGCCGGCCGCGAAGGTATCCGGCGAGGTGAACATCGCCATGAGCGTGATGAACCCGCCGTAGCTGCCGCCGTACACGCCGATGTGCGCCGGGTTCACCTTCTGCTTCTCGACGAGATACTTCGCGCCGTCGAGGACATCGTCGAGATCCTTGCCGCCCATGTGGCGGTAGATGGCGGTGCGCCAGTCGCGGCCGTACCCGGAGCTGGCGCGGTAATCCGCATCGAGGACGACGTAGCCGCGAGAGGCCAGGAGGTTGTGGAACATGTACTCGCGGTAGTAGCTCGCCCAGTACTTGTGCGCGTTCTGCGCGTAGCCGGCGCCGTGCACGAACACCACCGCCGGAGCGGCGGGATCGCGGCGCGCGCCCATCATCTCCGGCGTGAAGACCCGCGCGTAGACGTCGGCGCCGTCGCGCGCTTTGTAGGTCACGAGCTGCGGGTCGATCCATTTGAACGATCGCCATGCCTCGGTCGGCGTCGTCGTCACCTGCTTCGCCGCGGCGCCGGGCCGGTTCGGCATCAGGTACACCTCGTGCGGCTTCGTGCTGTACGAGTGAATGATCCCGAAGGTGCTGTCGTCGGGCGAGGCCGCGCCGGCGCTCGCGCCGGTCATCGAGGTCAGCTTCGTGCGCGCGCCGCCGTCGATCGCCATCGCGTAGATGTGCCGCTCGCCCGGGTGCACCTCGGTGCTCGTGATGTAGAACTTCTGCTTGTCCGGCGAGAGGCTGAGCGCGTCGATCTCCCACTTCCCCCGCGTGAGCTGGCGCGTCGACGGCTGCTCGGCGGTCGCGTCGAGGCTGTAGAGGTGCATCCAGCCGTCGCGTTCCGACAGGAACCAGAGGTGCTGCTCGTCCGGCAGCCAGCCGAAGGACGGGTCGTTCGGCCCGAAGCCGCCGACCTCGCGCACCCACGCCTCGTCGTGCAGCGTGTCGAGCACGCGCGCCTTCCCCGACTCGGGATCCACGGCCGCCAGCCAGCGGTCCTTGTTGTCACCGGCCCGCACGTGCGCCACGGCGAGCGCCCCGTTGTCGGACAGCTGCGGCATGCCCCACCGGACTTCGCGTGGGGCCGTGGCGTCCGGCTTCAGTTCGCGCGGAGTCGTGGCGTCCGGCTTCAGTTCGCGCGGAGTCGTGGCGTCCGGCTTCAGTTCGCGCGGAGTCGTGGCGTCCGGCTTCAGCCGGACCGTCCCCGCAAAACCGGCCTCCGCCCACACCGTCTTGCCGGTCTCGACGTTCATCACCGCGAGCACGCGCGTGTCCTGCGCGTCGCCGACGAGCGTCCGCGCCGGAATGTCTTCGGTGTAGCTCGACTCGGTGACGTAGTTCGGGACGTTCGAACGCTTGGCGGCGTCGGAGCGCTCGACCACGAGGATGAACACGTGCGTGCCGTCCGGCGACAGCTGCAGATCGGTGGCCGACTGGCGATCCGCAAGCTCGAGCTTCGGCAGCGCGTGGACCTTTTCCTTGTCCTCGGCTTTCTTCTTCTTCTCGGCCTCGACGCGCGTGTGCTCGATCAGCTTCGGCTCCTCGTCCTTGATGAACTTCTGGCTGTCGGTCTCGCGTGGATCGCGCTTGCGCGGCTGGATGTCGGTGAGCTGGGCCATTTCGCCGCTGTCGAGCGGCACCGCGAACAGGTTGTTCTCGCGGACGAAGGTGACGGCGGTTTCATGGCGCGCCCAGCGGGGACTGGATTCGTTGCCGGTCGTGCGCGTGATCTGACGTCGCGTGCCGGCGATCGAGTCGAGCAGCACGATGTCGCCCTGATCGACGAACAGCACGCGCCGGTGCGCGCGGTCCCACACGCCGCCGACGGGCGGCGCGGACCGGCGTTCCTCGTCCGACAGCTGGCGCGGCTCGCCGCCCTCCCGCGCCACGACCCACGTCGATGCCTCGTCGTCTCCAGGACGACGCCATTCGAAATAGAGCCGCGCCGAATCGCCGGACCACCGCAGGCCGGTCGGCGGATAGCCCACGAGCTTCGGCCCGCGCATGATGCTGTCGACGGTGAGCTCGAAACCGCCTGGGGCCCTGGCCGCTGTCGCGGCGGCCCGTGGAACGGGCGACCCGGCCAGATGAGCGGTGGTCGCGGTGAGCGCCAGCGCCGCGAGCCCGCACGTCACGCGAGAGGAAACATGCATGGAAAAGTATACAATTCTCTGAACCGAACGTCCCTGCCGAACGTCTACTGATCAGACCAGCACCCGGCATCGCTTTCTGCTTGATGGGGTACCTTCTTGATGGGGTACCTTCTTGATGGGGTACCTTCTTGATGGGGTACGTAGTGTCCGGCTTCAGCCGGACCGTTTCGATGGAGTCCTCAGCAATGCGTCTGCACCAACCGATTCGTCGCGCTCGGATTGCCACAATCACCGCGGCCATCGTCACGCTGTCAGGGTCCGCTTTCGGCCAGAGCGGACAGCCGTCTCTGGCCGCCGCGCTGCAGAACGCCGCGGCGCAAGCGGCCGCCCAGCCGCAGACCGAGTCCGTCCGGCGGCTGTCGATTGACGAAGCCGTGAACCTCGCGATCGAGCAGAATCTCGGCATCCGGATTCAGCGCTTCGATCCGCAGATTCAGGACACCGGCGTCGCGCTGGCGCGCTCGTACTGGGCGCCGAACCTTTCGTCCACGCTGACGCGCCAGGCGCAGACCCAGGCCTCGACGAGCTCGCTGTCGGGCGGCGCGAAGAGCATCGACAACGGCTCGTTCGCCACCGGCGTCGGCGTCACGCAGACGCTGCCCTGGGGCGGGAGCTACACGGCCAACTGGAACAGCTCGCGCTTTACGACGACGAACCTGTTCAGCAGCTTCAGCCCGCAGCTCAGCTCGAACCTGAACCTCCAGTTCACGCAGCCGCTGCTGCGGAACTTCCAGATCGACCAGATTCGGCAGCAGGTCGCCAACAGCAGGAAGTCGCGCGAGCTGTCCGATATCCAGCTCCAGAGCGTCATCACGCAGACGCTGCGCAACGTCAAGAACGCCTACTGGGATCTCTCGTATGCGATCAACAACCTGAAGACGCAGCAGGAGTCGCTGGCGCTCTCCCAGCAGTCGCTCAAGGACGAACAGAAGCGCGTCGAGATCGGCGTCAGGGCGCCGATCGACATCGTCCAGGCGCAGGCCGAGGTCGCGAGCAACGAGGAGCGGGTCATCGTGGCCGACGCGGCCATCAAGGCGGCGCAGGACAACCTGCGTGCGCTCGTCCTCGACCCCGCCGCGCCGGACTTCTGGACCGTCAGCTTCGATCCCACCGACGCCGCGTCGTTCGCCGCGCAGGCCATCGACCTCGATGCGGCGGTGCGGAACGCCCTCGACAAGCGGTCCGATTTGCGGAGCGCGAAGAACGCCCTCGAGCAAAGCGACATCAACATCCAGTACTACCGCAACCAGATCAAGCCGGACGTCAACGCCAACGTCGGCTATAACCCGGTCGGCGTGGGCGGCAGCCAGTTGAGCCCGGTCGATCTCGCCTCCGTTGCGGCGGGCGCGGCGCCGAGCCGGACGGTGATCGCCGACCGCGGCTTCGGCTCGGTGCTGGGCGACGTCCTCCAGAGCCAGTACCCGACGTGGACGTTCGGCGTCACGATCGGCTATCCGCTCGGCTCGAACACGGCGCACGCGAACCTCGCGCGCGTCCGGCTGGAGTACGAGCAGGCGCAGGCGCAGCTCAAGAACATGCAGATGCAGGTGGTCACGCAGGTGCGCGGCGCCGCGCGCAACGTGCAGACCAACCAGCAGCGCGTCCAGTCCGCGCGCGCGTCGCGGGAGCTGCAGGAGAAGAAGCTCGAGGCCGAGGAGAAGAAGCTCGCGGCGGGCATGTCGTCCAGTTTCTTCGTCTTCCAGGCGCAGCGCGATCTCGCCCTCGCGCGCACGGCTGAAATCCAGGCCATCTCGGACTACAACAAGTCGCTTGTCGACTTCGAGGCCGTTCAGCAGGTGCCGCTCGGCGGCGGTGGCGGCACCGTCAGCGTCGCCCGCTAGGCGGAGGGGACTCGGGATTCGGGACTCGGGATTCGGGATTCGCTCCCGGATCCCGCCGAATCCCACCGAATCCCGAATCCCGAATCCCGCCGAATCCCCAATCCCGAATCCCGAATCCCATCTGCTACACTCCCCCGGTGCCGAAGCTCTCGGTCACCGTCATCACAAAGAACGAAGCGGCGGACCTCGACGCGGCACTGACCTCGGTCGCCTGGGCCGACGAGATCATCGTCGTCGACTCGCAGAGCACCGACGAGACCGTCGCGATCGCGCGGCGGCACACCGAACGGGTCGTCGTCCGCGAGTGGCCCGGGTACATCGACCAGAAGAACCACGCGGCGTCGCTCGCGAGCCACGACTGGATTCTGTCGCTCGACGCCGATGAGCGGGTCACGCCGGCGCTCGCGGACGAGATCCGGACGAGGCTGTCGGGTGAGCCACGCGAGGCGGCGTTTCGTATTCCGCGCGTGACGTGGCACCTCGGTCGATGGATTCGGACCACCGACTGGTATCCGGACTACCAGCTGCGGCTCTACGATCGACGCTCGGCGCAGTGGACCGGGCGGTACGTGCACGAGGCGGTGACCGTGCGAGGCGTCACCGGCCAGCTTCGCGGCGAGCTGCTGCACTACCCGTACCGCGACATCGCGGATCATCTCGAGACGATCGACCGCTACACGACCTACGCCGCGCGGCAGATGCAGGAGGACGGGCGTCGCGCCGGGCTGCTGCAGCTCTTGGGACATCCCCCGCTCGCGTTCCTGCGCAACTACCTCGCGCACGGCGGCATCCGCGACGGCGTCCCCGGCTTCATCATCTCGGCGCTGAACGCGTACTACGTGTTCCTGAAGTTCGCCAAGCTGTGGGAACTGGAACATGAACGAACCTTGAACCCGGCACCCTGAACCCCGAACCCGATCATGTTTTCGCTACACGTTGATACCGCCCGGACCTGGCGCGGCGGCCAGAATCAGGTGCTGCTGACCGTGAACGGCCTGCGATCGCTCGGGCAACGGGCGGCGCTGGTGGCACACCCGGACGGCGAGCTGCGGCGGCGCGTCGAGGAAGGCCTCGACCTGATTCCCATCGCGCCGCGAACGGAAATGGACCTCTCGGCGGCGTGGAAGTTCTCGCGGATCATCAAGCGGCTGGCCCCCGACCTCGTCCACGCGCACGACCCGCATGGCGTCGCCATGGCCGCCCTGGCGCTGTCGATGGGGTCGGCCAAGGGCGGCAGCGCGCCGGCGCTCGTGGCATCGCGCCGCGTCGACTTCCATCTCAAGGGCAATTCGTTTTCGCGGTGGAAGTACCGGCAGGTGGACTGCTTCATCGCCGCGTCCGAGGCGATTCGCCAGATGATCGTCGCAGACGGCATCCCGGCCGATCGGACGGTCACCGTCCACGAGGGCATCGACGTCGACCACGTGCTCGCCGCGCCGGCGGTGAACGTGCACGAACTGTTCTGGCTGCCGCACCACGCGCCGGTCGTCGGCAACGTCGCGGCGCTGGTGCCGCACAAAGGCCAGCGCTACCTGATCGAGGCGGCGCATCTGGTCGTGCAGCAGGTGCCCGACGCCCGCTTCGTCATCCTCGGCGAAGGCGAGCTGCGCGAGCACCTCGAGAAGCAGGTGCACGAGCACCATCTCGAGAAGCATGTGCTGCTGCCGGGCTTCCGCACCGACGTGCTCGGCTGCATCAAGGGGTTCGATCTCTTCGTGATGAGCTCGGTCGCCGAGGGCCTGGGGACGTCGCTGCTCGACGCGATGGCCTGCGCGCGCCCGATTGTCGCCACGCGCGCCGGCGGGATTCCCGAGATCGTCGAGGACGAGGTGAACGGCCTGCTCGTGCCGCCGCGCGATCACGCGGCGCTCTCCCACGCCATCGTCCGCGCGCTGAAAGACGAGGACCTGAGGCGGCGCATGGGCGAGGCGGGATTCGCGCGCGTGCGCGAGCGGTTCACCGTCGAGCGGATGGTCGCCGAGACGGCCGCCGTGTACGCGCGCGTGGCCGGCAGACCCCACGTAGCGGGCACTGAGAGTCCGCCTGGGCGCGACTGAACCCGCACGCGTTCATCATCCCCAGGTGGCACAGCGCGTAGTCGTACTTGACCGGATCCTCCGGGTCGAGCTGTCGCAGCGACGCCGTGATGGCCCGCGCCATGCGCCAGCCAGGGCTGGTGTAGGTCGTGAGGCGCAGGCATCGCCCCACGCGAATCACGTGCGTGTCGAGCGGGATGATGAGCTGGGCCGGCGAGACGCGGCGCCACACCCCAAGATCGAGCGCGTCGCGCCTGACCATCCACCGCAGAAACAGGTTCAGCCGCTTGCACGCCGAACCTGCCGACGGGCGCGGGAAGAAAAAGCAGACGCCAGGCTTCTTCGACACGCGGCCATACGCGGCCGTCAGATCGAGCGCCACCGCGCGGGTCGAAAAGCTGTCGAGCGCGCCCGCGATGTCTTCCGCGGTCGCGTCGTGGCCCTCGAGGAAGAATCCTTCGACCGAACCGGCGCGATCGACCATCTGCCGCAGCAGCCACAGCAGCGCCACGATGTCGGCCTCGCGCGTCCACCGGTGCACGAGGCCGGCGAAGGCGGGACCGTCGCGTCGCGCGTCGAAGCGCCGCACGTAGGCGGCCGGCTCGGGTCCCATGACGGCGAGCACGCGCTCGATCGACTGCAACACGCTCATCACCCGCCCGAACGCGAGGGCCGCCGCCACGAACCCGACGATCTCCCGGTCGTCGTCTCGCGTGAAGCGCCGCACGATCTGAATCGGATCGGTCGCCGAATCAGGGGCGTTGAAGTCGGCGTACAGCTGGTCGAGCTCCGGCTTGAGTCTCACGGAATGGATATCATTGTGCCATGCGCCGATACCTCGTTCGGACCCTCGCGGCGATTGTCGTGCTCGTCGCGATCGCGCTTGCCGGCGCGTACGTCTACGCGCGGCGCTCGCTGCCCGAGATCGCCGGCACGATGAAGGTCGCCGGCCTCTCGGCGCCGATCGACATCATCCGCGACGCCGACGCGATTCCTCACATCTTCGCCGCGAACAAGCCCGACGCGCTGTTCGGCCTGGGCTACGTGCACGCGCAGGACCGGCTCTGGCAGATGGAGATGCAGCGGCGCATCGGTCACGGCCGGCTGTCGGAGGTGCTGGGCGAGGCGGCGCTGCGGCAGGATCGATTTCTGCGTACCGTCGGGTTCGGCCGCGCCGCGCGCACGGCGTGGGCATCGACGCCGGACTGGGTCAGACAGCAGATCACCGCCTACCTCGCGGGCGTCAACGCGTTCATCACCACGCATCACGGCAGCGCGCTGCCGCCGGAATTCTCGCTCCTTGGCTTCGAGCCCGAACCGTGGACCGGCCCCGACGTCATCGTCTGGGTGAAGATGATGGCTTGGGACCTGAGCGCGAACTATTCGTTCGAGCTGCTGCGGCACGACCTCGTGCAGGCCGTCGGCCGCGAACGGATGGCGGAGCTGATGCCGCCGTACGCGACAGACGGGCTGTCGATTGTGGGTAGGTCAGGTGGGTCAGGTGGGTCAGGTGGGTCGGGTGGGGAAAGCTTGTCGACTGTAGTGCGGGACTTCAGTCCCGCTCACACCGGCAGGCCTGAAGGCCTGCACGACAATCGGCGCGGTTCGTGGACTGCGGCCTTCGCTTCAAGCCTTTCGGGGGGCGATCCGACCGTCCGCCACCTGCTCCTCGGCGGCGCGACGACCGAAGGGCTCGGCTCGAACAACTGGGTGGTGGACGGCACGATGACCGCCTCGGGCAAACCGCTGCTCGCGAACGACCCGCACCTCAGCGCGCGCGTGCCCTCCACGTGGTATCTCGCGCACGTCACCGGCGGCGACTTCGAGATCATCGGCGCGACGCTGCCCGGCACGCCCGCGGTCGCGCTCGGCCGCAATCGCTTCATCGCGTGGGGCGCCACCAACGTCGCGGCTGACGTCGAGGATCTGTATCGCGAGCGGCTCGACCCGACGGGCCTCTTCGCCGAGTTCCGCGGCCGACAGGAAGGGGTGACGGTGATTCCCGAAACGATCATCGTCAAGGGACGTGCCCCCGTGCGTGTCGACGTGCGCGTCACGCGCCACGGTCCGCTCGTCTCGGATGCGATCAACGCGACGAACGCGGAAGCCACGACCGGCCCCAAGGCGCCGCCGCTCGAGCCGCTCGCCTTCCGCTGGACGGCGCTCGACGGCGACGATCGGACGTTGTCGTCGTTTCTGCAGCTGAACGAAGCGCGCAACTGGGGCCAGTTCACCGAGGCGCTGCGGGATTTCGTCACGCCCTCACAGAATTTCGTGTACGCCGACGTGGACGGGCACATCGGGTACTACGCGCCGGGGCGGATACCGGTGCGCGCCTCCGGCGACGGCTCGCTCCCGGCTGAAGGCTGGACCGGCGCGGCCGAGTGGACCGGTTGGATTCCGTTCGACGAGCTGCCCCACACCTTCGATCCGCCCCAGCACTTCATCGTCACCGCGAACGACCGGCCCGAGCCTCCCACGTATCGCCACATGCTCGGGCTCGAGTGGCCGGAGCCCTACCGCGCGCAGCGGATCACCGACCTTCTCGTCAACGACCTCCCCGGCAGTGTCCGGCCGGACCGTGGGCGCCGCTTCACGCCGGACGACTTCGCGCGCATGCAGGCCGACACGCTGTCGCTCCACGCGCAGACGCTGCTGCCTGTGCTGCTGGCGCACGTGCACCCCTCGCGCGCGCCGGACCAGCAGGCCGTCGCCCTCCTGCGCCAATGGAGCTACAACGCCGCCGCCGACAGCGCGGCCGCGGCGATCTTCGAAGCCTGGTTTCGTCAGCTCGCGCCAACGCTCGTCGGCGACGACCTCGGCCCGCTCGTCACGGCCAATTATCAAGGCCGCTTCTCGTTCGTCACGCGGTTCGTCGTGAACACGCTCGCCGTCAACGACAGCCCGTGGTGCGACGACCAGTCCACGGCGCAGCACGACACGTGCGACGATGCGGTGACCGGCGCGCTGCGCAAGGGCGTGGCGGATCTCGAGCAGCGGCTTGGGGGCGACATGGCGCGCTGGCGCTGGGACGCCGTGCATCGGGCCGTGTTTCCGCACCAGCTCGGCACGGTGGCGGCGCTTCGGCCGTTCCTGAACCGCTCGGTGCCGAACGGCGGCGACTGGAGCACGATCGACGTCGGCGCCGCGGCTGCCGATCGCCCGTACGAGCAGCACTCCGTGCCGGGCTACCGCGAGATCATCGACCTCTCGCCCGCCAACGACAGCCGTTTCCTCGACGCGGTCGGCGAATCAGGACATTTCCTGTCGAAGCACTACGACGACTTCCTCGCTGACTGGCGTGCCGTTCGGCACAGGAAGATGCGCATGGGGCGCGCCGACATCGAGCGCGGCGCACTCGGACATCTGTGGCTCGTGCCGTAGAACACCTTTCAAGGCTCAACGCTCCCTCAGTTCGCGATGGCGGCTGGGCGGGTGACAGCGCTGGTAAACTCCTCTATCCTGTTCGCATGTCCGAGGAACGCCTCGAAGGCGAGCTCCAGGTCGCTCGGCGGGTGATGGACCAACTCCTGCCGCACGCGATGCCGGTGATTCGAGGGTTTGAAACCGCCGCCATCAACCTGCCGTCGCGTGACGTCGGAGGCGATTACTACGAGTTCATCCCGCTGGCCGAGGACCGCTGGGGCCTCGCCACCGCCGACGTCGTCGGCAAAGGAATGGCGGCGGCGCTGTTGGTTGCCGCGACGCGGGCTTCGCTGTTCTCGCTGGTCCAGCTCGAATTGGCGCAGCGGGCGATCATGCGGCGCATGAACGCTTTCCTCTACCATTCGACAGAAGAGGGGAAGTTCGTCACGCTGTTCTATCTTGTCCTGGACCTGCGGACGCGACGGCTCATCTACGTCAACGCCGGTCATCTGCCTCCCATCCTCGTCCGGTCGCACGGCGTGGTTGAACTACTCGAAGAGGGAGGCGTTCCGTTGGGGCTGTTCGAGGATGCCCGATACGTCGAAGGCTTTGCGGGCCTCGACCCTGGTGACGTGCTCGCCTTGTACACGGACGGGATCACCGAAGCGATGGACGGGGGCGAACACTTCTACGGGCGAGAGCGGCTCATCGCGTCCCTTCAACGATGGCGATCAGCGTCGGCCGGCGACATCTGCCGCGAATGCATGCGTGAGGTCGAAGAGTACGGACGCGGTCAAACCTCCGACGACCAGACGCTGGTGATCCTCAAAGCGATATAGTGAAGACCTTGAGCACCTCGTCCCCGTAGTGGTTGATCACCTTCACAGCGATCTTTCCTGTCTCAGGCGGTGCGAAAGGTCTGCTCACGGTGCTGTAGAGCGTCGACCAGGCGCCTTCGTCGATCTCGGCGCGCAGCGCGCGTTTCAGTTTCTCGTACGGCTCGTCGCCGCCCGTGAAGTACGCGTGGCGGACGAAGAAGCTCTCGCCGTTGTAGTCCGTGTCGATGAACCAGCAGGCGATGTCGTCCGTCGAGCTGCTCCGGATCTGCCCCGTCGTCGGGTCGTAGACGTCCACGCCGCGGACCTCGACGGTGAGGTTGCCGTAACGCTTCGCTTCTTCAGACACATGCGGGTCGAAGGCGAAGCCGCAGACGACGAGGACGTCGAAGCCGACGCCTTGGACGGCTTCCTTGGCCGCTTCCTTCACCTGCTGTGGGCCGACCGTGCCGTGCTCGGGGCCGATTGAGACGGCGACGCGGCGCGACTTGCCGTCCGCATCCGTGTATTCGCCCGCTGCTTGAATCCACTGGCCCGGATGCGGATCGAGCCGCGTGAAGACGAGACGCTCGTTTTTCACCGTGTTCTGGACGCCGGCCTTGCGCAGGTTGTCGAGGATCATCTGCTCGAACTGGACGGCAGAATCGCGCTGGCCTTCCTGCTCCGCCATCGGGCGCTCTTCGTCGGTCGCGAGGACGCGGTGCGGCGAGAGACTCTCAACGGTGAACGGGCCCGAGACGCGGATGCGCTTGTTGTCCTCGTACGGTTTGTCGAAGAGCATCTCGGTGTCGGCGTGGCGCTGAACCGCCGCGTCGATCTCCTCGTGCGTCATGCCTTCCTTGATGTCCGGGTTGTTCGCGATCGACTTCAGCGTGACGTGCGGCACCCGCTTGTAGACGAAGCCTCTGCGGATATCGCCGTCGGTCTTGTACTCCGGCGGGATCTTTCCCGTGACCTCGGCTTCCTTGTTCACGCCTTCCGGAGAGTCGGCGAGCAGGAAGTACGGATACTTCGCGCCCATCAATCGCGTTCGTGCGAGTGCCAGCGCGACGCGGCTCGTGTCGACAGTGATCCACCGCCGCCCCCACTGCTCCGCGACGTAAGCTGTCGTCCCCGAGCCGCAGGTCAGATCGAGGACGAGGTCGCCGGGGTCGGTGGGCATGAGCACACAGCGCTCAATCACCTTTGAGCCGGTCTGCACCACGTACGTCTTCGGGTCAGTGAACTGTCCAACGACGGTATCGGGTGGCGGGTTGGCTCGAGGAACGGCGAGTTGAGGATGGGATCGTCGATGAGAGCCATACGGCCACAGGACTATATCAACTCTCAACGGTGAACTCTCAACGCTCACCCTCGAAGCCGGGCTCTGAGAGCTGAGCCTTGAGAGTTGAGCGTTGAGAGTTGAGAGTTGCTCGCTATTGCTTCACAAATACATTCACCCGGATCCGCACTTCCCGGCGGCCGTCATCGCGGCCCCTGGAATCGCGGCCGGGATCGGGCGGGCGCAGCTCCCGAATGTAGCTGCCGACCAGGGTGAACCCAGTTGGCGGAACAGCGTCCGCCAGGAGCTCGATCACAGTTCCTTTTGGCAGCGCGGTCGGGTCACCCTTGGGGCCCTGCGGGCCAACCGGGCCGATGTCCCCTCTGTCTCCCTTGTCGCCTTTTGCACCCGGCGCACCGGCTGCGCCCGTGTCGCCGCGATCACCTTTCTCTCCTTGCGCGCCCTGCGTACCAGGATCGCCCTTGTCGCCCTTGGGGCCTTGCAGGCCGATCTCGCCCTGTGGGCCTTGCGGCCCGGCAATCTCGGGCAGCTGGACCGTCACCTGAACATCGTCAAACGCGGATTCTCCGCTCGGCTCTGTGATCCAGAACCGGAGCGTGTGGACGCCGAGGCCGAGCGTGACGGAGACCGAGGGCGCGCCAGCAAAGCAGGCGGTAGGCGAAGGTGGAACGGGCATCGACGTATCCAACGTCCAGCAATACGTGTCCGCCGATCCTGAGGGGCTGTTGCTGGTGCCCGAAAGGATCGCCGTTGCCTGGCCAATGTTGTTCGCGGTCAAGACCTGATCTGCGCCGGCCCTTACGATCGCCGGCATGATCGCCAGGGCCAACGGGCCGGAGAGGTGAGCGCCCGTCGAGACAACCGTCTGGCTTGCCGTCACCGGGTCGATGCGTGTGATTCGCGCGGCGCTGCCGAAGTCAACGGGATCGGTGACAAGGATGAGGCCGTTCCTCGCCACCGCGATGCCCCAGGGATCGGCCAGCAGTCCACCCAGCGAAACAACGGTTTGAACTCCGGTTATCGGATTGACGCGAACCACCTGGCCAGCAAGCCCGCCTTGCCGCGCTATTCCTCTGGGATCGGCGACGAGCAGATCACCGTTGGCGGCCAAAGCGAGGCCGGTCGGGTCGCTCGACTGGCCATTCGGATTGGCGGTGAAGTTTCCGCCCGAAGCGACCACCACCTGCGCACCAGTAGTGGGATTTACGCGAATGACCCCTCCGCCACCGCCGAACGCGTTTGCGTCGGCCACGAAGATCTGACCGGCGGAATCCACGACGATGCCCGACGGCATCGAGAAGAACCCACCCGACGAAACGAGCGACTGGACCCCGGTGGCCGGATCAATGCGAATCACCCGGAGGGCCCCGTGGTCAGAGACCAGGATCTCTCCGTTGCCGGCCACAGTGATGCTGTTCGGGGCAACGAGCAGCTGATCCGAGGATACCGTGCTGACGGCGAGACTGGACACATCGATCTTGAGTACCCGGGGCGGGCCGCCCGCGAGTACGAGGATGTCGCCGTTGCCGTCGAATGTGACTCCACCGCAGCACCCGGGCAGGGCCAGCATCGGCGTCTGGGCTCCGCTAACCGGATCGACCTGGAGGAGTCCACTATCGGACACGACAAGGTCGCCCCACTTCAGCGTCTGCGCCTCTCCCACGCTCACGCCGACCGACAGGGTAGCGACGAACCAGAGAACCGCGAGCCCGAGAATGCTGCGTCGCCGCGCCGCTGAGCGGATTCTTTCGCTGCCATCCATGTCGTCACCCTCCTGGGCCGATTCTGCCTGGCGCCAAGCCGGGCGCCCGTGAACTTCGCCGAGGCCCGGCCGCGCCCACGGCGATCTGACTGACGTGACAAGGGTTTGCAAGGCTGCTCCGAACAATGTCAGTAACGATCACTTCCGATCAGGCGTGCCGACTGTCTGCATGTCACGCCTCTCGGTCGCGATCGTAAAGTGCGATCGCTTCGCGCTGACGTGCGAGAAACATCAGCGATCCTCATGCCAGGTCATAACCTGACGAGATCGCTGAAATTGCCAGCGGAATCGCCACATCACGAAGACGTGGCGTTGAGTTATGGGTTGAGTTGCTCGCCGCGCGAATGAGTGGACGTTGAGTTGCGGCTAGATCTTCTTCAAGAGGCGTTCGACTTCACGCATCACGGTCGCGAGCGCGGCCGCAATTTCACGGCGAAGCTGACGCGTCCAATAGGCCCGCGCCCTGTTGACATCATCAGGAAGCATGCTCTGAACCGCGGCGAGATCGCCGGCGACGCGGTGGACGACGTCGAAGGTCGCGATGGTGTGAAACAGTATCGGCTGCATCTCGAGCATCCCGAGCTCGGCGAGGCGGTGGGCTATGGTCGTCTCGGCACGCGTCACCGCGTCGGCGCTGATGCGTCTCGCGCCGAAGGGCTGCAGGAGCACCTTGCACGCCCGCAGCACTTCGTCGGCGCGCCGGAGATGATGCAGGCACTCCACCCGGTGCATGCGCGCGTCATCGGCGACGTTGGGACGTTCCTCGTCGGGCGAGTGGCGCTGCGACTGGAAAATGGCGCGCACGTGCTCCGGGCGCAGCCGGACGAACGGAAAGACCGTCTCTAGACCGACCAGTACGGCTCTCAGCTCGCGGGCGTTCCCGGGCCACCGATAGCGAGCGAGCTCGGATAGCACCTCGTCTGGAAGCTCGAGCCGCTTTGGCGCAACCTTCGTCCAGAAGGCCTTGGCCAGCAGGGGAATGTCCTGCGGGTGATCGCACAGCCGGGGCATCCGGATCAGGCAGGGTCGAAGATGGTAGTACAGGTCTTCCCTGAACGTTCCCGCCTGGACCATCGAGAACACGTCCCGGTTTGTCGCGGCGATGACTCGACAGTGAACTGACACAGGATCCGAAGCGCCTACGGGCCGTACCGTGCCGTCCTCGAGCGCCCTCAGCACCATCGCCTGGTGCCGTGGAAGCAGATCCGCGACATCGTCCAGGAAGAGCGTGCCGTCCTGCGCCAAGACCCAGAGCCCGCGCTTACCCCTGCGAAAGGCACCGCCAAATGCGTCACGCGTGCAGCCGAACAGCTCCGCCTCGAACAGCTCGGGTGCAATGGCGCCGCAGCTCACCGTGACGAATGAACGGTGGCACCGCCGCTCGCTGATGTCGTGGATGGCATGTGCCGCTTCACCCTTGCCGGTTCCGGTGTCGCCCAGAATCAGCACCGGATCGTCGCGGTCCGAGGCCAGCACGATCAACTGGCGGACGAGGTCGATCTCCGGCGAACCGCCAATCAGCCGCTTCGACAGCTTGGACGGAATCACGCTTGGCTCCAGCAGCCGCAGGTATTGCGCGGTGAACGGGGTGGCCCGTAGAGCCTCCTGTGGAATGCCTGCGCGCGCGCGGTCGCGAAGCGAGTCGAAGAGCGACGGCGCGACGCCAATCAGATAGGCGTTCGCGTCGTGCCGCCTCGCGGCCTCCTGGAGCAGAGCCTGGACACTTTGCTCGAGCCTGCCCGTCCGGCGGTAGCCGCCCTCGATGAACGGGATCTGCTGCTGACCGAGCAGTCGCTTCGCAAGCGGCGTCGCCCGATGTTTCCGTCCGCGATCGATGAACGAGGCGGGAAGGTGGCGCAGGAAGCGCAGTGCGGCGAGGGGAAGCAGGTAGGCCGCCGGGCCGCTGGCTCCGTCGGCGGCGAGCGCCACGGCCGAACCGCGCCAGCTCTCGACCACGAAGTCAGCGCCAGCAGCCGGGATGCGGCATCGCAGTGCGATGAAGCTCCCGGTCTGATCGTCGATGGCAGAAGACGACTCCTCCGACTCTCGTGCCGCTCCTTGCTCCGACATGACAGGAGCATAACGGAAAAGTCGCTCAGCAGCTGACGCATTCAGTAAACTGCGGGCCATGCCACCACGAAGCATCCTCGTGACGGGCGACTTCGTCGTCGATCACCACATCTACGAAGGCCGCCGCCGCCACTACGCGGACCGGATCGAGTACGGCGTGCAGGTTCGGCAGCAGCGCGGCGGCGCAGCGCTGGTGTTCGACATGCTCCGCGAGGTCCTCGCGGCGAAAGGAGGATCTGGAGCGGACCAGTGGTCTGTGCACCTCGGTGAGCACAAAGCGGCCGAGAGCCGCGCGTACGCCTTCTGGCAGCCGTTTCCGAAGAAGGAGCCTCGCGAGAAACAGTTCTGGCGCGTGAGCGAGGCCATGGGCTTTGGCGGCATCGACGACACGCAACCCCGCGAGCCGCGGACGCCGGCGACACGGTGATCGTTATGCGCGGCGCGGGATATCCCGGCAATGGCGGCAGCGCATCGTCCTCGGCGAAGGAAGCCATCGAGGAAAAACCAGGCGTCGCGGGGGAGACGCTGGAAATCAATCTGAAAAGCCTGCTGGAGTCCGGAGACGCGCGATTCAACGCAGCCGTGTATCCCGGCGACATCGTGAAAGTCACGCGGGCGGGGATTGTGTATGTCGTGGGCGAGGTGAAGCGGCCGGGCGGGTTCTCGCTTAAGAGCAACGAAAACATCACCGTCCTGCAGGCGCTGGCGCTGGCCGAAGGGCTGACGCGGACGTCGGCAAAGTCGCAGGCGCGCATCATCCGCACGGACGAGATCTCCGGCAAGCGGCTGGAGCTGCCCATCGATTTGTCGCGTGTGCTGGCC
>Ga0082335_1002761_pt1 | contig 31448 bp, 23 predicted proteins | sample Subgrocontami58m_FD_72375 | JGI IMG/M metagenome (GOLD analysis project Ga0082335, IMG submission 72375) | Subsurface groundwater microbial communities from S. Glens Falls, New York, USA - GMW37 contaminated, 5.8 m (SPADES assembly) (version 2) ...
CGATCTCCTCCTCGGCCATCCTACGGACGGACTTGCGAAGCATCTCCTGCGCTTTAGTGAGGGCAAATTGGCCCTTCATAACGTTTTCCTCCTGCACAAATCTAATGCCCATGTCCCGTAGTGGCGGTTGATGTTTCCTCGTGGGCCGTGAACGCCCCCCTTGGGCAGACCTGCACACAGACTCCGCACATTATACACTGGCTGTTATCCACGTTAATGAGACTGCCGTCGGTGGAAAGAGCCAGGCACTGGCCCAGGTTAAGGCAAAGGCCGCACAGGTTGCACTTGTCCATGTCTACAGCGATGCGGATGTCCTTAAACCGGAGCTGGTCTGGCGGTGAGATATACTGAAGGGCTAAGCCCCGGAACTCCTCTAATGAGCTGTACCCGTTCTGCAACATAAACGCTTCAAGGCCCCGGTTTATCTCTTCTATTACCCGGAAGCCCTTGAGCACCACAGCCGTGCAGATTTCCAAGGCGCTGGCCCCCCACATGATCATCTGCACGGCATCCTGCCACGTGCTTACACCACCGCAGCCTATCACCGGGATGGGGACGTTGCGGCTGATATCGGCTACCGCCCGGCAAGCAACAGGGAAGATGGCCGGGCCGCAAATGCTTCCCATATTATGCCGGTCGAGGCTTATGTAAAGAGGCCGTCCGCCCCCATGGATGTCAATCGGGGGAGCGGCTGGCAGGCCGTTGATGGCGGTAATGGCATCGGCGCCGCCTTCGTAGCAGGCGCGGGCGATCTGGCCGATATTGCCTACCATAGCAGTCAGCTTGCAGGTGATAGGTATTTTGACCACCTCTTTCACCGCCCGCGTGACCGCCAGGGTCAGCTCTGGGTACTGGGCAACGCAACCACCTGGGGGCGCTCCCAAGATGCCGCACAGCTCAGCGCTAAGGTTGGGGCAGGATAGGTCCAGTTCCAGGGCATCGGCCCCGGCCTGCTCCAACTGGCGCGCCAGCTCCTGCCACCATTCCAGGTCCGCAGCCGGACCCAGCATATTAGCAAAGACGGCCAGGCCCGTCTCCTCCTTCGCCTGGGCGACCAATCGGCAGGCCTCCTGAATGGAGATGCGCTTATCCCCCGGCGCGGTCAGCCACATCCCCTTCTTGTGGACCAGGATGTCCGCCCGGAAGTCATATAAGACCTGGAGGAGGGCCATTTTGGTGCTCACGCCTCCGGCGCCAGCCTGGTCAGCCCTCCTTATCCGGCGGATGTCTCCCGTCAGAAAAGAGGAGGCTATCAAGCAGGGGCTACGCAGCTTCAGCCCAGCCAGTTCGGTCTTGAGCCTCTCCGACGGGGCGTGACGCACTGCTTGAGCTTTTCTTAGAGCCATCAAGGTCTTCTTTGTTCTAACACCTGGGCCAGCAACTGGGGCACCTCTCCCGCGCTGCGGGCCACCGGGACCCCTGCCCTCTCCAGCGCCTCCACCTTGGACTGGTAAGCCCCCCTTCCACCCATAACAATGGCGCCCGCATGTCCCATGGGCTTTCCGGGAGGCGCCGCCAGTCCCAAAATGATAGCCACCGCCGGTTTCCTCACGTGTCCCCGAATGTACTCGGCGGCCTCCTCTTCCCCTGTGCCACCGATCTCTCCGATGATGACCATGGCCTCGGTCTCGGGGTCCTGTTCGAACATCTCCAGGAGCTGGGCATGGCTCGTACCCCGCAGGGGATCGCCGCCGATACCTACGCAGGTGGACTGCCCGAACCCAGCCTGGGAGAGGCTATCGGCCACCTTGTAGGAGAAAGTACCGCTTCGGGATAAGACGCCGATACGGCCGGGGCGGTAGGGTTCCAGGGGCATCACCCCTACCATGCATTTGCCCGGGCTGATGACACCGGGACAGTTGGGGCCGATGAGCCTTGTCCTGCCCTCGGCCAGGCGGGCCCGGACCAGCGTCATGTCCCGGACCGGGGCGCCCTCCACAATGCAGATGGCCACGGGCACCTCGTTGTCCACCGCCTCGAAGATGGCGTCCTTAACGAACGGGGCCGGGACAAATATGACCGTAGCATTGGCTTCGTGGCGCTTCAGGGCCTCCCGGAGGGTGTCGTAGACCGGCACTCCCGCCGCCTGACTACCACCCTTGCCAGGGGTCACTCCCGCCACGATTCTGGTCCCCCGGCGGATCATCTCCGCCGTGAAATAAGAGGCCAGGCCGCCGGTTATGCCCTGGACCACCAATCTTGTATTTTCGTCTACCAGTATGCTAATCTCTTTTACCTCCTAACTCCACCGCCAGCCTCACAGCTTCCTCCATGCTGGGCAGTACCTTGACCCGCCCCAGTCCTTTTTCGGCCAGCGTGCGGAGGCCGACGTCCTCGTTGCGTCCCCTCAGGCAAGCCACCATGGGCACCTCGCTCGGAGGCAGGGTGTCAAGGGCCTCCACCAGGCCCGTGGCCACTAGGTCGCAGCGAATACCTCCACCGAAGACGTTGATGAGGATAACAGTAACGTTGGGATTGTCCCGAAGAAGCTCAAGAGACGTAAGTATCCCCTTGGTCTCCAAGAAGGCGATTCCTGGATCGAGGAAATTGGCTGGCTCTCCGCCAGCAAGCTTGATCGCATCCATGGTAGCCATACCCAGTCCGGCGCCGTTGGCCATGATGCCGATATTGCCCTCCAGGTGAGCATAGCTGAACCCCGCGGCCGTGGCCCTCTCCTCAAATGGGCTGGTAAAGACCCGCTCTATCTCAGAGTGGCGGAAGAGGGCGCTGTTGTCCAGGTTCAGGCGGGCATCGGCCGCCACCAACTTTCCCTCGGTGGTAACGACCAAGGGGTTGATCTCCACCATCTCGGCATCCATCTCCCAGTAGAGCTGGTAGAGCCGGCGGAAGACCGGCAGCAGCGAGCGGCGCAGGTCTGACGGGACCCCCGCTTCTGCCAGTAACCCCAGCGACTGGAAATCGTGGAGGCCATATCGGTGATCTATATGCTGGCGTCTCAAGGCATCCGGGTCTTTCCTTACCAGGTCCTCTATCTCCATGCCGCCCTGGCGGCTGAACATAACCAGCGGGCAGGCCCGGTGATGGTCGGTATCGGTCATCACCCCCAGGTAGAGCTCCTGGGCGATTGCCAGTCGCTCTTCCACCAGGACATGGTCCACGACCAGGCCCCCAATACGAGACCCCAGCAGTGCCGCGGCGGCCCCTCTGGCCTCTTCAGGCCCCCCGGCGAATTTGATCCCGCCGGCCCGCCCTCTGCCGCCCGAAAGGACCTGAGCCTTGAGCGCCACCTCTGGACCCACCTGCAGGTAGGCCTCCTCTGCCTCGTGAGGAGTAGAACATACCCTGCCCCTTGGAATAGGGATGGAGTATCTGGCAAAGACCTCTTTCGCCCTGTATTCATACATTCGCATTCGGGACCTCCAGCCTTAGCGCTCCAGGGCCTTTTGAAGGTAGCCCACGATATCGTCCAGGGAGCTACCCGTGGGGAAGACCTCAGCCACCCCCATCTCTTTCAAGGTCGGGATGTCGTGGCGGGGAATATTGCCTCCTACTACTACCAACTTGTCTCCAAGCCCCTGCTCCCGCAGCTTTTCCATGATCCTCCTGGTGTAGCTGAGGTGTGATCCGGAAAGGATGCTCAGGCCCACCACGTCCACGTCCTCCTGGACGGCCGCGGTCACTATTTGCCCCACTCTCTGGTGGCGGCCAGTGTAGACCACTTCCATCCCTGCGTCCAGGAGGGTCTTGGCCACGACCTTGGCTCCCCGGTCGTGGCCGTCCAGGCCTGGCTTGGCCAGCAAAACCTTGATAGGCGCCATCTTCTCTTTCATAGTTGCCCTCTTAGATCGGTGTTTGCCCTTTTAGTCAGCACGGAGGTCGGTGGGGGGACACCCCCCGAACCCCCCGGCCTCGCGACCCTCTTCGATCGCTGTTTGCCCTCTTAGTCAGCAGGGAGGTCGGTGGGGGGACACCCCCCGAACCCCCCGGCCTCGCGACCCTCTTAGATCGCTGTTACCCTCTTAGTCAGCAGGGAGGTCAGCGGGGGGACACCCCCCGAACCCCCCGACCTCGCGACCCTCTTAGATCGCTGTTACCCTCATAGATCGGCGGGGAGGCCAGCGGAGGGACACCCCGAACCCCCCGGCCTTGCGTACCCTCATAGATCGGGGTAATGCCCCATTCTTGAGTTCCCTTGTCTAAAAGACGTTGACGGGCTCCCGGAACTCCCCATAGACCTCCCTCAGGGTCCCGGCCATCTCTCCCAGAGTGGCGCGAGCCTTGCATGCCTCGACAAGGGGAGGCATCAGGTTATCGGTGCCCTGGGCCGCGTGCCGGACCTTCGCCAGAGCCTCCTGCACCGCCCGGCCATCCCGGCGCGCCCTGAGCGCCCGCAACCTCTCGACTTGCTCGTCCACCCAGTGGGGATCAGTGTAGTGGAACCTGATGGATGGCTCTTCCCCATCGATGGCAAAGAGGTTCTCACCGACCACCACCTTCTCGCCCTTCTGGATGCGGCGGACTTCCTCATGGCTCTGACGGGTCAAAAGACGCTGAATGTAGCCCTCCTCGATGGCCCGGACAATGCCTCCCCTGGCGTCGATGTCCGCCATGAAATCCCTGATGGCTACTTCCATCGAGTTGGTCAGGCTCTCGATGAAATAGGAGCCGGCCATGGGGTCGACTACATTGGGCACATCGGTTTCGTAGGCGATGATCTGTTGAGTGCGCAGGGCCGTGCGAATGGTCTCTTCTGTCGGTATGGTGTGCCCCTCGTCCTTGGTATGGGTGGCCGAGGCGTTGCAGCCGGCTATGACGGCCGCCAGGGACTCTATGGTGCCCCGGATGATGTTATTGTCCGGCTGGGTCCAGCTATAGGTGCCCCCAGCCGATCCACCTATGTATAGCAGCTTCCAGGAACGAGGGTCCTTGGCCCCGAACTTCTCCCGCATGATCTTGGCCCAGACCCGCCGGGCGGCCCGGTACTTGGCGATTTCCTCGAAGAAGCCCATGTAGGTGGCCAGGTTGAAGCTGAGGCGCGGGGCGAAGGAGTCCACCTCCAGGCCCCGGTCAACGGCGTGCTGGATGTAGGCCGTCGCTATCAGGAAGGCCAAGGCGATCTCCTGCACGGCATCGCACCCACTCTCCCGAATGTGATACCCGCAGACGCTGACCGGGATGTATTTGGGCATGAACTTGGAGCAGTGCTCGAAGAGGTCCGCCGTCATGCGCATGGTGGCCTTGACCGGGTAGATGAAGGCACCCCGCCCAATGTACTCTTTGAGGTTGTCGTTCTGAATGGTGCCCTGAAGCTTCTCCGGGGCAATGCCCTGCTCTTCAGCTAACGCCTGATACATGGCCAGGATAATAGGCGCCACCGCGTTGATGGTGAAGGCCGCGTTGATCTTATCCAGGGGCAGCCCTTCGAACATCGCCTCCATGTCCTCTATGGAATCTATGGCTACCCCCACCCTCCCGACCTCGTCCCCAAACTCGGGGTCGTCCGAGTCGTAGCCCATCTGGCTGACCAGGTCGAAGGCGATGTTCAAGCCGGTGTTCCCCTCTGCGTAGAGCCATTTGAACCTCTGGTTGGTCTCCAGGGGCGTGCCGAACCCGGAATACTGCCGGGTGAGCCAGAGCTTGCCGCGGTGCATCAACGGATAGGTCCCACTGGTGTAAGGATACTCCCCGGGAAAGCCCACGTCCCGGAGGTAGTCTACATCCTGGACATCCAAGGGCGTGTAAAGAGGCTTATACTCGAGGCCCGAGGAGGTGTACCTCCTGGGCAGCTCCCCCAGCTTGTTCTTCTTGGCCCACGCCTCGTAGGCCTGAGCTATCTGCTGCAATTCCTCAGTATTCCTCTCGTCCATGACCTATTCCCTCCATCCGGTGATACCAGCCGCAGGAAGTTGGGGAAGGGGGACACCCCCCTTACGCCCCGTCTCTATGCCAGATCCTCGCAATGACGTCAAAAACATGTGGTCCACCCTTAGTGCCTTAGCAGGCCATAGGGGTCCACCCTGGCCCGCAACACCGCCATCTCCTCGTCCGTAGGCTCAGGCAGCACCTCCACCCTATCCGGGATCACCAGCTCGAAGCCCGTGTTGGCTACGACATCGTCCACGGTCACGCCGGGTACCAGGTACTTGAGCCGCATCCTCTTAGTCGCTTCATCGAAGTCCATGACGGCCTTGGGGGAGAGGACATAGGCAGGCCCACCCCCGGGCAAACCCAGCCTCTGGCGGGAATCTCCCCCCTGATACCAGCCTACGGTGGAGACGAAGTCACACTGCTTGACAAAAACCCGCGGGGTATGGCTGCCCACCCAGTAGTAGAAGCTGACGACGGTAGACCCAATGGTGCTGGTCCCTACGCATCCTGGGCCCCGGCTCTTCAATCTTCCGGGATCCGGCCCTATCCCAATGAGGTTGCCATTGCCGTACTGGTCCAACTGCATGGCGCCAAAAAAGTTGATATGCATCCGGGCCAGGAAGTAAAAGCTATCTTCCAGGGAGCTGGTAGCCTCCGCATACTTGGCCAGGAGAGGAGCGGAGACCTGGTTGAGCTCCTCGATCCGGTCGACACCGGCCAGGTTGAGGTAGAGGCCCATGGCGTGAATGCGCAGGTCGGGGGCCTTGGTAAGATGGGCTAAGAAGATGCCGGCGGTGCAGACGGGTAGATTGGCCCCCAATGAGACGAAATAGTCGTTTTGGATCTGGCGGGAGATGAAGATGGCCATCATCTCTTTAGGGGTCGGTGGGATAGTGCTCATGGGATCTCTCCTCACTGCTCCATGGCCAGGGATAGGATGCGCTCCATCCCCACGGCCTGCACATACTCGGCGATGGAGGATGGCACGTCAATATACCTGGCCACATAGGCCTGGAACTCCTCAGGCCGTCCCTCCAGAAGAGCCCTGGCTGCTTGGACGTATTCCCGGAGGTGGGTTTCATCGCGCTGATAATAGTTCTGGCAGGCAAAGGGATGAGAACCATAGGGGGCCACTACCACTGCATCCACCACGCCATGGTAGATTGTGGTGTCTCGGGGGCTCTTTCTGACCTCCTCGTTGGAGACCAGCTTCTCCACCTGGACTATAACCCTGTCAGCGGCGTGGGCCACCAGGGCGTCCCCATACGAGGCCCCAATATGCTGTACGTTGCCATAGCGGTCCGCCTGGTTAGCCTGCAGGATGGCCACATCCACGTGGGCTGGCGGAATGGCCACTACCGGTGGCCCACCAAAGGGGTCCTCAACGACTTTCAGACGCGGGTTAAGCTTGGGCAGAGAAGTGCCCACCGGACCCCAGGACGGTAGGAATGGCAGACGCAGGGCCCGGGCCCTGAGCATGAAGAGCACCGTGCCCAGGTCTACCTCGTCGACCTCCAGCGTCCCATCGCAGGCCCGCCGGCCGTAGAAAGGGGTGACAGGGGCCAGTGCTTCGGCGCCCATGTACGAAACGGTCAGCCTCTTCACCATGTCCAGGCCGATCATCAGGTCAATGTCCAGGCCTCCCTGGAATGTGATCATGGATAGGTTGCTTCGCCTTTCCTTCATGAGGCGCCTCAGAACGGCCATGGGCCGGTTGGTGGATACAATCCCTCCTATGCCGATGGTATCCCCATCTCTTACGAGAGCGGCGGCCTCTTGCGGGGAGCAGACCTTGGTTGTCCTTTCCACCATGTCCCCTTACCTCTCTAGTAGTTGGGCCTTAAGCAATGCCCCGTATGCTGCTATGGGTTCCCTTACCCCGATCATCCTCAAACAGTGCCAGGCGAGGGCCTGGTTGCTGGTAATGACCGGCTTCCCCAGGTCGGTCTCCAGGGCCCCGATGATATCCACGGCTCGGATCCCGGCACAGCTAAGAAAGTAGCCATCGGCTTGAGCATCGGCCCTTTCTCTCACGGTTCGGTACCAGCGGGCGGGCTCCACCCCCATCTGCTCGAAGGGGTCCTGGAGTCCTAACCCCTTGTGGCTCAGAACCCGGAACCCCTGGGCCTCCAGAAAGGCCAGCTCTATGGCATTCATCTCCTCGACATAGGGGGTTACCAACACGAGCTTGGCTATGCCCAGGGTCCTCAGGCCGGCCACCACCGCCGTCGCTGTGGTAGTGGCCGGGATGCCTGTGGCCGCCTCGATCCTACCGATTATCTCTCGGTCGTAGCCCGCCCCTTTTATCAAGCTCCCCAGGGTACAGTTGAAAGCAATGACATCTACTCTGGCATCGGCTAGAAGGCCGGCGGCCTCCTCCACCCTATCAGACAGGTGGGCCAGCTCCTCACCGGTGGGGCGACGCATGGGAATGCGGGTAACGTGTAAGGATACGCCCTCCGGCAGCATCTTCTCCACCTCCCGCTCGACGAGTCCCGCCGAGGGGAAGAGCATGCCTATGCGTCCCCGCCAGCCGTACATCTTACTGGGTACCCATCGCATTCACGTCTCAGCACCATCGCTTTCTCTTGAACTACGCCACAGAGAAGGTGACAAGCGTGATTGCGAGCGGAGCGAAGCAATCTCAGCGCATCCCCAAGAGATTGCTTCGGCCTGCGGGTTTGACTCCCGTGTTGGTGCACGCCCCGGACTCGCAATGACGGCAGGCAAGACCACTGCGGTCACGTGCTAGCTCCTGCCATCTTCTCGGCCGCTGCCAGGATGGACTCCACGATCTTGACGTACCCGGTGCACCGGCAGAGATTACCCGCGATGGCGTATCTAACCTCCTCTTCACTTGGCTTGGGTTTGGCATCCAGCAGGACCTTGGCAGACATGATCATGCCAGGGGTACAGAAGCCGCACTGTACGCCCCCGTGCTCGAGGAAGGCTTCCTGGATGGGATGCAAGCGTCCGTTGGTGGCCAGCCCCTCGATAGTGAGCACTTCTTTACCGCTGGCGTCAACGGCGAGCAGCAGACACGAATTCACTGCTCTGCCGTCCACCAGAACGGTACACGCGCCACAATCCCCGGTGCCGCAGCCCCGCTTGGTCCCGGTCAGGCCAACGTCTTCCCTCAGGACCTCGAGGAGCGTCTGTCGCGGCTCCACCAACAGCTCGTATTGCTCCCCGTTGACCGTCAAGTTTATTTGCAGTTTCCTCATCGATCCGCCCTATGGTCTTGCAGCCAGACGCCAGGCCTCGGCAACTTGCCTCTTCACCAGGACGGCGACCAGCCGCCGACGGTAGTATTCGGAAGCCCGTACATCGGAGATGGGACGGGCCTCCTCCGAGGCCAGCCGGCCCACCTCCTGGCTTACATCGTAGCCAGGCGTCTTCCCCTCTAGATAGGCCTCCGCCCCCCTGGCTCGCATGGGCACCGGGGCCACGGCTCCCAAGACGATCCGCACGCCTTGGCACGCGCCCACGGAGGGCCGCAAGGCTACGGCTACGCCCACTATGGCAATGTCCATGGCCCTGCGGCCGCCTTGCTTCCAGTAGAGGCAGACGCCGCCGGGCGCGGGCGGCGGCACAATTATGTGCGTCAAGACCTCGTCCTCGCTCAGGGCTGCCTCCCCTGGACCAACAAAGAATTCTTCCAGGAGAAGGTCCCTCTCTCCGCCGGTCCCGCTCAGGACCGCCCTCGCGCCCAGTGCCATTAGGGAAGGCGCCATATCTGCGGAAGGAGCCGCGTTGCAGAGGTTGCCTCCTATCGTGGCCAGGTTTCTAACCTGCACCGAGCCGATCTTGGACGCCGCCTGGGCCACCACCCCGAAGCCGCCTTGCACCAGTGGTGAACCGGCTACGTCGGACAAAGTGGTCAGCGCACCTATTCGCAGTCCTCCATCGCTGAGGGCTTCTATGCCGGTCAGGCCGTCCACGCCTTTGAGGTTAACCACATAGCGGGGCTCGATTTGCCAGCGCCTGAGCCGCACCAGGAGGTCAGTGCCTCCAGCAAGCACTTTGCACTCCCCCCGGTGGCTGTCCAGGAAGGAAACGGCCTCCTTAAGGCTGTCAGGTCGGAAATACTCGAAATACCTCAACGGTTACGCCACCAGCATTCTTGGACAGGCCAGCTTGAGCAGAACAGTTGCCTCCTCAAGCTGGCTCTCGCTCCCTCATATCCAAGACCCTCTTGGTCTTCTTTTCGCTGCGGGGCAGTCCCTTATGCGGTACTAGCTCCACCTGGGGTGTCGCCCCCAGCCGTTCCTTCATTCTCTGGCTAATCCTAGCCTCCAACTCGGGGGCGGGTATCTTTGCCTCTTCGGGGAGCCGTTCGACCCGCAACACCATGGCGTCCCTGCCCCGGTCCCGTTGCAAGAGGACCTGGTATTCCACACCCACACCAGGGACACCGGCCAGCACATGTTCTATCTGGCCCGGGAAGATGGCGACACCCCGGAACTTGAACATGTCGTCAACCCGTCCCAGGAGGCGGCTGGTACGAGGATGTACGCTGCCGCACGGGCATGGGCCGGGAATGAGGCGACAGACGTCCCGCGTCCGGTATCGGATCATGGGCATAGCCTCCTTGATCAGGGTAGTGGCTACTAACTCACCTTCCTCACCTTCCGGCAGGGGCTCGCCTGTAGCGGGGTCCACTACCTCCAGGATGAAGTAATCGCCGTACCAGTGGAGGCCCTGGTGATAGCGGCAATCCAGGCCGGTGCCTGGACCATAAAGCTCGGTCATGCCCGGGCAGTCGAAAACCTCCACGTTCAACAAGTCCCTGACCTGCTGGATCAACTGGTCGCTGGTGCGCTCCGACCCGAGGATAACTGTCCGCAGGGCCAGCTTGTCCCGGATGCCACGAGCGGCTATCTCCTCAGCAATAGCCAGGGCAAAACTGGACGTGGACCCGATACAGGTGGTCCGCAAGTCCATCATCAGCTCAAGTTGCAGCTCAATATTGCCAGGCCCGGCGGGGACGGTCAGCATACCCATCCTCTCGGAGCCCAACTGGAAGCCTACACCTGCCGTCCAGAGACCGTACCCCGCCATGAGCTGGAACCGATCGTCCCTGGTCAGGCCGGCCATCCGGAAGCACCGGACATACATCTCCATCCAGTCGTCTATATCCTTCTGGGTGTAGTAGACTACTGTCTTCTTACCAGTGGTCCCGGAGGAGGCGTGAATGCGCACAATGTCGGCAAAGGGCACGCAGCGCAGCCCGAAGGGGTAGTTCCGTTGCACCTCCTCTTTATCCAGAAGTGGGAACCTCCGAAGGTCTTCCACGCTGTGGAGATCATCAGGCCCCACGCAAGCCGCCTGGAACTTCCGCCGGTAGTATTCGTTGTTATGGTAGGCATGAGCTACACTCCACTTCAGGCGATCACACTGAAGTGCCTTCAGCTCTTCGGGAGTAGAGACTGGCGCTAGCTGAGTGTTACTCATGACCTCCTCCGTGATACCGCACAATTAATTGTGCGGTATCACTAGCGCCTGGCGCCAAGTGGGTATCACTCATGGTCTCTTCCCCCTTCCACTAGCATCAGGGCGTCCACAACTCTAACGCCCTGGGGCGAGACTATCGCCGGGTTCAAGTCCAATTCAACGATTCGAGGGTTGGCCAGAACCAGGCCTGATACCTTTTCTATGATCCGGAGCAGCGGTTCCAGCGGCAGGGCCAACCCTCGGAAGCCCGTGAAGAGTGGATAGCACCGGCTCTCCTGCATCATCGCCAGGACCTCCTCGCGGCTGATGGGACACACTCGCATGGATACCTCCTGAAGTAGCTCGGCCAGGATTCCACCCATGCCGAAGAGGACTATCTTGCCGAAGGTGGGGTCCTCCTTGGCCCCCACGATAACCGCCACCTCTCCAGCCACCATCTCTTGCACCACGAAATCGGTTCCTTCCGGGAAGCGCCCGGAAAGCCGCTCCCATGCCTCGCGTAGAGCAGCGCCATCTCTCAGATGCAGGCATACCCCTCCCATCTGGGACTTGTGGGCTATCTCCTCGCTGCATACCTTAAGAGCCACCGGATACCCCACACGCCCAGCAGCGGCCTCCACCTGCTCCCAGGTGGCTGCCAGTTCCTCCCGGCACACAGGTATGCCGTATTCAACCAGTACCTGTTTAGCTCGGTACTCCGTGAGCGTCTTTCTGGCCCCTGGCGCCAGCCCCTCCGTGATGCTTGCTAGCAGGGGAGAAGGGACCAAGGACGCTGCTGCGGTGGGCGCTGGCTCCAGCCTGGCGCGGATTCCGGCATAGTCAACCAGGGACCGGTAGGCCCGAACGCAGCGCTCCACCGAGGGGAAGCTGGGTATCCCAGCCCCCCGCAGAACCTGCGTGACCCCCGGGGTATCCGAAGTAAAGGCCAGAATGGGCTTACCATGCGACCTCGCTTGAGCCACCGCCTCCCCGTATTGCGGCACATCCAGTCCGACGTTAATGGCCAACACACCGCCGATGCTTTCTTCGGAGGCTACCAGTTCCAGGCAGGAGGCGTAGTTATCGGGAGGGGTATTCGCAGTCATGTCGACCGGGTTCCAGGGAGAGCCGAAGGACACCAGAAGACCGCGCAGCTTCTCCGCTGTGCCGCCATTCAAGCGTGGCACGGCCAGCCCAACTTCCTCGCAGGTGTCGGCGGCAATCACCCCCGGTCCCCCGGAGATGGTGACAATGCCCACAGCATCGTTGGCCGGCAAGCTATCCCAATAGGCGGAAAGAGCGGTACAGGCGTCGAAGAACTCGTCGCTGGTCTGGGCGAGAATCACCCCAGCCTGCTTCAGCGCCGAAACGAAGACTTTGGCTTCTCCCGCCAGGGACCCCGTGTGGGAGAGGGCGGCTCGCTTTCCCGCCGCGGTGCGCCCGGCTTTCAGGGCAATGATCGGCTTGTGGCGACTCACCTCCCGGGCGGCCTCCAGGAAGCGGCGCCCGTCCCGAAGTCCCTCGATGAAGAGGGCGATGACCTCGGTATCAGGATCGTGCAGAAGGTACTCCAGGAATTCCGCCTGGGTCACATCTAGCATATTGCCCAGGCTCACGAACTTGGCTATTCCAATGCCCCGAAGGCCCAGTTCTCTCAGGAAGACCCCCCCGAACGCGCCGCTCTGGGAGAGAAAGCTCACATTTCCTTCGATGAGGGGAAGGTCCCAGAAGTAGCTGGCGTTGCAGCGATGGGCCAGATTGTAAACCCCCATGCAATTGGGGCCCACTATGCGCATGCCCGCCTCGCGGGCCGCTGCGAATATCTGGGACTCCCGCTGAGTGCCCTCCCAACCGGTCTCGCCGAAGCCGGATGAGAGGATGGCCATGGCCCGCACTCCTTGCCGGGCACATTCCTCCACCGCCTGGGGAACCGCAGCGCTGGGGATGCTGACCAGCGCCAGGTCCACCTCTGAGGGCAACTGGGCGACGGTGCTAAGGAACGTGAGGCCCAGGGCCTGCCCACTCCGGGGGTTAATCGGAAATATCTGGCCCTGGAATTTGAGCTTCACCAAGTTATCCAACAGTTGGTAGCCCAACCTCCCCGGGACCTCCGAAGCCCCCAGGATAGCGATGCTCCGGGGGTAGAAGAAGGCATCCAGGTTAGACAAGGTCCTGTTCCTCCAGCCCCCGCAGGACCTTCTCCGGCGTAACGGGCAGGTCCTTAACGCGAACCCCGGTAGCCCGCCAGACCGCGTTGGCGATGGCCGCGGCCGTTGGGATGAGACCCGTCTCTCCAATCCCCTTGGCGCCATATGGCCCCTCGGGGTCTATGGTTTCCACCAGGACCACCTCCATCTCGGGCGGGTCGATGGAAGTCGGTATGCGGTAGTCCATGAAATTGGCGTTGCGGATGGTCCCGTCCTTTACGTCCATCTCCTCGCAAGTACCAAAGCCGGTGCCCATCAAGACGCCACCCTCCACCTGCCCCTCGCTGGCCATCGGGTTTATGGCCCTCCCAACATCGTGGGCTGCCACGACCTTCTTTACCCTGACACCTCCCGTTTCGGTGTCCACTTCTACCTCTGCCGCCTGAGACCCAAAGGAGACCGCCGCCGTCAACTGACCACGTAGGTTCTGGTCCATCTCGTAGGTGTCCGGGTCGTAAAAGGCCTCCCCCATGATGATCTGCCCGCCCCGGCGGAGGAGGGCCCCCCGCGCCACCTGGGCCACGGTGACTGACTTCTCCGGGCTTCCTCGGACGTAAATTCTGGCATCCCGTATCTCCAGGTCGTCGGGCCGGGCTTCGAACTTCGAGGCTGCCTCGTCCAGCAACCGGGCCCGGGCCTTGCCGGCCGCTAGGAGAGCCGCTTTGCCAGCAATAAACGTCGTACGGCTGGCATGGGATCCCACGTCCCAGGGCTTTACCGAGGTGTCGGTATTCACCACATGGATGTCGCCCATCGGGACTCCCAATTCCTCAGCCACTATCTGGGCCAGGACGGTGTCCGAGCCCTGTCCGATATCTGTGGCCCCGGTTATGAGCGTGACGCCTCCCCCATCATCAATCCTGACCAGGGCCCCGCACCCATCGGAGCGGTAGATACGGGCCCCACCCGCCACATTGGTATAACAGGCCAGTCCCCAGCCACGGGCCGCCGGCCGCCCAGCCAAGCGACGGTCAATACGGTCCGAGGCGGCCCGGATGGATTCGACCATGCCGCAACTGGTGACCCTCTGTCCCTGGGGCGTCACTTCCCCGGGATGATTGGCATTCCGGAGGCGGAACTCCACCGGGTCCAGCCCCAGGCGATCAGCCAGCATATCCATGGTGGATTCTACGGCGAAGGTGGCCTGGGGGTTCCCGAACCCCCGCATGGCGCCGCCGTAGGGCTTATTGGTGTAGACCACGTCCCCCTGAAAGGAGACATGAGGCACCTGGTACAATGACGTGATCGCGTGAAGGGCCCCAATGAGGGCATGGCCTCCCCAGGCATTGTAGGCGCCGTTATCGCTGACGATCCGAACGTCCCTGGCCAGGAGGGAGCCGTCCCGCCGGGCCCCTGCCCTGACGTAAAAGATCATGGGTTGCCTGGGGCGGGCGGCTACGAACTCTTCCTCCCTGGTGAAGGCAATCTTCACCGGCCGGCCCGTCACCCGGGCCAGGAGGACACATATGAAGTCCAGAGGATCGATGTCTATCTTGCTCCCAAAGCTACCCCCGATAGTGGGCTGAATGACTCGGATCCGGCTCCAGGGGATGCCCAGGCATTCCGCTATGGCCTTGCGATACATGGTGGCAAAGTGAACTCCGGACCAAACGGTCAGATATCCGGACGAATCGAAGCTGGCCACCGTGGTGTGAGGCTCTATGGGACAGGCCGAGACGTATTGGGTGCTAAACCTCTCCTGGATAACCACGTCGGCCTCACAAAGGGCCTGTTCCACATCGCCTTCGGAAAAGCGCCAGGTCATGGAGATATTGCTCTGCCGGTTTTCGTGGACCAGGGGAGCTCCGGGAAGCATGGCCTCCTCCGGGTCGAATACCGAGGGCAGGGGATCGTAGTCCACTTTGATGAGGCTGATGGCCTCCTGGGCTACGTTCTCACTAACGGCTGCTACGGCAGCCACCTCGTCGCCCACGCAGCGCACCTTGCCTACCTTCAGGGGCCAGTTATCGTTGCCAAAGCCAAAGGGCCTCTTTGGAGTGTCTTCTCCCGTTATGACCGCCTTGACTCCCGACAACCTCAAAGCCCGGGATACATCTATGTTTAGGATACGTGCATGGGGTAGGGAGGTGCGGAGGATCTTGCCGTGGAGCAACATCGGCAGGCGCAGATCATCGGCGTAGACAGCCTTGCCGGTGACCTTGTCGGCTCCGTCATACTTGGGGATGCGCTGGCCCACCACGCGAAATTGCGACATCGCCGCCTTTCTTGGCGTGGGTACTTCTTACAGGCCCTTGTCGGCCACTTCGGTGAGCACGCCGCAAGTTTCCCGAGGGTAATTTATGAAAGCGTATCTTTGCCCCATAATGCTCCTTGGCTTATCATCAATCAACTTGTAGCCCTTCCCCTTCAGCTCAGCCAGGGTTTCATCTACGTCCGGCACTCGATAAGAGATGAGGAAGACCCCCTCTCCTTTCTTCTCGATGAACTTGGCCACATCCCCATCCGGTGAGGTGGACTCCATCAGCTCCAATGCTACGTCCCCGACATAGTAGCGGGCCACCTTTATTTTCTCCCTATCTACGGTATAAAGGATATCTGGCTCCATGCCCAGTATCCCTTCATAGACCTGACGGGCCTTCTCCAGGTCCTTGACTGCAAAGCAGATATGGTCGATCTTTTCTATCTTCACGCGGCGTCCTCCCTACGGGCGGGTTTCATGACCCTTTGATCGAATACTTTCCCTCAATTCTCATTGAACCTGCCCGCCTTTATTGGCCAGGGCCTTTGCCACCACATCCGGTGTGAACGGAAGCTCGGTGATGGAGACCCCCGTGGCGTTGCGAACAGCATTGGCCACTGCGCCAACCATGGCCACGGTGATAGACAGCCCACCCTCCTTAGCGCCGAAGGGCCCGAAGGTCTCATTGGAGGTAACGATGATGGGCTCTATCCTGGGCACATCCACCGAAAGCGGGAACCAGTAATCCAGGAAGTTGGCGTTCAGGTTCTGTCCCTTGTTCCAGATGTGTTTCTCAAGTAGGACCGCCTGGGGGCCTGCTTCCACCGCCGACCTCTGCATCTGTTGCTCCACAGCCATGGGGTTGATGGGGGTACCGCAATCGTGGGCCGCGATCATGCTCAAGAGCTTGACCCTGCCCGTCTCCTGGTCCACCTCCACCTCGGCTATAGCAGTGCCGAAGGAGAAAGTCGAGGCTATCTGGCCCCGGGGGTTGCTTATCCAGTCCCTCTTGGGGTCTACCGTGGGCCAGCGAAATCCCCTGCCCAGAATGGTGTGGTTCCTGGATAAGGCCGTCCGGGCCACCTTGGCTGTGGCCACGTACTTGTCCGGGGCGCCTCGCACATAGATGCGCCCATCTCTGGCCTCCAGGTCCCCCGCCTTGGCCTCCAGCATATCGGCCGCGACCTCGAAAAGCTGCCGCTTGGCATCAGCGGCAGCCTCCTTCACGGCTCCCCCGGAAAGAAGGGTCGAGGACTGGGAATAGGCTCCCTGGTCCGCCGGCGTGACGCTGGTGTCGGCGGTCACCAAATTTATGTTACTTACCGACAGACCCAGTTCTTCGGCCGCGATCTGGGCGATCATGCTGTCGTTACCCTGGCCATTATCCACGACCCCGCTGATTACCGTGACATCCCCGTCTTCGTTGAACCTGACGAAAGCGGCTGAGCCCCCCCTGATTCCCATGGGAAAGCCGCTGATCACGGCCCCGCAGCCCATCCCGATCCCCCGGCCGGGGGGCAGTTTCCCCCTCTTTTCCTTCCATCCGGCCGCCTCCGCCGCCTTGAGCATAGTCTCAGTCTCAGCGCAAGAGTGAATGACCGTTTTGGTCGGGGTAACGTAGCCCTCGGAGACTGCATTCCGTATCCTCATTTCCAGGGGGTCCATTCCCAGCCTCTCCGCCAGGGCATCCAGGTGCATCTCCAGGCCAGCGAACGCCACCCGCGGGTGATGGGGGTACATGCCGCGAGGCGGTTTGTTGGTATAAGCCCTGATCCCCTCATATCTGAGGTTAGGCATGCGGTAGGTCTCCTCCCACATGAGGTAGGCCACCGAGCCGGCGATAGGCCCCGTGCTGGCATAGGCCCCGCCATCCATGATGATTTTGGTATCCACCGCCGTTATCTTGCCGTCCCGGTCAACCCCTGTCCGTAGGAGCATAGAGCAGGCGTGGACCTGGCGCACGCAGTTGAAGCTCTCCTCACGGGTATAGACCAGCTTGACGGGCCGCCGGGCCTTCTGGGAGAGCAGGGAGGCGATGAAGTCGGCCGGGGAAATCTCCGAACGGCCCCCGAAATGGCCGCCGATGAAAACCTTGCGCACCCGCACTTGGGAGGTTGGAAGGCCCAGCGCGGTGCTCAGGGGACGTGCTTTCATATGAGGGCCGGCGTTGGGGCACCAGATATCCAGCCCGGAGCTATCAAAGTTGGCCAGCACCGCGTAAGGCTCCGTCTGGCAATAGTTCTCCTCCGGAGAGGAAAAACGGTCTTCTTGGACCAGATAGGAGGCGGCCAGAGCTCCCTCCACGTCTCCCTCATCGACGAAGATGCGCACGCTTACATTTCCCAGCTTGTCATCGTGAAGTTGAGGAGCACCCTCTTTCAACGCCTCCTCGGCATCGAATACCGCCGGCAGGACCTCGTAGTCAACCCGGATCAGATCGAGGGCCTCCCGCGCGATCTCCTCGTCGATGGCCGCCACTGCCGCTACTTCTTCCTGGTAGTAGCGGACCCGGTCCACGGGGAGCAACTGATAGTCTCGCGTATAGGGGAAGACGCCCCACTTGTAGGGGATGGCATCCTTGCCGGTCACCACAACCCGGACTCCTGGTAGCTTCTCCGCCCTACTGGTATCTATGTTCAGTATCCGGGCATGGGGGTGAGGGCTCCGCAGTACCTTCCCGTACAGCATCCCCGGCAAAGCCAGGTCAGCCGTGAACTTGGCCTCGCCCAGGGCCTTGGCCGCCGAATCGATCCTTGGCATTCGTTTGCCTATTACAGAGTACTCAGGCATCCTGCGCTCCCTACGTTTCTTCTGGAAATAGGTCTTGCGTTCCCATACTACGTGTTCACCGTCGAGCCTGTGCCATCAGCAGCCGCCAGGACCGACTCCACAATCTTGGTATAGCCGGTGCAGCGGCAAAGATTGCCCGAGATAGCCTCCCTTACCTCCGCTTCAGTGGGAGAGGGGTTCCTGTCCAGGAGAGCCTTGGAGGTTAGGATCATCCCGGGGGTGCAATATCCGCATTGGATGCCTCCGTAGTTCACGAAAGCCTCCTGGACAGGGTGAAGGCGCTCACCGTCCGATAGCCCCTCGATGGTGGTGATCTCATGGCCCTGGGCCTCGGCCGCCAGGAGGAGACAAGAGCGCACGGGCCAGCCGTCCAAGAGGACGGTGCAAGTGCCGCAAGTTCCGTCTTCGCATCCTTCCTTTGCTCCTGTGAGGCTAAGGTCCACTCGGAGCACCTCCAGCAGAGTCTTGTGATCAGGCACTAGAAGGGTCTCCTCCCGACCATTAACTCGCAGTGTAAGCGACAGCTTTTCCATGTTCACCCTTTCCAATAAGCAAGAACTTGCCCCGCCGGTAGGTCAAGCCCCTTGGGCCACGGCGATGGCCCGTTCCAGGGCCCGGCGAACCAGCACACTGGTCATCTTCCTCCTGTAGCCAGCATCGACGGCCAGGTTATCGGCGGGATGGGCCCTTTCAAAGCCCTGCTGGGCCACTTGATCAAGAAGTATATCGAGGCCGTCCTCTATTTTCTGGCCCACTAGCACCGTCGTAGCTGCGGTAATCTCCAACGGGGCGGCGGCCATTGCCCCCAGGACGACGCTGGCCTCTGCGATTCTGCCACCGTCCAATCGCAGGTTTGCGGCTGCGCTGGCCAGGGGAAAGTCCATGGCCTCCCGGACTCGAAGTTTTTCATAGGCGCTCCCGCCGCTTGGGGAGGCAGGGGGAATTCGGACTTCAGCGAGGAGTTCTCCCTGTTCCAGTACGTTCGGCTTCTCCCCATCGCCGGTGAAGAAGTCCCGCAAGGGGAGGACTCGCTCGTCTGCCGCCCCCATTACCACCACGCTTGCTCCGAGGGCCAACAGCGCCGGGGCCAGGTCGCCCTGATGTATGGCCAGGCAAGTTCTACCCTTCTCTACCACGTGGCAGACATCCCCGCCTAGCTTGAGGCAAAGGGGGCGGGCCTGCCTCCAGAGCTCGGACTGGTTGTAGTAGATGCACCTGTTATTTAGGGACAAGTTCCCACCCACGGTAGCCGCATGGCGCAGGGGCGGCACTCCGACGGACGTTGCGGCCTGAGCTAGAACGGGGTGCCTTTCCGCAATAAGAGGCGAGCGTGCCACGCTCGCCACAGAGGCGAGGGCTCCAATCCTCAAACCCCCGTCCTGCTCCAGAGCTATGTGGTCCCACCCGGTAACCCTTTTTATGCTTATTACCCAGCTTGGCTTCCGAAGCCGCTGGTTCATGTCTACCAGAAGGGCGGTGCCTCCTGCCAGAAGGACGGACTCGTTCCGGTCTCCGAGCATCGAGCATGCCTCTTTCAATGTGTCGGGCTGGAGCAAATGAAATCTTGGCAAGCGCATTGGACTTCTCCTACTGTTTCTTCAGGGCGTCCGATCTTCGCTCAGGACCAGCAGTGAACTATCCTGGTCCGCCTCGGAGGAGCGCAGTCCGATGCTCCTGAGAACGAAGTCGGTAAGGATCTGCGCAATTTGCTCTTCCTTCAGACGCCCACCAACGTCGTACCAACGGTAGATCCAGTTGCACATTCCCAGAATAGCGAAGGAAATTATCTTTACGTCACAGGGCCGGAATTGCCCATCTTGTATCCCGTCCGTCAGGATGCGCTCGATTACCTCTTCGTATCGTTCCTGCTGCCTGACAACGCTTCTCTTTCTGGCGCCAGAAAGGTGCTTAGCATCCTCCAGAAGAACGCCGACAACATCCCGCTGAGTCGCTGTGGCGTTTACGTGATGTCTTATGGCGTTTTTCAGTTTTTCCACAGGGGTGGACGGGGAGGCGCCTATGGCTTCTATTTGACTTGTGGTCCACTCTAAACCCTCACCAATGATCCGGAACAGCAGGGCCTCCTTGCTTTCAATATGCTGGTAGAGGCTTCCCTTAGGGACGCCCACTGCGTCGCCAATGTCCTGCATAGATGTACCGTGATAGCCTTTTTCGCGGAAGAGCTTGGTGGCGGTCGCGACCACCTCTTCTTCTTTGACCTCTCCCCTTCTGCGCCGCGGACTTCGCTTCTTCACTTTCTCAGTGATTCTCCTCTTTGTGTAGAAGGGTTCGTGAAACCAACGAACGTTTGTCTGCGATGATACCACCACGCCTGAAGTTTGTCAATGCTTGCGCGGTTTGAAAAATTGGCCTTCGGCCGATGAGCCTACCCCTCCACTGCGCCCCACCGCTCAACCCCTTCGCCCTTGTCCTCGGCATGCCTCTGCCGGTAGCGTTCCCTCAGTTCCCTTTTCAGCACCTTGTAACCTCCGGCGATCAAGGGCATCTCGGCGAGAGAGACGATCTCCACAGAGCGGGGCTTCTTGTAAGAGGCGAGCCGCCCTTTGCAGAACTCCACGATTTCGTCCTCGCTGATACGGGCGCCCTCCTTTGGGACGACTACCGCCTTCACGCTTTCGCCCCATTCCGCATCGGGAACTCCGATGACCGCAGCCAGGAAAACGCCCGGGTGAGCCAGCAGAATATCCTCTACCTCCCGGGGATAGATGTTCATGCCCCCACTGAGGATCATGTCCTTCTTCCTATCAACGATATGTATGTAACCATCCTCATCGACCCTGGCCAGGTCGCCGGAATACCACCAGCCGTCACTGAAGTCGGACGCATCGGGCCTGTTCCAGTACCCCTTGGCCACCGAGTCACCCTTTATGACGAGCTCCCCCACCCCTCCCGGTCCTACCTCCTTGCCATCGTCGTCCACTACCTTAGTTTGATACCCCACCATGGTCTTTCCCACGGAGGTGAGCCTTTTCGATAAGGGGCCGTTCAGTGCCCGCTCCTCCGGCTGGAGGATCAGCCCCATTAGGGCGGTCTCCGTGGTCCCAAAGGGAATAACGAAAACATCGCCGAAAATGGCGCTGGCCCTCTTCAGCAGCTCCGGGGCAATGGGCGCCGCCGAGGTGAGTATCCCTTTGAGGCTCGAAAGGTCGTATTTTCCTATATCCGGGTGGTTCACCAGTCTGGCGGTCATGGTAGGGGCAAACATGGTGAAATCTATCTTCTGCTCCTGAATGATCCTCAAGACCTTTAGCGGCTCGAAGTCGCTCCACACCTGGGAGGCGCCCCTGAGCACCATGAACAGGGACATCCCCACGCCGCCTGAGCTGAAATGAGGCAACACCCCCAGAAAACCCCAGTGCGGCAGGAAACGAGTCTCCACGGAAAAGATAAGGGCGGACTCATTCCAGTTCCTGTGAGTCAGCATCGCACCTTTAGGCAACCCCGTTGTGCCGCTGGTATAAAGGAGGGTAGCCAAATCCTCTTCCCTTACCCTGGCCTCAGGCTCTGACGAGGGGCTCTCCAAGATAAGAGTTTCGTAGTCATGGACGCACCCGTGCCCCGCTCCAATGCCTATCAATAGTTCCAGAGCATCCAACTGGCAACGGATCTCATCTACCTTCTTACTCTGGTCTGCGTCCAAGATCAAGGCCCTGGCGCCGCTGTCGTTGACCTGGTAGGCGAGCTCCCGGCCCACGAATGCCGGGTTTACGGGAGTGAAGACGAGGCCTGCTTTGACGACCGCTAGTAACGAGACGACGAAAGGAATGCGGGCCTCAGAGAGAACGGCCACTCTGTCCCCTTCCTTTAATCCGAGAGAAAGGAGGCCATTGGCCAGGCGATTTACACGGTCCCTCAACTCTTCGAAGGTGTACCAGGAGCCCACTGGCACATACTTTCCGAAAAGGTCGACCACCGCTACCTTACGAGGGTAGACCTTGGCGCTCCTATTGAGGGCTTCTCCCAGTAGCATCTCTCACTCCCGGTTAAGGCGCACAAACTTTTTGGTGAACAGGGCGCCCGAGCCGGGGCCGTTGGATAATGGCCCCGGCTCGGGCGCCGAGGGGCCTTGGCGGCCGGCGGACAGCCTAGGTTACGACGGCCGCAGCTTCTACCTCTCGCTGATATCTGCCCCCGGTCACAGAGGAGAGAACGGTGTGCAGGACCAGCGCCAAGGGTATGGACAGCACGAAGGGGACCGGCAAAGCCCCCGTAGCGTACAGATAGGATGGGATGGCGAAGGAGACGATATAGGTGACTATGCCGGGCCAGTTGAACGCAGGGACGGCATCCAGATCCCGGATGTTTTCGCTCCCCAACTTCAGCCAGCGGCGTACCAGGTAATGGTCGGCGACGATGATGGTAGCCCAGGCTCCCGTGAAGATGCCCAGGTACACCAGAATCTCTTGCACCAGCCCCAGCACATCGGCGGTGAGCACGAAAACCAGGCCCAGGGCGCAGGCGATGATCAGGTCCCACCCTCTCCCGGGCTTCCAGTTGGCGCCCATGGAGAAAACGTTGGCGACCGCCAGCGAGGCGCCGTAGGCGTTGAAGGTCTGAATCTTAACCTGGGACAGGAAGACCAGGACCATCCCCAGCCAGCCTGCCAGGATCACGAAGACCATGGCCGGACTGCCGGCCGCGGCCGAACCCGCTGCGCCGTCGGGCAGGCCCAGAGACTTGAAGAAGGCAAAGACCTGGGGGAAACCGGCAAAGATGACCATTGCCCCCAGGATGGGGACTATGAAATAGGCCCCGAAGCCACCAGCGAACGCCGTTGGTACCAGGTCTTCATTCCTTCGGCCATACCGGGCGAAATCGGCGCTGGCGACACCGATCAGGGGCGCTACCCCGAAGGCCACATTCAGAGCGATGAAGAACCCCACAGCCTGGGGAATGCCTCCCTTGTCAAGTGGAACTGCTGCCAGGCCGGGATTGCTGAAGGCGTTGCCAATTGCTCCTGTGGGGCCCAAAACGAAGATAAAAGCCCACGCCAGGAATAGGAACATGAGGGGCACTGCCACAAGGGCCACTCGGTTCACCAGGTCAAAACCGAACATGGTCAGGATGGCCCAGATGGCAAAGAGAGGCACGTATACCAGGAGTTTGATCACGAAGTCGTTGGGGTTGAAGCCCAGCAAGTAGGCCAGACCCCCCATGATTATGGCCGACTCCACGGCTAGGAAGAGGATGAGGGAGAAGGCGTACACCGCGGAGCTCAGCACCGAGCCTCGCCTTCCGAAGCCAAAGGCTCGAGAGCACAGGTCGCAGGATAGGCCTTCCCTGAGCGCAATAGGGGCGATCAATATAATGTACACGAAGGCCGCGGCCCCGGCAATGAAGGCGGCCACTATACCCCAGAAGAAGCCTGCCACGGTGGAGACTACTCCCCCCACCAGGAAGAAAAACAACGCCGTGGCAAAACCCACGAAGATGGTCAACAGAGCGAACCAGCTCTTACGGTCACTCATGGGGATCCGTTTCAGCGCATAGTCTTCAACTATTTCTGAGAGGGACCTTTTCTGCTCCATATCTTCCTCCTTTCCCTTTCGTGTTTCATTGCCCGCTGTAGCTGAACGATGTTACAGAGGCAGAAGTGTACTGTTGGCCAGTACGTGGCGTGCGCTTCAGCCCATCGTCACCTCCTTTCGTTCCTCAACCTGGTGGTTGCCTCCCGATCTAGTTCCAGCGCTCGGGAGTCTATGACCACCCCATAGTCCTCCCGGGCCCGTTCCACCGATACGAAGCCTTCTATCACATCCTCCAGGACCAGGTCCGGGTCCCGTTCCAGGGGGTCTCCTACGCCACAACCGCCCTGCGCCCAGTAATTCACCACATCTCCTGGCGCGGCGAAATATGCCCTATAGTCGCCTGCTTCCTCCTCCGTCCCATCTGCACGAGTAATGCTCTGGCGGTTATACGGAGGAGGCTTGCTGCCCCCGATGCAAGGGCTGGGCTGGGTCTTGAAGTGGTCCCCGAGCTGGAAGAGCATGAGTTGAGGGGACCCGTTGACGAAAGCGCTCTCCGTCCCCGTTCCGCCTCGGTATTTGCCCGGCCCGCCAGAGTCTTGGAACAGCTCCCATTTCTTCCAGAAGAGGGGGTAAGTTAGCTCGCAGACCTCTATCTCCGGGTATAGCAGGCCTCCGCTGCAGATTTGAGGGGCCCCGCTATGCCAGCCATCCGTTTCCCCAATGGCCCCCGATCCGGCGGCGCAGCTAAGGAAATCGGGCGAGGCGAAGGGCTCGTTCCGCCGCGGATCGAAGCCGGCGAAAACGAAGCAATCCAGGGCGCCCCAACCGGCCGGCGTCCGGTCCGGGATGGCTTTGGCCAGGGAGTCCCAAACTGCTTCGATGATCTGTTTGGCGACGAAATTGGTGCAGTGCCCATGGGGGGCAGGCAAGGTGGCGTGGCAGACGCTCCCAGGCTTGGTGACTATCTGCACCGGCCTCATGCAGCCCTCCGAGCGGTACTTGATAAGCCGGCCCACCGAGGTCATCACACCTATGAAGACACTGCTGTAGGTGTTGGCGATGGTACTGTTGAAGTAGCCCGGGACCATCCCGTCACATTGGGTCAGGTCTACGATCATGTCGGTGCCCTTGATGGTGGTCTGGCAGCGCACCGTCACCGGCTGGCCACCAGGCCCATAGTCGCTGGAGCACTCACCGTAATAGGTGCCATCAGGCACCTTGGCTATCTCGTCCCGCATCAGGGCCTCCGTGTATTCGTTGAGGTCCGCCAGAAAGTTGCGGATGGCGTCCAGTCCGTAGCGGTTGATTATTTCCAGGAGCCGCCTCTCCCCTACCCTGGCCGACCCGATCATCGACCACAGGTCGCCCCGCTGAGAGGATGGGAAACGTACGTTGGTCAGGACGAAGTCAAAGATATCCCGCCTGAGCTTGCCCCCCTCGTAAATCTTGATGGGCGGGATCCTTATACCCTCCGCGAAGCAGTCAATCGCCCCGGGGTTGTAGGCCCCAGGCGCGCCGCCACCGATGTCCTCCTGATGGGCCCGGTTGACCGACCAGAATAGCAATTCCCCATCGTGGAAAACTGGGAGGGCGATGGTCCAGTCAGCCAGGTGGTTGCCACCGTCCAGCGTATAGGGGTCACTAAGCAGAAAGAGATCGCCGGGGTGGATATCCTCGCCAAAGTATTGGAGGACGGCCCGTATGGCGAATGGCGCCGCGCAAATGTGTATGGGGATGTACTCGGTCAGGGCTACCAGGTCGCCCCCCCGGTCGAAGACGGCCGTGGAGAAGTCATGGGCTGCGAAGTAGATAGGGGCTCGGGATGTCCGCTCCATGGTAATGCCCATCTCCAGGGTAATGGTGCGCATCGCGGAGCTGAGCACCTCGAAGTCCACCGGATGAGACCTGAACTTGAAACCTGGCTGGCTCATATTAATCTCCTTGCTTATGCTTGATCACGGGGTAGTCAGGCTAACCCGGCTGACCCGGAACCAGGGAGTTGGGTGAATCGCAACCCTCCGCCGGACCGCGTGCTAAGGGGGCACATTCATCAGGTAGTCGCCGTGCCGGGTCACCTCCAGGCTGTAACCTGGGGGCAGGACTATGGTGGTGACCTTCTGTTCAACTACTGCCGGGCCTTCGAGAGTGTTGCCGTGGGCCACAGCATCGCCGTCGTATATGGAGGTCGAGATAAAGCCACCGGCTTCTTCGAAGAAGACGTCCCTCTTTCCCTTCAGACACCTGCTGGCGTCTTTTCCCGCAAAGGATTGTTCCTTGAAGGACGGCGCAGGCACCTTGCCGAAAGCCGTCAGCCCCAAGTTGATTATTTCTGTACCCACGACATCCCGATACGCATAGAGCGTCTCGTGTCTTTGGTGGAACCGATCCACGATCTTGGGGACCTCCTCCCCGGTTATGGCCACGTCCGCCAATTCCACTTCTACCTCGTGGAACTGGCCTATATAACGCATGTCCATGGACCTGACAAATGATCTTTCGCTCCTGGAAATACCTTCCCTCTCCAGGGTGCGATGGGCTTCATCCTCCATCTCCCGGTAGAGACCCTCGATTTTATGCAGGTCTGCCTCTGCGGTCCTGACCGCTACTGTCCTCACGTAGTCGTGCCTGAGGTCGGAGATGACCCCACCCAGGGCGCAGAAGACTGAAGACATCCGCGGGACGAGTATCTGCCGTATGCTGAGAGCCCTGGCGAGCCTGGGCGCGTGGACCGGGCCCGCTCCGCCGGCAGCGATCATGATGTACTCACGGGGGTCCTCTCCCCGCTGGACGGAGACCACCGACATCCCGTCGGTCATGTTCGCATTGACGATGGAGTGAATGGAGCGGGCAGCTTCCACGACCTGCATTCCCAGCGGGTCGGCGATCTTGTCCTTGAGTGACCGGATGGCCAGCTCCGGTTGGAGCTTGATCTCGCCCCCCAGGAAATAGTCTGGATTCAGGTAGCCGAGCGCCAGGTCGGCATCAGTCACTGTCGGCTCGTTCCCACCCTTGCCGTAACAGGCTGGCCCAGGGGCCGAACCGGCGCTCTGCGGCCCAACGTGAAGGGCCCCCTTGGTGTCAAGCCAGGCGATGCTACCCCCGCCCGCGCCTATGGTGTGGATATCTACCATGGGCAACCGCAGGAGGTAGACGCCAGCCACGTTACGCTCCCTGGTCATCCAGGGCTTCCCCTCCTTGATCAGCGAGACGTCGAAGCTGGTTCCGCCCATATCAATGATCATGAGGTTGTCCAATCCGTACAGCTTGCCGATGAATCCGGCCGCGGCCGGCCCACAGGCCGGGCCGGAAAGAATCGTGCGGGCCGCCTCCTCGCAGGCTATCGCCGGAGATATGACACCTCCGTTGGACTGAGTTATGAGCAACTCTTGTTCAAACCCGGCATTACGAAGGGAGGTCTCCAGGTGCCCGACGTATCTAGATAGAGCAGGGCCAACATAGGCGTTAAGGACCGCGGTGCTCCAGCGCCGGTATTCCCGCATCTCAGGCAGGATCTCCGAAGAAACGCTCAAGTATGCTTCAGGGAATTCTTCCTTGCAGATCTCCGCCGCGTGCTTCTCATGGATGGGGTTCTGGTTAGACCACAAGAAGCATATGGCCACCGCCTCGACGCCCTGTTCCTTGAAGCGGCTCACGGCTCGGCGAACTTCCGGTACGTTCAAGGGGGTGTCTATTTCCCCGTTCCACTTTACCCGTTCCTCGATCCCGGCCGTCAGGTACCTGCGAGCCAGCGGTTGGGGTTGAGGGACGGAATAGTCATACCGGTTCTCTCTTACTCCCATCCGGATGGTCAGAACATCCCGAAAGCCCCTGGTGACCAGCATGCCCACCCGGGCTCCCGTCAAGGTCAAGACGGTATTGGTGCTGACCGTGGTGCCGTGGCAAATGCGTACAACTTCGGCCAGGAATTCCTTCAACGCTTGTCCCAGTGTACCGCCGGCCCGCTCCAGGGCGTTCATCACCGCCAGGGACGGGTCAGCCGGCGTGGAGGGCACCTTGACTACCCCCACGCCGCCCTGCTGGTCGATGAAGACCAGATCAGTGAAGGTGCCTCCTACATCTACGCCCACCATGTGCTTCATTAGAGAAGACCTCCCAAAAAGTGACGTTTAGGATACATGTACCCAGGAATCTCAAGGTAACAGTTCAGCCGAATAATGGTCATGCACTAAATATTGTGCGACGACCGTCCGAATAAATTCGGCGTTGAGCCAAAAGAAACGCCGAATTTATTCGGCAGGCTGGTTTTGGCATCTTACTGCATGACCGCTTTTCGGCGCAATGCTGTCCGAAGCGCCGAATCTATTCGGCTGGCGGCTTGCGCACATCCCACTCCAAATGGGTGCGATAGGGCTTCGGCACTTCGACCAAGTTGTAGGCATTTTCGGGGCAGATAAGCACGCAGAACCCGCAGGCACCGCACAGCTCCTCCTCGACTATGGGTCTGCCCTTGGTAGTCGCGTCCTCCACGATAGCCCCAAAGCAGTAGCCTTCGATGCAACGGCCGCACTCGGTGCATTTATCGTAATCAACCCTGGCAACAACACGGCCATGGCCCCAATCAGTCTCTTTGGTGACGGGCTGGACGTATTTCTTGGCCATCCCGATGAGCTGGTCCACAGACTCGTAGCCGTGCTCATCCAGGAATGTGGATAAATAGTGGGTAAACCGCCGGATGCCCCTGACCCCCTCAGTCATGTATATGGCGGAAGCCAGCCCGATGTGCCTTGCACCCATCATCAGGAGCTCGATTACTTGCTGGGGAGAGACGATGCCTCCCACCGCGCTGTGGTCCAGCTCAGGGACAAATACGGCGCCCGTTCCGATGTTGCGTGTCACCATAGGGTAGATCCACGGACCCGCGTAGCAAGTCACCGGATTGATTCCTAGCGAGGGATAGATGGGCCTGCCGTCATTATGTGTGTCCGGAGGAGCCACGGTCAGCGGGCCATTGACACTAGCGGCGTATTTGGCGCCCGCCTTGGCGATAGCTTTCATGACAATAAGGTTGCGGGGAAATCCGCTCTCCGGCGATATCTTGACCCCGACGGGAACGTTCACTGCCTCCACCACCGCCCTGGTGACCTCGTAAAGAGGTTCCGGCTGGTCGGCCAGAAGATAGCAAATGCCCATCCGGGCCAGTTCTGACTCCACCTCGGGGGTGACCGCGGTGTGGGCATACTCTCGCCGCTCGGCGGCGACCGTCCCCGCAGAGAAGGGGCAGGAAGCGTCTATTTCTATCAGCCTGACCCCCGCCTGCTCCATTAGCTTAGCCGCTTTCACCCATCCGGCTGGGTCGGCGCCCGAGCCGATGATGTCCCCGATGATAGGCACGTCCGGGGGTATTTGCTCCTTCAGGATACGAATGACCTCTAGGGTTCCGTGCAAGCTGTGGGTGAAGATGTAGGGGTCGGATAAGCAATACATGCCCAGGGGTTTGTTGAAACCGGGGATCCGGGCCGCCACCACCCGTGACGATGCCTTTAATTTCTCCAGGGGCTGATCGTCTTCCGGGGTGGTGCCGGCGGTATACACGCACCCGGCGCCTGCGTCTACGTACTTCAGGAGCATATCCGCGTAGTTGCGTGGTATGCGCCCAACTCCCGTGAGGGAGAGCATAGCCGCCACACTGATGGGGCTCTTCATCCTCACGCCAGCAAAGGTCGTCTCCAGATTAGGCATCGTTGTCCCTCCTGGCCCTGCGCTCGTTATGGTCTGCCTGGTTCCAAGAAGTCTCTTAGGCTTGGTTTGTGACGACTGATTTATGGGCAGCAACCGCTGCGGAGCTGCTTCGAATCGGCCTCTACATGAACTACTCCACCTTACGTAGCTTAGCTCGGGATAGTCGCACGGAAGAAGGCAAACCCGAATTCAAAATGTCCCTCAAAGCCCTTCGGATCCATTCTGCTGGCGACCAAGACTCCGTAGTTGCCTCCGTTTCTTCGCCGTCGTACGTGATCAGGCAGCAGAGCCAATACCCGGGGGTAATGAAACGACCGTTTGTCGCGCATGTATATCACAATAACTGGCATTTGTCAAGGGGGGGTTCGAGGTTGTCGGCGTAGCCGACGCGCACCGAATGGGACTAGTGTATCAGAAGTTAGACTTCTCGGAGATCAAGGAAAAGGGGACTCCGATAACTGGCATTCTAGTTATCGGATTGGCTAAAAAGGAATCTTCTACTTCATTTCCAGTATGGGCCAGGATGCAGCCGTAGACTTCTTTGTTCTGGTCGGAGCCTTCTTGCTCCAGCCGGCTCTCTTACATGGTGCATCGCTATCGGATGAAGGCCAGGGCGGCCAACGCTACCTTATCGTCATCGTCCAGCGTGAGCTTAGCCGAATGCCCGACGCTGCCCTTCCCACAACTACTCAGCCTCGGCGACGTTCGAGCGAGGGCTTGGTAGCAGGGCGCGAAGTCCAGGAGGCGAAAAACGGCCTCTACGTATGCATGGCTGCCCACGGGCCCTTTCCCCCCGGCTTTGCCGTCAATTTTGCCGTCAGAAACCCACCATCTCGCAGTCTCTTAGACCGTCGTCAACGCCCGTTCACAGCGTTACTCGGCGGTATTCCAAACTACAGGGCACATCATTACGGCATCAAGCATACCTACTCCGAACACCATGATACTTGGCGGGAGTGCGTGGGAGTCGAACCCACCCCCCGGCGCGTGACGCCGGGGCAACGGTTTTGAAGTTCGCTGTTTTTCGTCCGTAGAGACCCGCCAGAGCCCGTCGTGTACGTCAAATTGGGGCCGATCTTCCGCCAGGGCCCGCCCCATCTCGCCCTCTATCGCCGGCTTGGCTGTCAAAACGGCTGTCAAAAACCGTGGGGTCCACGGCCTTTCTTGGTTCGTGGCGAGCCATGGGTGCGATGGAGAAACGACGGAGAAATCGTTGTCCTGTGGGGCGAGAGGCGACCAACCGGTTATGAGTTAGCCAGAAAGCGGCCACCTTCAAACGCATGTTCTCCCCGGTGGTTGCCCACGATGGGGTGGGATTCCGCTAAGTTACAAGGCCCCGGAAAACAAAGAAGGGCCTGGCTATTTGAAGGTATTTGGAGCGGGAGACGGGACTCGAACCCGCGACAGCCTGCTTGGAAGGCAGGAACGCGGAGGGCGAGGACACTCCTTTGTCTCTGTGACCTGGATTGGCACTACAGGGGCGATTTCGGGCTTTACCAGGAGCCAGGGTCACTTCAAAGCCCATAGGCATCGGTAGACCTGACATACATTGACCCGCCCTTTAATGGCAGCCGTAACTATGAAGTCTTTTGGGGCGAAGGCCAAGAACAAACAGGAAGACAAGAGCAGGGCACCCACCGTCACGACCGCCATGATTAGCCCAACTTCCGCAGTCTGAGTTGTAGACGGGTTTCGGGGGAGTTTCCCCGTATTTGGAGGACACGCTTTGGGGGGGAGAGAGGACAGGATTCACGTACGGAGCCTGTCCAAGAAACCGATGTAGTGTAGACTTTTGGGGCG
>Ga0082335_1002762_pt1 | contig 31448 bp, 19 predicted proteins | sample Subgrocontami58m_FD_72375 | JGI IMG/M metagenome (GOLD analysis project Ga0082335, IMG submission 72375) | Subsurface groundwater microbial communities from S. Glens Falls, New York, USA - GMW37 contaminated, 5.8 m (SPADES assembly) (version 2) ...
CGAGCATCACCTTCAGCCCGAGCCCGCGGGCGAGCAGGATCATCTTGTGCGCCTCACGCAGGCCGGTGCACTTCATCAGCTTGATGTTAACCCCGTGATACGCGTCGGCGCAGCGCCGCACGTCGGCGAGCCGCTGGCAGTTCTCGTCGGCGATCAACGGCAGCAGGCTGCGGCTCCGCAGCCAGGCCGTGTCCGCGAGCTGTTCCCTCGGCATCGGCTGCTCGATGAAGAGCACGTTCCGCGCGGCGAGCCACTCGATCATCGAGAGCGCGTAATCGCGCGTCTTCCAGCCTTGGTTCGCGTCGACGGTGAGGGGCGTGTCCGTCTCCTGCCGAATCGCGTCGATCATCTCGCGGTCCGACTCCGCGCTGCGGCCCAACTTCACTTTGAGAATCCTGTACTGCGCCGCTTCGCGCGTCTTCTGCCGCACGACTTCCGGCGTATCGATGCCGATCGTGAACGACGTGACCGGCGCCTTCGCCGGATTCAGGCCCAAAATCCGATGCCACGGCGCGCCCAGTCGTTTGCCGATCCAATCGTGCAGCGCGATGTCGACCGCGGCTTTCGCCGCGGGGTTGCCCACGGCGAGCGCATCGATCGCCGGCAGGATCTCCTCGAGTTGAAATGGATCGCGCGCCGCCGCCAGCACCGCTGCGGCGCGTTCGAGGAATGCCGCGGCGGTTTGTTGCGACTCGCCCAGGTAAGGCGGCATCGCCGCCTCGCCGTAGCCGATCACGCCGTCGGCCTCGACCTCGACCAGCGTCGCCGGCGTCGTCGTGCGCGTGCTCGTGGCGATGCCAAAGGCGTGCTTCAGCTCGAGGGTGTACGGATGGACGCGGAGTTTCACGAGACGGAGCCACCACGGATTTCATGGATGCGCGCGGATGCAATCCGGAATCTTGGGCGCTTCCCCTCCGAAACTCTGGTGGCGGCTTCGCCGCGCCGGGTTATGCGCGGTCGGTCACTTCGCGTTCCACCGCGGACTCCGCGCTACTGCCCGGAGCTCGCGCCGGCGCGCGGCGAACCGCCGGCGACCTTCACGACCGCGGCCGCCACGGCATCGAGGCCGCCCGACACGCCGTTTTCGCCGAGCACGACCGGCTTCAGCGGTGCCGCCAGCCGCAGCAGTCCGGGCATGTCGCCGTATTTGACGGCGCCCGGCACAAACAGCGGGCCCCATTGGTCGGTCAGCGCCGCAAACCGGAACCCCTCGGTGTCGATGACGGCGCCCGTCAGCGATTCCTTCAGCAGAGCGGCCGCGGTCGCGGCGACCACGCCCGCGCCATCGGTGCCCACCAGGAGAATCTTGGCGTTCGGAATTTCCTTCTGGATCGCCGCGACGGCGAGCATCGCGTCGTGGACGCGGTGCACCACGAGCGAAGGATTGTATCCATACGTGTAGCACGCCGCCCACTGCCATTCGTTCCGCTGCGGATCCCTGCTCTTCGGCAGGTTCATCGGCTGCTGGGTCGCCGTGGCGAGGTAGAGCGACGGGCACGCAATCGCGTAACCAGCATCGAGGATCTTCTTCGCCGCCGGCTTCGGCCCGTTGTCGGCGGCCAGGCGGTCGAGCCCGCCATTGCCGAGCCAGAGCGCTATCGAGCCGTTCCACTTTTCGCGCGGCGGCGCGACGAACGCGTACGACACGTTCTCGTTGTTCTTCGTGTCGGTGACGGTGCCTTTGGTGACCTCGTACTCATCGTGCTTGAACCGATCGGTCCGCTCCACCTGCAGATCGTCCGCGGCAGGCATCCGGCGACCGACGATAATGCCCCACGCGCGCGCGAGCACATCGTCCTTCCCCGCCAGCTGCCGGTCGTTGTCCTCGCTCCAGAATTTCAGCAGCGCCTTCTCGTGCGCCCCGCCGACCTTGTCGCCCGACGGCTTCGGGTGCGCGCCGGTCCACACCGTCATCTCCTGCTCGGTCGGCACCGGGAACTCGCGCTCCAGCACCGGCTCGCTCAAGCCGAGTTTGAAGTTCTTGTTCATGAACCCGTACATCGTCGTCCGGGAGACGTGATTGTAGTTGTGTTGCCAGTGGATGTTGAACGTCGCCATCACGTTCTCCGGCTTGCCGAGGCTCTTCCAAACGCGCCTGAGGTCCGGCCAGCCTTTCTTCTCGAGCTCCTTCGTCCAATCGTTCGCCGCGGTCATGCCCATCGGCTTCGGCGCAAACGCCGCCGCGATGTCGATGTTCCCCTGGTTGATTCGCAGGTAACACGCGTTCTCGCAGGTGCAGCCGCCCTGCATGGCCGTGCTCGTCATGACGCACGGAAACGCCGCCGCCAGCCGGTCGTCGACCGCCGCCATCATGAGGGTTTGGGTGCCGCCACCGCTTTCGCCGGTGATCGCCAGCCGCGCCGGATCCACGCCGGCGACCGTCAGCAGAAAATCGAGCGCGCGAATGCTGTTCCAGGTTTGCAGCCCGAAGTTCGACTCCAGCCGCAAATCCGCCGCCGCGCTGTAGAGACCGAACGTGCCGGGCTCCTTGCCGTTCAGATCAGGCCGCCGGCCGCTGCGGTGCTCGGTAATCTGCACGCTGTCGGCGTAGCCGAGCATGTCGTAGAAGAACACCGCGCAGCCCATCCGCGCGAGCTGCACGCAACGTGCATGCAGCGGCATCCGCGCGCCGCTTTCCCAGCGCTCGGCGCCAATGGCGAGCTGCTGCTTGGTCGCGGCCGTGCCTTCGCCATAATCGGTGAACCGGCCCTTCGGCCAGTGGCCATGCGGCGAGAGGATGCCGGGCATCCTGCCGCCGGCCGGCGGGTTTTTCGGGAGGTAGAGATTGCCGGTGACGTAGTGGCCGGGGAACGATTCGAAGAACACGCGATCCACCGTGTAGTCGTCGCGCACGATCCGGCCGTGCACCACGGCGTTGAGCGGCGTTTTCGTGGGCAGCGGAAACAGCCCGCTCGCGAGCAGCACGCGATCGCGGATGTCCTTTTTCCGCGCCGCCCAGGTCTCGGGCGTGATCTCACCGATGTCGTGGAACGGGAAGTAGCTCGTATTGAGCTCGACGAGCGGCCGCGGGTAGGCGGGTGCCGGGGTTGGCGTTGGCGCGGCGGCTTCGAGGGAGAGGTGCGTGGAGCCGAGAACGGCGAGCGCGGAGAGGAGGCAAAACGTCTTCATGGAGGGGGTGCGCACAGCCCAACGCGGCCGCCGGACTTTTGAAACCACAATTTCCCGGAAATGACTACTTCAAGAACAGGTGCGGGATGAACGTGGCCAGCGGCGGCCAGAGAAACACCGCCAGCAGCGCCGTGATCAGCGCGGCGATGAACGGCCAGCAGCGGCGGATCGTCTCGTCGTAGCTGCACCCCGCAATGCTCGTGCCCACGAACAGGCACACGGCCACCGGCGGCGTCGTCGCGCCGATCTGCGTGGCGATCACGACGAGCATGCCGAGGTAGATGGGATCCAGCGCGAACGTCGCGCCGATTTTCACGATGAGCGGCGTCAGGATGATGAGCACGGCGAGCGACTCGATGAACATCGTGAGAATCAGCATGATGCCGATCAGCACGAGCAGGACGACCCAGCCGTGCGGGGACACGCCCAGGATCCAGCCGCCCACGATGTCGGTGAAATTCAAATACGTCAGCAGCCAGCCGAGGGCGCCGGCCACCGCGATGATGCCGAGCACGACCGTCGTCGTGACGGCCGAGTCGAGCAGGATTTTCGGCAGATCACGCACCCTGACCGAGCGGTAGACGAACATCGAGACGATCAGCGCATAGAAACAGGCCACCACCCCCGCCTCGGTGGCGGTGAAGATGCCGGCCATGATGCCGCCGAGGATGATGACCGGCGCGAGCACCGCCACCCACACGCGGGGCAGCGTCTCCCCCACGCGCCGCAGGCTGAAGCGGCCGGTCGTCACGCGAATCTCCGGGAAGGCGGGATGATAGCCATGCAGGTGCACGACGAGCATCAGCAGCGCGGTGATGAGGAAGCCGGGCAGGAATCCGCCGAGAAACAGGCCGCCGACCGACACTCCGGCCATGGCGCCGTACACGACCATGACCATGCTCGGCGGAATGATCGCGCCGATCACGCCCGAGCACGCCGCGAGCGAGGCGATGAAGCCGCCCTTGTAGCCGCGCGCCTTCATCTCCGGCGCCATCAACGAGCCGATGGCCGAAGTCGAGGCGACGGACGAGCCCGTGACGTTCGCGAAGATCATGTTCGCCAGCACGGTGGCGTGGCCCAGCCCTCCCCGCAGGTGGCCCACGAGCGTTTCGGCAAACTCCACCAGCCGCCGGCTCATGCCGCCGCGCACCATCAACTCGCCGGCCAGGATGAAATAGGGCAGCGCCAGCAGGCTGAACGAGTCGATCGCGGCGAACATCTTCCGCGGAAACTCCACCGGCGCCAGCTCCGGCAGCGCGAGGATCCCGCCCAGGGCGACGATGCCGATGGCCACGATCACCGGCACGCTGAGGAAGATCAGCGCGAGCAACGCGACGAAGAGGACGATCAGCACGCCGTGCCCTCCGAGGTGGGGCCGGCTCGGAGCGCCGGGTACATCCGCCGGTTGTCGCTGATCACAGCGGCCTGAACGTAGCGCCGGCATCTTGCCGGCATTGCGAGCAGCATCGACTTCCAGCCGATGCGTCTGCGGCGGAAGGCCGCGGCCACTTGCCGGCAGGATGCCGGCGCTACGCTTGACCGCCAAATTGGGGATGCGCCCCGGAGAGCCGGTCCCACCCGCTTCCGAACGCGCTCCGGTCGTTTCAGCATGGCGGCTCCTCGGCAACGAGGCGGGGCGCCTCGCCGGCGGCGCGCCGCAGCAGGTTGTACAGCGCGGCGATCGTCAGGTAGGCGCCGGCGATCACGATGCAACCATAGACAAAGTCCATCCGCACGCCCATGCCCGCGCTGCTCTGCCGGCTGACGCTCCGGATGAATGTCATTCCCGCGGCGGACTTGTAGCCCGCGCTGAAGACCAGCAGCGCGAGGCCCAGCGCAAGCCACAGCAGATCGATGATCCACCCCATCGGCCGCTGCACCGCCCGAGGCAGTTTCTCGAGCAGCAGTCCCATGCCGATGTGCGCGCCTCGCCGGTAGCCCACGACGATGGCGAGGAACACCATCCAGATGAGGCCGTACCGCTGCAGTTCTTCGCTCCAGCTCAGCGAGGCATTGAAGACGTAGCGGCAGAGCACCTGCAGTCCGCCGATGAGCACGATCACGGCGAACAGGATCACGATCAGCGCCTCGCTGATTCGATCGACCACGCGAAGCACTGCGCCAACGGCATTCGTCACGCGTCTCATTGAAGTGACGCTGGAAACACAGAGGTCACCGAGGATGCACAGAGGTCACAGAGCAGACCCAAACCGGCATTGCGTATTCTCCGTGACCTCTGTGTCACCTCTGTGACCTCTGTGAGCTCAAACCGGCTTTCGGCTTTCACTTCTTCGCGGCGGCGCGGATTTTCGTGAGCAGGTCGGCCGCGCCGCGCTCGGCCGCGAGTTGATCCTGGAGCTTGATTGCGGCCCGCTCCCAACCGCTCGTATCGATCGGGTGGATGCTCACCCCCTTCTCGCGCAGCGTCTTCATCGCGGCGGCTTCGCGCTCCGGCGCCATCGCGCGTTCTTTCTGCTGCGTCAGCCCGGCGGCCCGGCGGACGTTCTCCTGGTCGTCCGCGCTCAACCGCTCCCACTGGGCCTGCGAGTAGCAGAGGACCATCGTGCCGAAAAGATGGCGGGTCTCGGTCATGTTCTTCGCCACTTCGTAAAACCGCTCCGCCACCACAATCGACGGTGCCTGCTCGAAGCCGTCGATCACGCCGGTCTGCAGCGCGGTGTAGATCTCGCCGTACGCCATCGGCGTCGGGTTCGCGCCCATCATCCGCAGGGCGGCGAGATACACCGGCGTCGGAATGGTGCGAATCTTCATGCCGCTCATCTCCTCGGGCCGCTTCACCGCCTTCTTCGTCGTGACGAGATTCCGCCAGCCCCAGCCGTCGAGCCATGCGAGCACGAGCAGGCCCTGCCGGGCCAGCCCCGCCGCCAGCTCGCGACCGACGTCGCCGTCGAGCACCCGGTGGACGTGTTCGTAGTCTTTCCACAAATACGGCAAATCGAGCACGCCGATCCGCTGGTCGAAGTTGCTGAGAATCGCCGTGCCGCTGACGGTCAGGGCGGCGCCGGAACCCAGCTGCATGCCCTCGTACACCTCGCGTTCGCTGCCCAGCGTGCCCTGGGGGTAGACCTTCGCCTCGATGTTCTTCGTCAGCGTCGCGAGCGCTTCGGCGAACGTCACCGCGGTGTAGTGCAGCTCGCTGTTCACGTCCGGCGCGTGCACGTGCGCGAACCGAATCTCCGTGTGGCCGGATTTCTTCATGGCGCCGGCCGCACCGCCCGCGGCGCCGCGCTCGGATTTGCCGCAGCCGCCGACGACACATGCCAGCGCGATGGTGCAGAGCCGAATCGATGTTTTCACCATGAGGAAGCCGCTTGATCGAAGTCGCGACGCTCGCGGGCCGCTGCGGCCCGGTCAACCGCGTTCCGCCTCGATTCGCGCGCACGGGCGCAGCTCCAAGTGGTCGGTCAAGCGTAGCGCCGGCATCCTGCCGGCAGGTGGCTGCGCTTCCCTCCGCAGACTCATCGACGGGAAGCCGATGCCACCGCCATGCCGGCAAGATGCCGGCGCTACGTTCAGGCGGTTGCGATCACCGACAACCGGCATCAGAGCGATTCGCGCGGAATCTGCGAAAAATCTGGTTCACCCGGCACGCCGAACGGCGCGGCGTTCACCGAGCCCATGGCCAGCTGCCCGTCGCGAATGTCGAGCCGCGGCCAGGCTCCCGTGAGCCCGGTCGAACGGCCCGCGTCGTGGCGCACATAGAGGTCGGGATGCTGTGCGAGCGCATGCTGCTGCAGTGCGGTCGGGAATTGCGCGAGCCCGGCAAAGTAGTGGTGGCCGTTGCGCTCCACGCTCGTGACGCCGAGCGCGGCCTGCACCGCGAGATCCTGGATCGGCGAAATCGGGCCAACGCTGCACAAGTCCTCGCCACTCAGCACGGCGGGTTGGCGCGCGGCGCGGCGCTGCGCGATCAGGCACGCGTTGGCGATGCCTTTGAAGACGCCTTTGCAATTCTTGTGGCTGGTCCCGGCATAACCGAGCGCGAGCGCCGTCGGCAGGCTGGCGATCTCGGCGTCGCTCTCGTCGATGATGACCGGCGGACGCTCGGGCCAGGCGCGCGCCAAGTCGGCCATCGCCGGCGCCAGCGCCACGTTGCGATGCCACGGCTGCTCGATGTACAGCAGGTGCGGCCACAGCGCCGCGAGCGACGGCCGCGCGCGCAGCTCGCGAAAATACTCGGCAAACGACGACGACGTGTGAAACGCCTCATTGCCATCGAGCGAAAACGCAAAGTCCTCGCCGCCACACTCCGCGGCGAGCACCGCGGCCATCCGCTCCAGTCGCGCGCGGTCGCGCGGCGCGTCGCCGTTGATCTTGATTTTGAAATGCCGGAGCCCGTAAAACCGGATGCACTCCTGCAAAGTCTGCGGGAGACCGTCATCCACCCGCTCGCCCGGCGCGAGATCGGTCGCGACAATCGCGTCCGCCAATCCCACCGTGTGGCGCGCGAACACCTGCGGCGGCGGCGCGGCCGGCAGCCAGTCGCGCGGCGCACTGCCGGCGAGCGGGCGATGCACGGCGCCAAGATCAATCCCGAGGAGATTCTCGTGCAACACCGTCGCGAGCCCCGCGCGCCGGGCGCGGCAAACGGCATGAACCAGCACGCGCTCCACAAACGACGTGCCGAAGTGCGCCAGCAATGGCGGCAGGCCTTCGGTCGCGGCCCAGGCGCTTTGCGCGCCGTACAGTTCGCGCCAGAACGCAAAGGGCGTCGCCGCCCGAACACCGCGTGCGTGCCGCACCGCGGCACGAATGACGCGCAGCATCTCATCGATCTCGTCCGCGAGTGCGCGCGCCGGGTCCTTCGTGAACCATTTCGGCGGCAGCGAGTCGGCCGCGACGCCGCTTTCAGCCCTTCCGTTCAGATCAAATGTCGCGCGAAGGATCAGGTGCGGCACATCCGTCAGCGTCGCGATGCCGTACCGGAACGGTATCCGGGCGTGCAGTTCGAGCCGGAAGAGTTCGGCGGAGAGGAGGGAGATCATGGGCGGCACACCGTCGAAGACGCCGAAATACCGTAGCGGTCGACTCTCAAGAAACGGCACCGTTTTTGTAGCGGCGAGCACCAGCGAGCCGAGAGCGTGCCAGACGACTCGCTGGCGCTCGTCGCTACTTCTCCGACGCTGCGCATCGCCCTCACGCCTTTGGCGTCCGAAACATTTCCTCGTAATGCGGCGAGGGCTGAAACACCCCGCCGCTCTGCGCGTAGTAATCGGCGTTGAGTTCGAACACGCCGCGTTGCGGACGCGCCCACGATGCGTTCGGCGCCGGATGGTAGCCGCGCAGCTTTTCCCAGTTGCGGTAATTCTGGTGGCCATTCGTTTCCACCAGCCCGAGCCCAATGCCGGGAAACGGCGCGAGCCGGGCGGCGACGTTCTTGTTCCACTCGACCAGCAGCGGACTCACCGTGAGGTCGGCGCAGAAACACGGCACGCCGCGCTCGTGCGCGACCTGCGCGATTTTCAGCGACATGCTGAAGGTCTTCGCGATCGGCTTCAGCGCGATTGCCTTGTAGCCCATCTGGATTCGCTTCAGCGCATCGCGGTCGGTGTGCGCGCTTTCGTCGGCGGCCACTCGCGCCGGAATGTCGGTGATGTCGATTTCGAGTTCCTCCGGAAAAGGCTCCTCGATCAGCGCGATTTGATCGAACGCGCCGATCTTCTTCGCGTGGTCGAGCAGTCGCAGCAGCGCATCCTTGCTCTCGTAGCGGCCGTTCGCGTCGAAGTAATAGGGCAGCCGGCCGCTCGCGGTGTGCGGCGTGCGCGCGCCGCCAATCGCCGCGTGAATCGCCGTGAGCCGCGCCTTGTCCTTCTCCAGCATCTCGGCCTGCGTGCCCGGCTGGCCGATCTTGATCTTCATGAAGAAAAACCCTTCGTCGACCGCGCCCTTGATCTCCTCGATCGGCACCGCGTACGCCATCAGCGGAATGCTCGCGACGGCCGTGTGCCGGTGCGACAAAGCCGGCCGGTATGCCGCGGGAATCAGCTCGTCGAAACGCGTGATGCCATTCTCGCGCGCGTAGAGCAGCCATGCCGCGAAATCGACCCCGACCAGCGCGTTGAGCGCGAACGTTTCCCGCAGCCCCGCGTGGCCGGTGATTTTCTTCCCGTAGTCGTAGACCTCGTGACGAATCGCCTCGAGCAGTTCGATCGGATCGCGGAACGTCTCGCCCTTCAGCCGCTGGACCGCCCATTCCGTCAGGGCGAACATCAACGCGCTGCCGCCGGTTTCCGAGTGCGCCGCGAACACCTGCGCGTCGCTCCAGAGCACGCCTTGGGTGCACAGCCCGATGCCGTGCTGGCCCGAGCTGCTCTCGAGGTACGCCGCGCTCTGCCAGATTTCCGTCTGGTAGCCCCCTTTGAAGCCGAAGGGCCGGATCAGCGGCTCGCGTTCGAATTCGGCGCTGACGCGGGAGATCGTGATGGACTTGGAGGCTTTGGCTATAGCCATCCCTCTAGCCCGCCGCGGGAGCGGCGAGACGGCAAGCGTTCTCGCGCAGGCGAATGTAGGGCGGGGTCTCCCGACCCCGCCGCCCGCCGGGTCTGTCCTGCACGACCGGCGGGGTCGGGAGACCCCGCCCTACACCGCCGGGGGTTACCCGATCTTCTGCTTCGCCATCGCGCTCTTCAACGCGACGAGATCCTTCCTCATCAGCGCGGGGAATTGCGCGCGCTTGTCCGCCTCCGACATCGGTGACCGCTCGAAGGGCGGATATTCCAGGTGCACGGAGATGGGCCCGGTGAGATTCAGTTCACGCACCAGCTTGAAGTAGGCGTCGAAGTTCACGATGCCTTCGCCGATCGGCACGTTCTCGATCACGGCCTTGCCCGGCGACTGCTCCCACTTGAAGTCCTTCGCGTCGGTGCACTTGATCCACGGCGCGAGCAGCTTCAACGGCACCGGCCACGACTGGCCGCCCTCCGCGGTGGCGTGGCGGATGTCGTACTGCACGCCAATCCAGCGCGGGTCGAGGTCGCGCAGCAATTCATAGGTATCCCAAAGCGCCGCGCCCACGCGCGTGCCGGCGTGGTTTTGAATCGCGCCGTGGATCCCCAGGCTCTGGTTCAAATCGGCGAGCTCCTTGAACACCGGCTTCCATTTCTGCAGCGAGCCCCAGACGCCGAGCTTCTCGTCATAGTTGAACGTGCCGAGCCGGTAGTATTTCACGCCGAGCTTCGCGGCGGTGCGCAGAGTCGTTTCGGCCTGCGGGTCGCGCGCGCTGGAGATTTCGGTCGTGATCATCTCGACCTTGAGCCCGGCGGCATGCGCGGCGTCGATGGCGCGCGGGAGATCCTCCTGCACCCGCGACGGCAGCACATGGCCCTGCGGCACGCGCACGGTGTAATCGATGCCGCCGAAACCCGCCGCGGCGATCATCTTTGCGGTCTCGGCGTGCGAGAACATGTGCAGCGGCTTGGAGAAGACGTGAATCGTCGGCGCCTTGAGCGGCGACAAGTTCGCGGCCGACGCGCCGTCTTCGGCCTTCTTCTTTTTCTTCGGCTCGGCGGCGAGGACGTTGGCCAGCGGCAGCGCGGCGCCGGCGAGCGCGAGTTGGGAAAGAAAATGACGGCGGCTATTCGACATGTTCATGCGAGCAGACAAACAGGTTTGAATGAGCCGTAGACCTCGCGGCCAGCCGATGGCGAGCGAACAATGACATTCTGTATAAGAACGCATCGCAAAAGGTGGGGCGCGACCGCTGGGCGCGCCGAAATGATTCCATCATCCGAAGGAAATGCGGCGGGCCCAGCGGTCCCGTCCGACCTTCGAGCCGACTCTTTTCGACGCCCTCTAACGTTGGCTCGCCCCGCGAGTGGCGCGACGAGCGCGCCACCTGCAGGTTTGCGCTCACCCCTTCCCGCCGCGCAGCACCACGAGGTGATCCACGCCGCTCGTCTCGAACTCGCGCCAGTAGCTGTCCTCGATGGTGGACAACCGCTGCTCCTCGTCTTCCGTCAACTCGTCGCCGAGCTTGGTCGGGCCGAGTTCCGCGCGCAGGTCGCGCTCGGACAAGCGGGTGACCAGTTCGCTCCAGAACGCATCCTCGACGAACTGATCGATCTTTTCGCGCGCCGCACCGTTGGTGAGCTTCTCGTTGGGAAAATACTGGCCGTTCACGTCGACCTCGATCAGGTCCGCGCAGCCCAGCGGCTCCGCCAGCGCAAAGGTCTTTTGCGCGATGGCGGCATAGCGTTCTGGCATGGTGGCGGGATCATCGGGCCGCGCGCCCGCGACCCAGAGGCCGAGGTGCGCGAGCTCCAACAGCCGCGCGTATTCCTTGGACGTGAACGAAACCTTCATCCCGCAAGAGAGGATGCGTTCCGCGCGACCGCGCAAGGGCGGAGTGCGCCGGCAGGGGAACGCTCAACTCCTAACCAAACGCTCAAGTGCAGGCCCGCGATGCCCGCACGACACTTGAGCGTTGAACGTTAAGCGTTGAGCGTTGAGCGTTCCCCCGCCCCCCCGTGAACTCCGTCGCCTCCGCCCCGGTCCCTGCTGTGGTCAACGCGCCCGCGCCCTCCTCGCCCCCGCCGCAACGGATCGTTTCGCTCGATGCCCTGCGCGGTTTCGACATGTTTTGGATTCTCGGCGGCGACTTTGTCATGCAGGTGCTCGGCGCGATGAGCGGCGGCGGCGCGCTGAAACTGCTGGGCGATCAATTCGAGCACAAAGCCTGGGCCGGCTTCGCGTTCTACGATCTGATTTTTCCGCTGTTCGTCTTCATCGTCGGCACATCGACCGTCTTCTCGCTGAGCCGGCTGATCGAGCGCGAGGGGCGGGCCGGTGCGATCAAGCGGGTGCTGCGCCGCGGCGTGCTCATTTTCGTGCTGGGATTGTTCTACAGCGGTGGCGTCACGACGCCGTGGCCCGACATCCGGCTGCTCGGCGTGTTGCAGCGCATCGCGCTCGCCTACACCGCGGCCGGCTTGCTGTTCTGTTTCTTCAAGCCGCGCTCGCTCGCCGGCATCTGCGCAGCGCTGCTCATCGGGTACTGGGCGCTGATGACGTTCGTGCCGATCCGCGACGTGCGGCTCGAGCGCACCGCGTTGCCGGCGCAGATGGGCGTGGCCAAGCCGACGCTCGAACAGGCGCGGGCCTTCTATTCTTCCACGACGACGCGGATCACCGGCAGCTACGACCCCGGCCGCAATCTTTCGAACCACCTCGACTTCGAGCACCTGCCGGGCCGGAAGTACGATTTGTACTGGGATCCCGAGGGGTTGCTCAGCACGCTGCCGGCGATCGCCACCTGCCTGCTCGGAATCTTCGCGGGCCTGCTGCTCCGCCGGCCCGATGTCGGCGACCGGAAAAAAGTGCAGTGGCTCGCGGTCGCGGGCGTCGTTTCGCTGGCGATCGGATTCACCTGGGGACTGCAGTTTCCGGTGGTGAAGAAAATCTGGACGTCGTCGTTCGTGCTCGTCGCCGCGGGCTGGAGTCTCCTGCTGCTCGCGGCGTTCTACTACGTGATCGACGTGCGCAAGTGGCGCGGCTGGTGCCAGCCATTCGTGTGGGTCGGAATGAACGCGATCACGCTCTACGTGACCTCGAACCTGCTGGGGTTCCGGCGCGTCGCACCGCGGTTGGCCGGCGGCGACGTGAAGGCCTTCTTCGACGCGATCGCTCCGCGGCTCGGCGACCTGGTGATCGGGCTCGTCGCCATCGCGCTCATGCTGTGGCTCGCCCGGTTCCTGTATCGCCGGCAGATCTTCCTGCGGCTTTGAGCAACACGCCCAACTTGCGACGGGTGCCGCCCACGAACCATTTGAGCCACGGATTGCCCGGATGAGCATGGATGCACTACGGCGGCATCGTTTTTATCCGCGTCCATCCGTGTAATCCGCGGTTCTCGTCCGATGCCGAAAAAATCCGCCGACCAGTGGTTCGCCGAATATGGCGAGAGTCATCAGGATCACGCGAACGAGCTGATTCACTGGTTCTGCGTGCCGATCATTTTCGCGTGCGTGCTGGGGTTCGTCTGGACGATCCCCGTGCCGGAGCGGGTGGCGGAAGCCGTGCCGTGGTTCAACTGGTCGCTCGTCGCGATCGTCGGCGCCACGGCATTCTACGCCCGCCTGTCACCCGCGCTCAGTGCCGGCATGTTCTTCTTCATGGCGCTCTGCTACTCGGTGCTCGTACTGCTCGATCTCTTCGCGCCGTGGCCAGTGTGGAAAATCTCCGCCGTCGCCTTCGTCCTCGCCTGGATCGGCCAGTTCATCGGCCACCAGATCGAGGGCAAGAAGCCATCCTTCTTCAAGGACATCGTGTTCCTGGCGATCGGTCCGGCGTGGCTGATGAGCTTCGTGTACAAGAAACTCGGACAAAAGTATTGATGAAATCTTCGCAACAACGAGGTAGCGGAAGCCGTGAGGCCTTCGCCCAATCTGCGAAACGCTCACGCGCTCCGCTACGGGTTTTCGCACTGCTCACGGTCGCGGTCACCGCCGCCGTGGCCCAGCCGCGGACGGTCGTTTCCATTTCGGGAGAAAAATTTCTGATCAACGGCCGCCCCACCTATGCCGGCCGCACCTGGCAGGGTGTTTCGATCGAGGGCCGGCTGCTGAATTCGCGGATGGTGCAGGGCATCTTCGACGATCTGAACCCGGAGACGCGCTCGCGTTGGAATTATCCGGATACAGGCCAATGGGACCCGGATCGCAATACGCGCGAGTTCATCGCCGCGATGCCCGAGTGGAAGCGCCACGGTCTGCTCGCCTTCACGCTCAACCTGCAGGGCGGCAGCCCGGAGGGCTATTCCGCCAACCAGCCGTGGCACAACTCGGCGATCGAGGCCGACGGTTCGCTGCGGGCCGATTACCTCGCGCGCGCCGGCCGCATCCTCGATCGCGCGAACGAGCTCGGGCTGACTGTCATCCTCGGGGTATTCTATTTTGGGCAGGACCAGCGCGTGACCGACGAGGCGGCGGTAATCCGGGCCGTCGACGCGACGGTCGACTGGCTGCTCCGCCGCGGCGACCGGCACGTGCTGCTCGAGATCGACAACGAGTGCAACGTGGCGAAGTACGATCACGCCATCCTCAAGCCCGACCGCGTGCACGAGCTGATCGCGCGGGTTCGCGACACCAGGCGGAACGGTTACCGACTGCTCGTCGGCACGAGTTATGGCGGGGGTCGCGTGCCCGACGACCATGTCGCGAAGGTCTCCGATTTCATCCTGCTCCACGGCAACGGCGTGAAGGAGCCGAAGCGCATCGGCGAAATGGTGCGGAAGACGCGCGCCTTGCCGGCGTGGCACCCGATGCCGATCGTGTTCAACGAGGACGACCATTTCGATTTCGACCAGCCGATGAACAACTTCGTCGCCGCCGTGCAGGCCGGCGCCTCGTGGGGGTTTTTCGATTATCGGATGAAGGGCGAAGGTTTCGCGGAAGGCTACCAGAGTGTGCCGGTCGACTGGGGCATCCATTCCGACCGCAAGCGCGGCTTCTTCGCGAAGCTGCGCGAAATCACCGGCGGGCTGGAGTGAGAGCACGTAGCCCTGTGCGTGACCGACTGGGTGAAAAACCGCCCCATCCTCCTTTGTTTGTCATTCTGAGCGCAGCGAAGAATCCAGCAGCGCGTGCGCATGCGGCCATCCTGCTGGATTCTTCGCTTGCGCTCAGAATGACAGGTGGGGCTGATTGGCTTCCAATTCGATCTAAGCTTTGGGCAGATCGATCCGCACGATGCGCAGCTTCGTCGTCATGACGCCGCCCACGTTGCCGCGACCATCTCGTCCGGCCGGCGGACCGAAATTCGGTCCGCGCATACCCGGCGGGCCGAAGGCACCGCGTCCGCCGCGGCCACCCGTCATCGCGGGACCCGGGCCCGGCGCCATTCCCATCCCCGGCCCCACCATCATCGGCGCATCCAGTTCGGCAATACTGCGGTAATCCGCGCCGCGGGGCAGCGCCATTTCCACGGCGTCGAGGGATCGGGTGAACCAGAAAATCGGCCGGCCCGCCGCCCAGGTCTCGAGGTCCGACCAGATTTTCGCGCGACGCTCCGAGGCGGTGAGCCCGCGATACCGCTCCTGCCGATCGCGATTCTTTCCGGGTTGCTGCGGGCTTGGTCCGCCGCGGCCACCGGCGTCCTCGGATCCCGGCGCCATCATGCGCAGGCCCCGCCCGGGTCCCGCGCCGGCGGCGCCCGGTCCGAATTCGCCCGGCAGCATCATGCCCGCGACCAGGCCCTCCTCCACCAGTTTCCACTCACCGGTGGCGTCGAGGCTTTCCGCCAGCGTTCGCTCCACAATCACGACGCTGCCGGCGGGAATTTCCTTTTCCGCCACCTGGCGCGCGCGCGCCGCGGCTCGCAGCGACGATCCGGCCTGAGCGAGCGTCGGGGCGGTGCCGGCGACGCCGATCAGGATTTGCAGCGCAGCGACCACGCCGACGGCCGCGCGGCCCGCCGCGCCCAGCCGCACCGCGATTGCCTCCAGCAACCACGCCGCCGCCACCGCAAAAAAGGGGAAAATCGGGATGAGGAAGCGCAGGTTGCCGGCAACCGCACCGCCGCCCACCCCTCCCGGCGCGCCGCCGAAATAATACGCCATGTAGAGCAACAGCAGCGGCCCGACGATGCCAACGCACATCAGGCCCTCGGCGCGTCGCTCGCGATCGACGCACAGGGCGGCGAGCCCCGCGGCGCCAAAGGCGAACATCAGCCCCAGGCCCTGCCCGCCGAGCGCCTGCAGGTAGGGGATGGCGTGCGCCGTGAAATAGTTCAGCCCGAAGCCGGTTTGTTCGCCGGTCAGCGCGTATCCAGTTCTCCAGAACGCGCCATACGCGGCGGCGTTGTGCGCGCCGAGCGCCGCGAGCGGCACCGCCGCGCCGGCCACCGCCGGCCACGCCCGCCAGACCGGCCGCACCCGCCAGCCGAGCCACGCCGCGATCGCGACGCCGGCCACCGCCTCCGGGTAGCGGACCGTCGGCACCATACCGAGGAGAAATCCCGCGAGCATCCCGCACGTGACCTCGCGGCCGGCCGAGGGGACGGCGGAACTCCCTGCGCTCATCCGCCAGGCAACCAGGTCGGCGAACCGCATCAGGGCGAACACGCCCGCCACCAGCAGGAATCCCGCGGCAATATGCGCGTCCGCGTCGAGGGCATGCTGGTTGAAAACCGGCACCACCGCCACGACGCCGGCCGCCAGCAGCGCAAACCCGTCCGAGACGAAGCGCCGCGCGAGGAGGAAAACCAGCAGCACCGTGGCACTGGCGAGCAGCGGATTGAGCCAGAGTGCCGCCTCCAGCCCGCCGAGTTTCCAGGCCGCCGCGAACAACAGCGGCAGGCCAGCCGGGTAGCGGCTGTGGAACACGCCGGGCCCGGTCTCGAGCCAGTGCATGCCCACGAATTGCACCGGCGATTCCGCGGCAAACGAGGTCCGCGCTTCATTCGCCAGCAGCCGCGCCTGGACGACATACCCGTTCGAATCCGGGCTCATGATCGCCGGCGCGTGATGCGACCCCACCCAGCCAAAGTGCGCCAGCGCGAGCCCGACCGCGAACACCAGCGGCCAAGCCGGCCGCCAGCGCTCCGCAGCCGGCAGTGGGGTTGGCGGGGTCGACTCCGCGGTCATGCGGCGACAAGACGCGGGCCGCGGGGGTTTGTTAGCTTTTCGCGCAGCGAAAAAGCTACTCCTTCGATTCGTCGATCGCGAGGTACCGCGTGCGGCCGTTGCGCCAGATGAGCACGAGGACTTTCGGCCCCTTGATCTGTTCGCTCAGCCGCACCGCTTCCTCCGCGTTCGCGACGGGCTTGCGATCGAGTTCGAGAATGATGTCACCCTCGCGCAGCCCCTGCTTGGCGGAGGGACTGTCGGGTTCCACGCCCGTGATCACCGCGCCTTTGACCCGCGCCGGGAGCTGCAGCTGATCGCGGATTTGCGGCGTGATCTCGCCGACCTCGACGCCGTTGAGAATGCCGATGTCCTTGCCGGATCCGCTTTCGATTCCGGCGATCGGCTGTTCGGGCCGCCGCGCGAGTTTGGTCGTGACCGTGTTCTTCTTGCCCTCGCGCAGATATTCCACCGTCACCTGCGTTTCCGGCTTCAGCTGGCCGATCGTGAGCAGCAAGTGCCGCGAATCGCGAATCTCGGTTTGATCAATCCTGGTAATCACGTCGCCCGTCTTCAGCCCGGCCTTCTCAGCGGGGCTGTCCGGCGTCACCTCGCTGATGATCGCCCCCTTTTCCGCGCCACCAAACTGCGAGGTGAGTTCGTCCGTGAGATCCTGCGGCGCCACGCCGAGGAACGCGCGATCGACGCGGCCGCTGTTGACGAGCTGCTCGGCCACGTTGCGCACCAAATTTATCGGGATCGCGAAACCCACGCCCGCGAAACCGCCCGAGCGGCTGAGAATCGCCGTGTTGATGCCGACGACCCGGCCCTCCGTGTCGATCAGCGCGCCGCCGGAATTGCCCGGGTTGATCGCCGCGTCGGTCTGGATGAAATCCTCGATCACGCCGATGCCGACGCCGCGACTGAGTGCGCTGACGATCCCGCGGCTGACCGACTGCCCGACGCCGAACGGATTGCCGATCGCAAGAACGACATCGCCGACCTGCAGCTGCTCGCTGTCGCCAAACACGGCGGGCGTGAGCCCGCTCGCTTCGATCTTCAGCACGGCAATATCTGAGAACGCATCGCGACCGATGACTTTCGCCTCGTAGCGCTTCGTCGACTCACCGATCGAGACCTTTACGTCGTCGGCTCCCTCGATCACGTGGTTGTTCGTCAGGATGTAGCCATCGGCGGTGACGACGATGCCGGAGCCCAGGCCTTGCTGCACCTGGTCCGGCATCCGGTTGCGCGAGCTGTTGCCACCGCTGCCCCCGCTGCCCCCGCTGCCCCCGCGATTGCCGCCGCGGTTGCGGTTGTTGCTCTTCGGCTGCGGGGAGAGGCGAGGCCCGCGGCTGCCGTCGTCCGGCGCCACGCTGTCGTTATCGTCCGGCCGCACGCCGGGAATGTCGAAGAATCGCCGGAACATCGGGTCGTTGAAAAAGGGCGAAAGGTCCTGGCCCTTGACCGTCTTGCTCGAATGCACGTACACGACGCTCGACGCCGTGCGCTTGATGATCGGCGCGTAGCTCACGCGGTCGGGCGCATCGCGGTTGATCGGCTTGGTGTCCACGCTGATCTTCAAGGGCGGACGCTTCTCGTCGGACTTGCCGGCCACCGGTGCCTTCTTCGACTCCGCCGAGGGCGCCTTCCTGCCGGGCGCGGATTTCTTGTCGGCGTTGCGGTCCGCCGCGGAAAGCGTCAGCCCGGCAGTGCCGGCCAGCGCGATCGCGAACGACAACAGCGGCAGCGCGGTGCGAAGGAGGGGAGTCGAGTTCATGGAAAATTCGGGATGAGAGGAAACCAGGCCGGCCGCCGCTGGGTCGGAATGACCTCGCGCCGCGGCCTCTGACTTGGCTCGTTTCGCCAGGTTCCGGGTTCGTTAACCGCCGCCGCGCAAAAAGCAAATCATCGGGAAGTCACGGCGCGGGTTCTCTGGTCTCTGGTCCCTGGTCCGAGGCGAAGCCTCGCTAGTCAGACTGTCCGCCCGCCGCAGGCGTTGACCAGGTCGTGGAGCGAGCGGACCTATCTTTCATGCACAGGGTAACACCCCTACTCCTGTGGCTGGCGTTTGGCTTGGCGCGAACCGAGGCCGAGACCTTTGTCCCCATCAAAGGCGGCACGCTTCGCGAAGGCTTGCGGCTGGACGATTTCGAGATGGCGGACTGCCCGGTCACGAACGCCGAGTACCTGCGGTTCGTGGCGGACACGGGCTACGCGCCGCCGCCCTACTGGACGGACGGCCGGCCGCCGCCGGAGCTGGCGGAGCAGCCCGTCGTGTTCGTCAACCGCTACAGCGACGTGCGCGCCTACACCAACTGGCGCTCGGCCCGCGAGGGCCGGATCTACCGGCTGCCGACGTCATCGGAGTTCGAATACGCCGCGCGGGCCGGCCGGACCGACGCCCGCTACCCCTGGGGCGGCGAGCCACCGGCCGGCCGCGCGAATTTTTCCGAAACCGGCGAACGTGACATCAGCGGCTGGCGGCAGCGGCTGAGGCCGGTGAAGAGCTACGCGCCGAACCCCTGGGGATTATACGATTTCGCGGGAAACGTGTTCCAGATGGTCAACGAGTACCCGGATGTGACGCTGGGCGGGTTCGTGTTCCGGATCACGTCGCCGGACGATCGCGAGGGCTGGGCGATGGGCGGATCGTGGGCGCGCACCGCGTACTACCTCGAGCTCGGCCGCAGCGCCTACAAGCTCGAGGGGATTCGCCAGGCCGACCTGGGCTTTCGGCTCGTGCGCGAGCCGGCCGGCTCGACGCACTTTCGCCGCGTGATCCGCCGGATCGTCGCCGCGGCCGCCGGCGACCGGAAGGTCTTCCTCAGCTGGAACCTCCTGCCCGACGATCCGCCGTCGGTCGGATTCCACGTCTATCGCACGCAGTACCGCCACGCGGCGGGTGAGCGGCTGACGACGGCACCCATCATTGACTGCACGAATTTCCTCGACCCCACTCCGCCCGGACGGCGGCCGGTGCAGCACACGCGCGGCGAGGGGCCGGACCAGCCCGATGGCGAGGCGCGTTCGTATTATCGCGTCCGGGCGGTGTTCGCCGACGGGCGCGAGGGGCCGCCGTCGGAATGGGCGGGGCTCGAGCCGACGGAAAAACGCAGCGGGCAAATCGCGAGCTTCACGCCGAACGTGCGCACCGGCGGATTTACCGTGGCGTTCGGCGACATCGACGGCGACGGCGTGACCGACGCGGTCTTCCGCCACGACAACGGCATCAACGAGCGCTCCACCGATCCGGGCGTGCCGGTCGAAATCGAGGGGTTCACGAGCTGGGGCAAGAGCATCTGGCGCCGGCCGCTGGTATGGCACGCCCAGTGTTTCGGCAATCACAACAACAGCCCGGTCCTCCTTTACGATCTCGATGGCGACGGGAAGGACGAGGTGGTGTGTCGCGCGCAGGAGGGCGACCAGGTCTACCTCGCCGTGCTCAACGGGCTCACGGGGGAAACGCTGCGGCGCACACCGTGGACGCCGCTCGTCTCCGACTTCTCCCGCTCCTCCACCCGAATCGTGCTCGGCATCGCGTACCTGGACGGCCAGCACCCCGCAATCATCACGCAGTCGGGACTGTATGAAAACGAGATCTTCACCGCCTACGACGCGCAGCTCCGGCAGCTCTGGCAGTTCCGGAGCTTCGGCGAGACGAACGGAAGCGGCGGGCACTACATCGTCAACGCCGACGTCAACGGCGACGGTCGCGACGAGGTGTTCGACGGCACGACCTGCCTGAATGCCGACGGCACGGTGCGCTGGTCGATCCACGCCGGTCATCCCGACGTGGTCGCGGTGAAGCACGTCCTGCGCGGTCGGCCGGGTCGGCAGGTGTTCTTTGCGGTGGAGGACAACACGAACGCCGGCGCTTACCTCGTCGATGCCGACACCGGCAAACTCATCTGGAAGCTGAACCGCGAAACCGATCCGCGCTGGACCCACGCGCACACCGGCTGGGTCGCCGACATCCTGCCCGATTCGCCCGGCATGGAGATGATGACCAATCGCGACGGCCACATCCAGCGCGACACCGTGCTGCTCGATGCGGAAGGCAAAATCATCATGAGCCCCTGGATCGGCGGCTGGACCCCGGTGAACTGGCTGGGCGGCGAGAAGCGCGAGATGATGTCGAACAACGGCCAGCGGCTCGGCTGCTTCAACGGCCGCACGTTCGATCCGCTGCCGGAACCCGGGCCCAACGAGGGCGCGGGTCGCGTGTTGTACGCCGCCGATCTCGCGGGCGATTTCCGCGACGAGTTGATCTGCCTGACCGGCGAGGGCAACCGGCGCAGCGTGGTGATCTACACGAATACGACGCCGATCGCGAAACGCGGCGTCACCCGGCTGGCCGATCGCGAGTACCGCACATGGCTCGCGCGCAATCTCACCGCCGGGTACGGCTCCTATTTCGAATGGCAGCCGCCGGAAAAGCCCGCGCGCGCGAGTTCCTCCCCATGAACTAGCCGAATCACATCCCTGTGGGCGGGCTGCCCTCACCCCGCGGGAAAAGGCGTCCGCTCGCCTCCCGCGGGGTGAGAGCACCCCGCCTGCACGCAGCCTCCTTAACCAAACCTACCCCCATGACTGCAAAATTCCCCATCCTGTTCGCGGCAGCCGGCCTGGCTGCCATGGTCAGTCCGCCGAGCCAAGCGCAGTCCGTTTCCCCCGCGGCGCCGACCGCAGCGCAACTCGCCAAGTACGACCGCAACGGCGACGGCCGGCTCGATGCCTCCGAGCAGGAGGCGATGCGCGCGGACGAAGAACGGCTGCGCCGGGATGTTGGCAACCCGCCCGCGCCGAATGCGACCGAAGACCTCGTCCAGCTTTCGCCGTTCGAGGTCCGCGAGGCGAACAACGGCTATTACGCCGCGACCACGATGTCCGGCACCCGGCTCAACGCGAAAATCGAGGATCTCGCCTCCTCGATTTCGGTCGTGACGAAGCAGCAGATGGCCGACTTCGCCATGTTGGATCTGAACGACATCTTCAATTACGAGGTGAGCACGGAGGGCACGGGCAACTTCACCGCGTTCGATGTCGACCGCAACGGGATGGTGGTCGACAGCCTGCAGAACAATCCGCAGGAGGCGAACCGGATTCGCGGGATGGGCGCGGCCAACCTTTCGTTGAATAACTTCGCCATGAGCGGACGCGTGCCCCTCGATCCCATCAACATCGACGCCGTCGAGATCAGCCGCGGCCCCAATTCGAACATCTTCGGGCTGGGCCAGGGTTCCGGCACGGTGAACTTCGTGGGGGCCTCGGCCAACCTCAACCGTGCGTCCAGTGTCGCGGAGCTGCGCGTCGACGACATCGGCGGCTACCGCGCGTCGCTCGATCTCAATCGCCCGGTGCTCCCGGGAAAATTGGGGCTGCGCGCGAGCACCGTGTATCAGCATGACGAATATCGCCAGAAGCCGTCCGGCACGACCACCCGCCGCTACAACGTCATGCTGCGGGCCCAGCCGTTCAAAGCGACGACCGTCCGCGCCTCCTTCCAGCACTACGAGCTCTACGGCACCCGCGCCTCCACGATCACCCCGTTTCGTACTGGAAGAGCCTCGGCAGCCCGACCTGGGATCCTGTAGCCAACGCCGTCACGGTGAACGGCGTGACAACCGTGCTGACCGGCACGACGAATCCGACCGGGCTGGGCAGCCCTTCGTTCGCCGATCCCGCGCTCTTCGTCGCCGACGGCGGCATCCAGCTCTGGCAAGTCACGCGGCTGCCCCTCGCCACCGCGACGAATGGGCCGAACAACACCGGCGGCACGAACCGGCTGCTCGAGACCACCGCGCCGCCCGTGCGCACCGGTCACCCCTTGTTTTCGACCGTGCCGGGCATCTCCAACCGCGCCCTCTACGACTACGCGCACATCAATCTTTCCGGGCCGAACAAGATTCTGGACGAGAACGACACGAGCACGGTCGAACTCGAACAGTACTTCCTCAATACGGACCGCCAGAAGCTGGCGCTGCAGGTGGGCTGGAATCGCGAGGACGCCGACCGGCAAAACTGGAACCTGGTCGGCCGCGCCTCGGCCACCGGCAACAGCAACTACCTCTATGTCGACGTGAACAGCAAGCTGCTCGACGGCCGGGCCAACCCGTATTTCCTCCGGCCCTACATCGGCATCGGCGAACCGGTTCACGACAGCTCGCCCTACCTGCGCGACACCTTCCGCGGCCAGCTTGCCTACCTCCTCGACCTGACCCGCGAGAAGAATGCGCTGCGCTGGCTCGGCCGCAACCAGGTCGTCGGCTACAGCGAGGAGCGGGTGACGAAGTCGTACAACTATCGTTTCCGCGACGTGAACATCCGCGACAATCCGATCTACGCGCCCGCCGGCCAGTCGAAGGGGAACCAGAGCGCGCCGCCCGCGGGTTTCGGCAGCACCGCGCCAATCGCGACTCGCGGCTATTTCCGGTTCTATGTCGGCGACACCAACGGCCAGAACGTCGACTACGCTCCGGGGCCCATTCGCTACGGCGATTACCCGTTCAGCTGGTTCAATCCGCAGACAAACCAGTGGGTGACCGACACCGCCACGCTGGCCGAGGCGGCGATTCAGGAGGGCGTCGGCACCACGTTCGCCTCGCAGAACATGATCAAGACGCGCGGCGTCGTGCTGCAGGACACGTTGCTCCAGGACCGGCTGGTCCTCACGTGGGGCAAGCGGCACGACGAGAATCTCAACAAGTTCGCGCGGCAGTCGGTACTGAAGCCGAATGGTTACGAATACGACTATGCGGCGATGGATGGCTGGGTGGGCGACTGGGCGAAGCGCAGCGGCGACACGACGACCAAGGGCGTGGTGGCACGGCCGTTCCGCGGCTGGCGGATGATCGACGAGCAGGCGAAAGCACCGGGCGCGGCCGGTTTCGCCGGCCGGCTGCTCGCCGGCCTCGGGGTGTACTACAACCGGTCGGACAGCTTCCGGCCCGAAACTCCGGCCATCACCGTGACGAAGGAGCAGCTCGGCAACCCGACCTCCGAGGGCAAGGACTACGGCTTCACGCTCAACTTATGGGACAGCAAGGTTGTCCTGCGCGCCAACCGCTACACCACCGCGCAGGTCAATTCGCGCAACGGACAGTTCCGCACTTTCGGCGATCGGATCATGCGCGTCGACTTCGCCGGTTTCGCCGGCAACCCCGACGCGACGGCCCTGCAGCGCCAGGCACGAAACTGGGTGACGCAGTTCAATCCCAACTTCAGCCCGCAGCAGGTCGAGGCCGAAGTGTATCGGATCATGAAGCTGACACCCGAGGAGGAAACGCTCTATCGCAACGGTCCGCTCGGCGAGACCCAGGACGCGAAATCCAAGGGCGACGAGATTGAGCTTTTCCTCAATCCAGATCGGTTCTGGACGGTGAAGTTCAACGCGACCCGCACCGTCGCGATCGACGCGAACGTGGCGCCGCACATTCCGGCGTGGGTCGACCTGCGGAGGCCGATCTGGGAAACGATCATCGACCCGCGCGTCGGCACGAAATGGCTCGATACCGGCTACAACGGAGACAACCCGCAGGCGGGTTCGGGCACGCCGCGCGCCTTCCTGCAGAACAACATCGTGGCGCCGATCAACCTGGCGCGCGCGATCGAGGGCAAGAACCGCAACCAAATCCGCGAGTGGCGCTTCAACGCGAGCGCTAGCCTGCGCCTGGCGAAGTTCTTTTCCGATCAGCGCCACCTGAAGAACACGACCGTGGGAGGCGCGCTGCGCTGGGAGGACGCAGCGACGATTGGCTACTACGGCAATCCGATCAACGGCGACATCGCGGCGGCGACGGACTATGATCCCGACCGCCCCATCCGGGACAAGGCGCACACCTACATCGACGCGTTCGTCCGCTACGATCTGCGACTCTTCAGGGACAAGGTCCGCGCCCACGTGCAGCTCAACGTGCGCAACCTGCAGGAATCGCGCGCGCACCTCGTACCCGTCGGCGCGTTCCCGGATGGCACGCCGCACACTTTCCGCGTGATCGATCCGCGCGTGTTCATCCTCACCACGACGTTCGATCTGTGATTTTCGGAGAACGATCGATGTAGGGCGGAGTCTCCCGACCCCGCCGCCAATGCACGCTCTGTGCTTTTTCGGCGGGGTCGGCGACCCCGCCCTACATTCGGCGAGAACTCACACCTCGATTGCCACGACCTCGTGCTCGGCGATCGACGGCACCGTCAGTTCGAGGCCGTCGGCCGAGGAGCGGAACGCGAGCTCGGTGTTCGCCACGAGCAGCTTCGCCGCGCGGGCGCGCAAGCCTTCCGGGAGCCGCAGCTTCACCTGCTGCGCGCCCACGGGAATCACCGCGCGAATCGGTCCTTTCATCATCATCGGATTCGTGAGGTTCACGAGGTGAATGGTGACGGAATTTTTCTGCTGCCACATCGCAACGTCGAGGACGCCGGGCCCGGTGACGCTGACCGGCGCCGGCTCGTTCGTGGCCCAGGCGACGGCGTTGGCAAGCAGTTTGCCGTGATCGACGCCGAGCACCTCCCAAAACGTCCGATCGATGTCCCACGGGAAATAGACGACGCGGCCCGCAGTCGTAGCCCGCTCAATCTGAGCGGGCGGCGCGGTCAGGTTGACCGCGCTACGCGGCTCGACGCCGAAGTCCCTGAGAAACACCTGGGGAATATCGGTCCGCGGCTGGCGCGGAAAAACCTTTTCCATCGGCAGGTCCGGATAGGGCGGAATCAACGTGAGCGGCGGCGCCGGGAACTTCTCCTTCGGCGTCACGTCGACCCGGTACGCGCCATGGATGATCCGCGGCGCATCCTCGAGCCCGCGCAGCAGCGGATGGCCCTTCGCCGCCTCGTGCTCGAGCCGCAGATACGCGTTGTGCATCGGCCCCTCGGTGCGGCCGGCGAAGCTCACGCCGAACAGATCGGCGAGTCCGAAATCCTTTCGTTTCACGCCCCACTCGTCGTAGAGCGAGGTCTCGTGGGTCGCAACGAGCCCGCCGCCTCGCTCAACGAAGCCGCGGAGCTGCGCGCACTGCGCGTCCGACAGCGCGGTGAGGTTGGGCAGAATCAATGTCTTGAACGGCGCCAGGTGTTCCGGGTCGAGCAGCCGGTCGTGCACCATCTCGAACGGCACGCGCGCCTCGATCAGCGCGTGGTACCAGCCGTCGATCGCGTCCTCGCCGCGGCCGCGGTCCGGCGTGAACCACACGCTTTGCTGCGAATACACGAGCCCCACGCGGGCGAGCGGCCGCTCGTTGCGCAGGTGGCGCTCGTTGGCCGCGCACCAGCGATAGAGGTCCTCGACCGGCTTGAGCCAGCGGGGGTCGTTGATGCTGCCGGCGAACTTCGTGAACCACGGCCGCAGTCCGTTCGCGATGCCGTCGATCGCCCACAGCCGGATTTCGGCGCCGTTCTGCACCGAGTCCTTCCAGCGGTACGGTTCCTCCAGGCCCACGCTGAAGATGCCGACGATCGGTTTCCGTCCCATCGTCGCGCGAAATTCCTTCCCGCGCTTGCCGTTGCCCCACGGCGGCATCACGCCCCGGCGCGCCTGGTGATCGGCCATCAGGGTCGGCGCCAATTCGCCGATCCGCTTCATGTCGAGCGCGCTCGTCGCGCCGCCGCCGGCATTGGGGATCACGCACGAGTCGGGATTGATCGCGCGCACCGCGTCGTCCCAATGCCGCCACAGCGCAAACAGCCGCTCCTGCTGCCAGAGCACGTACGCGCGGCGCGCAGGATCCTGGGCGTTGTTCGTGCGCGGCAGATCGTGCCCGGTCGCTTCGCGGAAATTCTTCCGGCAGTTCGGGCAATAGCACAGGCCCGATCCGTTCCAGCGGTTGATGAAAATCGCGTCGACGCGGTAGCGCGACATGATCTCGCGCTTCACCTCGGTCATGAACTCGAAGTTGTACGGCCCGAGTCCGCACGTGACCCACATCTCCGGCGACGCCCAGTGCCGGCGGCGTTTGCCGTCGGCGGTGTGTTGAATCCAGTCGGGGTGCGCCGCCTCGACGTCATCGTACGTCGCATGCGGATCGGTGCGCGCGATGACGACCATGCCGAGCTTCCGGCAGCCGGCGATCAGTTCGCCGAGCACATCGCGATCGCCGAGCCATGCGCTGCGGTGATGAAACGGAATCTTCGTCGGATAATAGGCGACACAGCCGCCGCCGCTGAGGCACACCGCGTCGGACTTCGTGCGCGCGAAGTAATCGAGCCAGAAATTCAGATCGAACTTGCCCGGGTCGTCCTCGACCAGCGTGAGCTGCGCCCAGCGCATCGGCCGGTCGACCCAGGAGGGCGCGGGCGGGACGCCGGCAGTGGTCGGCGCCTTCGCCGCACGCACGGAGAGATCGCCGATCGACACCGCGGCGCCGGCGACCGCGGAGGTCTTGAGGAATTCGCGGCGGGTGAACTGGGGCATCTTGCCGCAAGTGAGCCGGTTTGTCGTGGCGCGGTCAACCTGACCGCGCCGATCCACACTCCTTCCAGACCAGCGCGGTCAGGTTGACCGCGCCACGCTGCTACCGAAACGCGTATTCGGCGCTGTCCCGCAGCTGCCTGATCCGGTCGTGCGCGGCCTGCACCTGCTCGTATTGCACTTGCACGAGATCACGGGTCTGCCCGTCGAGGTCGGGATCCTTCAGCGCCGTGGCCCAGGCCTTCACGGCCAAATCCTCCCCGCGCTCACATTCGGCCAGCAGCGCATGCGCCTGGTTCGATTCAAACGCCATCCTCGCGTTCATCCACGCGCGATGCGCGGCCGCCAGCGGGCTCGGCAGCCTGGCGGGGGTCGCGCGCAAGGTGCGGATCCGTTGCTCCAGCTCTTTGGCGAATTTTGCCCGCTGCAACGAAAAGGCGGCGAAGAGCTCGATCAGTTCCCGTTTCTGCGCGCGGTCCGCCGCCGCCTGAAATCCCTGCTCGGCATCGCGGGCCGCCAGCATCAACTCGTTGAGGATAAGGACGGTCTTCTCGTCGTTCGTCGTCATGCCGCAATAGATTCGCCACGCCGCGCTTGGTTCGCGGGGAAAGAACTCGGCACGTTGCGTCTCGTTTCCGAATGCCATCGGTGATTTGCCCCCGAGCCTTGACCGCCGCGCCGGCCCCCCGCTAACTCTCATTCTTATGTCCGCAGAATCCGCCGCGCCCGCCGTCTCCATGGATGCCATTGTCGCGCTCGCGAAACGCCGCGGCTTCATCTTCCAGTCGTCCGAGATCTACGGCGGCCTCAACGGTTTCTTCGATTACGGTCCGCTGGGCTCCGAGCTGAAGAAGAACATCCGCGACTGCTGGTGGAACGACATGGTCCGCCGCCGCGACGACATTGTCGGCATTGAGACCTCGATCATCATGCACCCGAAGGTGTGGGAGGCCTCGGGCCACGTCGCCGGGTTCACCGACCCGCTCGTCGATTGCAAGGTGAGCAAGCAGCGCTACCGCGCGGACCAGTTGTTTTTCGCCGCGGTCGTGGTCGAAGGTCAGACCGTCGGCTACGTCAGCGCGCTCGAAAGCGAGAAGACCGCCGAAGAACTCCAGGCGGCCGCCGAGAACTTCAAACGCAAGAAGGCGCTTCAGGGCAAACTCGAGCCGGTCCAGCCGAAGGACATGACCGAGGCGCAGCCGGACGAAGTGGCAAAAATTCCCTCCCCGGCGACCGGCGAGCCCGGCAGCCTCACGCCGCCGCGCGCGTTCAACATGATGTTCGAGACGTACGTCGGCGCGCTGCGCGATGACTCGGCCAAGGCCTACCTGCGGCCCGAGACCGCGCAGGGGATGTTCGTCGATTTCAAGAACGTCGTCGACACCGGCCGCGTGAAGCTGCCGTTCGGCATCGCGCAAATCGGCAAGTCGTTTCGCAACGAGATCACGCCGCGCAACTTCATCTTCCGTTCGCGCGAGTTCGAGCAGATGGAGATGGAGTACTTCATTCACCCCGACGCCGACTGGCTGAAGTGCCACGAGGAATGGCTGCAATGGTGCCGCGCCTGGCTGATCAGCATCGGCCTGCCGGAGTCGCACCTCTCGCTCTACGAACACCCGAAGGCCAAGCTCGCGTTCTACTCGCGCCGCACGGTCGACATCATGTTCAAGTACCCCTTCGGCGTGCAGGAGCTGTGGGGCATTGCGGCGCGGAGCGATTACGATTTGAAGCAGCACCAGCAGGCCTCCGGCGTGCCGCAGACGTATTTCGACGAGGCGACAAAGCAGAAGGTCGTCCCGCATGTGATCGAGCCGGCGGTCGGCGTCGACCGGATCCTCCTCGCGGTCCTGTGCGCGGCGTATTCCGAGGACGAGGCGCCGGATGACAAGGGCAAGCTGGAGAAGCGCATCGTCCTTCGGCTGTCGCCGCGCATCGCGCCGATCAAGGTCGCGGTGCTGCCGCTGCTGAAAAACAAGGAGGCGCTCGTCGGCCGGGCGAAGGCGCTGCACGCGAAACTCAAGCGGCATTACGCGACCTTCTACGACGACGGCGGCGCGATTGGCCGCCGCTACCGTCGGCAGGACGAAATCGGCACACCGTGGTGCGTCACGATCGACTTCGACACGATCGAAAAACCGGGTGACACTTTCACGCTGCGCGAACGCGATTCAATGGCCCAGCGCCGAATCACCGAGGCCGAGCTGTTCGCGATGTTGGCAGAGCGCGTGGACTGAACGTGCGCCCCCACCCCAGCGTTCCATGGCGAAGAAGTACGCGTCGTCGGAGAGCTTCGGCGTCCGCTCGCCTGCGGCGCTGACCGCGCTGGACGGCTGGCTGGCGACCTTTCCGGCCGGCATCCGCCGCAAGGGCCGGGAGGACTACGAACGCGGGCTCGTGGTCGCGGCATGGTCCGAGGCCGAGCATTATTTCGAAGCCACGGTCGAAGGGAGCACCCAGGTCGACGACGTCACTTTGTTTCTGACCCGGGGCATCTGGAGTTCGCAATGCACGTGTCCCGCCGGCACGAACTGCCGGCATACGGTCGCGGCGGGGCTGCGGTGGATTGCCAGCCGGGGTGAGGATTTCAACGAGGGTGACGTTGGTACGCTGGATGAATCCGGGGCGCTGAAAAAGAAGCCCGCCGCCGCGTCATCGAAACCGGCCAGGCCCACGGCGAAGAAAGTTTCGTTCCGCGAAGAGTGGGAGCCCATCATCGCCGCCAGGCTCGGCCGCCCGCTCACCGAACCCGAGGGCCGCCGACTCGGCCAGCTCGCCGCGATGTTTGGGGAATTCTTCCAAAACCACCGGTCCCTCTACGCGGACACCATGCGACGGCATGGCTTCGGCGAATTCCTGGCCGCGAACATGCACCTGTACATGCCGCTGTATCAAGGCTGGTGGGACCACGACACCGCTCCCGCCGATCCCTGGGCTCTCTGGCAATATATCGCGTTCGACGCCGAACGCATGGGCCGCGCGATTCCCGAGGTTTTCCTTCCAATGACCGATACGAGCGCCGTCCGCGCGTTGCTCGACGACCGGCTGTTGCAGGAAGAACTTTCCCGATGGCGGCAGGCCCTGGCCGCGCCGGATCCGTTTTCATCGCAGGTGCGACCCAGCCCGGTGAGCGACATCGGCAACCTGCGTGGCCGCATTAACCCAGAGGGCCAGCTCCAGATCGAAGTGCGCGCCGCCGCCGACAAGGCCTGGAAGGCGCCCAGGCAAAGCTGGTTTCGCTCGCTCGCATCGGCCTTTCCCGCGGACTTCGAACATCTGCCTCCGGCCGAGGCCGCCCTGGGCGTCGCGCTCGCGGCCGAATCGCGCACGTCGTATTACAATTTTTCCCACAAGCTTCCGGTGCCCGCCGAATCCGCCGGGCGAATTCTTCGCAGTTCGGCGGCACGGGCGGCCATCGTGCTGCCTGGCGACCGCCCGTTCGCACTCGCGCCCGCGCCACTCGTGCGGGAAGCAATCGTTTCCTCGAAATCGGCGAATCGCCTGGAGCTGCGCCTCGTCACGCCTGACGGCCGCGACGCATCCGCGGCCAAGCTCCTGGTCGGACGCCCAACGCCGCTCTATTATTTCGACGGACTGGTGTGGCCGGGTCCACCTCCCGTGCCCGCGGTGCAACTGCCGACGGCCGCGCTCGCGGACGAACGAATCATCGGGCCCCTGCGGGAATCCGGCCTGCGGCTGCCCGCTTCGGTCGAGGTCAAGATCCAGCGGGTCGCGCTCCGCCCCCGATTGCATTGCGAACTCTACGAGCCCAATTCCTACGACGCCTCGCACTTTCACGTCCGCCTGACCGCCCGGGCCGAAGACCCGCCGTGCGAGCAGGCGTGGAGCGGCCACGGCGGCTGGCACTGGACCGAACATGGCGCGCCGCCCCCGCGCCGCCCGGGCGATCCCCTGCTGGAATTCGATCTGAGTGCCGCGCACGCCGTCAGCGCGCGCTTTGCGGAGTTCCGCCTCACGTGGGACGATTGGTACGGCGCCTGGAGCCGGTACGTCGCCAAGAGTTTTCCCGACGACTTCATCGCGTGGCATGCCACGCTCCCGGCCGGCCTCGAGGTCGCGCTTTCGCCGAACCTGGCAAGTCTCCTTGGTGCGCCGCTGCGGGCGCACATCGACTTCTCCACGCTGCCCGCGACGGGCTCCGGTCGGGATTGGTTCGATCTCACAATCGGGCTGCGCGTGGAGGACACCACGCTGAAGCCCGATGAGATTGCCCTGCTGCTCAAGGCCCGCGGCAAATGGGTGCGCCTGCCCAAGCGCGGGTGGCGGCGCCTCGAGTTGGCCGAGACCGAGCCGACCAAAGGCGATGTCGCGGATACG
>Ga0082335_1002764_pt1 | contig 31435 bp, 25 predicted proteins | sample Subgrocontami58m_FD_72375 | JGI IMG/M metagenome (GOLD analysis project Ga0082335, IMG submission 72375) | Subsurface groundwater microbial communities from S. Glens Falls, New York, USA - GMW37 contaminated, 5.8 m (SPADES assembly) (version 2) ...
GGCGTGCGCGCGTGCTTGCGTTGGAGCCGCAGGTATTGCTCATGGATGAACCGTTCGGCGCGCTCGACGCGCAGACGCGCGAGCTCATGCAGGAGGAACTGAATGCGATCTGGCAGCAGACGCGGCGCACGGTGCTGTTCGTGACGCACGACATCGAGGAGGCAATCTACCTCAGCGACCGGGTGATCGTGTTTACCGCGCGCCCCGGACGTCTGAAGGAGGAGGTGCGGATCGACCTCCCGCGGCCGCGCGGCATCGAGGTGAAAAAGGATCCGGCCTTCCTGGCATACCGAAACAGGATCTGGGACCTTTTGCGCGAGGAAGTGCTGAAGGCGCGCGCGGAGTTCTGGTGAGGCGTTCGATGCAGGCGCGGCTCGCGCGCCTCGGCAAGGGGCTCGCGCTGCCGGTGGCGTTGATTGCGTTGTGGGAAGTCGCGGGGCACACGGGATCGCTGCCGCGCTACCTGGTGGCCCCCTCGGTGATCGCGAACACCACGCTGTCGATGGCGCTGAGCGGAGAACTGCTCTCCGACACCCTCGACAGCCTGCTGCGCGCCTATGCGGGTTTTCTGATCGGCGCCTGCCTGGGAATTGCGCTCGGCCTGCTTGCCGGGGTATCGCGTGCCGTCGAGGGCTTCTTCGATCCGCTGATCTCCCTCACCTATCCCGTACCCAAGATCGCGCTGCTGCCGATCCTGATGTCCTGGCTCGGGCTGGGCGATGCCTCCAAGATCGCGGTCATTGCGCTCGGGGTCTTCTACCCGGCCTTCATCAATGCCTACTATGGCGCCAAGGCGGTGAACCGCCTGCACGTGTGGAGCGCGTTGAACATGGGCGCGACGCGCGTGCAGGTCTTCGCCAAGGTGATCCTGCCCTCGGCCGCGCCGCAGGTGCTCACGGGCTTGCGGATCGGTCTCGCGCTCGCATTCATCGTCATGTTCGCCGCCGAAATGGTGGGCGCGAAGACCGGCCTGGGGAATCTGGTGATGGAGGCCGAGGCGAGCCTGCGCTTCGATCTCATGTATGCGGCGATCATCGCCATCGGCGTGCTCGGCTTTGCCAGCGATCGACTCTTGCTCGCCCTGCGCCGGCGGCTGCTGGCGGGGCGCATGGCAGGGCATGCGGATCATGCCTAGCGTGCCGATCAGGATTCCCATGGCCGTGCGAACCGCGGCCGGCGCCATTGGCCGCTGGTACCCGGTCGCGGTGGTGCTGCTCGCGTGGGAGGCACTGTCCCGGTCGGGCCTCGTGTCGCACCGGCTGGTGCCCGGTCTCGCCGACATTGCGCAGGTGTTCGCGGCGAACATGGCGAGCGGCGACATACCCTTCCATGCCGGCATATCGCTCGGTCGCGCGCTTTCGGGCTTCGGCCTTGCCATCGCCGCGGGCGTCGTGCTCGGGGTGCTCATGGCGCGCGTGCGCTGGGTCGAGAGCGTTTTCGAGCCGGTGTTCTCATTCGGCTATCCGGTACCCAAGATCGCGCTGTACCCGGTATTCATCTTCGTTTTCGGCCTGGGGAGCCTGTCCAAGGTGGCGCTGATCTTCCTCGAGTGCCTGTACCCGATTACCGTCAACACCTACTACGGCATCCAGTCGGTCGACCGCAAGCACCTCTGGAGCGCACGCAACATGGGCGCGAGCCCGGCGCAGGTCTTCTGGCGCGTGCTGCTGCCTTCGGCCGGGCCGTCGATATTTGCCGGGTTGCGGGTCGCGTTGCCGATATCGCTGATCGTGGTGATCATCACGGAGATGATCGGCGAGAGCCGCGGCCTGGGCTACTACATCTCCTACGCGACCGCTTCCTTCGAGTACGCCTCGGCCTACGCAGGCATGCTCGCGATTGCCGCGATCGGATTCGTCCTCGACCGGCTGCTCATTTTCATCCGCAACCGGATCATCTTCTGGGAGCGGATTTCCGGCGCCTATGCCTGAATTGCGCGCCGGCCGGGCCGGGCCGGCGGCTACGCGAAGAGCTTGGTCTGACCCGGCGCGCGCGTCGCCATGGTCCATTCCAGCTTGCGGCAGAAGTAGTTCCAGGAGTGCTCGACATGCACCAGCGTCATGATCTGGGCATGCCGCCTCGCGCGGACAGCCGGTCCGGGCATCGAGGTCTTACCGCCGGCGCCGGCGCCGAGCAGATGGGCGCGCGCGGCCCGTTCGAGGAACACGCCGACGCAGGTGGCGTGCTCGATCGATGTGCCGCAGAAGGTGACGCCGTGATTGGCCATCAGCACGGCGAAATGCCGTCCCAGGCTTGCCGCAAGCGCTGCGCCCTCCTCCTTGCTGGTGACGAGCGCGACTTCGTCGCGATGGCGCGGCAGCTCCTCGAAATAGTCGGCATCCAGCGTATAGGGCCGAAGAGGCTCGTCGAAGGCGGAGAGGACGCTCGCATGCACGGGATGGGTGTGGGCGACCACATGGACGTCGGGCCGGCGGCGCAGGATCTCCGAGTGGATCGGCCATTCCGAATGCCGGCCGCCGTCGCCCGCAAGCTTCTCGCCGTCGAAATTCACCAGCACGAAATCCTCCGGACCCGCGATCTCGCCCAGGCCCGCGCGGTTGCGCTTCATCCAGAAGCCCCGCTGCTGCGGATCGCGAAGCGACAGGTGCCCGAGCGTCATGTCGCCGTGCCCCTCGAGTTCGAGAATCCGGCAGGCGCAGGCCAGGCGGGCCAGCGATTGCTCGAGCGTGTTATCCATGCCTATGGCCCTAACCTTCAGCAAATACCATCAAACATTACCACATCGTGCGGGCGGGTCCCGACGGGAACCGGCGATTCGGCCTACTCATGCACGACATCCGGCCTATTGATAATCCGCCAGACGCGCTCAGGCGTGGCCGGGATAGGCAAATCCGTGATGCCCAAGGGTGAAAGCGCGTCGATGATGGCGTTGACGATGGCCGCAGGCGCGCCGACGTTGCCGGCCTCGCTCCCTCCTTTGACGCCCAGAAGATTTGTTTTCGTCGGAACGGGGGCGACATCGGAGGTGATGTCCGGCATATCGTCGGCGCGGGGCATGCCATAGTCGATGAACGAGCCGGTAAGAAGCTGCCCGCTTTCGCGGTCGTAGATGACCTGCTCGAACAGCGCTTCACCCAGACCCTGCGCGATCGATCCATGAAGCTGGCCTTCGAGCGTGATCGGATTGACGACCACCCCGACGTCATCGACCGCGGATAAGCTGACTACCTGTACCTTCCCGGTATCCTGGTCGACCTCGACCTCGCAGATCATGCAGCCGTTGGGAAAGGTATTCGGGCCGGGGTGGCTGCCCACTGCGTCGAGCCCGACGCCAAACTCCGGTGGAAGCCCGACGCCCACATAGGATTTCGCCGCAACATCGGAGAAGCTCACCAGCCGATCGGTGCCTTTGACGCGGAAGACGCCGCGCTCGAAGTCGATATCTGCCTCGGAAGCTTCGAGCATCCATGCGGCGAGTCGCTTGCCTTTTCTCACCACCTCGTCTGCCGCCAGCTTCAGGGCGGATCCTCCGGCGATCATGGTGCGCTGTGCAAAGGATCCGCGGCCAAAGAGACTCTTGTCGGTATCGCCCTGGAATACGCGCACCTGAGCGCAGGGCACTCCGAGCCATTCGGAGGCCATTTGGGCGAACATGGTCTCATGGCCTTGCCCGGTGGAGACGGTGCCGACATGCAAGGCAACCGAGCCATTCTGCGCTACCCGGATTTCCATCCGCTCCGACTGGTTGCCGGCCCGCTGGCAATGCATGGCGAGTCCAATGCCGCGGCGCAAGCCACGCTGCTCACTGTCGGCCCGACGCTTGTGAAACCCCTCCCAGTCGGCAAGCCGCAGCGCTTTGTCGAGCACATGTTCAAAGTCCCCGCAGTCATAGACGTTCCCGCCAGGGGTCTTGTAGGGCATGGCAGAGGAAGGAATGAGGTTGCGCCGGCGCATCTCGACCGGATCGATTCCCAGCTCGCGTGCCGCTTTGTCGATAAGGCGCTCGGTGACGAAGCTGGCTTCCGGCTTCCCCGAGCCGCGATAAGGCCCAATCGGACAGGTGTTCGTAAACGTCGCGCGGACGACGGTGTGAATGAGCGGCACGTCGTAGGTGCTGGTATAGCTGACAGCAGCATTGGTCGGCGGCACGCCGGCGAAATGGCCGAGATAGGCACCGAGGTCGATCGCTACCGATGCGCGCAACGCCAATACCCGCCCTTCGGCGTCGAGCGCAATTGCCGCTTCCGTGATTTGATGGCGCCCATGCTGGTCGGAGGCCAGGCTTTCCATGCGGTCGCCGGTCCATTTCACAGGTCGCCTTAGTCTGGTAGCGGCCCAGAGGACGAGCGCCTCCTCCGGGTAGATCTGAGATTTCATGCCGAAGGCGCCGCCCACATCCATTGCCACCACTCTCAGGTTCGGCGCGGGAATTCCGAGAATGCCGCCAACGACCTCCTTCACATGATGAGGAGACTGCGCGCTCGAACAAAGCGTGTAGCGGCCGTCGACGGGATCGCTATAGGCAAGGACCGTCCGCGGCTCGATCGAATTGGCCGAGGCGCGCGGATAATGGACGCGGATCTTGGTCACATGGGCGGCGCCGGCGAATGCCCTATCGACGGCCGTGGAATCGCCGCGCTCAAGCTGGAAGCTGACATTGCCGTGAGCGTCGTCCCAGACTTGCGGTGCGCCGACGGCCAGCGCATCGTCAAGCGTCACCGGCTGCAACAGTTCGTAATCCACTACGAGGAGTTCGCCGGCGTCTCTTGCCTGGTCCAGCGTATCGGCAACGATCAAGGCCACGCACTCACCGACATGGCGAACCTTGCCTGTCGCCAGGAGCGGCTGCAATGGGCGGTAATATCGACTGCCCTCCGGCAAGAGCGGAAAAGCGTGGCACGCCAATTTGCCGATGTTCGCCTTGGCCAAGTCCTCGGCGGCGAGCACGGCGAGAACCCCGGGGGCCGACAGAGCGGCGGTCTTGTCGATGCCGGTTATCCGCGCATGCGCTTGCGGGGACCGCACGATATGCGCATACGCCATCTTGGACAATTTCACGTCGTCGGCGTAGTGCCCTTGCCCGAGCAGGAACCGTCCGTCTTCGATACGGCGTACCGGTGCGCCTACCCCGGTGCCATCCGAAGCCGCCAGGCGCCCCGTAACGCGTACGGGACCGTTGCTCCCGGTCATTCACTGCCTGCCGTGAATCCAGAACCGCGGATGACCGGGCCCCAGCGTTCGGTATCAGCCTTGACCATTGCCAGAAATTGTTGAGGGGACAACTCACGAATATCCAGCTCGAACTCCCGCATGCGCTTCTTGATTTCGGGAGTCCGGAGCGCCCGCACCACGATCCCGTTGTATTGGTCGACGATGTCGGCAGGCGTGCCTGCGCGGGCGAACAGCCCGTACCAGCCCGAGAATGAAAGTGCTGGATATCCCAGCTCCTTGAACGAAGCGACATCGGGGAGGCTCGTCGAACGATTGTCGCCCGTCTGCCCGAGCACCTTTACCTTGCCTGCATTGACGTGAGGCAGGAGGGAGCCCAAGGGCAGCACGGCCGCCGGAATATGCCCTGCGACGAGGTCGACTATCGCGGGTCCAGTGCCGCGGTAGGGCACATGGTACATTCGAGCGCCGGTCGCCTGCGCGAGCAGTACCCCGTAAAAATGCAGATTCGTGCCGGCACCGGCGGTCCCGTACCCGGACGGTCCCGGCTGAGCCTGGGTCCAATTGATGAAAGTGCGCAGGTCGCTGGCGGGAACCGCCGCGCCGACGGCGAGCGCGATCCGGTAGTCCCCGGTGTGCGCGATCGGGACGAAATCGGTGAGCGGGGTATAAGCGGCCTTCCTGACCGTATGCGGATAGACGCTGATATTCGAATCGGCCGTCATCAGCAACGTGGCGCCGTCGGCAGGAGCCAGGAGCAGCGCTTCGGCGGCAAGCTGGCCGGCGGCACCCGTGCGGGTCTCCACGACGAAAGGCCGTCCCGTCGCCTCTCTCAGCGTGTTCGCGAATATTCTTGCCTCCTGATCCTGGACTCCGCCAGGCGGATAACCGACGAGTATGCGGTACTGGGTTTGCGCCGCTGCGGGGATGAATGCGCCGGCCAGCGACGCCCCCACCAGCGCGAGCGCCGCGACTGACGAAAACATCTTTGAGAAATACATATCTGTTCGCTCCATCAATGTGACTTTGAAATGTCTGTCATCGATCCGATCCCGGATCGCGTTTGTAGATGCCTACTGCTTCAACGCATCGCGTTTCAACAATTCCCAGGCGTCATCCAGCCTTACCGGCTCTTGAGCCTCGTCGGCGGAGACGTAAGTGATCGGGCTGTTGAAGGTCAGCGCCGTGGCCAGCAAACGCGCGTTCACCAGATTGTAAATCGCCCGGAGGACGACGCGTCGCACCGTTGGCCCGACGACCACGTCGCCATGTCCACGCAAGAGCGCGACGGTCTTGTCGCCAAGAGTCGTGGCGAGCGCCTTCCCGAGCGCATTGTTGGCCACGAGCATTCCGTTGACGATGCCTGCCTGGCGTATGTCGAAGACGGGCACGCCCGCCACCAGGAAAGAGGCTGTATGCGCGATCGGCTTCAAAGGAACCTGTGTGACGCTGAACGGAATGACAGTGGGCGAATGGCTGTGGACGACCGCGTTCACGTCCGGACGCGCCTTGTATATTTCGCCATGGATGAAGCGTTCGAGAAACACGCGGCGGCCGCGCGCATCGGTGGGATTCGAATCCAGGTCGAATTCCACGATGTCGTCGGCCGTCACCAGAGCCGGCGGCCGGGCACGGGACAGAAGATAGCGGTTCGGATCGCCTGGGTGCCGGATGCTCACATGGCCGAAAGCATCCAGCACCCCCTGGCCGGCGAGGATGCGGCTCGCCGCTACGAGTTCATCGATGGTCGCCCCGTCGACCGGGCCGGCGGATGCCGATGGATGATCAGTCAATTGCCGCCGCGTCCTTTCGGAGGCTGCCCGCCGGCAAGAAGTATTGCACCGAAGTTCCCAACCGCGCCGCCGATCAGTCCATCTTGAACCCGGTCGCCCTTACAATCGGGGCCCATTTCTGCAGTTCGCTTGCAAACAACTTCGCGAAGTCCCCCGGCGAACCGCCCATCGGCTCGAAACCAATCTTCGCCATGCTGGCTTTCAGTTCAGGAGACTTCAGACTTTCGTTGACTTCATTGTTGAGTCTGTCAATGGCGTCCTGGGGCATTCCTGCCGGACCCAGAATTCCGTAGTAATTCACCGCCGTCACGCCGGGAAGGCCGCTTTCGATCATCGTCGGCACGTCCGGCAGGTCAGGGCTGCGTTGCGCGCCCGTGATCGCAAGAGCCCTGAGCTGGCCTCGTCGAACAAGCGGAATCAGCGTCGAGGGGGTTCCGATATTTATCTGGATCCGCCCGCCCATCAGGTCCGTCACCGCCTGCGCACCGCCCCGGTAAGGGATACTGGCAAAGTCGGTCCCGGTTTCCACCTTGAACAATTCCCCGACCAGTTGGGGCAACGTTCCTTGTCCAAATCCGGAATTCAATTTGCCCGGGTTTGATTTTGCGTAAGCGATGAATTCTTGCACCGATCTCGCGGGGACGGACGGCGCGATCACCAGGAGCATGGGGGAACGCCCCACGGTCGCAACCGCAACGAAGTCCTTGATCGGATCGTAAGCGAGGCCCGGGTTCGCGAGCGGGGCGATAAAGTGCGTCGGGCTGTTGGAGAACAACAACGTGTAGCCGTCCGGCTCCGCCGCGATGACCGCCTTCGCCCCGATTGACGTGCCGCCGCCCGGCCGATTCTCGACGACAACGGGCTGCCTGAGACGCGTCGACAGGTAGGGCGAAACGACTCGTGCGATCACATCGTTCGGAGAGCCGGGCGTGAACGGCAGAATGATCTTGATCGGTCGGTCGGGATAGCGCTGCGCATGGGAAGGGTCGCTGCTCATACCAAAGCCAAGCAGCGCAATGCCAAGCCGCACGATCATCGACAAGACAGTTCGCTTGTTGGGCATGCGGAAACGAAAGATGCCATGTCGGGCCGCGCGTGCGAACCCCTGATGGCTTTTGCAGCCAACGACGGAGACCGGAAGCTGAACGCTGCGACTCATAGGGTGCAAGGTAACGCAAATGCGCCGGTATTGTACACGGCACTGGAAGTGATTGATCGCAATTGATTCCGGGCGCTGCCCGTTCCCCCGTTTTGCGCCGTTCTAGCCCTTATTGGATGCTTCAGACCCCCAAAAGTCCTCACGAGGTCGTCAGCGTATTCGTGGAATGGTTCGCCAAGTTATACCTCTTTTGGTATAATCACCTCATGAGCAGGGGCGCTCCCGACCAACTGAACCAGCTCGAATGGATCGGCCGGGGTACTCGAGGTCGTTGAGGACTGGCGCGGCAACACTTACCGTGCCGTGTACACGGTGCGCTATGCCGCGCGAGTCTTCGTGCTGCATGTTTTTCAGAAGAAATCCAAGTCCGGCATCGCGACGCCGAAACCGGACGTGGATCTGATCAGGTACAGGTTGAAAGTGGCCGCCAAGTGCGCCAAGGAGCTTGAAGATGAGCAAACGTAAAGCAAAAGTGATTGAAGGAATCGAAGTCGAAAAGGGCAGCGGGAACGTCTATGCGGACCTCGGCTACCCAGACGCCGATAAAATGCTGATTAAAGCCAAGCTTGTTTCGAAGATCTCGGAAATCGTTCGCGGCAAGGGGCTCACCCAGGTCGAGATTGCCAAGGTTCTCGGCCTGCCTCAACCAAAGGTCTCCGCCCTGCTCCGCGGGCAATTTCGCGGAATCTCGGAACGGAAGTTGATCGACTGCCTGACTACCTTGGGGCGCGATGTGCAGATTGTCGTAAAGGACGTACCCCGCCGCCGCACGGCCGGCAGAGTGACTGTCCTTTTCTCGTAATTGGAGTTCGAGTTTCACGAGATGGTGTGGCGCGCCCGGCAGGATTCGAACCCACGACCCCCTGGTTCGTAGTTTCAACCGGAAGAAACGGGTAGTAGTTAAATCAAAACCTTGCAGCGCTCGCCAGCGCCCGACGTAGCCGGAAATAGCCTCAAAACGCCCCGCGTAGCTACGAAATAGCTACGCTGCTCAGGCTGCCTATCTGATCTTCCGTCGAGCGCCAAGCTTGCCGAATCGAGACATGGTCCAACGTCTCGATCCGAGAAAACCCTTGAGCAGCGCCGGGAGGTAAATGTTCGCATCGAGCGTCGGAAAATGAATACCCAATCCAGAAGGCGGTATTTCGATCGGCCCGAGTTGATGCGGCGTTGCGTCTTCAAGACCTTGCGTTTCGCGCGGCCTGAAAGCGACTTCGATCCCGCTGCTGAGTGGGATTACGATGCGATCACTCTTACGGTCATAACGCACGTGCGTTGCGTGCAGTGTTCTTCGAAGTGTCGCATCCGCTCGCCGCTTCGCGGCTTCCAGTTCGCTGTTAGTTCCTTTCATAGATCATGGATTGAAGGTAATGCTGGCATTACGATAGCACGGCATCTGGCAATACATTCCGAATAGAGAGGGGCATTCCCACTCCATAGACGGCCCTTTTCTTTCCGGGTTATGTACGCAAACGAACAGAATGTCCTGCGCCGGAGGGAGATAGTGGCCATTACGACGCTCGGCGCCGAAACCTTGGTGCCATACGCAGGAATTCTGCGCCGCAGCAAATCAGTCGCACGCAGATGCTTTCCGGAATCCTATGATCAGGAGAAGCGTATGAACCGATTTGGACGTCTTTTCCAATTACTGATGTGCTCGATGGCATTGGTACTTTCCGCTTTCCTGTCCGGATGCGGAAGTGCTGGAAATAGTGAGAGCGGCTTAGGTTCAGTCGTAGGTAGAGGAAATGGTGAGACCGGCACAGGCTCAGGCGCAGGCTCAGAAGCAGGCTCAGGCTCAACCTCAGGACCAGGCTCATCTGCAGATCCACTAAACAGCAGCGGGTTCTATCTTAGCTTTCCTCTTCCCAGTTGTCCGCCAAACATCCTTACCAACTGTAGCCCATACAACGCACCCATAACGAGCGTGTTCGATCATCATGGTGGAAGGTACCAAGCCGACCAGCAGGTTTGGGCATATACAGGAGAAGTGGGAGACCTTAGGGATGATAGAGAAGCCCCGGGCCTCGGCACCGGCGGCGTTTCACTATACAGTTTTCAGAAAGTGGACGGCAGCGCATTCCTTGTCAACGAGGCCAACTATATTGGCACTATCGGGGCTTCCACCCTTAACTACGATGGGCATCCCGGGTATGACTATAACGTACCAGTCGGCACGGCCGTTCATGCGGCGGCTGACGGAACTGTATTGCACGCAGGTCCAGATGCAGCCGATCCAGGTGCAGGCATCTATATCCGGGTGCAGCATGATTCCGCCGGTTACTGGACACAGTATTTGCACCTCAGCCGAGTTCATCCTAGTGTCACTCAAAATCCCGCTGTAACTAGGGGGCAATTAATTGGCTATTCTGGAAATACCGGAGCTACTACCGGGCCGCATCTGCACTTTGAAGTCAAGAAGAATGCGCAAGGTGTGTGGACGTCCGTTGACCCCTATGGATGGACGGGAAGTCTGCCTGACCCATATGTGCTCGCAAATGTCAGTCTGTGGTAAGCACCAACAGTCGATTATCGAGTCGATGCGCGGGAAACTTTGCGGCCCCTAGTCAGGGAAACCCGCGAAACGCAGAGTCATCGCGTTCATTGCATTGTGCGTAGTCCAGGTACCCTCATCTCCTAGTAAGCACCGCTGCGCCCGCGTCACCTCGGCAGGCGTTAGCCCGAGAACTGAGGCATTGATTGAAGCTAGCGGTTTCTTGATCTTACGGTTAACTTCCTGAACCGACCAAAAGCGAAGCCTGTCACAGTTCAGACGATCGAAACCGAAACCCAGAATGTAGACGTGCTGTGCCCAATCAAACCACTTGCGCGCTGTCTGGAACACCTTCGCGTCACCTCTCCCCTCAGGAATTATATTAATGCCGCCAGCCGCTGCACTCAACTCGCGCGGGCGAATCTCGGTGCTATACGGACGCGTCCTGTCTGCGCCATCCGCGAAATTGAACTCGCCGACGCTACCGTAGACATGCATCACCTGCAAAGGCGACCACAGACCGTACGCGGCAACGTCGTTATAGCCATATGTGCCTTTTGTTGATTCGTGCAAGAAGAACTCAAGCGATCGGTCATAATTAAAGGTGATGAACCGAACACTGTTCCGCCTTAGATCCTGTCCCTGCATCGTGTCGTCAATTAGCACGTTCCAAAGTACGCGATACCAGTGGTCTGGATTTTGTTCTGAGAAGATCTCATCAGGATGCTCTTTCGAGCAAATAGTCGCTGCGATCAGCGCTTTGCCCACGCCCACCAAGTGAGGATGTCGCCCGAGGAACTCATCGATTGATCTGACATTAGACCGAAGGAATTTGCGGGCAACATCCTGGATATCGACCTGCGTAAATTCCCCTTCCTGAGCAACGGCACGGGCCGCAGGGTTTCTGTCGTTCTCTGCACCGCAAATTATTGTGCGCAACTCTGAACCAAGCGGTAGGCCGTAAGGCTTGCTGGCACCGGCGCCGAGCAGGAATAATGTCGGTGTATGTATCACGGTTTGCTTTGCACTTTTGCGGTCCCTGGGGCGCTGCTAGTACAACATAGCGAAAGCAGCCTCAAGACGCCCTGCGCAGCTGCGAAATAGCTACGCCACTCAAGCAGCCTCTTTGATCTTTGGTCGGCCGCCGAGCTTGCCGTTGCGGCGTGCAGCTTGCGCTTTCGCCTTCGTCGAAACGCTGCCGCCGAGCTTGCCGATCTGGGAAGCGATCCAACGCTTCGAACCGAGAAAGCCTTCGAGCAATGCGGGGAGATAAATATCTGCATCACGCCTCGGGAAATGAATACCTAATCCTGAAGGCGATATTTCGATCTGCCCGAGCTGATGGGGCGTTGCGTCTTCGAGACCTTGCGCATCGCGCGGCCTAAATGCAACTTCGATCCCGCTACTAAGTGCGAGTACGATGCGATCGCTCTTGCGATCGTAATGCACGCGCGTTGCGTGCGGCGTCCCTCGAAGGGTGGCATCGGCTCGCCGCTTCGCAGCTTCCAATTCGCTCTTAGTCACTTTCATGAATCCTGCTCCACTCCGCGCAAAGGTGTCCCAGAATTTCTGCAAGAGCGCTTTTGACCTTCCCAATCTCTGCGATTGAAAAGCCATAGTCTTCGCGCAATTGCAGAGGACCGCCAGGGCAATTGAGATTGAATACCGCCTCGCACCCCGCGCCTATCACGTGGACATGCGCCGGGCGATGGTCGTTTGGGTACACAACCACTCGCAAAGCCCCGATTCTTGCTACGGTTGGCATTATGCCACCAAACCCAACTTGGTTGGGTTTACCCGCTGATTGTCGAGAGTCGACTTCTCGCCACTTCTTCCACCGGAATGGGGCGCCTTGTCAGCGCGCCTGTTAACCATACCGCTTCCTTATCAGCGTCTGGTCGGCCGGTCGATCCTTCAGCCGAAACTTCGAAAGCACGCCGTGATTGTCAGCCTCAATGACAATCTCCCATCCTTCAAGATCTGTTCTTCTGGAAAGACGATTGTCTGCGCACCAGGCGATTCGATAACCAGCTGCTTGCAACTTAGATTGAAGGCCGCTGTCACTCGGATATCGAAAATCCACCCATTTCTCCTCTATCTGAGGCGCTGGCGGCCTGACACTCTCGCCAGGCCGTGCATTTGGGCGCACCCACAGCTCGTTTCCTCGCAAAAAGACTTGGACGTGCAAGACGAAGAATCCGAACTGCAATCCTCCTCTCGATCTATCGGGGTTACTTGTGAAGTGATGAATGTGGTCAGGTGCAAGGGTGGTTGCATGGCCAGTACGTTCGTTTGAGACTCGTACACCGGCGTTCGAAACGTCCTGCACGACCCAATCGTCGTTCTCCGGAGGAAGTTCACGCCCATACTCGTCAAGTCTGCACGCAATCGGTTCCAACTGAATCCGGAACCCTACACATCTTCTTAACTGCTCCCAGTTCATAGATAGATTAGGCGCGCCTTGCACGCCTCTGGCTGATTCTCTTGCATCCATTCGCAGAGGACATCGGTCTGCTGGTCTATGAAATCCTCAAGCATCAATCGCTTCTCCTATGCTCAACGTGATCGTGCCCTTACGCTTCGTACGTGCTGGACGCAGAGACTCGTCTGCACGACTATTCGTAGCTTATAGCGACACTCTCTCGGAAGCAGACTTAAACGATATTGTTCCACCAAGCAATTCCTGTCTGATCTTCAGGATTTCACTTGCTGTCGGAAGACCATTTATTTTCAGTTGGCAGTTCACATCTAAGCGAGAAAATAGCGCGTTAAGCTCAAGAATAATATGTTCCCGCAATACCGCCTGCGCCCAATGGAATGTAACCATTTTGTAGAAACCATAGAATTCTGTGGTTCGTTCTTGCGACCTGTCACGACGATTCCAACCCCAAACGTTCGTGACCTGGCTAGAGTAGATTTCCGTATTTCTCACGTACCGCTGGAAGTCGAAATGCTTCGATTGCTCACCCTGTTCCAAGTCCTTTCTCCAAAACGCCGGACCCAACTGTTGGAATCTACGGAGCTTCCTCAAGGTTCGCAGATATCCACTTCGGCCCTGTAGGATTTCCGGCATCTCCACGTGCCAAATTCTACTGACAGGGACTGCGGCCCATTTCATCTTCCACAGTTCCCAATCCGCACGAGGGATAATCTGCACGAACCATCCCGGTATCCTCACGAGTCTCTTCGCTGTAAAACCGTAAATATGGTGGGCGCTGTCGTCACTACGAATAATCTCGTAAATGGCGCAGCCCTCCCAAGCGAGACGTTTGCCGATTCCTTCAACTGCCCCGCAGACAAGTCTCGGCAGGTCATCCCTATCAGACTCTGCAAGATCCCTCATAAGGTCACGCGCTCGTTCACTTGCATTCTTGTCGCCGTCGAGAGCAACCGCAAAATTCTTTTGTTTCTCTGATCTTCCCCCAATAGGCATGATTGCCAGGCGCACGTCTTCTGTAAACATATGCACATTCGGGTTCAGGTCGCGAGCGGCTGACAAACTGGGAAAGTGTGTAGCGACCGTAAGATGTGGCCGGTGAGGGTATTGTCTTCTCATTGCTTCGCGGACTCTTCTTTAGCGTTCCTCGTTGATCTACGATCTTCCCGGCTTATTGATTCCTCTAGATTCCGTCTCCTCCATCCAAAGTCCAAATCCTTAGCGCCATTGACGTTCCGAAGATAGTACGCGATGAAAATGTCTATGCCATCCGAAGACGTGCCATAGGGTTCGTCGGCAAATATTCGAACTAATGGACTTTGATGGTCTATCACCGTGTGGGATCCAAAACTCCCCGCGAAATACTCCTCGTGGCGTGGAACATCAGCCAACCTTTGATTAATCTGCTGATGCCAAGATGTGCGTAGAAGTCCTCGATGGGGAATTTCTAACGCCGCGTCCGTAAGCACGACTGCTGCAGAAAGGATCAGGGTTGGTGATTGGTCTCCACGGTCGGCTAGGTACGTATCCCATGTAGCCGTGACCTCATTCCATAACGAATCATTGGCGTGATAATCGGCGAGCAGTCTGGCAAATCCGCTTATATCCATAAGATCACATAATGCAGCCGCTGCCACCTTGAATTCTTGCTGTGCTCGCCAGTCTGTGGCGCCAGCCTTTGGTCTAAGGCTGTCGAATCGAACTACACAGCCCCACAGATACGGTGCAAAGACGGACTTAAGCAAATCCAGGTTATTGGTGAGTAGCGCCTCAAACGCCACCTCTCCCGAAGTGTGAAGAAACTGCCCCGCATAGTCCGGAAATCCGTCTGGCGGTGGCAACAGCGCTAGCAACACGTTTTGTTCCGACATCTGCTTCAACAACTCCTCCTGCCTCCTGGTGCTGCTGGCACGAAGGGTTTCAACTTCAAATTGCGACCACGGCAAGCCCTCGATTCGGCGATCATTGCTCAAATTGACCCACTTTTCTTGCCAAACGTCCAACTGGTCTTCCACCTTGTGCCAGTACTCCCATTCCCTGCTCATAATGGCTGCCGCTAGCCAGGAGCGCTTCTGCGATGTCGCTTTGGAAATAAAGTCCCGATAGAAACTGGCGCCGGTAGAAATCATACTCATCGTATTGTCAGAAAATTGCTCTGCTTCAATTTGGCAAATCAGCTCTGTCCGGTACCAAAGCGGTGTTACCTGACGACCTTCAACGGCCTCCTCAAAAGCCAATCTCGGGTTGAGCCACTCTAGTCGAGCGAGACAATACGCTGGGAAAGCGTGGCAATAGATGCTGGATTTGTTGGCCCACGAGACGGATAACACGCGACATTCGATATCGTGCCGATCGACCTTCTCTAGTGCCTGCCTATACCCAAGCGCGACCGAGATTGGTAGGGCGGCCATTCGTTCGGCGACTGCGACCTTTTCGAGCACCTCATGCTTCGCGACGTCTACGCTTGCTCCTGTCGCCAATTGGTCCAATACAGTTGATCTCAGAACCTCAAGCAAAGCGAACGCCCTTCTGACCGCACCCTCTTGTGCCAACCTCTTTACGTATGCATCGAGGTAGTCGAAAAGGCCAAGCACTTCTGTGTACCTTTCCTCTTTCAAGTTAACTTCGATGCACTTCCGAAGAATGGTTACTACCTTATCCTCCACCCACTCCTTGTTGCTTGTGATTTCTGGGTCAAGGGTTGTACCGGTCTGATGTGCAATTGCTACACGCGAAGCGTCTGTACGATACCAGTCCCTATGCTCATATCGCTGCTCGAACCATGCACTATCCGTAGGTATACTCCGTTTCGTGTACTCGTATTGGATAAGAAATCGCAGAACCTTCTGAGACAATTCAATGAATGGCTTACCATTCAGATGAGTTTCTTTCGCAGTAATGTCGACAAGCGTTGCAAGCGTATTGAGCGTCGCTGACGCTCGCATATGAGCATGGTTTTGGAAGGACTTGTCTAACCACCGGAAGCCTCCTGCTTCAACCATTGCGAGCCAATGCTGGAGCTGATCAAAAATGTGGTACGACAAGGCTGTCGGATCGAATAGGTAGAACGCGCGCTGCCCAAGTTTGACGAACGCAATTATGCCAATGCCGGCTGAAACGGCTATCACTGGAATCGCCAGATAGACCCTCGGCTGCCCCGAGATACGAAGAGCAATCAACATCAGACCGAGAAACGTAAGAAATGAAAGGAAACGCATATACACATTGCCGAAGCGCTCCTGGGCAAGGAGATCACGGACGTTGTTCGGAATCTTTGCGTATATGGCGCTACCGACAGCACTGATCCCGGCGTAATAAAGACCGATGAATACGCCGCCAATGCCGCTAATAGTCGCGAAAAAAGTCACATAGTCACTATCATCTGGAATCCTGATGCCGAGCTTCTCATAGTAGGGATAAAGATATGGGTCGACGAACTGAAGCAGGATTGCGAAGCCGATCCCAAGGAATAGCGTGTTCTCAGTGATGGCAAAAATGTGTCGAAGCGAGTCGTAATTGGACTTCTCTTCGTCGATACCATAGCGAACCCCGAATACCTTGGCCTCTGTCAAAAACGATAGTCTTTTTATAGCGGCTTGAAGCCACCAAAACGTGCGGGACTGAGATAGATAGAGCAAAATGCCTTTGTTCATATTCCTTCGGTCCTCAACAAAGCATTACCAGATTCGCGGTTGTGACCTTGTCGTGGATTAACTGTCCCGTAGTCACCGCTTCCCGTGCCAGTCCCAACTTGTCAGTTCTCGCCTACGTAGGACAGGAAAGCGGAGCCCACGCGATTCGCTTCGCGTAGCACTATCCCACTCATCCCGAATATGTCCAGATGTGCGATAAATTGCAAATCTCTCTGCATATCGGGCGAATTGTCTGTACCGAGGCCCCCAAATGAACAACGAACGGCAGGATTGCCCCTCGCAGAACTGATGCAGTTCATCTAGTACTTGGCATCTAGCGACAACTGTTATCATACTGTATATTCATACAGGCTCCGATTACCGTCAAGTCATGGCCCAAGGCACTGAAAATTCAGGTGATGCACGCCCTCGCGCGCTTCCGCCCCGTCTGATCGAGGTGCTTCGAGCCAATGTCGAGTTGCTTACGCTGTTCCAGGGTCAGGTGCATCAGTTCGATGAACTGCTTGCCCAAATTCCCGATGAGCAATTCGCACAGCTTATTTCCCAGTCGCCCTCGTGGTTCAAGTATTACTGCATCCCTTTTCAGCAGCTTCCCTTTGCCCTGCTGAAAACAACGAAGAACGTTCCTCTCAAGAACGAGGTCGAGCAGGCTCTGAAGCTACCGAATGCGCTCGATTTCTTTATCACCGAGACGAAGGCGGTAATCTCAAGAATCTGAAGCAGATTCAGGACTTGCGGTCTCGCGATAAGAAGCTGCGAATCGAAGCGGACGAAGTGCAGGCCGAGATTCTTATCGAAATGCTGGCGACGCTGCGGGCGTTCTCGGCCAATATCAGGAGCCTCACGACTTTTGGGCAGAGCATGAATGATCTGCTCAAGGCGGGCTGTAACGGCAACGATGAGGGGTTCATTCGGGCCGCAGCAATTGATCCCACTGTCGAGGGCCATCCTGCCATCACGCAGCGTGTTTCCCGGGCTTTGATCGCCAAGCGTGATCCGTTCATCGATGATCTGCAGAAGGCCGCTCGAAGCGGTCCCTCCAAGAAGATCGACAAGGAGCTGAACCAGTTGCGCTGCATGCTCGGGCTGTTTCGCGAGGTCGGCGCTCTGGCAAGAATGGCCGACGAGGAGCGCTACCAACTGTTCTGCGAACAGTTGGGGCTCTATCCGACCAGCGGGGAGAATCCGAAGGCGGCACTGTGCATCTTCATCAAGCGCTGGGAGGCTGGCCTCGCCCTCTGAAACATGAAATGAGCGTTTCGTGTTTAAGACAACGCGCCCATCGTTATATCTAATACATCTCCGTTGCGGGACGCTTTGCGACCCGCCGAACCAAACGGAGGTGTCATGGATTCCATCGATCGGCGCGACAGAAGCCGCGCTCCCCATCATGCTGCACAGCCCTCCGCACCGACTGATCTGACCATCGAGGGCATGCACTCGGTGGGCGTCGGCGGCGGCAGCGCCGCGCCGCCCGCCCGCGGCTGTAGCGAGGACGGACGGTGCGGTGCTGCCGCCCTTAGACTTGACAAGAGGAAATATCTCGACCGGGAACAGGGACGATGGCGAATCGTTCTGCGCGACTATGGCGACGGGCTTTGCGAGGTCGGGTGGTCGTTCGTTGCGGCAATCGTCCTGGGGAAAGCGGGCCGCGGGCAATCCGAACAGCGCGAGCTTCATGAGGATCGCGCCAGCCGTCGTGCGCGCTCTCGCCTTCGGCAATTGATCCTGGCGACCAATGCCGATCACCTATTGACCCTCACCTACCGGGCTAACATCACCGACTTTCGGGCGGCCAGCGCGGACCTCGGCCGCTTCATTCGCCGCGTCAGGACATATCTGCCCGGCTGGGTCTATATCGCGGTCCCTGAGCGGCAAAAGCGCGGTGCGTGGCATTGGCATCTGGCCGTGTTCGGTCGGCAGGACGTGGACTTGTTGCGCTCCTGCTGGCGCGATGTGGTCGGAGAAGGAAACATCGACGTGCAGCAGCCCAAGCGCGGCGCGGCGAACCGGCGCCTTGCCATCGTCAAATACCTGGGCAAGTACCTCGCCAAGGGCTTCGCGGAAGGCGACCGGGAACTGAACGGCCATCGATTCCGCGCGTCCCTCGGAATTAAGGTGCCCGGCCAGTTGATCGAAGTCCCGCCCGAGCAGCGCCACGATGTCTCGGAATACGTCATCGATCAGCTTCGCAGCCATGCGGGATCGGTGGGCTACGTCTGGATCGATCAGCAGGGCCTCGCCGGATGGGCCCGCTCCTGGAGCTAGCGCCGTGCGCACTCTCACCCTGCAAGAGGCCGCCGCGCTGCTGAAGATTCATCCGGTGACCTTGCTCGAGAAGGCCCGCGCCGGCGAGATACCGGGGGCGAAGATCGGCAAGTGCTGGGTGTTCGTGGAAATTGACCTGGTCGAGTACATACGATCACAATATCCGCGGCGGGCGTTGCAGGGTGAACATGCGGAGGTTTCGTTATGTCACTCTTCAAACGCAAGGACTCGCCCAATTGGTGGGTCAAGATCGCCCATGGTGGACGACAGATACAGCAAAGTTCTGGCACTGCCGACAAGGCGAAAGCCCAGGAGTACCACGACAAGCTGAAGGCGTCCCTGTGGGAACAGGAGCGGCTCGGCGTGAAGCCGCTTCGAACCTGGAACGAGGCGGTGGTTCGCTATCTGGCGGAAACGACGCACAAGGTATCGCAGGCCGACGACAAGGCGCACTTGCGTTGGCTGGACCGATTCCTGAACGGCGTTTCCCTGGCGGCGATCAACCGCGAGTTGCTCGACCGGATTCATTCTGTGCGATTGGCGAGCGGTGTGGCGCATAGCACCGTCAACCGAACCATGGAAGTGGTCCGGGCGGTGCTGCGCAAGGCCGCGAACGAGTGGGAGTGGCTGGACCGAGTCCCGAAAGTGCGGATGTTGCCCGAACCCAAGCGGCGCGTTCGCTGGATCACGCGGGACGAGGCGGCGCGGCTCGTCGCGGAGTTGCCCGAGCATCTGGCCGCGATGGTGCGGTTCTCCCTGGAAACGGGATTGCGCCGCTCCAACGTGACAGGCCTTGAATGGTCGCAGGTGGATCTCGCGCGCCGCACGGCGTGGATTCATCCAGACCAGGCGAAGGCGAGAAAGGCGATTGCGGTGCCCTTGAGTGCTGCGGCCGTGGTGATATTGCGCGAGCAGCTCGGGAAACACCGCAAGCACGTGTTCAGCTTCCGGGGTAAGCCGATTACCCAGGTCAGCACGAAAGCTTGGTATGCGGCCCTGCAACGGGCTGGAATCGAGAATTTCCGCTGGCATGATCTTCGGCACACGTGGGCGAGTTGGCACGTGCAGGCCGGAACGCCCTTGCATGTGCTGCAGGAGCTCGGCGGCTGGGAGTGTGTGGAGATGGTGCGCAAGTACGCGCATCTGTCGAGCGCGCATCTGGCCGAATACGTGGACCGGTTGTCCGGCTTGAGATTGATTTCGAGCGAGGGAAAGGTTACGAAACAGCTACGCGCCGAAAATGAAAAAGGGGCTGCATGATGCAACCCCTTGAATGGTTTGGCGCGCCCGGCAGGATTCGAACCCACGACCCCCTGGTTCGTAGCCAGGTACTCTATCCAACTGAGCTACGGGCGCGTTTTTGTGAGCGGGTGATTATAGCAAAGTCGACCGCCGGAAAGAAGCCGCCGCCCGGCGACGCGGCAGACGGTCAGCCTTCGCGCCCCGGTCCCTGCTCCTGCGACCCGAATTGCGCGGCGATCGCCCTCAGCCCGACCACGCCGTCTGAAGACGCCTCGCGGGGCGGCGCGGCGGCCGATCCGCCTTGCGGCGAGCGCGACTCGAGCTCGGCGATGCGCGCCCTCAGGCCCGCGTTCGACTCCTGCAGGCTTTCGATCTCCTTGCGCAGCCGGTTCGCCGACCATCGGCTCCGCAGCGCCGCGGGCGTGGACACGAGCGCGATGACGACGGCGCCGAGCGCGAGGGCCAGGAGCAGGATCAACGCGAGCGAGCCGTCGAATCGCCACAACAGGAACGTTAGCGTGACGGGAACGCTGTTCTGCAATGCGAACGCGACGCCCGCGATGGCGATCATGATCCCGATGATGACCGTGAGCTGCATGGCGCATCCTGGCCGCGCGACCGGCCGGCGGCCGGGTTCGCGCGTGCTTCGTAGAGCGTGATCGCATACTCGCGCCACTGTTCTCGCCTGTCAAGCGGCGCGCCCGCGCCCACTTTGTAGAACTTACACGGAGAATTTGCACGGGTCCGAGGTTGGCTGGCTGCTGCGGACGTGTTAGGCTGAAAACGAATGGCGGCGGGTTCGCTGCAGGACAGGCTTCGCGGCGAACGCGGCCATGCGCGCGTTTCACGCCGCTTCACGCCGCAATCGCGAACGGCCGGCGGAGTCTCGTGTCATACCCTGGGCGGCCGTGGGCGAGCGGCATGGACGCGGAACCCACATCATGTTGACCGATCACGACATCTATCTGCTGAAGGAAGGCACGCACGGGCGGCTCTACGACAAGCTCGGCTGCCACCTGGAGTCCCGCGACGGCGCCGCCGGGGCGCACTTCGCCGTCTGGGCGCCCAACGCGCGCCGCGTATCGGCGGTCGGCGACTGGAACGGCTGGAATCCGGAAGCGCACGCGCTTCGCGCGCGTGCGGACGGCTCGGGTGTCTGGGAAGGGTTCGTCCCCGGGGTCGCGCGCGGGCACGCCTACAAGTACCACATCGAGTCCCACTTCGGCGGCTACCGGATCGACAAGGCCGACCCCTTCGCCTTCTTCGCCGAAGCGCCGCCGAAAACCGCCTCGCGCGCCTGGAGCCTCGAGTACGAGTGGGGCGACGCGGAGTGGATGGCGGCGCGCCGCGGCGCCAACGCGCTCGACGCGCCGATGTCGATCTACGAGGTGCACCTGGGCTCGTGGCGCCGCCCGGAGGACGACGGGAGCCGGCTCCTGTCGTATCGCGAACTGGCGCTGCCGCTCGCCGAGTACGTGCGCGAAATGGGCTTCACGCATGTCGAGCTGATGCCCGTCACGGAGCATCCGTTCTACGGCTCCTGGGGCTACCAGACCACGGGCTATTTCGCGCCGACCGCGCGCTACGGCTCGCCGCAGGACTTCATGCACCTGGTGGACACGCTGCACCGGTACGGCATCGGCGTCATCCTGGACTGGGTGCCGTCGCATTTCCCGAGCGACGCGCACGGCCTCGCCTACTTCGACGGCACGCACCTGTACGAGCACGCCGACCCGAAACAGGGATATCACCCGGAATGGACCAGTGCCGTCTTCAACTACGGCCGCAACGAGGTGCGCGGCTTCCTCGTGTCGAGCGCCCTGTTCTGGCTGGATGCGTATCACATCGACGGGCTGCGCGTGGACGCGGTAGCCTCGATGCTGTACCTGGACTACGGGCGGAAGCCCGGCGAGTGGATCCCGAACCGCTACGGCGGCAGGGAGAACCTCGGGGCGGTGGAATTCCTGCGGCTGCTGAACCAGGCGGTCTACCGCGACCATCCCGACGTGCAGACGATCGCCGAGGAATCGACGGCCTGGCCGATGGTGTCGCGGCCCGTTCATCTCGGCGGCCTCGGGTTCGGTCTGAAGTGGAACATGGGGTGGATGCACGACACGCTCGACTACATGAGCACCGACCCGGTCCACCGCAAGTACCGTCACGACCGGCTCACGTTCTCGCTCTGGTACGCGTTCCACGAGAACTTCACCCTGCCCCTGTCGCACGACGAGGTCGTGCACGGCAAGGGCGCGCTCGCAGGCAAGATGCCGGGCGACACCTGGCAGCAGTTCGCGAATTTGCGCCTGCTCTTCGGCTACATGTGGGCGCATCCAGGCAAGAAGCTGCTCTTCATGGGAGGCGAATTCGGGCAGCGGCGCGAGTGGGCGCACGACGAGGGCCTGGAGTGGTGGGTGCTGCAGTTCCCCGAGCACGCGGGGCTCAGGCGCTGGGTGGCGGACCTGAACCGCGTCTACCGCGCCGAGCCGGCGCTGCATCAGGTCGATTTCGACACAGCGGGGTTCGAGTGGGTGGATTGCCACGACGCCGAGAACAGCGTGCTCAGCTTCCTGCGCCGGCCGCGCGGCGACGGCGCATGGGTGCTCGCGGTGTGCAACTTCACTCCCGTGCCGCGCGTCAACTACGTCATCGGCGTGCCGCACGGGGGCTACTGGCGCGAGATCGCGAACAGCGACGCGACCCTCTACTGCGGTGGCGGCATGGGCAACCTCGGCGGCGTGGAAGCGGCGCCGGTACCCGCGCACGGGCGATTCCACTCGCTCGCGCTGACGCTGCCGCCGCTCGCCGTGCTGTATCTGAAGGGCGAGGCGCAGCATGGCTGACCCGGTGACGGCGGCGCCGGATGGCCGCGCGCGCGCGGTGATCGAGAACGTCACGCCGTCGGTCGACGGCGGAAGGTTCGCCGCCAAGCGCATCGTGGGCGAGCGCGTCGTCGTCGAGGCCGACTGCTTCGGCGACGGGCACGATGCGATCGCGTGCCGATTGCTGTGGCGGCGCGAGGACGGCCTGCGCTGGCACGAAGCGCCGATGCTCGCGATCGGCAACGACCGCTGGCGCGGGTCCTTCGTCGCGGAAGCGGTAGGGGCGTATCGCTACAGCGTCACCGCCTGGGTCGACTCCTTCCTTTCGTGGCGCCACGATTTCGCGCGCCGCGTCGAGGACGAGGACATTCGCGTCGCGGCGCTCGTGGGCGCGGGCCTGATCGAAGCCGCCGCGCAACGCGCGCGGGGCGAGGACCGCGAGCGGCTCAAAGGCTGGGCGGCGCAGCTGCGCGAGACGCCCGAACCCCCGATCTTGAAGCGCCTCGGCCTCGACGAGGAGCTCGCGGCGGTCGCCGACCGGAATCCCGACCGCCGCTTCGCCGCCACCTGCGCGGTCGAGCTGCCGCTGGTGGTCGACCGCGAGCGGGCGCGCTTCTCCACCTGGTACGAGATGTTCCCGCGCTCGGCGTCGCCCGAGCCGGGGCGGCACGGCACGTTCCGCGACTGCGAGGCTCGGCTCGCGTACATCGCGGGGATGGGCTTCGACGTGCTGTACCTGCCGCCCATCCATCCCATCGGCCGCGTGAACCGCAAGGGCAGGAACAACGCGCTCGTCGCGCGCTCGCAGGACGTCGGCAGCCCCTGGGCGATCGGCTCGGCCGAAGGCGGCCACAAGTCCGTCCACACGGAGCTCGGCACGATCGAGGATTTCCGGAGTCTGTGCGCGAGCGCGCGCGCGCATGGCATCGAGATCGCGCTGGACATCGCGTTCCAGTGCGCTCCCGACCATCCCTACGTGGCCGAGCATCCCGAGTGGTTCCGCTGGCGCCCGGACGGGACCGTGCAGTACGCGGAGAACCCGCCCAAGAAGTACCAGGACATCTTCCCATTCGAATTCGACTGCGAGGAATGGCGCGCGCTGTGGGCGGAGCTCGCCTCTGTCATCCGCTACTGGGCGGCCGAAGGCGTGAGGATCTTTCGCGTCGACAATCCGCACACCAAGCCGTTCCCGTTCTGGGAGTGGGCGATCGCCGAGCTCAAGCGCGAGCACCCGGAGGCGATCTTCCTCGCCGAGGCCTTCACGCGGCCCAAGGTCATGCACCGTCTCGCGAAGCTCGGCTTTTCCCAGTCCTACACCTACTTCGCCTGGCGCAACACCAAGCATGAGCTGGTCGGCTATTTCACCGAGCTGACCCAGGGCCCCGCACGCGAGTACTTCAGGCCCAACCTGTGGCCGAACACTCCGGACATCCTCACCGAATACCTGCAGTTCGGCGGGCGCGCGGCGTTCGTCGCGCGCCTGGTGCTCGCCGCAACGCTCTCGGCGAGCTACGGGATCTACGGTCCGGCCTTCGAGCTGCAGGAAGCGAGCCCGCGCGATCCCGGCGGCGAGGAGTACCTGGACAGCGAGAAATACCAGATCCGCCACTGGAACCTCGATGCACCCCACAGCCTTTCTGAATTCATTTCGCGCCTGAACCGGGCGCGCCGGGAAAACCCGGCGCTGCAATCCGACGCATCGCTGCGCTTCTTCCCGGTGGACAACGAGAGCCTGCTCTGCTACTGCAAGGCGACCGAGGACCTGGAGAACGCGGTGGTCGCGGTCGTCAACCTCGACCCCCACCACGTCCAGTCCGGCTGGGTCGAGCTCGACCTCGCCGCGCTGGGCGTCGACGCGCACACGCCCTACCAGATGCACGACCTGCTCTCGGGCGCGCGCTTCCTCTGGAGCGGGCCGCGCAACTTCGTGCATCTCGACCCGCAGCGCTCGCCCGCGCACGTCTTCGCCCTGCGCCGGAAGCTGCGCACCGAGCGCAATTTCGACTACTTCCTGTAACCGGGTCCGGCCGAGCGACGACAGCCCGACAACAATGGACAAGCCAGTCAAGCTTCCGCGCGACGAGGCAGGCGCGCCGGCCGCGCTCCCCGCGCCGGGATGGGACGACGCGCTCTGGTACAAGGACGCAGTCGTCTACCAGCTCCACGTCAAGGCCTTCTTCGACTCGAACGAGGACGGCATCGGCGATCTGCGCGGCCTCACCGAGAAGCTCGACTATGTCCGCGACCTGGGCGTCAACGCGATCTGGCTGCTTCCCTTCTACCCGTCGCCCATGAAGGACGACGGCTACGACGTCGCCGACTACCACAACGTCCACCCGCAGTACGGCACGCGGAGCGACTTCCGCACCCTGATGCGCGAGGCGCACCGGCGCGGCCTCAAGGTGATCACCGAGCTGGTCGTCAACCACACCTCCGACCAGCACGCGTGGTTCCAGGCCGCGCGACGCGCCGCGGCCGGGTCCTCCAAGCGCGACTTCTACGTATGGAGCGACGACGACCGGAAATACAATGGCACGCGCATCATCTTCACCGACACCGAAACGTCCAACTGGGCCTGGGACCCGGTGGCCAAGGCCTACTACTGGCACCGCTTCTTCAGTCACCAGCCGGACCTGAATTTCGACAATCCGAAGGTGCTGAAGGCGGTGATCCGCATCATGCGGTTCTGGCTCGACATGGGCGTGGACGGGTTCCGCCTGGACGCCATCCCCTACCTGTGCGAGCGCGAGGGCACCGGCAACGAGAACCTTCCCGAGACGCACGCGCTCGTCAAGGAGATCCGCGCCCTGATCGACGCGCATTACCGCAACCGCCTGCTGCTCGCCGAGGCCAATCAATGGCCCGAGGACGTGCGCGAATACTTCGGCGACGGCGACGAGTGCCACATGGCCTACCACTTCCCCCTTATGCCGCGCATCTACATGGCGATCGCCCAGGAGGACCGCCACCCCGTGGTCGAGATCATGCAGCAGACGCCGGACATCCCCGAGAACTCGCAGTGGGCGATCTTCCTGCGCAACCACGACGAGCTCACGCTGGAAATGGTGACCAGCAAGGAACGCGACTATATGTACCGGATGTACGCCGCCGACCCGCACGCGCGCCTGAACCTCGGCATCCGGCGCCGGCTCGCGCCGCTGATGGAAAACGACCGCGACCGCATCAAGCTGATGAACAGCCTGCTCCTGTCGATGCCGGGCTCGCCGATCATCTACTACGGCGACGAGATCGGCATGGGCGACAACATCTTTCTCGGCGATCGCAACGGCGTGCGCACGCCGATGCAGTGGACCCCGGACCGCAACGCCGGGTTCTCCCGCGCCGACCCGCAGCGCCTGTACCTGCCGCCCATCATGGACCCGGTGTACGGCTACGAGGCGGTGAACGTCGAGGCGCAGGCGCGCGACCCGTCCTCGCTCCTGAACTGGATGAGGCGCATGCTCGCGATGAGAAAGGGCAGCCGGGCCTTCGGCCGCGGCAGGCTCACCTTCCTCAGCCCCGGCAACCGCAAGATCCTCGCCTACCTGCGCGAGTACGGGGACGAAGTCGTGCTGTGCGTGGCCAACCTCGGGCGCTCGGCGCAGCCGGTGGAGCTCGACCTGGCGCGCTTTCGCGGCCGCGTGCCCGTGGAAATGATGGGCCGCACCGCGTTCCCGCCCGTGGGCGATCTGCCCTACCTGCTTACGCTGTCCGCCTGCGGCTTCTACTGGTTCCGCCTGGCCGTCGATGCCGACGTGCCGCAATGGCACGAGGATCGCCTCGTTCCGGACGACATGCCGGTGCTGGTGCTGTTCGACGGATGGACGAGCTTCTTCCGCGACCGCGTCGTGCCGTGGCGCATCCGCTTGGCGGAGAAGCTGCGCGCCCAGCTCGAGTCCGAGGTGCTGCCGCGCTACATCACGTCGCAACGCTGGTACGCAGCCAAGGGCGATCCGGTCACGCGCGCGGCACTGGGCGATTGGACCCAGTGGGAGTCCGGCCGGCAAACGTGGCTGATCACGCTGCTCGACGTCGAGTGCGCATCGGGGCCGATGCGGTATTTCGTGCCGCTCGCGCTTGCCTGGGAAGACGCAGACGAGGAGCGCCTTCGCGCCCTCGCCGGATCGACGGCGGCGAGGGTGCGCCAGCAGTCGAACGTCGGCGTAATAGCCGACGCCTTCGCCGACGAGGCGTTCTGCCGCGCGGTCGTCGAGGCGATCGGCGCGAACCGCGAGCTGCCCTGCGTGCACGGGAAGCTGCGCTTCGTTCCGACGCGAAGCTTCGCCGCGCTGGCGGGCGACGGCGTCGCGAAACTTCCAGTGAGCCGCCCGCAACTGCAGAGCAGCAACACCGTGGTGACGCTCGGCGAGCGGCTGTTCCTCAAGGGCTACCGGCAATTGCGTCCCGGGATCAATCCCGAATTCGAGGTGGGCCGCTTTCTCACCGAAGTCGCGCGCTTCGCGAACTGCGTGCCGGTCGCGGGCGCGATCGAGTACGCCGCCCCCGACGGTGCGCTCACGACCCTCGCCCTGCTGCAGGCCTACGTTCCCAACCAGGGGGACGGCTGGTCCTACACGCAAGCCTATCTCGAGCGCCACTTCGAGACGCAGCTCGCCGCGCCCGAAGGGCCGCCCGCCGACGTTCACGGCGCCTACCTGTCATTGATGCACACGCTGGGCACGCGCACCGCGGAGCTGCACCTCGCTCTTGCCCGGCGCACGGGCGACCCGGCATTCGACCCCGAGCCCATGACGGAGAGCGACCTCGCGGACTGGAAGCAGCGCGTCCGCGACGACGCGCTCGCCGCGCTCGCGGTGCTCGAGCAGCACCTGGTGCAGTTCCACGCGCCCGAGCTCAAGGTCGCGCGCAGGCTGCTCGACGAGCGGCAGCGGCTGCTCGCGAGCATCGACGCCTGCGCGATGCCGGCGAATTCCGCGGCCAAGACGCGCTACCACGGCGATTACCACCTCGGCCAGGTGTTGATCCGGAGCAACGATTTCGTGATCGTCGACTTCGAGGGCGAGCCGGCGCGCTCGCTCCCCGATCGCCGCACGAAGCATTCGCCGCTGCGCGACGTCGCCGGCATGCTGCGCTCGTTCGACTATGCGCGCTGGAGCGCGCTGCAGCGCGCCGCGCAGGCCGGCCTGGACGAGGGCAAGTTCGAGCCCCTTGCGCGCGCATGGGAGGAGCACGTCCGCGAGACCTTCCTGCGCGCCTACCGGGAGGCCACGCGCGGCGGCGGCCTGTTCGCCTCGTTCAAGCAGGTGCTCGGGCTGCTCGCGCTCTTCGAGCTGGAGAAGGCGCTCTACGAACTGCGCTACGAGATCAACAACCGGCCTGCCTGGGTCGGAATCCCGCTGCGCGGGATCCTCTCCCTTGCGGGGATCGACACGAAAGGAGGCTGATATGGAAAAAGTCGACATCATGCTCGAGCCCATCCGGGCGTTCCTCATGCAGATCGGCCAATTCCTGCCGAGGCTGGCGCTCGCGGTGGCGGTGCTGATCGCGGGGTGGCTGCTCGCCAAGTTCGCGATGTTCGCGATCGTCAAGGGCCTGCGTGCGATCAACTTCAACGTGCTCACCGAGCGCTCGGGCATGGACGGGTTCCTGCGCCAGGGAGGCCTCGAGACCGATACGACCGGGATACTGGGAAGGCTCGTGTACTGGCTCGTGATCCTCGCGACGCTCATCATCGCGTTCAACAGCCTGGGACTCACGTACATCACCGGGCTCCTGGGCCAGGTGGTGCTGTTCGTGCCCAAGGTGATCGTCGCCCTGCTGATTCTCGCCTTCGGCGCCTATTTCGCGCGCTTCGTCGGCAACGCCGTGGTGGCCTACTGCAAGAATATCGACATCCAGGACGCCGAGATCCTGGGCAAGTTCGCGCAGTACGCGATCATGACGTTCGTCGTCCTGATCGCGCTGGACCAGGTGAACGTCGGCGGCGACATCGTGCGCCAGAGCTTTCTCATCATCCTGGCCGGCATCGTATTCGCACTCGCGCTCGCCTTCGGGCTCGGCGGGCGGCACCTGGCGGCCGAACTGATCGAGCGCTGGTGGCCGAGGAACGGGAAACCCCGTTAGCCGCCCAGGCGCAAACCCGGCCGACGAATTTCCGCGAACGATCCGGAAGGCAGGCATGGCAAGAGAAAGAATCCTCGCAATGGTGCTCGCAGGCGGCGAAGGCACGCGGCTCGCCCCGCTCACCGCCGAGCGCTCGAAACCCTCGGTGCCGTTCGGCGGCCGCTACCGGATCGTCGACTTCGTGCTCTCGAACCTCGTCAATTCCGAGATCTATTCCCTCTATATCCTGGTTCAGTACCGGTCCCAGTCGCTGATCGAGCACATCCGCAACGCCTGGGTGCTCGCTCCGATCATCTCCGACCATTTCGTCACGGTCGTGCCGCCGCAGATGCGCGAAGGGCCCGAATGGTTCGCCGGCACCGCGGACGCGGTCTACCAGAACCTGAACCTGATCCGCCAGGAGGACCCGAAGCTGGTGGTCGTATTCGGCGCCGACCACATCTACCGGATGGACGTGCGCCAGATGATCGCCTTCCACCGCGAGCGCAACGCGGATGTCACCGTCGCGGCGCTGCCGGTGCCGCTGCACGAGGCCCGGTCCTTCGGCGTGATCGGCGTGGACGGCGCGGGCCGCGTGCGCGAATTCCAGGAAAAGCCCGCCGAGCCCCATCCCCTGCCCGACGATCCCGCGCGGGCCTACGCGTCGACGGGAAACTACGTCTTCAACGTGGACGTTCTCGTCACCGCCGTGCAGGAAGCGCGCGAGCGCGGCGAGCACGACTTCGGCCGGCACGTCCTGCCCAGGATCGTGCATACGCACCGGCTGTATGCCTACGACTTCGCCACCAACCGCGTGCCGGGGGTGCGTCCCTACGAGGAGCCCGGCTACTGGCGGGACGTCGGGACGCTCGACGCGTACTACGCGGCGTCCATGGACACGCTCGGACTGGAGCCCGAATTCGACCTGTTCAATCCGCGCTGGCCCATCCGCTCGACCAACTACCAGGGACCCTCGGCGCGCATCGGCATGGCGCGCATCGAATCGAGCGACATCGGCGCGGCCACCGTGATCAGGAACGCGACGGTGCGCAATTCGGTCATCCGCCGCGAAGTGACGATCGAGGAGGACGTGGTGGTCGAGGACTGCGTGATCATGGACTACTGCGTGATCCGCCGGGGCGCGAGGCTGCGCCGCGCGATCGTCGACCGCTACAACGTCGTCGAAGCCGGCGCCCGGATCGGCCACGACCTCGAAGCCGACCGGCTGCGCTACACGGTGACCGAATCCGGGATCGTCGTGCTGCCCATCGCGCCGATCACCAAGCGCGCCGAGCGCTACGATGATTGAGGAGGACGCAGCGCACCGGTGAGCATTCCCGCCGGAGGCGCCGACGCCGCCGTCGTGCGGCCCTATAATCGCATTTCGGGCTTCGACGATTTCGGATCGGGCGGCACGGATCCTGCTGTCGTGCCCCGCTTCCGTATCCGCTTCTCCAGAAGGCACACATAATGATACCAATCACCGCCGTCTGGCCCGGCCGTCCCCACCCGCGTGGCGCCACGTGGGACGGCGAGGGGGTCAATTTCGCGATCTTCTCGGAGCACGCGCAGAAGGTCGAGCTGTGCATCTTCGACGACGACGGCCGGCGCGAATTGCAGCGCATCGAGCTTCGCGAGCAGACCGACCTCGTCTGGCACTGCTACCTCCCCGAAGCGCGTCCCGGCATGCTGTACGGCTATCGCGTGTACGGTCCCTACAAGCCCGAGGAAGGTCACCGCTTCAATCCGCACAAGCTGCTCATCGACCCCTACTCGAGGATCATCGAGGGCTCGGTGCGCTGGAGCGACGCGCTGTTCGGATACACGCTGGGCGGCGAGAAGGAGGACCTCGCGATGGACCGCCGCGACAGCGCGCCCGGAATGCCGAAATGCAAGGTGATCGACCCGGCGTTCACCTGGGGCGAGGACCGGCGCCCGGACATCTCCTGGAAGGACATGGTCATCTACGAGGTGCATGTGCGCGGGTTCACGATGCGCCACCCCGAGGTGCCGCCCGCGATGCGGGGAACCTACGCGGGGCTCGCCAGTGCCCCGGTGGTGGAGTACCTGAAGCGGCTCGGCGTCACCACGGTCGAGCTGATGCCCGTGCACACTTTCGTCACCGATCGTCATCTCGCCGCGCGCGGCCTGCGCAACTACTGGGGCTACAACACGATCGGGTTCTTCGCGCCCGATGCGCGCTACTCGGCCTCGGGCAAGGTCGGAGAATTCAAGACCATGGTGAAGACGCTGCACTCGGCCGGCATGGAAGTGATACTCGACGTGGTCTACAACCACACGGCCGAAGGCAGCCACCTCGGCCCGACGCTCAGCTTCCGCGGCGTGGACAACCGCTCCTTCTACCGCCTGGCGCCCG
>Ga0082335_1002768_pt1 | contig 31407 bp, 32 predicted proteins | sample Subgrocontami58m_FD_72375 | JGI IMG/M metagenome (GOLD analysis project Ga0082335, IMG submission 72375) | Subsurface groundwater microbial communities from S. Glens Falls, New York, USA - GMW37 contaminated, 5.8 m (SPADES assembly) (version 2) ...
AACGGCGCGATGACGGCGGCGATCCCGGCGATGCGGAGCGAGCTCGCCGCGTACTCCCGGCTCGAGCCGGTGCCGAAGTTGCGGCCGCCCACCAGGAGATCGCCCGGCCGCACGCGCGAGCTGAACGTCGGGTCGATGCCCTCCATCGCATGGAGGCCCGCCTCGGCCTCGGTCAGCTTGAGGTACTTCCCGGGCGAGATCTGGTCGGTCGAAACGTCGTCGCCGAAGACGAGCGCACGGCCCCGCAGGCTCATAGAAGCTCCCGCGGATCGGTGACCGCGCCGGTAACCGCGCTCGCGGCGACGGTGATCGGTGAGGCGAGGAAGACCTGCGCCTCCCGGTGCCCCATCCGCCCGGGGTAGTTGCGGTTCGTGCTCGAGATGCAGCGTTCGCCGGGGCCGAGCACGCCGTGGCCGAGTCCGGCGCACGCGCCGCAGCCGGTCGGCAGGAGCGTCGCGCCGGCGGCGAGGATCGTCGAGAGCACGTCGCTCTCCGCCGCGCGGCGCATGACCTCCTTCGAGGCCGGCGCGACGAGCAGCCGGACGCCGGCGGCGAGCGTGCGGCCCCGCAGGACCCGCGCGACGGCCTCCAGGTCGGTGTACTTCGCGCCCGTGCACGCGCCGATGTAGCCCTGATCGATGCGCTCGCCCTTCGCGGCCGACGCCGGCGCGACGTTGTCGGGCGCGCCGGGCCAGGCGATGAGCGGCACGAGCAGGTCGGCGCGCTCGCGGATCAGCCGCAGGTAGCGCGCGTCCGCGTCGGGATAGACCGCGGCGTCGCGTCCTGCGCCGCCCAGCAGGTCGAAGGTGACCTCGTCGGGCGGGATGACGCCCGCCTTCGCGCCGTGCTCGATCGCCATGTTCGTGAGGACGATCCGCTCGTCGAACGGCAGGGCGTAGACGCCCTCGCCACCGTACTCGAGCGCCTGGTACGTCGCGCCGTCGTCGCCGATCGCGCCGAGGACCTTGAGGACCATGTCCTTGGCCATGCAGCCATCGCGCAGCCGGCCGCTCCACTCGATCCGGGTGGTCTCGGGGACCTTGAGCCAGATCTCGCCGGTCACGAAGACGCCGAGCATCTCGGTGACCCCGATCGGCACCGCGAACGCGCCCATGACCCCGGCGGTCGTGCTGTGCGAGTCCGCGCCGACGAAGAGCATGCCCGGCCGAACGTACCCGCGCTCGAGCGGGACGATGTGGCAGATCCCCTCGGCCTCGTGGTACCGCAGGATGCCGCGGTCGCGCGCGAAGTCTCGCGTGACGCGCGCGATCTCGACCTCGGTCTGGTCGTTCGCCGGCGTGAAGTGATCGGTGACGATGATGACCTTCGAGGGATCCCAGATCTCCGCGCCGAGCCGCTCGAGGAGCGGGCCGAGGCGCCGCGGTCCCGACGAGTCGTGGACCATCGCGAGGTCCACCGCGCACCAGACGATCTCGCCGGGAACGACGGACGCGCGTCCGCTCGCGCGGGCGATGATCTTCTCGGAGACGGTCAGGCCCACCTCAGGCCACGGGCGGCATGGGCCGGCGCAGGTAGGAGCCGGCGGGCGAGCCGGCGACACGGCCGTCCGCGTACGCGACGCGACCGCGCAGGATCGTGTGGCTGACCCAGCCGCGGAGACGGATCCCCGCGAACGGGGTGTACGGCTGCGCCGAGAGCAGGAGCTCGGGCGCGACGGTCACCTCGCGCTCGGGATCGACGATCGCGAGATCCGCGTCGGCGCCCGGCGCGATCGCGCCCTTGCGCCCGGCGAGGCCGAAGCGCCGCGCCGGCTCGCCGGCGGCGAGGTCGGCGATGCGGGCGAGCGGCAGGCGGCGCTTGTGGAAGCCCTCGGAGACGAGCACCGGGTAGAGGAGGGCGGTGCCGCCGAAGCCGGGCTGCGACGACCAGAGGTCCGTCTTCTTCAGCTCGTCGGGGCACGCGGCGTGGTCGCTGGCGACCGTGCCGACGCGCCCGTCGCGCACCGCGCGCCACATCGCCTCGACGTCGTCGGCGCCGCGGATCGGCGGGTTGACCTTCCCGTGCGTGTCGCCCGCGGTGTCGTAGGTGAGCGCGAGGTGGTGCAGCGTCGTCTCGAGGCGCAGGTCGAGCCCCGGATAGCGGTGCCGCGCCGCGCGCGCCGCCTCGAGCGCTTCGGCGCTGGAGACGTGGAGCACGTTGAGTGGGCAGCCCGCCCGGTCGGCCAGGAGCGCCGCCTGCGCGACGGCCATCGCCTCGGAGAACGGCGGGCGCGCCTTGGACCAGGCCGCCAGGTCGTTCGAGCCGGCGGCGCGCTGCTCCTCGACGCAGGTGCGGATGATGTCGGCGGTCTCGCAGTGGATCGAGAGCGAGACGCGTCCGGTGCCGGCGTGCTCGCGCGCGACGGCGGCGACCCGCTCCATGAGCCGGTAGAGGTGACCGAGGTCGTAGCTCTCGGCCATCGTGTACGCGGAGGCCGCCGTCGAGTCGGCCGCGAGATTGAGCCCGATGTAGAACATGTAGAACTTGAACGAGCCGATGCCGTGCTCGCGCACGAGCATCGGCACCTCCTCGAGCTGCTCCTTGGTCATGATCGCGAGGTGGTAGCCGTAGTCCACGTGCGCGTTGCCCGCGGTCGTGCCGAGCACCTCGGGCAGGATCGTGCGGTAGGGGCCGGTCTTGTTCAGGTAGTGGCTGCCGGTGCGGAAGTACGAGAGCACGCTCGTGACGCCGCCGACGAGCGCGGAGGCGGTCTCGCTGCGGGCGTCCTCCGCGAGCGGGCGGTAGATGCCGAGGTGGAAGTGCGAGTCCACCGCGCCCGGGAGCACGAGCTTCCCGCGCGCCTCGACGACGGCGTCGGCACGCGCCGCCGACAGGTCGTCGCCGATCGCGACGATGACGCCGTCGCGGGCGCCGATGTCGGCGCGCACCGGGCCGACCTCGGGGAGGACCGCGGTCCCGCCGCGAACGAGGAGGTCGTACCGCTCGGCGGTCACGGCGCCTCGAACTCGGGCGCCGGGCTCTCCGCCTCGTAGGTGAGCGGCACGAGCACGCGCGCCACGAACGCGTCGCGCGCCGTGGCGGTGCCGGCGTCGCCCGCTCCACCCTCGAGCGCGCCGACGCGCGCGCGGAGCGCGTAGACCTCCTCGGCGAGCTCCATGACCACGCCGAGCACGCGATCGACCGCCGGGTCGCGGAAGAAGGTCAGGTCGGGCATCTACTTCCTCCCTCGCAGCAGGCTCCACGGGAAGTGCCAGTCGGCGCGCGCGGGCCAGCTGCCGTCCTCGCGCGGACCGCCGCCCCGCTCGTCGAACGGCAGGAGCGCGACGTCCGTGAAGCCGACCTCGCGCGTGAGCGCGGCCGGGTCGATCCGCAGGATGTGTGCCATGTACGGCTCGTTGTTCCGCCGCGCGTGGCCGAGCATGAGGAAGTCGCGGAGCGGATCGCCGGTCCGGTGGTAGTCGAGGATCGCGAGCCGGCCGCCCGGGCGGAGCAGGCGGTAGGCCTCCGTGAGCGTGCGGCGGAGCACCGGCATCGGCAGCTCGTGGATGACCATCGTCGCCGTGACGAGGTCGAACGACGCGTCGGGAAAGCGGGTGTCCTCCGCGGCGCGCTGGTGGAAGGCGATCCGCTTGCCGAGCTTCTCGGCCTGGCGGTGCGCGAGCTTGAGCACCGGCGCGGAGAGGTCGATACCGACGACGCGCGCGCCCGGGAAGCGGTCCACGAAGGGGCGCGTGCTCTTGCCGAAGCCGCAGCCGAGGTCGAGGATGTCGCGGTAGTCGCCGGCCGGAACGCCCTGCTCGGTGAAGAGGCGGTGGAACAGGTAGTCGTCGTTCTTGCCGAGGAAGATCACCTTCGCGCCGAGCTCGTAGACGAAGGCGTTGAGGTCTGCCGACCACACGCCGCCCGGCTGGATGTGGAACTCGGTGTTCCGGTAGTAGTCCGGCAGCCGCAGCGCCGGGTCGAGCTCGAGCGAGCCGATCGGGGAGGGCACCGGCGCGTTCAGAGCCGCTTCGAGCCGCGCGCGCTCGGCCTCGCAGGCCACGGTCACCGCGCGCCACTTCATCTTCTGCTCGTTCCGCTCGAGCCAGGCGAACGTGCTGTAGAGCGGAAGGCCCTCGACGATCGGCCCGGCCTCCTCGCCGGTCCGCGGACGCGCGCCGGTCTCCGCGAGCCGGGCCTCGTACTGGGCGCGGAGCGCGGCAAAGACCGTGTTCGCCCAGTGCTGCCGCAGGCCGAGGGTGAAGTCGATCCGGGCGCGCGTCTCGCTGGGGACCGTGACCTCGAGGCCGGCGAACGGATGGGCGTCGCTGGCGCGGGCGGCGGCGAGCGCGCTCATGCTCTGTTCTCCTCAGCGGAACGTCGTTCCGCATCCTGATACGCGACGCTACGGAGCGGCGCGCGGGCTGTCAAGGCGTGCCGCGACCGCGCCAGCCGAGCTCGCGCGAGAGCGCGCGCGCCTCGGCCGCGACGATCGCGCCGTAGCGCGTCGTCGTGCGCGCATCCGATCGCGCGAGCACGCCCGCCGCGCTGAGGCTGCCGATGACCGAGCCGGTCTGGTCGAAGACCGGCGCGGCCACCGACGCCGCGCCGGGGATGCGCTCGGCCCGCGACACCGCGTAGCCGCGCCGCCGCGTGCGCTCGAGCTCGGCCCGCAGCGCCTGCCCACGCGCGACCGCGGGCCGGAGGTCCTCGGCGAGGCTCGCGAGGATCGCCTTGCCGCTCGCGCCCAGGTGGAGCGGCGCCTCGCCGCCGACGGCCACGGTCTGGCGCACGGCGTGGCGGCCCTCGAGCTGCTCGACGTAGACCCGCACCGCGCCGCGCAGCAGGCTGAGGGTCGCGGTCTCGCCGGTCTTCGCGCGCACGGTCTCCAGGTGCGGCAGCGCACGGCGCCGGACGTCGTCCCGTGCCGAGTCGGTGCCGGCGAGGAGGAGCGCCTTCGCGCCGAGGCGGTAGCGCCGGGTGGCCGGGTCGGCGGCGACGTAGCCGGTCTCGAGCAGGGCGACGAGGATGCGGTGCACCACGCTCTTCGAGCACTGCATCGTCCGCGCGATCTCCGACACGCCGAGATCGCCGCTGGCGGCGGCGAAGGCGTCGAGCACCTCCGTGACGCGCCGAGCGGTGGACGGGGGACCGGCGCGCCGGGTCGCCGGGCGCGGCGAGCGGAGGCTCATCGCAGGGCGCGCGGCGAGCGGAGGCTCATCGCGCGGCGAGCGCGGCGATGATCGTGGCCACCCACTTCACCTGCTCGCGGTAGTCCTCGACCCGGATGTGCTCCTCGTTCGTCTCGATCTGGTAGCCGGCGTAGCCGATCGCGAATCCCGCGATCGGCATGGCCGTCCAGGGCTTGAACACGTAGCGGTTGCCGATGCCCGTCGCGACGGGCGTGAGCACGGCGCCGTTCGGGTAGACCCGCGAGGCGGTCTCGAGGAGGAGGCGCGGCAGCCAGCCGTCCGCCTCGATCCGATACGGCGGGCACTGCCCCTGCGGCTCGATCGCGACCGCGCCGAAGCCGTTCGCGTCGAGGTGCGCGCGGAGCGCGGCGAGCACCCGGGCGGGCTCCTGGTCCGGGACGAGGCGGAACTCGAGCTTCGCGCGGGCGTCCTGCGGCAGCACGAGCTTCTGGCCCGGTCCGCTCGCGCCGCTCGAGAGGCCGCACACCGCGAGCGTCGGCTCGCTGTAGAGCCGCCGGAGCGCGTCGCGGCCGCTCACGCCGGTGACGAACCCGTCGATGCCCGCTCGCCGGCGGAGCTTCTCGGTGTCGTCGGCGAGGTGCGCGTAGACCGCACGCTCGTCCGCCTCGCTCACCGGCCGCACCCCGTCGTAGAAGCCCGCGAGGCGCACCCGTTCGTCGGGGCCTTTGAGCGACGCGATCGCCCAGACGAGCGTCCATGCCGGATTCGGGAAGAGCGTGTTCCGCGACGGCCAGGGCCGCTCCGTCCCGCGCACGACGAGATCCACGTAGAGGTTGCCCTTGTGGCCGAGGCTGATCGTCTGCCGCTCGCGCTCGTCCTTCGCGCCGGCCTCCCAGAGGCAGCAGTCGGCGTCGAGCGCGGCGTGGTGCCGGGCGACGAACGATTCGAGCGAACGGTTCGACACGCCGCGCTTCCCCTCGACGAGGAAGCGCGCGCGGAGCGGGACGCCGCCGGTCGTAGCCGCGAGGGCCTCCAGCGCGTGCATCCGCGCGAGGAGCGTGCCCTTGTCGTCCGCAGAGCCGCGCGCGTACAGCTTGCCGTCCTCGATCGTGCCGGAGAAGGGGTGGCGCTCGCCGGCGATCTCCCGGACGGGGCTCGTGTAGTCGGCCGCGTCGTAGTGGTTGAAGAAGAGGACCGAGCGCGACCCCGTCCCGGTCTCGGCGAGGACGTACGGGTGCGCGCCCTCCCAGGGGAGCGACTCCACGGCGCAGCCGAGCCGGCCGAACGCGCCGAGCAGCCACTCCTCCGCCGCGCCCATCGCCGCGGCGTCGCCGCCGACGCTCGGGATCCGGCAGAAGTCGGCGAGCTCCGCGAGGTAGCGGTCGAGGTTCCGGTCCACGTGGGCGTACACGGCCGCGAGGTCGACCACGGGTCCCATCCCTTCCAGCGTAACGCCGTTCCCATCGGAGGAACGTGGCCGCAGCGTACACTGCGCGACCAGACCCCGATGCAACGCTATCTCCTTCGGCGACTCGTGCTCGCGATCCCCGTCCTCGTCGGCGTCACCCTGCTCGCCGCGGGCCTCATCCGCCTGGTGCCCGGCGACGCGGTGCTCGTCAAGCTCGAGGAGGCGGGTCATGTCACCGACCTCAGCGCGGCGCGGCACGCGCTCGGGCTCGACCGGTCGTTCCCCGAGCAGTACCTCACCTGGGTCGCGGGCGTGCTCCGGGGCGACCTCGGCCTCTCGTTCATCACCGAACGGCCGGTGCTGCCGTCGGTGCTCCGCGCCCTGCCGGTCACGGTCGAGCTGGCCGTCCTCGCGCTCGTCGTCGCGGCCTTCATCGGCATGCCGATCGGCGTGATCTCCGCCGTGCGGCGCGACCGCTGGCCGGACCACCTCGGCCGCCTCGTGAGCGTCGCCGGCCTGTCGATGCCGAGCTTCTGGATCGGGACGCTCGTGCTCCTCTACTTCTCGCTCTGGTTCCACTGGATCCCGCCGATCGTGTACGTGCCGCTGCTCGAGGACCCGCTCAAGAACATCCAGCAGTTCGCGGTGCCGGCCATCGCGCTCGGCGCGCACTTCTCCGCGGTGGCGATGCGGATGACCCGCTCGGCGCTCCTCGACGTGCTTGGGCAGGACTACGTGCGCACGGCCTACGCGAAGGGCCTCCGCGAGCGCGCGGTGCTCGTGCGGCACGCCTTGAAGAACGCGCTCATCCCGGTCGTGACGGTGCTGGGGGTGCAGTTCTCGCACCTGCTCGGCGGCACGGTGCTCATCGAGACGATCTTCTCGATGCCCGGCCTGGGGCGCCTGACCCTCGACGCGATCGTCCAGCGCGACTACCCGCAGCTCCAGGGCGACGTGCTCGCGGTCGGGGTCATGGTGATCGCCGTGACGCTCGCGGTGGACCTCACCTACGGGTGGCTGAACCCGAGGATCCGTCATGCGTAGGGGATACGGCCGTGCGCGCCGCCTCGCCGCGAGCCCGCTCGGGACCTTCGCGGTCGTCATCCTGGTCGCGCTCGCGACCGTCGCGGCGGCCGGGCCGCTCCTGGTGCCGTACGACCCGCTCGTCCAGGACGCGCTCGCCCAGGCCAAGGCGCCGAGCGCCGCGCACGTCCTCGGGACGGACTACCTCGGCCGCGACGTCCTCAGCCGCGTGCTCGTCGGCGCCCGCCCGTCGCTCGGCGTGGGCCTCGCCGCCGTGAGCATCGCGATCGCGCTCGGCTCCACGCTCGGTCTGCTCTCCGGCTTCCTGCGCGGCGCCTTCGACCTCCTCGTCCAGCGCGCGGTGGAGGTCGCGCTCACGCTGCCGGGGCTCGTCCTCGCGCTCGCGCTCCTCGCGATCTTCGGCAGCGGCACGGCGAGCCTCGTTCTCGCGATCGCCCTCGTGCTCACCCCGGGGATCACCCGGGTCGTGCGCGCCGCCGCGCTCGCGGTGGGGACCGAGGACTACATCGAGGCCGCTCGCGCGGTCGGCGCGCGGGACCGGCGGATCGTGTTCCGCCACGTCCTGCCGAACGCGGCGGCGACGATCGTCGTGCTCGCCTCGCTCAGCCTCGGGAACGCGATCCTCTTCGAGGCCGCGCTCTCGTTCCTTGGCCTGGGCATCCAGCCGCCGGAGCCCTCGTGGGGCAACATGCTCAGCGGTCCCGCGCGTCAGTACTTCGAGGTGGCGCCCTGGATGGCGATCTTCCCCGGCATCGCGGTCTCGCTCGCGGTCTTAGGCTTCAACCTTCTCGGCGACACGCTCCGCGACGCGTTCGATCCACGACTCGCCGGCACGACGTAGCACGATCCGCCGGCACGGCACGGCACGGCACGGCATGGCATGAGGGAGGGGACACACGCATGAGATCCAGCCCGGTCAAACGCGGCATCGCGACCCTGCTCGCGGCCCTATTCGCGCTCGCGGCCTGCGCGCCGGCGCAGGCCCCGGCGGCGAGCGGCGCACCCGCCGGGACGGCGGCGGCAAGCGGCGCACCCGCCGGGACGGCGGCGCCGAAGCCCGCGGTGAAACGCGGCGGCACCGCGAGCATCGCGTTCAGCGTCGACCCGAGCCACTTCGACCCGCACCGCGGCACGACCGCGCAGAACTTCGTCTCGGTCGTCTACGACGGGCTCACCCAGTTCAAGACCGGGCCGGACGTGCCGCCGGGCACGCACGTCATCGAGCCGGCGCTCGCCGAGAAGTGGGAGATCAGCCCGGACGGGAAGACCTACACGTTCTCCCTGCGGAAGGGCGTGAAGTTCCACGACGTCGCGCCGGTCGGCGGCCGCGAGCTCACCTCGGACGACGTCGCGTTCAGCTTCGACCGCATCCTCGCCAAGGATGCTGAGAACATCAAGCGTGGCCTCTTCGACGTCGTCACGAAGGTGGACGCCGTGGACAAGTACACGGTGAAGCTCACGCTCTCGCAGCCATTCGCGCCGCTCCTCGCCAACCTCGGCACGGTCTTCGCCTCGATCCTGCCGCGGGCCAGCGTGGACTTCAAGAAGGTCGCGATCGGCACGGGGCCGTTCGTCCTGAAGGACTTCGAGCCGAAGTCGAAGTACGTCTACCTGAAGAACCCGGCCTACTGGCAGAACGGCCTCGACGGGAAGCCGCTCCCCTACCTCGACGGCTGGACCCAGGTCATCATCCCCGACGAGGGCGCGCGCACCTCGGCGCTCCGCGCCGGCCAGCTCGACTTCACGGACCTGCTCGTGGACAACCTCGCGAAGCAGCTCCTGCAGTCGAACCCCGCGCTGGTGTCCGAGAAGTTCCCCGGCAACTTCAGCGTCATGGCGCGGATCAACGTCAAGGAGAAGCCGCTCGACGACGTGCGCGTGCGGCAGGCGATCTCGCTCGCGCTGGACCGCCAGGCGATCGCGAACGCGCTCGGCGGCGGCACCGGGATCGTGAACGGACCGATCCCGACCGCGCTCACCGACTGGGCGACCCCGGTCGGCGAGCTGCCGAACTTCAAGACCGACACCGCCAAGGCGAAGCAGCTGCTCGCCGAAGCCGGCCACGCGAGCGGGCTCAAGCTCACCGCGATCCTCCAGCGCAGCCCGCAGAACCGGCAGATCATCCTCGAGGCGATGCAGGCGCAGCTCAAGATCGTGGGCATCGACCTCCAGCTCCAGTTCGTCGAGCCGGCGGAGCTCCAGAAGCGCCGGGTAGACCGGAACTACCAGCTGATGGGCGACAACCTCACGCCGAGCGCCGAGCCCGACACGTACACCTACATCGAGTACCACTCGAAGAGCTCGGGCAACGTGGGCAACTACAACGATCCGGCGCTCGACCAGCTCCTCGACAAGGAGCGCGCGACGACCGACCCGGCCGAGCGGAAGAAGGTCCTTCGGGACGTCCAGCTCAGGCTCGCCGAGGACCAGTTCATCCTCACGACCGGCGACCCCTACTACCACAGCGTCTTCCAGCCCTACGTGAAGGGCTTCCGCTTCTCGTTCGTGAACCAGCGCATCGCGATCAAGAACGTCTGGCTCGACAAGTGAGCCCGGCGCGGGAGGGGTGGGCGGCCGCGGCGTTCGTCGACGCCCACCTCCCGCGCTTCCTCGACGAGCTCGTCGAGTACTGCCGCATCCCGTCCTGGGGCGGGCACGAGGCCGGCATGGCGCGCGGCGCGGAGTGGCTGCGCCGCAAGCTCGCCGGCCTCGGCTTCGCCGTGGAGGTCGTCCCGCGCGCGGGCTCGCACCCGGTGGTCTGGGCCCGCCTCGCCCGCCCGGGGAAGCGCAAGGTCCTCTTCTTCAACCACTACGACATCGCCTCGTACACCGCCGGCGTGGCGGCCGATCCCACAGCGGAGCTGGCTCCGCGCGTCGCCGACGAGATGGTCTGGGGCCGCGGCGCGGCCGACGACAAGGGCACCGGCCTCTCGCGCGTCCACGCCGTCGAGGCCCTCCTCGCCGCGGGCGCGCTCGACTGCGACGTGACGTTCCTCATCGAGGGCAAGCGGCAGGTCGGCGACCCCACCCTGCCGCCATTCGTCGACGCGTACGTGAAGCCGCTCGCGCCGGACCTCGTCATCTGGGAGACCGGGCCGAAGGACGAGCTCGAGCGGCCGACGATGAGCCTCGGCGCCAAGGGCTACCTCTACCTCGAGCTGACCGCGCGCGGCGCGAGCCGGCCGCTCTTCAGCCGGCTCAACGTCTTCCCCAGCCCGGCCTGGGACCTCGCCTGGGCGCTCGCGGGACTCAAGGACCGCGAGGAGCGCGTCACCATCGACGGCTTCTACGACGCGGTGCGGCCGCTCAACGCGAGCGAGGAGCGGATGCTCGACGAGCTGGTCACGCCGGACCAGGAACGCATGCCCGCCGACTACGGACTCGACGGGTTCCTCCGCGGCGAGAGCGGACGCGAGGTCATGCGGCGGCTCTACGCGACCCCGAGCCTCGCGATCTGCGGGCTCGCGGCCGGCGAGATGGGCCCCGGCGTCCGGCTCGCGGTGCCGCAGGAGGCCCGGGCGAAGATCGAGCTCCGCCTCGTCGCCGATCAGGACCCTTTCACCGTGCTCGAGCTGGTGCAGAAGCACCTCGCGAAGGCCGGCTTCGGCCACCTCGGGATCGAGGTCCTCGGACACAGCACCCCCTACCGCTCGCCGCTCGAGGATCCGTTCGTGCAGGCGGTGCAGCGCGCGGCGAAGCGCGTGTACGGCCGAGCGATGGTCGCGAAGCCCAACTCGACCGGCATGTCGCAGAAGTACCTCTTCAAGCCCGCGCCCACCGTGGGCATCGGCGTGGAGTACTGGGGCTCGCGGATGGAGGCGCCCGACGAGCACATCCGCGTGGCCGACTACCGCGAGGGCATCCTCCAGATCGCGGCGAGCCTCGAAGAGGTCGCCACGGTCTAGCTCGGCTTCGGTCCGAGGAGGCGGCGGTCTAGGGCGCCGGCGGCCCGAGGAGGCGGCGCGCGCGGTCGGCGAGCTCGGGGTCGGGCCGCGTGCCCCAGTACCCGCGGCGCGACGCGGAGACGCCCGAGGACCGGCGGAGGCCGGCGAGCAGCTCCGCCGTCTTGATCGTGACGCCGAGCGCGTCGATGACCGGCGCGTCGTCGATGCGCCGCACGCCGTTCTGCCAGAGCACTTCGGCCATGATCGTCTGGCCCGGGATCAGCACGTCGGCGCCGCCGTCGAGCGCGCGCCGCGCCGCGGCGGTGAACGCGTCCACGAGGCGGCCCGGTCGGGCGAAGGCCTCCACCACGTCGCCGTACTCCGCCTCGACGAGCGTGTGGGGCGCCGCGCGCGTGGCGAGGCCCGCGCGCGCGATCTCCTCCTCGACGAGGTCGCGGAGCTCCGGGTTGAAGAGCACCACCGAGAAGCGGCGCCCGAGCATGCACGCGACGTGCATCGCCGCCTCGCCGTACCCGGCGACCGGGATCTCCACGAGCGAGCGCGCCTCGCGGAGTCCCGGGTCCTGGAGGATCGCGATCGCCACCGCGTCGTAGCCCTCGCGCTCCGCCGCCCGCGCAGCGTCGAGGACCTGGTGGACGTGCAGGCTCATGAGGTAGGGCGAGCGGGCGATGTCGGCGGCGGTGTGGCCCGGCGTGTAGGTGCCGGGGGCGACGCCGTGCACGTCGACGACCGTCCCCGGCTCGGCGACCGCGCGCAGGTGCCGCTCGAGCGCCTCCCGGTAGGCCGGGACGGTCGCCAGCTCGATGAATCCCTGGTGCCAGATGCGCACCGTGGACCGTTCGGACGCGGGGGCCGGCATGCGCGCCTCCTCCGTCTGCGTGCCGGGGCGGTCCGGCCGAGGGCTACGGTGACCGCGCCGTGCAGCCGTGTCAACCGACGACGGCCGCGTCGGCGCGGGACGCGCGCAACGCACGGAACAGCGGCCGCGCACCGGCAGGCCTGTCCCGCTAGGTACGTCAGATGTTCCGCCTAAGGGAACGTGACCACGGGACCGCCCGCGCGCCCGTCCCTCCGCGAACACTGTTGTGACCGCTCGGGGCTTGGGCTACTGTCGCGCGGGGCACACGAACGACGCTGCGCCGTATCCGCGAGGAGCGCTCCACAGCGCGGGGAGAGTCAGATGCTTCGGACCGGTCTCGCGTCCATCGTCGGCCTATCGCTCATCCTGACCGCCTGCGGCGGCACCGGGACCCCCAGCGCGACCACAGCGGCCGCGACCGCGGCGGCGGCGACCGGGGCACCCGCGACCGCGGCGGCGACGCCGAAGCCGACCGCGGGACCGCCGCTCAAGCTCGGCATGGTCGACACGCTCTCCGGCGGCAACGCCCAGATCGGCAAGGATTGCCAGCAGGGCGCGACCGTCGCGGTGGGCCAGCTCAACGCGGCGGGCGGCGTGCTCGGCCGGAACCTCGAGATCGTGGCGCTCGACGAAGCGCCGAACACCGCAGCGGCCGTCCAGGCCGTGCGCACGTTGAACTCGCAGGGCATCCCCTGGACCTTCGGCTGGACCTCCAGCGCGGACGCGCTCGGCGCGGTGCCCATCGCCAAGCAGATCAACTCGATCATCATGGGCTCGCACGCCGCGGCGACGACGCTCACCACCGACAAGTGGGAGCCGAACTTCGTCCGGATCGCGGTGAACGACGCGATGGCGGGCAAGGCGATCGGCCCGGTCGTCCACGAGAAGTTCCCCGACGTGAAGAAGTGGAACGTCTTCGGCTACGACTACGTGACCGGCCACGACCAGGTCGACACGTTCAAGGCGAACATGAAGGCGCTCGACCCCGCGTTCACCGCCGGCAAGGAGATCTTCTTCCCGTTCAGTGCCACCGAGCTGAACACGTACATCACCTCGATGCTGAGCGCGCTGCCGGCCGACTCGGCGCAGAAGGAAGGCCTCTTCCTCGCGACCTTCGGCGCCGGCACCTTCAACCTCATCAAGCAGGGCCAGCAGTACGGGCTCTTCAGCAAGTTCAAGGCGGTCGTCGGCATCGCCGGCGGCGGCTTCCTCGGCCAGGCCACCCAGCTCGGCAAGGACACGCCGGACATGTGGAACCAGTACGACTACTTCCACAAGGCGTTCAACACACCCCTCAACACCCAGTTCGTCAAGGACTACCAGACCGCCTACAAGGCGCTGCCCGGCTCGTGGGCGGCGCACTGCTTCAACAGCATCTACGCCTACGCCGCCGCGTTCACGAAGGCCGGCGGCACCGACTTCACCAAGGTGCTCGCCGCCTTCGACGACCTGACCTTCAAGTCGCTCGAGGGTGACGTCGTCATCCGCAAGGGCGACCACCAGGCCGCGGTCTCGGTCGTCATGCGCCACTTCAAGGCGGACGCCTCGGTCCCCGAGGGCTTCTCGGTGCCGGAGTGGAAGGTCACCGCGGCCAAGGACACGCTCGGACCGGTCAAGCACTAGCACGAGACGTTGGACGCCCCGCACCCGGCCGGCGTCGCCCGGCCGGGTGCGGGGCGATCCGTGAGGTGAGCGACATGCCGAAGCCCACGACGATCGCGCGCGGCGCCGCGCTCCTCGCCAAGCTCCGCGCGAAGCGCGGCTACCTGCTCCCCTTCCACGAGCTGCTCGCCACACATATGCCCGACGTACTCGAGAAGTACGACGAGCACTACACGCAGGTCTGGCTCAAGCAGAACGTCCTCGACGCGCGCACGAAGGAGCTCGTCGCGGTCGGGATCCACGCCGCGGTGCTCGAGCGCGAGGGACTCGAGATCCACATGCGCCGCGCGGTGAAGGCGGGTGCGACCGAGGCCGAGATCGTCGAGGCCCTGAGCCTGGCCGGTATCCCGGCGGGGATGTACTCGGTCGTCGTGGCCTCGGACGTGTGGAACAAGCTCAAGCATCAGCGCGGCTACTCGTGGGAGAAGAGGAAGAAGAAGGTCGTCGCGAAGCGCCGGTGAGCGACCGCTTCGGACTCGCCGGGCGCGGCGCGCTCGTGACCGGCGGCACCGGGGGCATCGGCCGCGCGACCGCGCGTGCGCTCGCGGACGCCGGCGCGCGCGTCATCGCGGCCGACCGCGACGTGGCCGAGGTGGTGGGCGCCGAAGCGACCCTGGCGCTCGACGTCGCCGACCCGTCGTCGATCGAGAGCGTGGTCGAGCGCGCACGGGCCCGCCTGGGCCGGCTCGACGTCCTCGTCAACGCCGCGGGGATCACCCAGCGCGTGCCCTCGCTCGAGGTCCGCGCGGCCGACTGGGACGCCCTGCAGGACGTCAACCTACGCGGCACGTTCCTCTGCTGCCAGGCGGTGGCACGCGTCATGCTCGCGAACGCCGGCGGCAGCATCGTCAACGTGTCGTCGCAGCTCGCGATCGCGCCGCCCGGGGGCCGAGCGGCCTACGTCGCGAGCAAGGCCGGGGTCATCGGGCTCACCCGGACGCTCGCGGTCGAGTGGGCGCCGCGGATCCGCGTGAACGCGGTCGCCCCGGGGGTCACCCGCACGCCGATGATCGACGCGATCGAGGGCGATCCCGAGCTGCGACGGTCGCTCGTCGAGCGCATCCCGCTCGGACGCTTCGCCGAGCCCGCGGAGGTCGCGGCCGGCATCCTCTACCTCGCCTCGGACCTCGCCACGTACGTCGTCGGACACATCCTCGTCATCGACGGGGGCTACACCATCAGCTAAGGAGCACGCCATGGCCGTCGATCTGGTCATCCGCAACGGGCGGGTCGTCACTCCCGCCGGGACCATCCACGGAGGGATCGCCATCGAAGGCGAGCGCATCGCCCACGTCGGCGGCGACGCCACGCTCCCGGCGGCGCGGCGGGTCATCGACGCGAAGGGCGGGTACGTCATTCCAGGGCTCATCGAGCCGCACGCGCACCTCGGGCTGTCCTCGACGAAGGGGGCGACCGAGCTGGAGAAGTGGCGCCAGGACTTCGGGACCGAGACCGAGGGCGCGATCCACGGCGGCGTGACCACCGTGCTCTCGCACTGGACGGGGGTCGAGCGGTACGTCGATCACCTCGACACGCTCATCGGCTGGGGCGTCGAGCGCTCGATCATCGACTTCAACTTCCACCCGGTGATCGGCATCGAGGAGCATCTGCCGCAGATCAAGGAGCTCGTGGCGCGCGGGGTCAACTCGTTCAAGCACTACAACCACCTCTACGACGACCCACGCGGTCGGTCGCTCGGCATCTTCCCGTGCAACGACAACATGCTCTTCCGCTCGTTCGAGGCGATCGCCGAAGCGGGCCCGCCGGCGATCGCGATGGTCCACGCCGAGGACGGGCCGATCATCCAGCACCTCATCGGCACGGTGCGCGAGTCGGGCCGGAACGACCTCGGTGCCTGGACCCTCGCGCGGCCACCGCTCGTCGAGAACATCCGCGTGCGGCGCGCGCTCGACATCGCCCGGCACCTCGACACCCCGCTCTACTTCGTGCACGTCACCACCAAGGAGGCGGCCGACATGGTCGCGCGGGCCCGGCGCGAGGGCCAGCAGGTCTGGGGCGAGACGCAGACCTGCTTCCTCACGCACACGGCCGACTCGGAGGCCGAGGTCGGCGCCTGGGGCAAGATCAACCCTGCGCTCAAGTACGAGGCCGACCGCCGCGCGCTCTGGCGGGGCCTGCTGAGCGGCGGCGTCACCTGTCTGGGGGACGACCACCTCGACTACGGGCTCGCCGACAAGCAGCCCGGCGGCGTGGACCGATTTAACAACATCTGGGGCTGCAACGCCGGCATGCCCGGCGGGATGGAGCACCTGCTCCCGGTCATGGTCACCACCGGGGTGCGCGAGGGTCGCATCACGATGGAGGACCTCGTGCGTGTCTGCAGCACGAACACCGCGCGCGCGATGGGGCTCTACCCGCGCAAGGGCGTCCTCGCGCCCGGTGCCGACGCCGACGTCGTCATCGTCGATCTGGAGCGGAGCAAGCCGGTGGACGATCGCTTCTACCACACGCACGTGAAGGACTGGAGCCTCTACTGGGGCTGGACGCTCTACGGGATCCCGTCCCACACGCTCGTCCGCGGGCGCGTCGTCCTTGAAGACGGCGAGACCGTGGTGTCGGCCGGGGGCGGCCGGTTCGTCCCCGGGCTGGCCGAGCGCTAGACCGGGGCGCTGCGTGCTGCTCACCCTCATCGCCGGCCTCTCGGACGGGGTCCTCCTCTTCCTCGTCGCGAGCGGGCTCTCGCTCATCTTCGGCGTCCTGGGGGTGCTCAACTTCTCGCACGGGGGCTTCTTCGCCCTCGGCGCGTTCGTCACGCACACGCTCACCCGTGGCGCGCAGCTCGAGGCGTGGCAGTTCGTCGCGGTCGCGCTCGCCGGCGGGCTTCTCGTCGGCGGGCTGGGGCTCGTCGTCGAGGCCACGGTCTTCCGGCGGATCTACCACCTCGCGCCGATCGACGCGCTCCTCGCGACCTACGCCGTCCTCCTCACGATCCAGGGCGCGATCACCCAGGTCTGGGGCGTCGAGCCGCTGGGACAGGCGATGCCGGCCGCGTTCCTCCAGCTGATCCGGATCGGCACGACCGAGATCCCCTCCTACGAGGCGTTCGTCGTCGCCGTCGGCGCGGTCGTCGTGGTCGGACTCTGGGTCTTCCTCGAGCGCAGCGACCTCGGCCGTTCGGTCCGAGCGGTCGCCGCCGACCGCGGCATGGCCGCCTGCCTCGGCATCGACGTGCGCCGGGTCTTCGCGCTCATGGTCGGGCTCGGCACCGCGCTGGCCGGTCTCGGCGGCGCGCTCGTGGCGCCGCGCATCCAGATCACGAGCGGCCTCGCCTCCACGTACGTCATCGAGTCGTTCGCCGTGGTCATCGTCGGCGGGCTCGGCAGCATGCCCGGCGCGCTGCTCGCCGCGGTCCTGCTCGGGCTGCTCAACAGCCTCGTCGTCACGTTCGATCCGGCGCTCTCCGGCTTCAGCCTGTACCTGGGGATGGCGGTGGTCCTGCTCCTCCGGCCGCAGGGCCTCCTCGGCACGGACCCGGAGCGCCGGTGAGGGTGCTCGCGCGGACGCGCGACCGGCTCGGCCGGGAGCGCGCGACCTGGCTCGCCGGCGCGGCCGCGACGCTCGCGATCGCGATCGCCGTGCCGGTGCTGAGCCGGCCCGCGGATCTCCACTTCTGGACCGAGACGGCGGTGCTCGCGCTCTACGCGATGAGCGTCAACCTCCTGCTCGGCTACGCCGGCATCCCTTCGTTCGGCCAGGCGGCGTACTTCGGGATCGGCGCCTACGCGGTCGGGCTCCTCGCGACGCGCGGCTTCCCGCTGCCGCTCACCGTCCTCGCGGCCACGGTCGTCGCGACGGTGGCCGCGGTGATCGTGATCAGGCTCTCGGTGCGCGCGAGCGGGCTGGCGTTCTCCATGCTGACGCTCGCCTTCGCCCAGGCGCTCTTCACCGTCACGTTCCGCCTCGACCTGGTCGGTGGCGAGAACGGCCTCGTGGGCCTGTTCCCCGGAACGGTGCTCGGGCTCGACCTCACGCGCGATCCGGTGGCGCTCTGGCTCTTCGTCCTCGCGCTCGTCGCGCTCGTGCTCGCCGGGCTGCGCCTGCTCGTCGTCTCGCCGTTCGGCACGATGCTCCAGATGATGCGCGACGACGAGCGGCGCGCCGAGTTCCTCGGCGTGCCGGTGGTGCGCTTCCGGACCGCGGCCTTCGCGATCGCCGGCGGGATCGCCGGGTTCGCCGGCGCGCTCGACGCGTACGTGCTCGGCCTCGTGACGCCGGATCACCTGTTCTGGACCCGCTCCGGCGAGCCGATCGTCATGGCGATCATCGGGGGGATGCACCATTTCCTCGGTCCGGTCGTCGGCACGATCGTGTACCTCTGGACGCGCGATGCGCTCTCGCGCCTCACCGTGGCCTGGGTGCTCTGGATCGGCCTCGCCTTCCTCGTCGTGGTCATCGCCGCGCCGCGCGGCTTGCTCGGCCTGCCCGCGACCCTCCGCGCGTGGAAGCGCGGGCGATGAGCGACACGCTGCTCGAGGCGCGCGGGATCCGCAAGCGCTTCGGTGAGTTCGTCGCCCTCGCCGGCGTGGACCTCGACGTGCGCGCCGGCGAGATCCACGCGCTCATCGGTCCGAACGGCGCGGGCAAGTCCACCTTCTTCGGCGTCGTCTCGGGGGAGCTCCGCGCGAGCGCCGGCGGCGTGCGCTTCGCCGGTCGCGACGTGAGCGGCCTCGCCGCCTGGCAGCGGACCCGCCTCGGCATGGCCCGCGCGTTCCAGATCGCCCGCGTCTTCGGCACGTTCACGGTCGCGCAGAACGTCCGCGCCGCCGTGCTCGCCGGCGAGCGGCGCAGCTGGGTCTTCTACGTTCCCGAGCACGGGGCGGGCGGCGACGCGGAGGCACGCCGGCTCCTCGACGAGACCGGCCTCGCCTCGCTCGCGGACGCCCGCGCGGAGGACCTCTCGCACGGCGACCGCAAGCGCCTCGAGATCGCGATGGCGCTCGCGCTCCGGCCCACGCTGCTCATGCTCGACGAGCCCACCGCCGGGATGTCGCCGCTCGAGACCGAGGCGACGATCGAGCTCGTGCGTGCCGTCTGGCGCGACCGCGGCTGCGGCGTCCTGCTCACCGAGCACGACATGCAGGTGGTCTTCGAGCTCGCGCACCGCATCACGGTGCTGCACCGCGGCGAGGTGCTGCGGAGCGGCGATCCCGCCAGCATCGCCCGCGATCCTGCGGTGCTCGACGTCTACCTGGGCCGGGGCGTGACGCCGTGACCGCCCTGCTGGAGCTCTCCGGTCTCGACGCCTTCTACGGCACCGCCCAGGCGCTGTTCGGCGTCGACCTCGAGGTGCCCGAAGGCGCCGTCGTCGCGCTGCTCGGCCGCAATGGCGCGGGGAAGACGACGACGATGCGCGCGGTCATGCGCCTGCAGGTGCGCACGAGCGGCGCGATCCGCTTCGCCGGGCGCGAGCTCACCCGTCTCGACACGACGACCGTGGCCCGTGCCGGGATCGCCTACGTGCCCGAAGACCGGCGGATCTTCGCGCGCATGACGGTGCGGGAGAACCTCGAGCTCGGCCAGGGCTTCGCCCGCGGGCGCCCACCGCTCGAGCTGGCGACGGTGCTCGGCGCGTTCCCCGACCTCGAGCCGCTGCTCGAGCGGCGCGGCGGGGTGCTGAGCGGTGGCGAGCAGCAGATGCTCGCGATCGCGCGCGCGCTCGTCGGCAACCCCACCCTCATGCTCCTCGACGAGCCGTCGGAAGGGCTCGCGCCCATCGTCGTCGCGCGACTCGGCGACGCGCTGCGAGAGATCCACCGCTCGCACGGCCTTTCCGTCCTGCTCGCGGAGCAGAACACCCCGTTCACCGTCGCGCTCGCCGACCGGATCGTGCTCATCGACAGCGGTCGCGTCGTGTGGCGCGGCACCCCCGCGGAGCTCGGCGCGGCGCCCGAGACGATGCGCCGGGTGCTCGGCGTACACGGCCGCGAGCCCGGCTCCGCCACGGCCCCGGTGGAGCGCCCGGCCGGCCCGGCCTAGCGCGCGACCGAACTGGAGGTCCTCGATGCAGGGAACGAGTGAGTTCGAAGGGCGAGTAGTCCTCGTGACGGGCGCGGAGCGCGGCATCGGCCGGGCCATCGCGCTCGCCTTCGCCGCGCGCGGAGCGCGGGTGGCGGTCGATCACGCCGACGACGACACCTCCGCGGCCCAGGCCGAGACGCTGCGGCAAGAGATCGCCCGTCTCGGCGCCGAGGCGCTCATCGTGCGCGCGGACGTGCGCCGCGCCGGCGACGTCGCGTCCCTCGCGCGCACCGTCGAGGACGGCTTCGGGCGGATCGACGTGCTCGTGAACAACGCGGGTATCTACCCGCGCGCGCTCGTCGCGGAGATGGACGAGCGCGTCTTCGACGACACCGTCGCGGTGAACCTCCGCGGGATGTTCCTCTGCTGCCGCGCGGTGCTGCCCGGGATGATGGCGCGCCGCGATGGCCGCATCGTGAACCTCTCTTCCGGCGCGGCCTTCGCGCCTCGCGCGCGCGGAGCCCACTACGCGGCGACCAAGGCGGGCATCGTCGGCTTCAGCCGCGCGCTCGCGCTCGAGGCCGGGCCGTACGGCATCACGGTGAACGTCGTCGCGCCCGGGACCGTGGATACGGAGCAGTCGCGCCAGGAGCTCGACGACACCGGCTTCGCGGAGCTCGCGACGCAGATCCCGCTTGGGAGGATCGGCGTTCCGGAGGATGTCGCGGGCGCCGTCCTCTTCTTCGCGTCGGAGCGGGCCTCGTGGATCACCGGCCAGACGCTCCTCGTGAACGGCGGGAGGGTCATGCGCTAGGCGCGAGCGCCCGGATCGTCGCGAGCACGGGCGCGAGGCCGCGGCCCACGGCCACGACGCGCAGGATCGGGAGATCGAGCCCGTGCGAGAGCCGGCGGAACGCCTCGGCCGCGCCGGCGGCGGGACCGAAGTAGCCGACGCGGCTGAGCAGCGCGGCCGGAACGTGCTCGGCGAGCTCGTCGGTCGAGGCGCCGCGATCGCGGCGTTCGGCCAGCTCCTTCAGAGCTTCCTCGAAACCCATCCGCTCGAAGTGCCGTCGGTAGCCGACGTTCCGCACCTCGCCCTCGCGCGCGAGCACGTACGGGAGCGCCGAGCGCGCGAGCGCGCGGCGAGCGAGGTCGACGTCGTCGTCGACGGCGACGCGCACGTATTCGACGACGCGGACCGCGGCGGGATCGCGCCCCGCGGCGCGCGCACCCTCGACGATGCGGCGGCGGCTCCAGGCGACCTCGTCCGGCCCGCACCAGTTGAGCGCCGTGCCGTCGGCGGCCTCTCCCGCGAGGCGGAGCATCCTGGGTCCGAGCGCGCCGAGGTACAGCGGGACGCGCGGCGGACGGAAGGCGAGCCGCGCGCCGCGGAGGATGAGCGTCGCCTCGCGGGTGACCGTCTCGCCCGCGAGGAGTCCGCGGAGCGCGACGAGCTGGTCGCGCATCTGCTCGATCGGCGGGACCTCGGCGAGGCCGTAGGTGCGACGGAAGGTCGGGTGGATCGTGCCGCCCGTACCGATGCCGAGGACGAACCGGCCGCCGCTCTGGTCACTCGCCGTCGCGGCGATCGTCGCGAGCGTCATCGGCGTCCACAGCGGCGCGGGGACCACCAGGATCCCCGTCTCGATGCCTCCCTCGACGAGATCGCGGGTGCCCGAGCTCCACCGCTCGCACGTGAGGAAGGCGTCCTGACCCCCCGGCCAGGACGGCGCCCACGCGCTCGTGTACCCAAGACGCACCGCCTCGCGGACCGCTTCGCGCTGCTCGTCCCACGAGAGAGCGAGGCTCGGGTCGAAGCCGACGCCGATGGGCATCCGGATCAGCCGGTCGATGGCGTCTGGCCCATCACCTTCATCGTGGATTCCACGGTCTTCGAGATCGCGGAATCGAAGCGCTTGATCACGACGTCGAAGACGCTGTCCGAGCCGTAGCCGATCGCGAGCGCGGCGAACGGCTCGATGGCGGCCGTCGAGATCGCCAGGGAGCCGACGAAGACCGCGAGCACCGTGAACACGCTGACCATGTTCGGACCGCGCTTCACGTCGAGCCAGGCGACCCAATCGTCCATCGCGGCGAACCCGCGGTCCCCGCCACGCCATTGCTTGAGGGCGTCCAGGACGACGTGCAGGATCGCACCTGCGACGATGAGGACGTACGTCCGGACGAGATACTCGGTCAGCGCGTCATTCCTGATCTCGACCGAGCGAGTGGCCAGGACGTACAGATACAACGTCAGCGCTCCGGCGGCAGCAGCGGCCACGGGCAGGAGAAGGCTCCGGACGCGCTTGTCGGGCGGCGAGCCCTTCAGGATCACGCCGCGCTCGACGTCGATGACGCCGCTCACCGACGCGGGGTGTGCCTTCAGGAAGGCGAGCAGCGTCGTGCGGCGGTCCTTGTCGGGCAGCTCGTCGGCGAACATCGCGTGGAAGTCGAGAGGCTGACCCTGGTAGAGCGTGGCGAGGTGTTCGTTGATGCGGTAGGGAATGGTGATGAACGACGACCAGTAAACGACGTCATCCAGGTACGGCCGCATCCGGACGCTTGCCTTCAGCGGACCATCCCCCTCGCCGGCGGCGGGTTGCCCACCCCCGGACAGCTTCGTCCGGGTCGGCTCGTACTCGTCCGCGATGACCCTCCACTCGTAGCCCGCCTGCTCCCAGCTGTTCTCGATGCGCACGACGGTGTCGCTGAGAAGGTCCCGCGTCACCGGCGAGGTCTCGAAGATCTGCCCGATCTGCGGGAGGAGCCGGCGGATCGACGCCGCGTTGAGCTCGAAGGTCTCGGAGACGCGGGTGAACCGCTTGTGGATCTCCGTCTGTCGCGCACGCTCATCCTCGATCTTCACGGCGTCGTCGAGCAGCTTGAAGATCGTGATGAGGTTCTGCGCCTCTTCGCGGACCTCCCGAACCCGCGCGGTGCAGCCCAAAAGCGCGACGTGATCCTTGTCGTCGCTCTTGGACGTGCCGCCTTCCACGCCCGGGGCAGCCTCGAAGGTGGTCAGCTTGTCCGGATTGCGGCCCATTTCTCTGGTCCCCCACTGCGCGCTCCCCGGCGCGCGGACCAGAGTTTACTCCCGCTTATCACTACCTCTGAACTGCCCTCGTCGATCGTCCCCTCGGCGAGCGGGCCGAGCGCGCGGAACCAGGCGGCAGCCCGTCGCCGACCACGCCGCGTGGCCACCGCTACGAGCGGTCGCCAGCGCGCCTCCGCCTGCGACAGGCCGCCGACGGTGTCACATCTGGGCCGCCCACGGTGCTTCAGGAGTACGAGTGGACACCACCTGGCGTGCCGTGACGGCTAGCGTCGTTCGCGTGGAAGGCGACGCCGCGTTCGAGCGGCTCTTCCGCGCCGAGTACGCGCGCGTCGCGGCGGTCGCGAACCGCGTGCTCGCCGACCCCGACGCGGCGGAGGACGTGGCCCAGGACGTCTTCGTCTCGTTCCGCGGCCGGCACGACGCGAACGCGCCGTGGGCGGCCGCGTGGCTGCACCAGGCCGCGGCGCACGCCGCGCTGAACGCGCTCCGGGGCCGGACCCGCCGGGCGAAGCGCGAGACCGCGCAGGCGATCCCGCTCGGCGCGACCTCGCCCGACCCGGCCGAGAGCGCGCTCGAGGCCGAGCGCCGGGCGGTGGCGCGCGCGGCGCTCGCGCGGCTCCCCGAACGGACCGCCACGCTCCTCGTCCTGCGCTACAGCGGTCTCAGCTACGCGGAGGTCGCCGCCGCCACCGGCGTCGGCGCGAACCAGATCGGCACGCTGCTCCGTCGAGCGGAGGCGGCGTTCCGCAAGGAGGTCGGCGATGCGTTCGTTTGACGGCACTCTGATGGATGACGGCGCCCCGATGAAGGACCCCGAAGTCACAAGGCTCCTCGCGGTCCCGGAGATCGCGGTGGACACCGAGCGCGCGCTCGCGCGCGTCCGCGCGCGTGCGGCTCGGCCGTCGCTCCGGCGGGTGCCGGTGCGCTGGCTTCAAGGGCTCGCGGCCGCCGCGGCGGTCGTGCTCGTCGCCAGCGCGCTCACGCTCTCCGGCTTCGCCGGATCGCTCCTCACGATCTTCGAGCCGCGGCAGTTCGTGGCGATCCCCGTCGATCTGAGCGACCTCAAGATCGCGAGCGACCTCGAACGCTACGGCGCGCTCACCTGGAGCGCGCAGCCCAAGCCGATCGAGGTCGCGGACGCCGCCGCCGCACGCGCGGCCGCCGGCTTCGCGCCGCTCGTCCCCGCGTCGCCTCCCTCCGGCCTCCGCGCCGCCCGTTGGAGCGTGCTGCAGCAGACGAGCGCGACGTTCACCTTCAGCGCGGCCTCCGCGCGCGACGCAGCGAGCCGCGCCGGGCGCACGCCGCCGCCGATGCCGGCCGGGATGGATGGGAGTCGGCTCGTCTTCACCGCCGGCACGACGATCGTGCAGATCTACGCCGGCGCGCCCGCTGGCCTTGGCGGCAGGGCCCTCGGCGGTCCGGTCAGCGGTGGTCAGGTCAGCGGTGGTCAGGTCAGCGACGGCCAGACCATCGGCGGCCGGTCCCTCGGCGGGCAGGTGCCCGCGGGCATGTCGGCCGAGGTCCCCGCGCTCGTCGTGGCGCAGATGCGCGCGCCCACCGTGGCCTCCGATGGCGTCGGCCTCGACGAGCTCCGCGCGTACCTCCTCGCCCAGCCAGGCATCTCGCCGCAGCTCGCGGCGCAGATCAGGGCGATCAGCGATCCCGCGCACACGCTCCCGGTGCCGGTCCCCGCCGGGCAGGCGAGCACGAAGAACGTGAAGGTCCGGGGCACCGACGGGCTCTTCGTCGGCGACTCCACCGGCCTCGGCAGCGGCGTGGTCTGGCGGTCCGGCGAATTCGTCTTCGGCGTGGCGGGTACGCTCACGGAATCAGAGCTCCTGGCGGTCGCAGGTAGCCTCCGCTGAGCCGGGCGAGCCGGCGATCCGCGCCGTAGCGCTCGCGAAGCGCTACGGCGGCATCACCGCGCTCGCCGGGCTCGACCTCCGCGTCCCGCGCGGCGCGGTCTACGGTTTCCTCGGACCGAACGGCGCCGGGAAGACCACCGCGGTGAAGCTCCTGCTCGGCCTCAGCCGACCGACCTCGGGCGAGGCCTGGGTCCTCGGCACGCCGGCCGGCACGCGCGAGGCGCGCCGTCGCGTCGGCTACCTCCCCGAGCTCTTCCGCTACCAGCACTGGCTCACCGCGCGCGAGGTCCTCGCGCTCCACTGCGCCCTCGTGGCGATGCCGCGCGACGGCTGGCCCCGCGCGATCGGCGCGGCGCTCGTGACGGTGGGACTCGACGGCCGCGAAGACGGCCGCGTGGGGACGTTCTCCAAGGGGATGCAGCAGCGCCTCGGTCTCGCCGTCGCGCTCCTCGGCGAGCCCGAGCTGGTCCTCCTCGACGAGCCGACGAGCGCGCTCGATCCCGTCGGCCGTCACGACGTGCGCGAGATCATCCGCGACCTGCGCGCGCGCGGCGTGACGGTCTTCCTCAACTCGCACCTCCTCACCGAGGTCGAGCTCGTCTCCGACCGCGTCGCGATCGTCAACAAAGGCAGGGTCGTGACCGAGGGAACGCTCGACGGCATCCTCGGGACCGACGAGGTGCGCGTGCGCGTGACGGGCGTCGACGGACCGGCCGCGCTCGCGCCCTTCGGCACGGTGTCGCGCGCGGGCGAGTGGCTCGCGGTGCGCGGCGTCGCGCCCGACCGCGTGCCCGACCTCGTCGCCGCGCTCGTCGCCGCGGGCGGGCGGGTCCACGCGGTCGAGCCGCGACGGGGCACCCTGGAGGAGCGGTTCCTCGAGCTCCTCGGGGAGCCGTCATCGTGAGCGACAGCGGGCGCGGTGCGGACGGTCTCGCGTGACCGTGCTCACGATCGCGCGCCTCACCGTGCGCGAGGCCGCGCGCCGCCGGCTGCTCCTCGCGCTCCTCGTCCTCACCACGATCGTCATCGCCGCGACCGGGTGGGGCTTCTCGCGGATCTCCACGCTCTCCGAGCCGAGCGGCCCGGCCGGCGCGGACCAGATCCTCCAGGCGAAGCTCTCCGTGCTGCAGGTGCGGCTCATCGCCGCGCAGCTCCTCGTCGTCGTCATGTACATGTTCTCGTTCGTGCTCGCCCTGTCGGCCGTGTTCGCCGCGGCGCCCGCCGTGTCCGGCGAGGTCGAGTCGGGGATCGCGCTCGCGGTCCTCGCGCGGCCCCTCCACCGGCGCGACTACCTCGTCGGGAAGTGGCTCGGGCTCGCGGGGCTCGTCGCGGCGTACGCGGCGCTCGCCACCGGCGCCGAGCTCGCGACGGTACAAGCGGTCATCGGCTACCTGCCGCCGGAGCCGGCGCAGCTCGTGCTCTACCTCATCGCTGAAGGGCTCGTCTGCCTCACGCTCGCGCTCGCCCTCTCCACGCGCTTCTCCGGGATGGTCGGCGGCGTCATCGCGCTCGTCGTCTTCGGCATCGCCTGGCTCGGCGGGGTCGTGGGCGGCCTGGGCGCGGTGTTCGCGAACGAGGCGATCACGCAGATCGGCACCGTGTCGCGGATCATCATGCCGACGGACCTCCTTTGGCGCGGAGCCGTCTGGAGCCTCGAGCCCGCCGCGACGCGGGCGCTCGCCGGCAGCGCCGGTCCGGCCGCGCTCGCGACGCCGTTCTTCGCGGCGGCCCCACCCGATCCGGCTTGGCTCCTCTGGGCCGCCGCGTGGGTCGCCGGCGCCCTGGCGCTCGCGATCTGGTCGTTCCACCGGCGCGAGATCTGACCGGGGGCGGAACACGCCGCCGGACGGACGTGTTGGAATGGACGCCATGAACAACCTGAAGACGCTCGCGCTCCTCACCGTCCTCACGCTCATCCTCGTCCTCGGTGGTCGGCTGCTCGCCGGGCCGTCGGGGATGGTCCTCGGCCTCGTCCTCGCCGTCGTCATGAACCTCGGCTCGTACTGGTTCAGCGACAAGATCGCCCTCAAGATGGCCGGCGCGCGGCCGCTCGAGGAGAGCGAGGCGCCGGACATCTACCGGATCGTGCGGATGGTCGCGACCAAGGCCGATCTCTCGATGCCGCGCGTGTACCTCATCGAGCAGGCCGCCCCGAACGCCTTTGCCACGGGACGCGACCCGCAGCACGCCGCGGTCGCGGTGACCGCCGGGATCCTCGAGGTCGTGGACGCCCGCGAGCTCACCGCCGTGCTCGCACACGAGATCGGCCATGTGAGCAACCGCGACACCCTCGTCATGGCGGTCGCCGCGTCGATCGCGGGAGCGATCTCGTTCCTCGCGCAGATGGCCCAGTGGTCGATGTTCTTCGGCGGCTCGCGCGACGACGAGGACAGGTCCGGCGGCATCATCGGGCTCATCGCCGGGATGATCTTCCTGCCGCTCGCGGCGACGGTCGTCCAGCTCGCGATCAGCCGTTCGCGCGAGTACGGCGCCGACGAGACGAGCGCCGCGCTCACCCATGACCCGATGGCGCTCGCCTCAGCGCTCCGGAAGCTCGACGCCTACTCGAAGCGCGTGCCGCTGAACGTGAACCCCTCGGTGTCGCCGCTCTTCATCGTGCGGCCACTCCTGCCGGGCGGCTTCGGCGGCCTCTTCTCCACACACCCGCCGATCGAGGAGCGCATCGCCCGCCTCGAGAAGATGGCCGGCCAGCGGTAGCAGCCTGCGGTAGCAGCCTCCGGTCGAGAAGCGCACCGACCGATCGGAGCGGATGGCCAACCAGCGCTGATCCCGCTCGGGCGGCCGGTAGCGGCGGACGGAGAGGATCCCGTCTAGAGCAGGCGGAGCGGGAGCAAGCCGCGGCAGTGCAGGCCGCCCGCGTGGATGGCGATGAACTCCTCCGCGGCCTCGAGGAGCGCGACGGCGACATCCCGGTAGTGCGGGTGGCGGGGCACGGGATCCTCGCAGTGCGCGTGCACCACGCCGCGCGCGGCGGCGACATCGTGCCGGTGGTGCGCCTTCCGTCCGGAAGGGCGCGGCTCGCGGAGGTAGTCGAAGTAGTGCTCCATCAGCTCCCGCCCGCGACGACGCGGCGTCCAGTACTCGATGAACCGCATCGTCCCCTCGCGTGGCAGCTGGTAGCCGGGGACGTCCACCTCGAACTCGAGACGGATGCTCCCGTCGGCCAGCGGATCGAGGTACGCCGCCGTCACCTCGCCACAGGTCCCCGCGAGGATCTTCCAGACCTCGTGGTTCCGCTGGTGCAGCTCGTGCTCGGAGTACGGCCCCTCGGCCGGGGCTACGCCTCCTGGAGGGCGCGTGCCGCAGTCTCCTCCGCCCGGGCTCGCTTGCGATCCGCCCGCGACCGCGCCGCAGGATCAGGGCTGCGCCGGAAGACCGGCTCGCCGACCTCCTCCGGGTACAGCGTGCTCACGACGGTCGCGAGCGGGATCCGGTAGATCCGCTCGGAGATCTGGACGGCGTGGATCTTCCCCGCGTGGATGTGGTCCATCACGGTGGTCGGATCGACGTCGATGAGCGAGGCGAGCTCCCGCGGCGAGTAGAAGGGCTTACGCACGAACTCCCTCATATCCATCAAACGATCCTATGCTGGATATGAAGGCCCGTCAACCGCGGCCCGGGATCCGCTGGCCCGCTCCGCGACTGATGCCCCTCAGACGATCGTCGTCTTCCCCGGACCACTGACGCTCATCAAGCGATCGTCGTCGTGCATGGGGAGACGATGGACCAGTGCGTCATGTCCTTGCCGGGGCGCGCGCCGTGCCAGTGGCGCTCACCGGCGGGGACGAAGGCCAGGTCGCCGGCGGCGACCTCGCACTCCTCGTGCTCGGTCGCGACGATCCCCTCGCCCGCAGTGATGAGAAGCACCTGGTCGGCGGTGTGGGTGTGGAGCTTGTTCCGCGCGCCGTTCCGGAAGGTGACCTCGTTGAGCCGGAGCGTCGCGCTCGCCTCGCCGAGCGGGTCCTGCGACTCCACGTGACCGACGAAGATCTCGGAGAGGTTCGGCTTCCGTCCGGCGGGCCTGACACGAATGACGCGCACGCGCAGATGATGCCCCGGATCGGACCGGAGCGCGGCGACGGAGGGCAGACGAACGACGTCCGTGTGCGCGTTGCGTCTGCGGACCCCGCGGTGACGGCGGCTCGGGCGCCGGTCCGGCGGGCTAGAAAGGTCCGGCGAGCTCCGGCGGCGCGAAGAGCGGCCCGGGGGGCTGCCACCAGCGCTCGAGGGTCATGCCGCCCGCCTGGGCGAGGAGCGCGGCGAGCGTGTCCGGCGGCTGCCCGTCGGCGGCCGCGACGAGGACGACCTGGCCGTCGCGGAGCGCGTGGGCGTAGCGCTTGCGTACGTCGGCCGGGATCCCGCCCGGGCGGAGCCGTCCGAGGAGCCTGGCCCGCGACTTCCACGGCGTCCAGGCCTGGTCGGCGGCGATGCGCGCCGCGCGCGTGGCGTCGGCGGTCACGACCGAGAGGTCCTGGAGCCGCACGCCCGCGCCGCGGAGCAGCGCGACCGCGACGAGCGCGCGCTCGTCGTCGATGAACGCCGCGGCCGCGACCATGCCGCCCGCGATGTCGGGGAGGTACGAGGCGGTGGCCATCGCTCGGATTATCGGGCGGATCGCTTACGCGCGCCACGCGAGCACGGGGATCCGCATCTCGTCGGGCGTCATGCCCCCGTGCGAGCCGCGCTGACGGAGCGGCTGGCCCTCGATCCGCACGATCGACACGCCGCGGTCGCCGTCCACGAGCGCGACGACCTCGCCGACCCGCCGCCGCACGAGCGCGGGATCGCCCGTGCCGAAGAGGCCGGCGGCGATCCCCTCGTCGCGGAGGAACGGGAAGAAGAACCCCGGGTAGCGCTGCTCGAGGTACGCGATGACCGCCGCCGGCCGGTCGGTGTGGAGGAACGCGGCGCGCGGCTCGCCCGCGAGCGGGTTGCGGAGCATCGCGCGCAGGTCCTCGTCGTCGTGGAGGTCGAGGAAGCGCTGCGGCTCCACCGCGGCGTGGCCGTGGTCGGCGGTGAGGAGGACGAGCGTGTCGCCCGCGGGTCGCCCGCTGAGCGCGCGACCCAGCGAGAGGTCGAACGCCGCCGCCTCCGCCGCGTGCTCGGACCCGCGCGGGCCGAGCCGGTGCGCGACGTAGTCGATGCCCTCCCAGTAGGCGTAGACGTACGCCGGCCGGTCGCCCCAGGGGCGCTCGTCGAGGAGCTGCTTCACGCGCACGCCCATGACCGACGGGTGGATCGTGCCGATGAAGGTCGCCTCCGACCCGTGCATCCGCTCCATCGCCTGGCCGCGGAACACCTCGGGCTCGACGATGTACGAGCGTGCGCCGCGCTCGCGGAGCCGCCGGTGGATGCTCGGCACCTGCGCGTACTTCCGCGGGTCGAGGTGGGGATCGTCGAAGTACGAGCCGCGCCGCTGCTCGGCCGGGCCCCAGCGGAGCATCTGGGTCACGCGGCCGAACTCCTCGAGCCAGCAGAAGTACGCGAAGTTGCCGTGCTCCTGCGCGGTGCGCGCGGTGTTCATCGTCGTCACCGCGGCGGCGGTCGTCGACGGGAAGCTCGTGAGGCACTCCAGGAGCTGCGCCTGCTCGCGCCGCTCGGCGCGCCGCACCACCGAGGCGAGGAACGGCGTCTCCCCCGCGGCGCAGAGCCGCTCGAGCTGGCCCCAGCCGAGCCCGTCGGCGAGGACGACGAGCACCTGCCGGACGCCGTCGAGGAGCGCGGGATCGAGGCCGTCGAGGAGCGGTGGGTCGTCCGCGTCGCGCATGCCGATCGCCGCGAGGGCGGTCGTCGGCACGCTGGCGAGGCCGCGGCCGTCGTAGGCGGGCGGCAGGAAGCCCCGCGCGCGGAGACCGTCCATGAGCGCGGCGGCCATCGGTGGACGATACTGCGTCGCGATGCGCACGATCATCGAGGTGGACGGGCTCTTCGACGGCACGCGGGTCGTCGCGAACGCCGCGGTCGTGATCGTGGATGGCGCCGTCGCCTGGTCCGGCGCGCGGCGGTCGCTCCCGCGCACGCCGCGCGGCGAGCGGAGCGAGACCGCGGGTGCGCCGGGCCCGTTCCTCCTGCCCGGTCTGGTCAACTGCCACGCCCACCTCACGCTCGACGGCGGCGCCGACTTCGCGAGCGAGGCGCGCCAGTCCGACGCGACGGCCGCGCTCAAGGCGTTCCGCAACGCGCGGAACGGCCTGCGCGCCGGCGTCACGACGGTGCGCGATCTCGGCGCGAACGGAGCGATCGTCGTCGACCTCGGTCGCGCGATCGCGCGCGGTGCGGTCGAGGGTCCGCGCATCGTCGCCGCAGCGAGGGGCATCACGACGACCGGCGGTCACGGCTTCGAGGTCGGCAGGCAGGCCGACGGCGCCGACGAGGTGCGTAAGGCCGTGCGCGAGCAGCTCTTCGCCGGCGCGGGCGCGATCAAGCTCTTCTCCACCGGCGGCGTGCTCGGCGACGGCGCGCACCCCGAGGTCTCGCAGTTCACGCCCGAGGAGGCGCACGCCGCGGTCGCGGAGG
>Ga0082335_1002769_pt1 | contig 31405 bp, 26 predicted proteins | sample Subgrocontami58m_FD_72375 | JGI IMG/M metagenome (GOLD analysis project Ga0082335, IMG submission 72375) | Subsurface groundwater microbial communities from S. Glens Falls, New York, USA - GMW37 contaminated, 5.8 m (SPADES assembly) (version 2) ...
GCCTTCCTCGAGGGGGACGGGCGCCCGGGGCCGGGCGTCCCAGCGCCGTCCCTCCTCGCTCCCGCCGGCAGGAAGCCCCCCGGCCTGCCGGCGCAGGAAGGTCCAGCCGCCCGCCGCATACACCTCTTCGAGCGCGCGACCGCTCTCCTCCAGGTACCGAGCCAGCGGGAGCGCTCCGCCCGCGAGCGCGGCCAACTGGGCAATCTCCCGCGCGAGCTTGACCGGGCCGCCGCCGATGGTCTCCCGCAGGCTCGCGAGCACCCGGTCGCGCGCCACGCGATCGAGGTGCAGGTGACAGCCCGGCGGCAGGGAGGGGAAGTCCTCCTCGACGGCCTTCTGCAGCCGGCCGCGCGGGATGCCGGTCATCGCGGTCAGCAGCCCGTCGAAGCGGAACTCGCGCCGGTGCTGGCCGATGAAGTCGAGAACGAGGCAGGTGGGCTTGCCTTCGTCCAGCCGCAGGCCCCGACCCAGCTGCTGGAGAAAGACGGTCGCGCTCGACGTCGGCCGAAGCAGCAGAAGCGTGTCCACGAAGGGCAGGTCGATGCCTTCGTTGTAGAGATCGCAGGTGAAGACGACGTTGACCTCGCGCCTGCGCAGCCGACCGGGAGCCGCATCGCGCTCGGCATCGGGAGAGCCGCCGTGCACGGCCTGAGCGGGGATCCCGGCGGCCCGGAACGCGCCCGCCATGAATTCGGCGTGGCGCACGCTCACGCAGAAGCCGAGCGCACGCGCCTCCGGCCATCGTCCTCGCAAGCGGGCGAACTGTGCGGCGACGAGCTGGGCGTGGCGGTCGTCTCCCGTGTAGGCGGCATCGAGCTCGTCGGCCGAGTACGCCCCGCGGCTCCAGCGCACCGCGCGGAGGTCGGTGCCGTCGCTCAGGCCGTAGTACTCGAAGGGGACGACCAGCTCGCGCTCCAGCGCGTGCCAGAGCCGGATTTCGGCGGCGATCCGCCCGTCGAAGTCCGGCAGCAACGATTGGTTGTCCGCGCGTTCCGGAGTCGCGGTCAGTCCCAGCAAGAGCGCGGGGCGGAGCCTTTCCATCACTTCGCGATAGGAGGGCGCCGGCAGGTGGTGGCATTCGTCCAGGATGACGAAGGGCCAGTGCTCCGGGCCGAGGCTTTCCAGCAGCCCGCTGCGCAGGAGGCTGGGGATGGTGGCGAAGAGGTGGTGCGGGCTTTCGGGCTTCTCGTCGCCGGTGAGGAGCGACCCGAAGGCGTGGTCGCGCAACACCTGCCGGAAGGCGCACCGCGCCTGATCCAGCAGCTCGCGCCGGTGCGCGAGGAAGAGCAGTCGCGGAGCCGGAGACTGGCGCGCGTAGTCGAACGCCGCGATCATGGTCTTGCCCGTGCCGGTCGCCGCCACGATCAGGTTGCGCCGGCGCCCGAAGTACTCGCGCTGTTCCGCGAGGTCGTCGAGGATCTCCTGCTGGAAGGGGTACGGCCGCAGCGTGAAGAACAGCGCCGGGGCCGGCGCGGCGCTTGCCTTCCCGCCGAAGTGCGCCGCGTCGAGGGCGACCTGCAGGCGGTCGTAGTCGCGTTCCGGATCGAAGGGCTCGAATTCGGGGTCGTTCCAGAGGCTGTCGAACGCGCCGCGGAACATTTCGATCACGTGCCGGAGGTCGGCCTCGGTGACTTTCATGACCCATTCGAGGCCGCCGGACAGGGCCGAAGCGGACAGGTTGGCGCTGCCGATGTACGCCGTGCTGAAGCCCGTGTTGCGCTGGAACAGCCAGGCCTTGGCGTGCAGGCGCGAGCGCCGGCCGTCGAGGGAGATGCGCACCTGCGTGTTGGGAAGCCGGGCGATCATGCGCACCGCATCGGCCTCGGTGGCCCCGATGTAGGTGGTCGTGATCAGGCGCAACGGACGGCCCGCGTCGGAGAGCTCCTTGAGGGCCCACCAGAGCTTGCGCACGCCCTCCCACTTCACGAAGCTCACGAGGGCGTCGACCCGATCCGCGGTGGCGATCTCGCGTGCGATCTCGTGGCCGAGCTCGGGCTTGCCCGGCCGCGCCAGCAGCGTGGAGAGGGCGAGCGGAGTCTCGGGCCGCACCGGCGGCTTGCCCCCGTGCACGGCCCAGAGGAGCTGTTCCGGCGCGGCGATGTCGGCTTCGGCGGGCGTCTCCGAACCATGCGAACGCAAGAACTGCAGGATCGCGTTGGCGAAGCCCGCCTGAGCGGAGACGCCTCCGGGAAGGTCCTGAAGCACGCGCGCGATCTCGTCGGCGAGGTGGCGGGAAAGCCGCACCGGGTAGTCGGCGTCGTCGGGGGGCGAGGTCTCGGCGGTGCGCCCGGGCAGGGATTGGAGCGCGGTCTGGAGCGCGCGGGTGACGAGGAGCTCGTAGAGGCCGTTGGGGATCACAGTCGTCGTTCACCCCGAAGCCGGTCCATCCGCCTGCGCTGCGCGGCGGAGAGAGGGCGAATCAGAGCGTCATAGGCGTCTTGAAGCCAGGCCAGTCGCTCCGCGGGGGTTCGCGCCAGGCTCCATTCGAGAAGTCTCTCGGCCTGGGTCTGTCCCCCCAGGTCCCGCCACTCGCCGGCGCCGCCGCGATCGCCATCGGGTCTTCGGGCCTTACCCACGGCGCGTTCTCCCTCGTGCTTCCGCCAGGATCCGTTTCACGTCCAGGTCGGCGGTCAGACGCGGCCATCCGTGAAGGACCACGGCAAGTCCTCCGGCGACTAGGTAAACGTACCCGACCTCGATTGAGCGTGGCGAGCAGGCGCTCGAACGAGGTCATGCTTTCTCCTTGCCTGACCGGTCCCCATGGTAGCGGCGCGGGAGTTATCCACAAGGGGAATCCGAGGTCGGGAACGCAGCGTCCGCGTGGCCCGAGCAGCCCCGGCCTCGTTCATCGAATTCCGTTGAACGCGCGCGGACTTCTTCAATACCATTTACATCATGAACGGGCGCGTCGTGGAGGGCGATCCCATTGAGCACGAGCACGATGAAAAGCTATCGCAGCGTGGCGGAAGGCGCGGCGGATGCCGTCCCGGAGTTTCGCCTCGCGGCGGACCCGGCGGGTCGGACGTGGCTGCTGGGGGACGAGTATTGTGAAAATCCCCACTGCGAATGCGCCGTGGCGCATTGCCGGTTGGTGGCTCGGGAGGATCCGCTCGAGGGCGTCACGTTCGACATCGATCTCGCGCAGCCTCGGTTGACCAGGCCTGCCGGACTTCCGGAGGCGGACGTCCTGAGGATCCAGGAGTTCAGCGGGCGCCCCGAGGTCTTTCGGCTGCTGGAGCGCCGGCGGCAGGTCGTGCGCGCCTGGGGACTGATCGAGGGGGGAAATCCGGTCGAGGAGGAACCGGGGCAGAGCACGACCTTCATGCAATTCTCGCCGCGGCGGGAGTCCTTCGCGATGGAGTTCGAGCTCGGCACGGAGCGGTGGACCGCGATCGACCATTACTGTGCGAAGCCCGGTTGCAGCTGCCGGGCGGCGCTGATTGCGCTGTATCGCCACCAGCCCGCGCGCAAGGCGGGCGATCCGCTTTCAGTGACGTTCGCGGCAAGGTTCGACCTGGCCACCGGCGTCGTGCGCCGGGAAGAAGGAGGAAGCCTGGCGCCCGAAGAGGCGCGGGTGACGGCGGCACTGGCGGCGGAACTCGGGGACGCGCGAGCGGTGTTGGAGATTCGGCGGGGAATGCTGCTGCGGATCGCGGGACGGCATCTCAGGTGGCGCATTCCCGCGCCGCGCCCGGCGGTTGCGGAACCCGCGCTGGTGGGCGCCGGCCGGACGCGCCGGAACGACCCTTGCCCCTGTGGGAGCGGAAGGAAGTACAAGCGTTGCTGCGGAGGATAGGCGAAGGACAGGCGCGGGGAGGGCGTCGATACGAGGAGGAACGCGGGCCAGGACGAGGTGGACGAGGCGCGGACGCACGCCGGGGTTGTTTCCAGCTCACATGTAGCGATGTACTCGATCGCAGGCCTTGGTCGACGAGAACCTACCCGCAGAGATCGCCATCGTGCTCCGAGGCGAGGGGCATGCCCCCGCCGGGAATCGGGACCCAAAGCCACTCGCGAGAGAGGGTGACCGCACCGATCGCGAGCACCGCGATTCCCACGAGAAGCAGCAGGTACTCGGCCTTCGCGGCCGCCCGGATGGCCGCATGCGGACCAGGCGATCGTCTCGCCGCAACCGGGGGCGGCAGGAGAGGGGCACAAGGCGCGTGCAGGGCGCTGTACGCCCTCATCCCGACGCTCGCTGCGGTTCGCACGAGACGACACTACTTGTCCGTCGGCTCGAAGTGAACGCGCGCGCAATAATGGATCTTCTCCGCCGCCTCGGCCGGCTCACCCCAGGCTTCGGCTTCGGAACGGTTCCACACGTACCCGACGCCACGCTTGGGAAAGCGCCGGAAGCGATAACGCTGATGATCGTCATGGTCGTCCCAGTGCTTGATGTAGTGGTAGTCGGTGTCGGTGGGAGCGGTACTCTGCTCGCGAAGGACTCGATCCCAGTCGAGCTCATCCGCCAGGAGGGATACCTTGTAGTAGAGGAGTCGATCCGGCTTGCCGTTCGCGTCCTTCGTGAATACGAGCACGATCTTGGCGCCACCCTCGGATGTCGTGACGGCGGACGTCGATAGGAACCGGCAGTACTCGATCACGCGGACGGAGACGCGCGTCCACTTGGCGGCTTCCTCGGCAGCGACGACCAACTCGGTCGAGTACAGGCCGTCTGGCGTCGGCGGCACCGGCTCGACGTGAAGCTCCGGGATGAAGTGGACGTGCGGCTTCTCCCGGTAGAGATCCGTATCGAATTCCAGGTCCGGGTCCTCGAAAAGGGACCCGTCATGCCAGTGCTCCTCGACCTCTTGGAAGGTGGTCTTTCCCGGCACGAGGAAAGAGGTGTCGCGTTCATTCCCTCGCCCATCCGCGGGAGAAACCAAGAGTACAAGGCAGGCGAGCGCGGCGCCTGGGTGGAGAAGGACAAGCGGAGTTCGGTTCACTTTTTATCTCCCACGCCGACGGCCTTCAGTCCACGATCCAAAAGACCCTCCAGCGCGCGCTGTTCATCGACGGTGTAACACATGCGAAAACGCTCTGGGTCATAGAAGTACAGTTCGACGGCGACCGCGAAATACTCCCGCTCGTCTCTGAGCGCGTGAAGGTCCCCCGGGAACCTGGATGGGAGGGGGATGTCCGGAGCCTTCACGAGTCCACGTATTTTCCCCATCAGCTGCTCCACCCATCGTTGGAGAAGCCGAAGGACGCCGATCTTGCGATCGCGTCGAAGGAGCTTCTGCTTCTCGTCTCGCCTCTCCCGCTGCTGCAGATGGTAGGGGGAGTCGGTGTCCGCGGAATCGAGCAAGGTGGCGATGATCGCCTTTTCGCTCTCGTAGGCCTGCCGGAGGGACTCGGCCTCCCGATCTGGAAGTCGGACGTTGCGCACCATCTGGCCCAGCAGGAGGTCATGCTGCAGCAGGTACTCCGCGTAGGCCCGCGTGAATGCAGAGTTCTGCGTCACCCACCGCTGGTCCAGAAATCCCCGGACTCGCTGCTTGTTCTCCGGATCCTAGTGCAGCGCGTGCGCGATCTCATGCGCGAGGATCCGCTCCTGATAACGGCGCTGGCTGTTCGACCAAGTACCTACCCACGGGCTGTCCTGATTGCGGAGGACGTGTTCGGCAACCGAAATCGAGTCCTTCCCATCGAACTCCCCGGGATTCGCCGCTTCCTCACCGAACACCCTGATGTTTTTCACGCGGGATTCGCGGAGGACTCGCGCCCTGCGGATGAGCTCCTCGGCCACGGTGGCTACGGGGGCTTTCCCCTCGCGAAGTTTCTTCGCAAACTCCTCCAACTCGCCCGCCCGTCGCTCCTGCTCCGCGGAATGGCGCTCCAGGAGTTCTGCCGCCCCTTCTGCAAGGCGGGCCGCTCGCTCGGCCTCCTCCGCCTTCTTCTTGAATCCGATGGATGCGACGCTGTCCCGGAGCTGCGCCTCACGGCGTCGGGCCTCCTCCCCCTCCACCCGCTTCTCCGCGGCCAACTCGCGGTGCTTCTTGGCCTCGCTGCGACAGAACTCGCACCTCCGCCGCAGATTCTCCGCGTCCTCCTCCATGTTGCGCGCGCTCGCGTCGTCATTGCGAGGGCCGCCGCCCAACCCGTCCTGCAGCTCGCGGAATCTTCGGACCTGGTCCGGGTTCGCCGGCTTCTCGGAGGTGTCCTCGTCCAGGATTGCCGGATGGTCGTCCGGGTGGTCGTCGTCGTCGTCCCCGTAGATGCTGTGGTCGGGTTCGTGCTCGTCCGGACCCGCTCCGTTCCCGGGCGGGCGCGCATGTGGCTCGGGCACGGACGGACCGTGCAGGTCCGCACCGCCCGGCCCCCCCGCATTCGAAGGACCGGAGTTCCCCCCGCCGGGATTCGGGACCCAAAGCCACCCGCGAGCCAGGCTCACCGCCCCCATCGCGAGAACGATGATCCCCGCGACGAGGAGCAGGTACTCGGCCTTCGCCGCCGCCCGAACGGCCGCACGCTGGTGGGCCGGGCCGGCCACGACGGAATCGCGATCGGGCATGTCCTCGGGACCGGGACCTCGGCCGGCACGTCGGGAAGGCATCTGCATCCTGTGCCCCTCACTCCTGATCCTCCGCAGCGAGACTGTATCCGGCGTGCCCTGGGGACACAAGGGCTCATCATCTCATGGGTCCCCCCCATCGCAAGCCCATCCGTTCGCCGCTCGGCCGACTCGCCTGGGCCTGTAGACAGGCTAGACCTCGGGGATCCCAATCTCCTTCAGATACGCATACGTCGGATCGTAGTAGCCCGGGTCCCGCGTGGGGTCCTCCGGATCGCCCCTCGGAACCACGATGATCATCCCTTGCCGGGCCCGCGTGAGAAGAACCCGGTAGGCGTTGGTCAGGTAGCGTTTCCGGTCCGGCTTGTGGATGTTGTTCCATCGGTGCCCGCGGAATGACCAGTGCTTCCATCCGCGGGAGCCGTAGCGAAGGTCGGCGTCCCAGGTCACGCACGCCCAGTCGAGTTCCAACCCCTGGACGTGGAACTCGGTCGCTACGTCTTCGAGATAGTACGACGAGCGTACGTCCTCTTTGCCGTCGAGAAACCAGTGCACGGGATCCATGGGTGCGCGCACCGCAATCCCGTGGGGCTTCAATCGCTCGGCTTGGGAGGACACCACGATGCCGTATCGCTCCGAGCCCCGGGAGCGGGCCTTCAACCATCGCCTGGCCATGCCGAGATCCCGCGTCAGCGCGATCGGATAGGCGGCGGAGGTCTGCCCCAGGGTGGAGCGCGCCCCGCTCGCATCCAGGTCGAGGATCTGCTTCACCAACAGCGACACGTTTTCCGCGCGGAAGGACCGCATGGATGTCGCGAGGTGTAGAGCGTCGTGGTACTCGACCTTTTCCCCGGTACCGAGCATCGTGAGCGCTTCACCCGACCCGTACTCGCTGTCCGTGAGCCGCGGGGAGATGCATACGTGCCAATTCGGGAACGACCGCTTCACGGACGCGATCCACTCGCCGATGCCGGCCTCACCCGTGTTGATTTCCTGTCCCCCGCCGATGAGGCATACGATCACGGCCCAGTCCGCGTGGCGGTCCAGACAGGAAATGAGGAATTCGGGCTCCGACATGTCGAAGCCCGCCCGCTTCTTTTTTCTCCGCATGAAGTCGGAGGTCTTGGCCCGATGCCAGGCGCGCTGGGCCTCGTCGAACAGCGCCACGTGCTCGATCGGGGGGCGCGTGTCGTCGCGCAGACACTCGTCGCGAAAGTGGTGCACGTTCTGGATGAACGCCTTCACCTTGCTGCGCGCTTCGCCCTTGGTGACCGGGGTCCCGGCGGCTTTCATCCGTTGTACCTCGTCGCGCGCCAGGGCTTCGCCGAGGATCCGCACCAACGGCCCGTTGCCGGACAGGAAGACGGCGTACAGTTCGTCCGTGGGCTGCATGTACTGCGTGGCGATGTTCAAGCCGACCAACGTCTTGCCCGCGCCCGGAACGCCGGTCACGAAGCAGATGGTCTTACGACGGTGGACGCGAGAAGCAATGATGATGTCCGAGAGCGCCTGCGAGGTCACCGTCAGATTCTTCGCGCCGGCGTCGTTGCGGGCAATGTCCAGAACCGAGTGGCGGCCGTAGAGGGACCGCGCGGCTTCGACGATCGTCGGAGTGGGACGGTATCGCCCCGTCTCCCAGATCTCACGGTCCACTCCGGCCCCGTCGGTCACCTCGAGGACCCGGTCCACGAGGCTCCGGAACGAGTCGGGAGTCGCCTTCAGCGGAACGAATACCTTGTCGGGGCCCGGCGCCGGTGGGTCGGCGGGCGCCGACTTCGCTGCGGTGGCAATCAGGACCGGCGCGACATGGAGGGGATGGCTGGTCTCGTGGAAGTTCTTCAGGTCGAGCGCGTAGTCCCAGACCTGATCTTCGGCGGCCCGCGTGAACGTGTCTTCCCCCACCTTGAATTCGAGCACGAACACCACGGATTTCATGAGGAGAAGCACGTCCGCGCGCTGCCCCATGCGGGGAATGGAGTACTCGAAGTAGATCGAGCCGGCGGTTTCGCGGAGGGCGCCTTGGAGGAACCCGATCTCCTGCTCCCACGCCTCGATCTGCTCGCGCAGCGCGGGCAGCCCTGCCTGCGCCGCCCGGCTGGCCAGCCGATCGAGCACGTCTCCCGGCTTGGCTTCGAGGAATCCGGCCAGAGAGTTGGAGTACCAGGCTCGCTGCATCGACGCGATCCCGAGATTGCCGAGGGAAGCGGGATGACACCTCGCTTGCTCGCAGGGTAGCACTACGCTCGCGCGGCGGCAACGTCGTTTTCGCCGATGTAGATTCCCCCTGCTCGCGAGCGCGAGTCCCCTGGTTGGCGGTGGCCATCCGAGGGCCGAAACCGAAAACCGGCCGGTGCAGGAGAAACAAGCCGATCTCGATCCAGGCATGAACGCGGAGCTCGGTCAACCAGCGATACGGCGGTCCGGCGGCGACGTGATTGACGCGGCTCTCTCCACCCCATAGAATCGACATCGTGACCGGCTCCGGCGCCCGAGCGCAAATTCCAGGAGGAGAGGTATTCTGGAACCGACCCCGCTCGACTTCATGCAGCGCCTGGCATCGCACGCGATCGGCCGGTTCCCCGTGGCAATGAGCGGCCCACTCGTCGCCGCTGGAATCTGTGGACCCGACGAATCGAGCTTCATTGCCGTCGGCGTCAACGTGATGCGGGTCTTGCCGGGCACCGGATATGCGGCCGTGCATGCCGAGGAGGTCGTCATCGGCGAGATGTCAATGCAGGAAGTCGGGCCGGTGACACTCGTCGTCAGTCTGGAGCCGTGTCGAGCGCGTCAAGGGCCGGACGCCGTTCCCTGCTGCGCGCGCGTCGCCGACTTCGCGCGATCGCGCAAGGTGCGGCAGGTCGTGGTTGGCCTGCTGGATACGGGGAAAGGACTCGGGTTCATGCTGCGGCAGGGGGTTCGCGTGGCGATCTGCGACGGCCCGGAACATCGGTCCACTCGCGGGAGCAACACATCCAGTCGTCTGGCGGAACTGGAGCGCGAATATGGTGTCGGGAAACCGCCAGCGCTGGAGGTTATCCAGGTCCCGAACTTGGACGCAATCAATCGAGAAAGTAGACGACGCATGGAGGCGGCGAGCCTCGAACGCCGGGCACAGGTGGAGCGCCTCTTGACTCTGATCGGAGAGGGAAGGGACCCGATCGCGGTGATTGCCGGGGGAGTTGCGGGACTCGGCGTCCGCGACCGGTCTCGCTTGTCGGAGTTGCTGATTGCCGGGCAATCGATGGCAACGCCGCTCCCCGAGTGGCTCCGCGACTGGGTGGAGTCACTGGTGTACCGAACATGGGCAAGAGAACGCGCGATGGGAATCGAACGGGAAGTGCGACAGCGGGAGGACGCCAATGGATAGTGAACATGGGATGGATCTTGCGCGAATCGAATTCCTCTTGCAGCGCGAACTCCTCGGCTTGGCGCCATCGGTCAGGGATCCACTCCAGCAGGCTCTGCTGTACTTCGAGGATGTGCCTGCAGAGTTGTTGGCGAGGCGCAAGGACGCGCTCGCGACCGGTGAAGGCGCCCCAGAGTGGATCCTCCTGAGGGGCGACGACGCGGGTGCGGAATGGCTGGAAGAGATGCGCGGAACGTATGGGATGAATGTGATCACCGTCGAAAGCCTCGGCGAGGTCCGGGAGCGGCTCGAGGGACTCGTCAGCCACCGCCTCTATCTCGCGGAACCCGCGCAGATCCAGTTGCGGGCGGCGTCATTCTATCCCGGCGACGAGTCGATCGTCGGGCCCCGGGAGAAGACCGCATGATCCCCGCCGATTGGTTGAAGACCGTCGTTGTTCTGGCGATTCCACGCCCCGACAATACGGCCGTTCCAGTGGGAGCGGGAGTCCTCGTGCGCGAGGGGAAGGTCGGTTGGCTGATCACCGCGGCCCATGTGGTGGACATGCATCGGAAGAACCACCTGGCTGCGTTGCTGCGTCATCGCTCGAAGGGAGGGGTACTTCTGCTCCCGTTCCGCTATCAGGACTCGCAGGGCTTCGGCTGGCATCGCGATCACGTGCACGATCTTGCGGCCACGATCTTTCCCTGGAATGATGAGTGGGACCTCAAGTTCTTGACGGAAGACCAGATGCTCGAAGTCGGGGACGTTGCGCCCGGCAATTCGTGCTACACGGTGGGGTGCCCCCACGGATTGGCCGGCCTGACGCCCGGAAGCGTGATGCCGCTGGTCCTGGACGGAATCGTCTCGGGCATCGACGCAGGTCACCTCCGGTTGTACGTAAGCGCACCGACCTTCGAGGGCAACAGCGGCGGACCCTTGTTCGTTGCCCAACATATCTCGCCCAGCAGACCAGGAGCATGGCTGGCCATCCCGCGCTTCTGCTTGGCGGGCATCATGGTCCAACAGCTCGTTTCGCGACGGCCCGCTCCGAACGATACCAAGAAAGCGATGCTGACGGAACAGGAGCCGTACTTGCACCTGGGAGTTGCGACGTCCGTCAGTGCAGTACGAACGTTGCTGGCGTCGACGGAAGCACGGAGGGATGTCGATCGAGTCCTTGCCATGCAGCCGTGACGGCCCGCCCGCGCCGCTCTCGCGTCCGGCTGGGGTCCTCAGGCGTCAGCTACTTGGTCGCATTCGTGAAGTGAGGCTTCGATTGAATCGCCTCGCGCAGGGAGATTGAATGCGGTTCGCGACGAGGATGGGCAAGGCCGTTGGGAAGGCGCGCTCACCCGGAGGAAATGCGTCATGATCCCGAAATGCCCACATTGCGGTCGCGCGGAACACGTCACCTGGACCCAGGAAGAGGTGCAGATCGTGACGTATGCCATCAAGGCCTGCGAGGCCGACCGGTTGACGCTCGACGGCGGCTCCTACCGAGACGACCCCAATAGCGAAGCCATCGAGGGCACCGGGTTGTTCCACGGCGAATCGTGCGCTCACTCCTGGCGACCTGAGCGCGCTCCGTCCGAGGTGGGATACGAATGAGCGCGAAGTCCAGCGACACCCCTCCCCCGCGTCTGACCACGGTCGCCGCCGCCGGCTTCAAGTCCATCCGCGACCGCGTTCACGCGGAGATTCGCCCGCTCACTCTGCTTGCGGGCGCCAACAGCTCCGGAAAGTCCTCGCTGATGCAGCCCCTCCTGCTGCTCAAGCAGACGCTCGAAGCCGGCTTCGATGCGGGGCCGCTTCGCCTGGATGGTCCGAATGCGCGGTTCACCAACATGCAGCAGTTGCTCTGGCACGGCAAGCAGAAGAAGGACCACGCCGCGGAGTTCGAGGTCGGGTTGGGCAATGGGCGGACGGAGGTCTCGCTGTTCTTCAAATCTTCCACCAAGAAGCTTGCGCTGGATCGCTCCGTGTTTCGCCGCGCCGGCGAGTCCGACGTGCAACTGCGCGTCGGGGACAGCGGGTCTTCGATGACCCTCGGGTTCCTCGCCGCTGGAATCCGCCCCATGGTCTACCAGGTGACCCCGAACGGCTGCTGGCCGGAGCTGAAGCTGAGTTCCAGCTGGGAAGCCCCCGCGGTGACCTTCCTGGAGAAGCCCACCGAATCCCATGACGCGATTCTCCGGAACCTCATCCATCTGCCCGGCCTCCGCGGGAATCCCGAGCGTCTGTACCGCACCAGCAACGTCGGCGCACGCTTCCCCGGGCAATTCCATGACTACGTCGCCGGCGTCATCGCCTTCTGGGCCGCCGCAAAGGACGCCCGACTCGAACAGGTCGCCAACGGCCTCCAGCAACTCGGCTTGGCGTGGAAGGTCGAGGCCCGGCCCGTCGAACTGACCCACGTCGAACTCCGCGTGAGCCGCACAGCCTCTCCCCAGCAAGGCGGCGCCCAGGACTTGGTGAACATCGCCGACGTCGGATTCGGCGTCGGCCAGGTGCTTCCTGTCGTGGTCGCCCTTGCCGCCGCGCACCGCGATCAGGTCGTATATGTAGAGCAGCCCGAGATTCACCTGCACCCGCGGGCCCAGGTCGCGCTGGCCCGCCTGCTGCTCCAGGCCGCCGCGCGCGGCGTCGTGGTGGTCGCCGAGACCCACAGCAACCTGCTGCTCAAGGGAGTGCAGCAGGCCGTGGCTTCGCGCGAGTTCGCGCCGGACCTGGTCAAGCTCCACTGGTTTCAGCGCGACGAGAAGACGGGCGCAAGCCGCTGCCTCTCGGCGGACCTCGACGAATCCGGCGCCTACGGGAATTGGCCCGAGGACCTGAGCGACGTCGAACTCGACATCGAGGATCAGTTCCTCTCGTCGTCGATGGGACGCCGGGGCAAGTGAAGCGCGGGCGCGGGGCGAGGCTCGTCGTGGTGGATGCGTCGGTCGCGGGCGCGGCAGGGGAGCGGGCGGACGCACCCGATGTCTCGACGGGCAGTCGACGGGCATTGGAAGCGCTTCGCGCAAGCGCGATTCGGCTCGTGATGACCCCAGACCTCTGGACGGAGTGGCGCGAGCATCGCTCCCGTTTCTCCTCGAAATGGCTCAGGTCGATGTTCTCGAAGAAGCGAGTCGATCGGTTGGAGTCGGTCCTCGGCACTCCTCCGTGAGGAGGGCGGTGGCCGATCGTGTACCACACCTCCGACAGCGGACGGCCATCGAGAAGGACTACGTGCTCCTCGAGCCTGCCCTGGCCACGGATCGCCGCGTCGTGTCGTTGGACGACAAGGTGCGGGAACTTCTTCGGCCGCTCACGGGCCGCTCACGGCGCACGTCCTGGATCTTGCGGTCCTGCACTGGGCGAACCCGTATCGCGGCGCGGCGAAGTGCGTGCCGTGGCTGGAGCAGGGTGCGCCGGATGAACCGACGCTGCAGCTTGGGTTCGCGAATCGGTGATCGGCGTGCCGCTCCTCACGCCAACGGGGCCCGGAGCAACTGATCAACGCGGCGATGCCGCCTCGATCGGGCCGCTCTTCTCGGAGCCTCGGAAAGACCGTGTAGGGCGAATGGGAAGTCCGCTTGACAACCGAGTGCTCCTCGGCAATGATCGACTTGGCAGCGTAACGAGTCGATTCCTTGAGTTCCAGCGGACCCAGTCGAGCGGAGGACACCATGACGCCCACCTGCCCGAATTGCAGCGGCACCGAACGCATCCGCTGGACCCAGGAAGAGTCCCGGATCGTCACCTACCACGTCATGGCCTGCGAAGACGACCGGGTCGTCCTGGCCGCCGACTCGTACATGGACGACTGGGAAAGCCATGCCATCGATGGGACGGGCATGTTCCGCTGCGACGCGTGCGCCCATTCCTGGTTTCCGACCCGGCAGCAGGTCGAAGTCGAATACGAGTAGATCGGCGGACCGGTGGTGCGCGTCGCCGGCCGCTCCGATCCTGGCGATCCAGGACGGCCGTCCCCACCTTGAAGGGCGGCTCGACGGTGGGGATTCCCTCGCCGCCGGCGATCTGGTTGCCGTCGGGAGAGGTCGTCACGCCGGACGTGCGGGACGCCGAGAGGCTTCAGGGCCTCCGCGCCGACTGGACCAAACCTGCGGAAACGGTCGCCCGCCGCGGCTCGCGCTGGAAGCTCATCGGCAACGCGGTCACCGTGGACGTCGCGGCATGGATCGGTCAGCGACTGCGGAAGCCCGGCAACTACGATGACGCGTTGGACCGGCGCATCTCGAACGGTGGTGCGTGGCCCAAGGCCGCCTGGAACCTGGGCGACGGGCGCTTCGCTTCGCAGGCGACGGCATGGCCGGTTCGACGGGCCCCGAGGGGGTTGAGCGAATTCCTGCGATACCCCACCAAGCCCCTGTCCCTCAAGGCCACCAGCGGCTTCATTGCGCGCACCCGCAAGAGCTCGCTGCACTTCCCTGCAGGCTTCCTCGATGCGCTCGGTCGCCACGCCGAGCGATCGCGGATGGCCACCCGCGAGATCGAGCGATCCGCCGACCCGGCCAAATGATGAACGCATGAGACCGCGCACCGACCGCAAGACCTCGCAGCGCATGGCCGGGATCCGGCAGCGCGACACCGAGGCCGAGTTGATCGTGCGATCGATTCTCCACCGGGCGGGCCTTCGCTTCCGCACGAACGCGCGCGACCTGCCCGGCTCGCCCGACATCGTCAATCGCAAGCGGCGCTGGGCGGTTTTCGTGCACGGATGCTTCTGGCATTCCCACCCGCGTTGCCCGCGTGCGACGGTGCCGAAGCGCAACTGCGAATTCTGGCTGGACAAGCTGCGCCGTAACCGGCTGCGGGATCGGCGCAGGCTGCGGGAATTGCTGCGGCTCGGCTATCGGGCCGTGGTCGTGTGGGAGTGCGAGGCGGAAGAGCGGGCGCAGAAAGTCGAGAATCGCCTTCTCGCCGTACTTGCATCGGGCGCACGACCCGATCGGTGAGGAACGTCGTCGCGCGCGGTGCCGGGAAATTGGAGCGTCTCGCGAGATTGCTCTCTGGCGGCCGGCCGCGAGACGAAACCACCCGACATTTCTTGGACTTTCTCGCCGCGGCCAACGCATTTTTCGAGAATTCGTAAGAGACGACCTGTGCCTGTAAGGACTTACGGCGTTCCGAAAACGGACCACTTCGGGCGCCCCTCGACGGCACCCGGGGTGCCCCAGGCGTGAACCACGGCTTCGGCGTGGAGCAGGCACGGAGGCCGGGAGGGGCGACCATAGTGCCAGGGTCGAGCGCATCCGGTGTCCGATGGGGGCGAGACCTGTGCGGCGTCGATGCACCCGAGTTGCCCCAGGCGACACCCGGATCTGCGGGGGCATAGCACATATTCGGCGCCGTCGGGGGGCCGGGTTCGCCAGGACGCCGCATTGCTCGACCACGGGCGAGGCGCATGGCTCATGCGTACGGGCACCTGCAAGCCGGCGATCATCGGGCGAGGAGGTCGGTGGGCTCGCGATAGGACTTGACAGGGACGTTGGCGCTCGCGATGATCGACGAGACGCTCGGAAGCTGAGACGTTGAAGCCTCGGGGATTCGAGAACCGCAGCCGAATCGGGAGGGAATCATGGTCGAGGAACCGACGCCGACGGGGGACCCCGAACCCAAGCCCAAGAAGGCCAAGAAGGCGAAGAAACCCGCGCAGGCCCTCGACACGAGAGCGCGCAGGCTCCTGTGGAAACCTCGTTCGAACTTCGAGGAGATCGCCGAGCGGGCGATCTTGGTCTGGGAGAAGAACCCGAGCCTGGTCAAGATAACCGGCCTGACCCCCGCCCAGCTTCAGAGACTGCTGACGCGTTCCAAGAAGAGCGGGAACAAGGAGAAGGACCTGGTGCGACTGGCGAAAGAGTCCAGCGACCGCCGGCTTCTGGACGGACACGAGGCCTGGAAGGGGCTGCTGGACTTCAAAGCTGCGGTGGTGACGAACGCGCGACGCAATCTTTCACTCAAGGGCCTCTTCGAGGAACTGCTCGACTTCATGAAGACGGGCGCGACGCAGGTGGAGGTGGTTGTAGATACGTCGGACGACAAGGGGGACGAGGGCAAGAAGAAGTAATCGCGGAACACCGAGCGCGGGCGGCAACGCGTTCACGGCTGTCGCGGCTCACGATCTTCGGGGAGATCGCGGAGCGCGCCGCGAGGGACTTCAAGGCTTGGCGTGGAGACGGGCAGTTGCCGGGACGCCTCGCTCGAGGGCCTGTTCAAGGAGTTCCTTGAGTTCATGCGCGAGGATGCGACCAAGTACGCTCGCGACGGGGACGAGAAGAAGTAGCTGGGCCAGCCGGCGCGGTGCCGAATCCTTCACGACTGATCGCCATCGGCGATCGCTGGGCACCGTTCACCTCCCATCGTTTTGCACCCCGGTAGGCATAGCATCATGATCCGGAAGCTGGAACTGCTGGGCTTCGCCGCGTTCGAACACGTCGTGCTTGACCTCGTTCCAGGAATAAACGTGTTTCTGGGCGCCAATGCAACTGGGAAAACGCACGCGATGAAGGCGCTCTACAGTGCTCTTCGTGCAGTCCCCAAAGAGGGCTCCAGCCTGGAGCTAGGGGCGCGGCTGCGAGAGAAATTCGCAAGGGTGTTCAGGCCGGACGATGCGCAAATCGGGCGCTTGGTACAACGCCGTCCCGGTCAGGGGAGTGCGCGAATTCGCATCCTCGGCTCGAGCGGCCAGCTTGGATTCTCGATCTACAGCAAAGACTCCTCGATCCGAATCCAGAAAAACGACCTGGAGCATGTACCCAGCGCGATCTTCCTTCCCTCGCGTGAACTGCTTGCGATGTACGAGGGCTTCATAGCAGCGTACCAGGCGCGCGAACTCTCCTTCGACGAAACCTACTTCGACGGAATCGTGGCCCTTTCGGCCTCAGCGTTGCGCGGTCCGAAACCCAAGCCAATCTCCGGAGCGATGGAGGATCTGCACAAGATTCTTGGTGGCCATGTTGTGCGCCAGGGTGATCGCTTCTATCTCGTCGGGAGGGAAGGCAAGCTCGAGGCTCATTTGCTTGCCGAAGGAATGCGAAAACTCGCGAGTGTGACGTACCTCCTTGCAAACGGATCCCTGAGTGAACGGGGCGTGTTGTTTTGGGACGAACCGGAGGCAAATCTCAACCCAGCGCTAGTGGGTGGTCTCGCCGACTTGCTGGTCAATCTCGCGAAAACTGGCATGCAGATCGTGGTAGCGACTCACGACTATCTCTTCACTCGTACGCTTGCCCTGCATTCCGAGCAGGGCGCATCCATCAGGTTCTTCGCATTCGTGCGCCAGGACAGCGGCGTGATCGTCACCGGAGCCTCCACCCCCGACGAGCTCCCCGAGAATCTGATCCGGGACGCGTTCCTCACTCACTACGATCGTTCTCGGGGCGTCGAGGATGGTGCGCAAACTGCGGGTAGTAGACCATGACCCGTCGATTCGAGGAAGGATCGCTCGTTCTCGAGTTCGAAGACCTGTCCCGCGCCCGACGCTGGGACACGCACCAAGCCTACATTCATGGGCTGGGAAAGATCGCCCCGGGAACCAAGGCTGTAGACATCTGCCTGTGGACCGGCGCGGGGGCTGCAGTCTTGGAGGTCACAAACTACGGAACGGCGAGAATCCCATTCAAGGACCTCGCCGTCGAGGTGGCATCCAAGACACGCGATACCATCGCGTCGATGGCCTGGGCATGCGTTCGCGAGATCTCCGACGAACCTGACTACGAGCGCTTTGTCCGGCGCTTCATCGATTGCGGTATGGGTGCGAAGCTGGAGGTGGTGGTCTGGCTCGAAGCTGACCGCCCTCTTGACGCAGTGGACGCACATGTTTTCGCCGATGAGATACGCGCTCAGCTCAAGCCGTGGATCTACGCTCGAGTCGCGGTCACGAATCGAGTCATCCAAACGGACCCTAAGCGCGCCGTCGCCTGGCTGCGAGTGACTTCAAAGAACCGACGCGACTTGCGCTGATAGCCTGGACGGCACCCGTCGACCCTTCGACCGTATCCGAAGATCCGCAGTTAGTTTGCAGGACTTGATGAAACAGAAACAATCGAAGCACAATGATCTTCGACGGCTCATTCATGGCTCCATCCCGATTCGCGAGATCGCCGAGCCCTTGGCATCCTTCGACGGATCAACCGGCGTGGACTCGGTCCGAGCGTTCATGGAGAGCCGCTCCTTTGACGTCGTCGGAGTGCGCCGCAATGGGCAGGTCGTCGGCTTTGCGCACCGCCAAGCCCTCCAGAACGGGCAATTGGATCGGTACACGACGCGCATAGAGGCCGGGCAAGCAGTTCACCACGACGAATCCCTTGCGCAGGCATTCAAGCGACTTCGAAGTCAAACGGCCGTATTCGTAGAGGTGTTCGGATTGGTTGCCTGCGAACATCGTGCGGAGGGCTCGCTGGGCTCGCGATAGGGCTTGACAGGGGCATTGCCGCGCGCAATGATCAAGCAGACGCTCGAAGCGGAGCCCCTGAAGCCTCGGGGTTTCGCGAACCGCAGCAAGATCGGGTGGGAATCATGGTCGATGAACCGACGCCGTCGGGGGACCCACCCGCGGCTGCCGGCCGGACACACGGGCGCGGGCGGGCGGTGCTCGCGGCCCCTTCCCTCGTCGGCCTCGAGCATACCGTCTCGATACGCCGGCACGAACGACCCGCGGTCTGTCGGCCCTCCATGATCTGATGGTGCAGCCGCTTGATCTCCAGCGTCGCCGCGGCATGCGCCCAGCATCGGGGCGAGAGTACTTCCCGGGTACGAGGAATGGCAATGGTCACGGTCGCCGCAAACCTGCGGGCCCAGGTACGTGGGTTCATTCGGCCAGCCTCATCACCGAGTGTTCCAGTTGGTGACACGTCGGCCGCAGCGTCATGGTTCGGACAGGGTTTGTCGAAAGGCCGCGCCGCAGACCATGAGGTCGATCCGGCCCTGCGGCGGGCCCTGATCGACCAGGAGATCGATGCCTATCGACAGGCCCTGAAAGCGGATCCGGCCTTCGTCCCCGCACGAGCACTCCTCGCCGGCCGCCTCGGTGACTTGGCCGATCTCGAGACGGATCCCACGCGCAGGTCGGCGTTACGTGCGGAAGAGTTCCGAGCGTACGAGGCTGTAGTGCAAGCGGCGCCAGGGGACGCCTATGCCTGGCTCATGATCGGCATCCTTCTCGGGGATCAGGCCGAGGGGGAGCATGAAGAACTGCAACGAGCGCAACTTCGACAGCGCGAGCTGAGCGCCTACCGACACGGGGTTCTCGCGGCGCCCCAAGACGCCGGGGCGTGGTTGTTGTTCGGCACGGCGCTCGGCCGAACTGGGCTGGAGTTGCCGGATGATGTCGCGACGCTGCAGCACCTCAGCGAGGCCGTGGAGGCGCTGCGCAAGGCTGTGTCGGCAGATCCACGGCCACCGGCTGCCTGGACGAATCTCGCAGCAAACCTCTTGCATCTCTTTCACCGGGCGCCCTCGCAGAAGATCCTCGAAGAGGCGACGCGTGCCGCGGAACAAGCCGTGGCGACGGGAGGTGGCCGCTACAATCTGGCCAGTGCACAAGCGCTCGCAGGACGGGTCACGGAAGCTCTGGCGAATCTGGCGCACGCGCTGTCTGCCCTCGAAGTCCCGGCCGATCATGTGCGTCAGGATCCCGATTGGGACGCGCTGCGCGACGATCCGCGCCTGAGCGCCCTGCTCGGCACAGCAGGCGCCTCGATGGCGCATGCATCACCCCGCGAGGAACTGATCGCTCATCTCAAGCACCAGCCGGGCCCGGAGCAGGTGGCGGAATCGACCAGGGTCAACGAGGAGTGGGGCAAGGCTCTCGAGGTATTGTTCGGCGACATCCGCCACTGGTTGGCTCCCGTCGTGGCCTCGGCGCAGATCGAGATCCAAGACCTGCACGTGGAAGTCAGCGAGGGCGGAAGCGGCATTCCCAGCTACGTGGCTCCGGCACTCAGGATCCTAGCCGCGACGGGTCCATCCGTCGCTATCGTTCCACGCGCTCGTCGCGTCGTCGCTGCCACGGGTCGGGTGGACATGAGCCGCGAGCCGCGCGGTCCCGTGAGACCGATCGTACGATTTGCCATCACCCCACCGGAATGGCACTTGGCGCACAAACGTGCCGATCAAAGCTGGGCGACAATCCCTCTCGATGAGGATTCGTTCTGTCGCACGCTCATGGAGCTTCTTTCGTAATGTACGACGCCAAGATGGGCGCAACCGCCGTGTGTACACGGGACGAAGAGTGCTTCGAGCCTGTCGGAATGCCCCATCGGCGCGTCGCATCGGAACGGCGTCGGGCCCAAGGGAGATGAATGGCAAAGCGAACGGTGTACGTGGAAACCAGTGTGATCGGCTACGCGACATCGCGGCCGAGTCGGGATCTGGTCGTGACTGCCCGTCAACAGCTCACGCGAGAATGGTTCGCCGGTTGTGCTCAGACCTTCGATCTCTTCGTGTCCCAACTTGTCATTCGCGAAGCCTCGGCAGGCGATGCGGTCGCTGCGGCCGAACGCCTGGTCCTCCTTGAAGGTATCCCCCTCCTAGCGATTACCGAATCGGCCGGCGAGCTCGCCGACGGATTCGTGGACCTGGGAGCGTTCCCGAGGCATGCGTCGGAAGATGCACTCCACGTTGCTATCGCGGCCGTCCACGGTGTAGACTTCCTGTTGACCTGGAACTTCAGGCACATCGCGAACGCTGCGATGCGTCACGCGATAGAAGTAGGGTGCAGAGAGGCGGGGTACGAGCCGCCGTTGATCTGCACACCGGAGGAGTTGACCAATGACGACGAAGGACGATGAGATCGTCGAGGAGATTCGCCGGCATCGGCAGGCGCATGCTGCATCGCTGGACTACGACCTGAAGCGCATCCTGAAGGATCTGCAGAGGCAGGAACGAGAGTCCGGAAGGAGCGTTGTCACACGACCACCACGAAAACCCCTGCCAGCACGAGGTTCATCTTCGATCTGATCCCGTGAGGATTCGTTCTGTCGCACGCTCATGGAGCTACTTTCGTAATGTACGACGCCAAGTCGGGCGCAACCGCCGTGGTTGCCGGGGACGAAGAGTGCTTCGAGCCTGTCGGCACGCCCCATCGGCGCGTCGCACCGGAGGGTCCTGGCGATCCGTCCCTCGCGAGCCTGCGTGAGTGCATCCGCCGCATCGATTTGGCCCGCTTGGCCGCGCGGCTGATTGCCCAGCGTCCTGACGCCAACTTGGAACTGGTGAGGGAACTGGAGCGCGCCAACCTCACCGACCTGGATCGCCACGAGTTGCTGGCCATGATGGAGAGATTCGCCATTGCTGACCCGGAGTCGAGACGCCGCGTTCGCGAAGCGCTACTAGGGCATGCGCGGTCGTTGTCTCGATCGCCGTCCGGCAAAGACGAACCGCTCCTTTGGGCCGCGTTGCGGGGGTATGCGTCGCTGGCATCCACCGCGGATATGGAGCAATTGGTCCCCTTCATCCGGGCGGAGATTTCGGACCGGACCAAATTGCTCGTTTGCGAGCTTGTGCAGCAGGTTCTCGGGGCGGACGGCATCCCGGAACATCCCGACCGCCTGTCCGCACTGCGCGAAGGCATCCGCAGCTTGCTCTCATCGCTCGATCCGGCCATGGTCCGCGATTTGCCGAGACTGGGAGCACTTGCTACGAACGCGCTCGCAGCACTCGCTGCCATGGACGATCGGCGATTCGCAGAGTTTGCGATTGAATTGGAGAGGATCCAGTTCCCACCGGTCACTCGACGGCTTCGTGAACTGCTCCAGGGCATCCAGGGTACCTGGGCTCGCATGCATCCGAAGTCCGAGGCGACGCGCCGAGCCCAGGAATACCTGCACGTCTGGCTGGATACCCATCTTCGTCCATCGGAGAGTACGCCGAACCGTCCCCAATCCTGAACCTGTGGAGTTGATTCGTGCCGCTGCACTCGAACCCCCGGAATCCAGTCGCCACGCCGCGCTACGCGATCGTCGGCAGATGCGGGAGTGCGGGCGCTCGGCCCATCAACCACATCGGTATACTCCGGGACCAAGCCCAGGTCGCTCCACGTCAAATCGTCGCCGTGGACGATTGGCAACCGCCCCTCGGCAATCCGGGGTGGGTCAGGGCAGACGCGATCGGCTGGATCGACCTCGACGACGAAGCGCGATACGGGCTGGAAAGCTGGCTGGAAGAGAAGAAGGTCCTGCAACCGCTGCCCCCGACGACCTGGACCCCGTGGGATCAGTACATCCTTTCGCCGGCATTTGACGAGGTGCTGGACGAGCACTCTGCGACTGATCGCATCAAACGACACAGGTACAGTTGTGCAGGCTTCGTCGAGCGCGCGTACGCCGAGGGTGCGCGAACGCCGCTCGTAGTAGACCCGCCGCTGCTACCGCTAGTCGATTTGGACATGCTCCGCGGAGTCTGGGGCCTGGCGTTCCGCGCTGCAGGGAAAACCGAGGCAGTCCTGCCGAGCTTGGGTCTGAGCGGGCCGGGGCCGTGGCGGGTTCTCCTGCCCGGCTACCTACTGGCGGCGTGCCGATCAGCCGCACCACGCCCGTATCAACCGAGGGTTGCCGATGCATCCTGTGGTGAAATGGCATGACCCAGACAGAGCTGCGAGCCCTGAAATGTTGATCGCGATAGGGCTTGACAGGGACATTGCCGCGCGCAATGATCAAGCAGACGCCTGGAAGCGGCGCCCCTGAAGCCTCGGGGTCTCTTGATCTCGACACGAAGGCGCGCGAGCGCCTGTGGCGACCTCGGTCGAACTTCGAGGAGATCGCCGAGCGCGCCAATGGACGGGTGGGAAGGGGGCAAGGAGGTCGAGAGTCTACACGGAGTCGCCGGGACGCCGCGCTCAAGGGCCTGTTCAAGGAGCTTCATACAACCCGAGGTTGCGCCCAGAGTCTCTGGCGGCGGGCAATGAGGAGTAGAATCGGATCGAGCGTCCATAGCTCGATTGCCGACGCGCCATATCTGCTGATCGGAGCAGCGCTATGTACAAGCCCACCAACGGGCCGCTATCTGGCCAAGCATGCGGAGACTTCACACTTCTCGACCATCTCGGAAGAGGTGGAATGGCTCTGGTATATAGTGCCAGCCGTGCGGCTGCAAGCATCGATACACCTCCCGTAGCGATCAAATTGCTGCTCCTCGACGGAATGAATGACAAGCTGATCGAGCGGTTTCGACGCGAAGCCGCTGTTGGACGAGGCTTGACTAGTCAAGCCTACCAGCACCTCCTCCGAGTGCACCCCGCAAGCCCAGGTCAGGCAGACGACACCGTGTCAGAGGCGACACTGATCGTCGAAAACGTATCTATCCGGTGCCTGTGGTACGCAATGGAGTATCTTGATGGAAACTCTCTTGAAGGGGAAATTCTCGACCCTGAGCGCCTGATTCCGTTGGCAACGCAGGTGTGTGAGGCCCTGCAGAGGCTTCATCGTGAGGGGATAATACACAGGGATGTAAAGCCTCAGAATATCGTCCACACGCCATCTCGAGGATTTGTCCTTATCGACTATGGACTGGCATTCGATGAGGACTGGGATCACCTGACAAAACCTGACGGGCTCGTTGGCACCCTGGGATACTTCCATCCGGAGTTGGAAGGGGCCGCGCGGGATATCCTGGCGCTAGGAGTTACCTTGGTAGTACTCGCGACTGGGGCCAAAGTCGAGCCATGGAAACGCGGATTGCCGCCCGATGGCATACATATTGGCCATTTGGATCCGCACAATCGAGCGCTCTATGAGCGCTTTTCCGAATCCTTCCGATCTCTGGTGCAGGAGTGTACATCGCCCCGGCGAGTAGTGAACCTGCAGCTTGATCAAGTACTGGACCGGCTGCATGCCTCGCTTCCCGTCCCTCCGGTGTTCCTGCTGCCCGATACCAACTCCACTATCAAGACTCTCTTGCTCGACCTGACCAGCACGCACTTCGGCCCAGCACTGGGTCTCGCTAATATCGACTGGTCTGCACCTCGAGAGGTAAAACGCAACAGGAGCTTGCTATGCTGGTATCGGTCAAGCGGTGCGGAGGAAGCCCATCTTCTGCTGGGTCTCGGGACTCCTAGTGCCTCCGAGCAGCTCCTTGACGACGCGCTGATTGAGAGACTCGATCAACAGCCAGCGGCACGCATACTGCTAGTGACACCGGGACACTTCACTCCCAGCCAACATCAGATGGCGATGAAGCACAGAGTGGCGCTCAAGGATGGCAAGTCTCTCGCAATGGACCTTTGTGGCACGTCCGCCATCACTAGGGCAATTGCACTCAAAGCTGTGCGCGATCAGGGCGGTGTCGAAGATGATCCGATCGAGTCTGTCCTCCTCGTCGCCGGTGTCTCGACATACATCTGGTTGTTTCGTTTCTCCGAGTCTCGCTTTGCACTCATCGACAACACTTCAAACTTGCTCCCTCCAGATTCCGCGCAGAGCAATGAACTTCTCGCTCGCCTCCGTGCCCACAGTTCCCTGGTCCCAAACGGTTGGACGCACATCGACCGCAGGGAGGTCGGTGGCTGGCGTCTTCCATCTCTTCACCAGGGGGGAGTTCGAAATGCACGAAGCGTTCGCGACTTGTTGGCCGAACTAGAGCCACCAGCATTCCAGCTCCTAGCGCAACGAATAGCGGCCCTCGACCAGGACATCTTGCTCACACGATCACCAGCGTGGCTGCAGAGGCATAGGCAACGAGTTGGGGAGATGGCGGCTGCTCTCGTTGGGGAAACTCGCATAATTGCCTTCAGCGCTGCTCAACTTGCTGCGCTGCATGTATCCATGGAATTCGGCTGGTTGTTCGGCGGCACGCGGTCCGCGGGTGGAGCAACAAGATCCTCCCGCGCGGACTTGGTTCCCGACGCCAGTCAGGCTTTCATACTGCTCACTGGGGCCATGGCAAAGGCACCCGCACGGACAGTAGACCAGTTTCTCGTGCACATCCTGAAGCAGTTGGGCTTAGTGCCCGATGAGAGCGAACGCTTCCTGCGATTTTCGACCTCGCTCGCAGCATTCAGCGCGCTGCTTGATCTTCTATTGCAGGAACCGGAAGTGCAGAGTCGCTTTGCTCTGGCGCACGGTCACGATTCCGCGGCTATTGAGGCACCAATCGCAGTCGAACTGACGCGCGGGGCACAGTCCACCACGTTGGTCGCAGAACTCGGTTGCCGGGATTCAAAGAGACACGCCCTTCTGGTAGACATCCAGAGGTTTCTTTGCGGGGTGCTTGACGACTATAACGAGGACATCAGCCTATGCGGTGTCGAGTGGCTGGATTTCGAGCTCCGAATCAAACACACGGGATATGTTTTCGCGGAATCGCGCGTTGTTGCAAGTCCTGAGCAGCTCATTAGCACAGTCTTGTCTGTCAATTTGTACCATGACCCGCTTACATTCGTGCGAGAGTTGGTTCAGAATGCCGCGGACGCAGTGCGGATTTTCGAAAAGGACAATCCGCCGCATCCAACTTCGCGTCGGGTGCAGATTGACGTCGATGCCTCCACGAATTGCCTGCGCGTCACCGACAAGGGAATCGGAATGAACTTGTTCAAGATTCGCAAGCATTTGGCCAGAGTTGGGTTCAGCTTCTGGAAACAGGAAGCGCCCAGATTCGATGAGTTCTACCCGATCGGCCAATTCGGAATTGGCATACTATCGTGTTTCCTGTGCGCGGACTACATCCAACTCATTACTCGCATGGATGGCAAAGACTTGCTCCGAGTCGACTACAACCTGCGCAGTGCATCGCTGTCTGTTCAGCGATGCATTGACAAGAAGTGGATGCAGTACATTGGGACCAACGGAACGTGCGTGATCGCAAATGTCCGCGAAGCACAACGCGAGAGTCTCTTGGGCGAGCCATCTCTGATCGTATCTGCTGTTGAGCACTATTTCCCTTGCCCACGAGAATACTCGGTCGTCGTCGCATGGGATGACAAGAAACGTGGCAGACAGTCTCGGGAATTCGGTGGGCAGGATCTCGCTGCATGGTTGGACGACAACTCCTCAGCCGCGGGAACCGATGAGGAGCTACTGACGTTAGCGTTCGATGGCCGCAGAGCGCGTGACTCAACTGAGTCGGCGAAAGGCCAGCCTCAAGTCTCCGAATCGCTCGCCGCTACTCGAGGCGCCGTCCAGGCTTTCATCCTGGCACGCAGATCTGAGCGAGAGGCTCCAGAGTCCCCAGTAGGTCCTGCATTGCCACGTTGTTCTTATGCGATCCGGTTCTCCATCCCTCGGTACACCGGAATGACAGAGGACGCCCTGGAGTGTCGCACTGGTTGGTCCGGCCAAGTCCGAAAGTTGCGCGTCTGTCGCGAGGGCGTCCATGTTACCTCCGATGCGGCCGAGCTTTTCCATCGCGGTTGCGGCCACGATGATCGATGCCTTCAGAACCACCCACTTCAGGCTTTCGTTGGGATTATCGATTTTAGAGGCGATGAGCTTTCTGTCACAACCGCACGGGAAAAGGTGCGCTCCATCAGCCATAGTGCGGTCCGGGTGTTGCCGCACATCATGGAGTCACTTAGCATTCATGCATCGCAGATGGCGAGTGAAGTCGACAGCCTTCTAGAAACAGGTCGGATCAGCGATGCGTTTCTGAAATCCATGAGCCTGTTCGATCTTGTGACAATGAATATCGGGTTTCGACCCAACGATCCCGACTTCTGCCACCGAGGGACCCTAGGCGGGCTGGATCTGTCGGATAGCAAGGTGTTCGCCGACCGATATGTGCAGTTGCTCTTGTCAAAGGTACAGGTACTGCGCGTACGATGTGCCGGAGCCGCACCCGAAGATCATGCAGTTGCACGGATTCATGGCTGCGTGCTTTCCCTCGAACGCCTCTCTCAACCCGATAAGCCCCCGATAATTATCCCCCAGATCCTGGCTCGTCGCCTCAAAGATGTTCTGGCGCATAGGATCACGTGGAAGGGCGACCCATGGTCGGACCGCCGGGTGCTCGTCGTACCGTGGACTGCTCCATTTCTTGAACCAATTGTTGTAAAACGCCTGTCAGAACTCTACTGGGGTGGAGAGCCGCCGGAAGTTCTAGCATGCGCCGACTTCTCGCGCATGTGGGGAAGCTTGCCGAATTGCATCCATGATGTTCCATTGAGTGCCTCCCTGAGAGCGCTCATACCCGGATCAGTTCGCGTGGTTCAATTCCCAGCGAACTTCAGGAGTACCAGCGGCGTCGCGGCCCATCCCCTAGTGCCGTCACCTAACATTCGTCGGGACGCGATCGGTTCGCCTACCACCGCGGAGAATTGCCCGGTGAAGATACTGGTTAACGGAACTCACCCAGCAGTGCGCAACTGTATTGAATCCTATCCCGACTCATATTCCATGGAACTTGACGGCGAGGAGATGCGCTCTCTTCGTAGTATCTGGCGGGAGGTGCTCGATGACGATGTGGGTTGGGGTCCCCGGCAGCATGAGAACCCCTACCATCGCGCGGCGCAGGTTGTGAATAGCCCGGGCGCATTTGTCAATCGGCTCGTTCAGCATGCGGATCTTTATTCAAACAGAAAGCATGGTTGATTGCAAACAGCGTTGAAAGTTGCTCGCTTCGCTTGCGCCATAAGCAGGAGGTCGTCACCAATGGTCGATCGGTCGAAACCAGTTCTCACCCCTTCCCCTTCTTCAACCCAATCCCCGCCTCCTTGAGCCGATAGTAAAACGTGCTCCGCGCCAGCCCGAGCGCCTTCGCCGCCTTCTCCACGCTGCCGTCGTTGTCCTCCAGCACCGCCTGGTACACCGACGCGATGATCTGGTCGTACGTCTTCCCCCGTACCGAGACCACCCCCACCCCCTCCGTCACCTCGCCCCCGGCCGCCCCGGCACCCCCCTTCCCCTTCCCGCTCCCGGCCGCTGCAGACCCCCGCGCTGCCTTCACGTCGGGGCTCAGGTCCTCCAGCGTCAACTCCGCGTCGGCGAACGCCAGCAGGCGCTTCACCTCGTTCTCCAGCTGCCGGATGTTCCCCGGCCAGTCGAAATCCACCAGCCGCCGCATCACGTCCCGCGGGACCTTCCGCTTCGGGCCGCCCGTCTCCGCGGCGTACTTCTCCAGGAAGTGCTCCACCAGCATCGGGATGTCGTCCCGCCGCTCCCGCAGCGACGGCAGGTTCAGCGTGAATACGTTCAGGCGATAATACAGATCCTCGCGGAACGACCCCTCGCCCACCATCTTCCTCAGGTCGCGATGCGTCGCGGCGATGATCCGCACATCCACCTTGATCGACTTCTTGCCGCCGACCTGGCGGATCTCACCCTCCTGCAAGACCCGCAGGAGCTTCTTCTGCATCTCCAGGCCCATCTCGCCGATCTCGTCGAGGAACAGCGTCCCGCCGTTCGCGAAGGCGAACATGCCCTCCTTGTCCCGGTCCGCCCCGGTGAACGCTCCGCGCACGTGGCCGAACAGCTCGCTCTCCAGCAGCGTCTCCGTCAGCGCGCCGCAGTTCTCGGCCACGAAGGGCTTGTCCTTCCTCGGACCATTGAAGTGCACGGCCTTGGCCACCAGCTCCTTCCCGGTGCCGCTCTCGCCGTGCACGATCACCGGGAAGTGCGTCTCGGTGATCTTGTCGAGCAGCTTGAACAGCTCGCGCATCGGCTTCGACTGGCCCAGGATGTTCCCATAGCTGTACTTCGTCCGCAGTTGCTCCAGGCTGGTCGTCAACGTCCGCTTCAGGAAGTCCGCTTCCTCCTTCGTCCGCGCGTACTGCCGCGAGTTCTCGATCGGGCCCGCGATCTTCCCCGCGAATTGCAGCAGCAGCTCCCGGTCCTCGTCGGTGAACCGCTTCTGCCCCGATTGGTTGTCCATGTAGACCACGCCGATCGTCTCGTCCGCCTGCTTGATCGGGACGCTCAGGATCGACCGGATTTGCAGATCCATGATCGAATCCTGGCCGCGGAACTGGCTCTCCGCCAGCGCGTCGGTCACCACGGCGGCTTCGCCGGTGCGCGCCACCTGCTCGACGATCGTGCTCGAGAACTCGAACTGCGGCGAGGTGATCTCCTCGTCCTTGAAATTCAGCGCGGTCACCGGTTTGAACTTGCCGTCGTTCCCCCGCAACATGATGAAGCCGCGCTCCGCCCGCGTCACCTGGATCATCATCTGCATCGTCAGCGCGAGCACCTTGTCCAGATCCAGCCCCGCGTTGATCACCTTCATCAACATCCCCAGCACCGTGATCCCGTCCCGCGAGACCACCAGCCGGTCGATGTCCGCTTCTTCCGCGACCTTCCTTTGCACATCGCGTTCGCCGGCCACCCCGGCTTCGAACGTGAACGTACTGTTGCGGCCGTTCCGCTTGGCGTTGTATACCGCCTCGTTCAGCCGCTCCCGCACCTCGGTCAGCGTCCCCGCATCCTGCGGACAACACAGCACCCCCACGCTCACCGTCACGTTCACGTCGCGCCCGCCGCTCTGGAACGGCCAGGTCGCGATCTCCGTCCGCAACCGGTTCGCCAGCCGCAAGGCCTCCGCCCGCTCCGTCTCCGGCAATACCACGTCGAATTCGTCCGCCGCCCCGCGCCCGAGCACGTCCACGTTGCGGATGCCTTTCCGCAGAATCCCACACACCTCGCGCAGGATCTCGTTGCCCGCTTCGGCGCCGTGGAAATCGTTGATGACCTGGAAACGATCCAAGTCCACACGCAGGATCGACAGCAACCGGCCATAGCGCTTGCAGCGGTCCAGCTCCCGCTCCAGGATGCCGTCGACGTACGCGGGCACGAACGCCCCGGTCACCCGCTCCACCACCATCGATTGGTGCAGCCTGGCATTCTCCAAAGCCACCGCCGCCTGGTCGGTCAGGATCGTCAACAGCGCCGCTTCCCGCTCGGCGAAGGCCTTTTCCGTGAACAGGCTGTCCAGGTAGAGCGCGCCGGCCACCTGCCCGCGCATGCGGATCGGCACGCAGACGATCGACTTCACCCGCAGGTCCGCCACCCCCAGATCCTGCAGGCGCTTGTCCCCCGGCGCATCCCCCGTGAGCACGATCTCCCCGCCGTCCATCACCCGCTCGGCCAACCCCTTGCTCACCTTCTCCGCGGGCGCGTCGATGTCCCGCGAGCCGAGGTTGCGCGAGACTTCGAAGCGCAACCCGGCCCCGCCCCCGACGGCGCCTCCGCGCAGAATCAAGAAGCCGCGGTCCGCCCCGGTCAGCTCGATCGCCGTGTCGGTGATGTACTCGAGCACCTTGCGCGGTTCGCCTTCGCCGCCGATCCGGCGACTGACTTCGATCAACCTCGCGAGCTGGGCCACGTCGCGGCCCACCGGAGCCCCCGCATGGTCGCGCACCAGGTTCGTCAGCCAGCGCTCCGCCCCCGTGGCGGCGAAGTCCGTCGCCAGCGTCGCGGTCTCGTCCTTCCGGCTCTCGACCTCCTGCGAGACCTTGTCGATCAGATCGAGCACCGCCCGCCGCCGCGGGTCCTTCAGGTACGCCTCGCGGTACTCTTCCGGCAACTTCTCATTCACCGCGAGAAAGACCTGCTTCACCTCGTCGCAGTGGAAGCCGGCTTTCAAGGGATTGTTCCGCTTGCGGTAGACCTCCGCCAGGCCGCCGTGCACCTGCCAGAGGAACTCCGGGTTCTTGATCTGCACCGCCAGCTCGCGCGCCCGCTCGAGGCTTTCGCGCGCTTCCTCCAGCACCCCCGGATCGCGCGAGCCGCGGACCAGCGCCAGACCCTGCGCCAGATACGCCCGGCACAGCAGCAACCGGACGCCCAGCTTGGTCGACTCGGCGACCGCCTTGCGCGCGGCTTCCTTGGCCTTCTCGTGCTCCTCGTCTTCGAGGAGCGCGAAGACCTCCTCGGTGCGATGGTAGGCGCGCTCGTCTTTGGAGCGGGCCTCGGCGCGGATCTCGTCGGCCAGCTCCAGGCACTTCCCCGCGGCTTCGAGGTTGCCCGAGCGCCGCTCGACCGTGGCCATGCAGCCGAGGTAGCGCGCCTCATGGGATTTCATTCCCCGATTGCGCGAGATCGTCAGCGCACGCTCGCCCGCGCTGCGCGCGCCGGTGGCGTCGCCCATCGTCAGGTAGAGCCGGCACAGCCAGTGCGAGACTTCGAGGATCCCGTCCATGATCCCGCCTTCCTCGAAGATCTCCAGCGAGCGCACCAGGCAGTCCTTCGACTCGCCGTAGTCCCCCTGGCTGTAGTGCAGGATCCCGGTGGCTCCGAGGCAACTGCCGAGCAGCCAGCGGTCGCTCACCTCCATGGCGATCTGCGCCGCCCGGTTGAGGCACGGCGCCGCCTGCTCGTACTCCCCGCGCAGGACCTGGATCAAGCCGACGCCCGCGAGCGCGTGCCCCACGCCGCCCTTGTCGCGGATCTCCTCGGCGATCCGGAGACTCTTTTCGTAATGCCGCATCGCCTCGTCGAAGTCCCCGCGCCCCATCGCGATCCCCGCGAGATTGCCGTAGGCCGTGCCGATCCGGCGCTTGTCGCCGATCTCCACCGCCAGCCGCATCTGCTTGTCGGTGAACTCGGTCGCCTCCTCGTACTGCCCGCGCGCCCGCTGGATGATCCCCATGGTCCCGGAGCCGCGGGTCAGCTCGTCCT
>Ga0082335_1002770_pt1 | contig 31400 bp, 45 predicted proteins | sample Subgrocontami58m_FD_72375 | JGI IMG/M metagenome (GOLD analysis project Ga0082335, IMG submission 72375) | Subsurface groundwater microbial communities from S. Glens Falls, New York, USA - GMW37 contaminated, 5.8 m (SPADES assembly) (version 2) ...
TGCTTTGAAAAGAATTCCAGCTTTTTAATTATTCTTTTTTGAATATCTTTAGGAAGTTTTTCTAAATCTTTTTGGCCTTTGGGAGTAAATTTTACATTAAACATTAAGGGAATTTGCGATCTCATTTAAAGAAATCCAACCTGATTTTCTTGTTTCAAAGATAGATGTTTTTAAATCTTTAACAAATGCGGGATTAAGGGGCAATCTTTCCTCAATCAAATCAATTAGTTTCCCGGCCGGATTATTAAAAGCTTTCCTTTGATCTTTAACTCTTTTTTCAAACTCATTATCAATCACAGTACACAAAGATATAAACGAATCTCTGCTAAAAACAAAGCCTAATGGTATACCTTTTGAATTCACCACCACAGAGCTTCCGGAAACAGAAGGAATTTGTTTAGCTTTTTTAGAAAATTTTGTAAAAGGAACTAATTTGTTCATGAAAATAGTATACCATAAACTTCAAACACCCGTGGGATTTTTGATTTCTATCTTGATAATCTGCATAAACCAGCCATGGCTACTGCCGCGATAGGAACGGATAAATAAATCGTTTCCGTGCTACTTATTGCAAGTAAACCCATAACTCCCAAACCGACTGCTGCGATCGAAGCGGTTTTCCACCATCGATTATCAACTACTGGCTGGGGATAATAAACTTCTGCTCTAACGCAAGACGGCGCCAAAGCTATTGCTATTGCAGCTTCTTCTCTTGAAGCAACTATCGCTTTATATGTTGGCAATAAATTATCTGGAAAACTATCGGGTCTTGGATTGCTCCACCAAAGTGGATACAACTCATCTTGAAGTCCTCCTAATACTCCAGTAAGCGGAGCAACAGATTGTCCCCTTTCAGGACCCAATACCGCATATCCTTCTATCTTTTGTCCCATAAACATTGTTACAATATCATACTTTTTTTATTTATGCAACTACTAATTTAGACTTGAAGTGGTTTCATCTCGCCCCAATTCTCACCTACTTTCAGGTCAACTACCACTGGGACAGCTAACTTTAGAGCATTTTCCATTTTGGTTTTCACCATTTTCCCCACTTCTTCAACAAATTTAGGGTCACATTCAAAAAGCAACTCATCATGAACCTGCAGAATTAATTGACAATTGAAAATTGACAATGGAGAATTTTGTTTTTTACTTGTCAATTGTCCATTGTGCATTGTCAATTCCCGATCTATTTCTACCATTGCTCGCTTGATCATGTCCGCAGCTGTTCCCTGAACAGGATGATTAACAGCAGCTCTCTCGCCTGCTGCTTTTATCATTCTATTTTCTGCTTTTAACTCCGGAATATATCTTTTTCTGCCCATTAAAGTCTCCACATAGCCTTTCTCATACCCAAACTCCAAAGTTTTCTGCATCCATTCTTGAATTTTAGGAAACTGGCTAAAATATTCTTCAATATAACTTCTGGCAATTTCAAAAGGCACTTTAAGCTGGCGGGACAGGGCATGGGGCCCTTGGCCATAAAGTGTAGCAAAATTCATGGTTTTACCAACACCTCTTTGCTCTTTGGTCACTTGATTAATTGGCACTTGGAAAATTTTTGCTGCTGTAGCGCTGTGAATATCTAAATTTTCCTCAAAAGCTTTTTTAAGATTAGGGTCATTGGATAAATGGGCCATTATTCTAAGCTCAATTTGGGAATAATCAGCTGCCAGTAAAATTTTAGCTTTAGGAGCCACAAAAGCCTTGCGGATTTCCCCGCCCATTTCCCCGCGCACGGGAATATTTTGTAAGTTAGGATCCTGGGAAGATAGCCTGCCTGTGGCAGCTCCTTCAACATTAAAAGTTGAATGAATTCTGCCATCAGAACCAACTGATTTTGGCAAGGCATCAACATAAGTGGAGACCAGTTTAAAAAGCTGGCGGTATTCCAAAAGCAAAGGCATAATTGGATGAGTACCTTCTAACTCATGTAAAGTTTCCTCATCAGTGGATCTTCCGGTTTTTGTTTTTTTAAAAACAGGCAATTTTAATTCATCAAATAAAACTATTTGCAACTGCTTTGGACTATTGAGGTTTATCTCATGCCCTATTTTTGAGTAAATTTCCTGTTCAAGTTTAGTGAGCCTGGCTTTTAAATCAATCCCCATTTTATTTAAAAACTTTAAATCAATTAAAACTCCTGTTTTAGACATTTTTTGCAACACAGGAGTAACCTCCAAATCCAAATCTGAAGTAGTTTGGTTTTTTATTGGTTTTTCATTTGAAATTCGACTGATTAAACTCCTAAATTCCAGTTCCTCAAAAAGCTTAATTACCTGATTTTTATCATAATCTGCCATGACACATTTTTCTAAATCCAGCTTAATAGGCGCTTTTAAGTCCAAAGTGACCAGTTTTTTAGACATGACCGCTTCTTCTGCTCCTTCTGCCAGTAGTTTTTGCAATCTTTCAGGCAAAGATTTTAAGTTTTCTTCTTTGTAAATATTTTCTATCTCGCCAAATTGGTGAATTAATTTAGTAGCAGACACATCCCCTATTCCGGAAACTCCGGGAATATTATCCGAGGCATCCCCGGCCAATGCTTTATAATCAATCAGCAATTTTGGTTCAAAGCCGTATTTAGCCACAAATTCCTCTAGCCCATACATCCCCACATCAGATAAAGTTTTTTTAGGCATGAAAACTTTTGTATTTTGATTAATTAGCTGCATAATATCCCGATCCCCTGTCACTATTATGGTTTCCAGATCTCCTGCCTGCGTAGCCAAAGTGCCGATTAGATCATCTGCCTCATATCCTGCCAAGCTAAATTCAGGAATATTAAAAGATTTGGTAACTTGATGCACTCTGTCGTATTGCACAGACAGCCCCTCGTCTTTTGGTCCGCGGGTGGCTTTATACTGGGTATAAGCCTGATGGCGGAAGGTCGGCCCTTTTTCATCCCAAGCCACAGCCAAATAGTCTGGCTTCAGATCTGAAATAACTTTTAAAATCATTGAGGAAAATCCATAAACCGCATTCACCAATTCTCCTTTAGAAGTGGTAAAAGGAGGGGTAGCATGATAGGCCCGGTGCAGCAGAGCATTTCCATCAACAAGAACCAAGCGCTTCATCCCCAAATTGTAGCATTATCTGTTAAACTATTTCCATATGAGTGGAAAATATTTTATAAGCTTTGATGGGGCCAGGATTTATTACCACAAAACTGTTAAAGATAAAAATAGATGGCTGGTATTCTTGCACGGATTTGGAGGGGATTTAACTGCCTGGTCAAAAGAGCGAGCATATTTTAGCAAATTAGGTATTTCCACTGCAGCTATGGATTTAAGAGGCCACGGGTTGTCTGACAGGAGCGAGAATAGCGATTTTTATAACTTGGAAAATTTTGCCAAAGATGTAAAAATTCTTTTGGAAAAAGAGTCCATCAATAATGCAGTTATTATTGGCCATTGCTTTGGGGGTATGGTATCAATCTATTTTCAGGCACAATTGCCCAATAACTCCAAAGGCCTGGTTTTAGTGGATACTGGTTTTAAACCCCCGTTTATAAGTAATAATCCTGTGGCAAAAGTTTTTGCGGATTATCTGATCAGGCTGCTGCAATCTTTGCCTGATATAAAAGTAGCAGGACACGCTGATTTTAATAAATTCCAAGGCACAAACGACATTAATTTTCGAAGAATCTTATCCGATATCCTGCATACATCTTTGCGAAGCTATTTAATGCTTAGTGAAAATCTGGTTAATCTGGACGAGACTCGCCTGCTTGATAAAATCCAGATCCCCACCCTGGTTATAGAAGGCAGCAAAGATAGCATCTTCCCTCCGGAAATAGCAAAATACCTGCATAAAAGAATCAAGACTTCAGAACTCGATCTAATTGAGGGCGCAAACCACATTTTGGTAATTAATAATCCAAAAGAGTTGGAAGAAAGTATCCAGAGTTTTTTACAAAAAATAAACTTTTAAGCAGCTTTTCTTTCCAATCTTTCAAAAATTCCAGATACAACTCGCGCTGTCTGAGCTGGTCTTTCAACAGGTAGTCCTATATGGCTGCCATATTTTGTTGCCACAATCACCTCTATAGCATTAGAGTTAGGTAAAACTTGTTCTGAAATATACTGCTTACGGGCTTGTCCCCTTCTTGCTATCTCCTCCCTGGTTCTGAATTTTTTCATATATTCATCTGACTCATATTTTTGCATGAATTGTCCAACATAAGATTCTTTATTCCCATACCTTGATTGAACCTTATCAGGCAAGCTGTCAAATCTCTCTTCTGCATACCGCCTCAGGTCATCTATACTTTGAGGCTTTGCCATCCTTTCTTGAACTCCTGCCTCAGGCATATATTTCCTGTAATCTGAAACAAAATCTTTCTCTGTTGTCATCACAACAACAGGAGCTTTAATTTGTTTTAATTTTTCATTTACTTTCATCATATCTATCATCTCCTGCGCGAATCTTTTTGGATTTTTTGGCGCACTTTTTGCAAACTCTACCATTGATCGAAGCCAAATTTGGAAAGTGTGTGCCATCTTGGGATTTTGCTCTTCTGATTCAACCTTAACTACCTCTGAGATAAAATTAGGAGCCAATTCTTTAAGAAAGCTTTGCGGGTATAATCCCATGGAATTTGCTAAAACCACTCCATTAATTTTGATATCAGGATTTTTCTGCTCTAGTAAAACTGCCAAATTAGCAGCTCTGATTCCTCCTTCGGAATGACCAAAAATAGTTACCTCTTTTAATTGCTGCTTTTCTAAAAAAAGACGTATTGCTTCTGCCTCAATATTTAGCGAATCTGGAGCAACTCTATCTACTTTTGTGTCTATCTCATAAGCTGTTATCCCAAATTCTTCAGATAATGCTCTCGGTTGATCCCAGGTAGTTTTAGCTTCTGCTTTCCAAGGCCATCCTTGAAGGAAAATTACTGCTCTATTTGGATCTATTAACTGCTTACCCTCTGGAACAAATTTAGCCCAAGATGTTTCTACTCTATCTTGACCAATATAAACTGTGTCATGGCCCAAGGAAGGATTATTTTCAGTCTGGATTGAAACTTCAGCGGTACTGCTCTCCATACTCTATAATTATAGCATAGGCAGGCACTTCATCTTGGATTATCTAAGTAAACAGTCTTCCTTCGTAAGATAAAAGCTTCTGCAAAACTGCGGATATAATCATAGGTTCCCTTCAATAACCCGTCTTTAAATCTTCTACCTGAAAAAATCACAGGTTTATTGATAAATTTAATTTTGCCCAGTTTGGCCACCTTAAAGCTTAAATCCAAATCTTCCTGCGCCTGCAGGGCCGGATCAAAACCGTTGGATTTCTCATAAACTGATTTTAAAATGGCAAAACTAAAGCCGGACAGCCAGAAATGACCAAAAAATATTCTATACAAAACCATGGCTTTAGGCTGGATAAAATTAAAGACGGCATTGGTGAGAGGCGAACAATCCGCGATCTTACAGGAAGTGGTAGTGGCTACCACTCCATTTTGCAGCGGATCTGTTAATACATCAAGCCAGTCCGGATAAGTAACAGTATCCGCATCCAAAGAAACAATCATTCCACCCTTGGCCTCGTCAAACCCTTTTTTTCTGGCAGCTCCCCTACCCTGTTTTTTTCCCAAAATGACTCTTAAGCAAAGCTTATTCTGAAAACTTTTGGCTAGCTGTGCAGTATTGTCACCGGAGTTATTATCAACCACAATTACCTCAAAGCTTTTTTGGGTTTGCTGCAAAACTAAAGAGGCAAGAGTGCGGGTAAGAAATTTTTCCTCATTATAGGCAGGAATAACCACTGAAACTTGTATTTCTTTCATTGCTTGATATCTTTATTCCAAATAAAAACAACTACTGCATAAACAAAGGATAATAATGCTTCAAAAAACAGATACTGATTATAAAAAGGTATCCAGACTAACAAAGAAGGATGGTTAAAGAAATCATTGCCAAAATTTTGGGTTGAGTTTAAATATAAAAGCAATGTCCCATGGAAAATAGCCCATATGCCGGAGACTAAAATCAGGCTTTTGTATTTTTTTAGGTCTGCTTGGGCAACTAAAATTAATGCTGCTATTAAAAAAACAAATGAAGCATAGATGGAATCAAGCAGAACAGCATAAGAAACAGCAGAAACAGGCCAAATATTAATAACAGAACCCAGCCTAATATTCAACAGATGAATGGCGCCGTCACCTATTAAGTACATTGCTAAAATAGTTAAAAATATACGCATGAGATTATTTTAACAGATTTTTGACAATGATATCGCCATTTTGTATAGTTTGATAGATGAAAGCCAAAAATTTAAAAATTGCTTCGCTCATTATTACCTATAGCCGGGTTTTGGAAGCCAAAGCCCAAATGGATATAATCCGGGAAGCCTGGCAGCCGATGTTTGGAAGTTTAGATATTTACCATGAGTTTAATGGCAAAAGCAGCTGGTATCCCAAAAAATACAGGGAGGATTTTCTCCATCGACACAGACAAATGCCTCATTTTATCGGTGCAAACCATATGTTAAACCAGGGCATCAAACATGTTTTAAGGTCGGGCAGAAAGTATGATTTTATTATTGTAACCTCTGCCGATGCCTGGTTTTATGACCCCAAGAAATTAAAAGAAGTTATTCTGACTTGCCAAAAGAAAAGATTTCAACTGGCAACCTCTTTATGGGGAATGGTGGCTTTAGGAACAGAGTTTTTTATTAGTACTCCTAATTTGGCAAAGAAAGTCTTTCCTTTAAAGTATACACGCTTTTTAAGTAAATATAAAATTTTAAAATGGACCAGCACAAAACTGGCCATTTTTGAGAGCATATTCACAATCGAAGTAATGAAAGTCTTAAAAAATCCCAATAAAATTTATTTAATCCCGGGTCGCAGAGCAGTTTGGCCTAAAAATAGATTTTGGTCTCCGGGTTTTTATGCTTCACACCATGATCAAAATAGGAGAAAAAGAGACATCCTGCCAAAAATACGCCATAGCTTAGGAGATAGGATGGAAAATATGCCAAGCTTAAATAGATTTTTGTCTTAAGTCATTTCAAACCCTGAAAGCAAAGCGTGGCTCGTTCTTTTAGAACAACTATCTCCACCTCGTTTAAGGCAGAACCTGAAGCCTCTTTTACCAGAAAATCACAAATTCTCCCCTGAAACTTTGATAAATTTTTGGGCGGATTATCCAGTTCCGAAAGCTTAAACATGGTAGTTCTAACTGCTCTTTTGCCGGGTTCGCTCTCTATTTGAGAATAAAGATGGTCCAAAGCCTGCACATGAATGGAGATAATTTCTGCCAGTTGCCTTACTTTAACCTCATCTTTAAAATCCATTAAACCCATTACTTTTTGTAAATTAAATATGTAGCGTTCCAGGGTAGGAGCAATCAGATCAGCCCGCTTTGCTTCCACCAAGCTTCTTACTTCCTTGATCCTTCTTTGGCTAAATTCCAAATAGCGGAGAGCCTTAATTTCACTGGTAGGCGCAAATTTAAGTTCCAGAATTTCTTTAACGCTTTTTAAAAAATATAAAGGGTGGGTAGGGTAGATTTTAGATTGGCCAATATCATTCTCTTGAGCATAAACAGAATTAATGCAAAATGTAAAAGCAAGGATTGTGATTAAAATTGTAAATTGTAAATTGTAAATTGTAAATTTTCTCACTTCCCTATTCTACCCTTTAAGTTCACTTTGGGCAACAATTTTGGCATAAACACCATTTTTTTCAAGTAATTTATTATGTGTGCCCCGCTCCACAACTTTACCCTTTTCCACAACCAGAATTTGATCCGCATTTTTAACTGTTGAGAGCCTGTGGGCAATAATAATCTTTGTAAAAGACCTTTCTTTAGATAAGTTTTTCAGAGCTTGTTGAATCAGGCTTTCGGAGTGTATATCCAAATGGCTGGTCGGTTCATCCATGATTAATATCTTAGGCTCTGCAAAAAGTGCCCTGGCTATTGCTAGTCTTTGTCTTTGTCCGCCTGATAATTTTACGCCCCGCTCACCCACCAAAGTTTGATATCCTTCAGGCAACTGACTAATAAACTCATCAGCAAAAGCTTGCTTTGCTGCGCCGTAAACCCTAGCTCTAACAGACGCAAAATCAAGTTTACCTGCGCTGTATGCTATAACTTCCCAAATTTTCCTGTTTGGCACAGGCGAATCCTGAAAAACCACAGCGGTTTTTCCTCTATAAAAATCCAGATCTAATCCCCGCAAATCATACTTACTATCAATCACAATGCTTCCTCCTTGCGGATCATAGTAGCGGCTTAAAAGCTTGGCTATGGTAGATTTTCCTCCTCCGGATTTACCCACCAAAGCAGTAAAAGATCCAACCGGTATAGTAAAACTTACATTTCTTAAAACCCGTTTTCTGTTGTAGGCAAAGGTTACATGTTTGAAAGTAATTCTGCCTGTAATATCTTTTGGGATAATAGCGTTTGGTGAATTAACAACGCTGGGTTTCTGCGAAAGTAAAGAAATAACCCGGTCAACCGGCTCTGCGGCATCAATAGCCCGCTCATATATCCAGCCAAGCTGGAAAATATTGGAATAGGCCCTCTCTGTCAGCGAAATTAAAAACACCAGACTTCCCACAGTAATAAAACCCGCCCTAATCTCATAAATCCCCACTATCAGCAAAACCGCATACATTACTTCTATACTTAAACTGCGCAAAAACCCGTTAATCATGTGCAGTTTAAATTCTTTGACGGAAAAAGTTTTAATATCATCCCAGATTGATGAGAAAATTTCTGCTTCACGGCTTTCCTGGGCAAAAGCCTTTACCACTGTTATATTGGTTAAAGTATCCCCTATCTCCCCCGAGGATGCTTCATATGCATCATGCCTTTGGGACCTGAATTTTTGGGTGTTTTGATAAGTTTTAAACATATTTAAAACAAAAGGGATGAGAGAAACGACAAATAACAAACCAAAGATCCAGTTAACAAAAATCATTAATATGGCGCTGACAATCAGCTGAATCACCACCGGCTGAAAATTCCAGCCGTAAGTTGCCAGAAGATCAATCAGTTTGTCCCGGCCTTTGTTGACAATATTGATTTTGTTGCCGGTATTTTCTTTTTCATGATAATCAAGGGAAAGCTGCAGCAGCTTATTAAAAGTTTGCCTGGAAACATATTGTTCGGATTTCCAAAGCAACCTTACCAAAACAATATCAATTACATAATCAATCACCAAGGACAAAAGCCTTACCCCAATTAAACCCCCCACAATAAAAACAGCTGACTCAAAATTAAGCAAACCTTTGGTGGAAATAAGCAAATCTAGGATTTTTCCAAAAATATAAGGGCCTGCCATCCTCACTATCTGAAACAAAATGGTAATTAAGACAATATGGTAGAAATCCCTGTGAAAGGGTTTCATCAAAAGCCATATTTTTTGCATAAAATTCATTTTCTTTCTTGATCGTATCATAATTCCTCCTTTGAGCATTAAAAAACCAGCCTGTTCAGCTGGTTTCCATAATTTTAAATTTTAAATTTTAAATTTACTTCATAAATTGCTTCAAAGTTATGGAAATTCCCCTCATTTGAAGAGGAACACCAGCTAAAGTATTCATATCAGGTATGTGTATTGCCATATACAGGTTGCTTCCAAGCTTTGGTATGAATGGATCCGGCCAATTAGAAGTGTAAACCTATTGAGGCAAAATTGTCAACCGCTCATTTAATTTCCGGAAGCAAAATAATTTTTAATCCTTTAAAACTTTTTAATCTTTGGTCATTAGTCACAAAAGCTTTGGCTCTATTTAATTTGGCCGTGGCCAGCTGGATGGCATCCGGAGTTCTAAATCCATATTTTCTCCTGATTTTGGCAGCCTCAATTGCAATCTCTTGATTTACTTCTAAAACCGTTAGATTTGGCGTTGTTTGAAATGCCTGCTGTAATATTTTAATTTTCGATGGACTAACATTAACTGAAAACAGTTCAGTTAAAGTAATTACGCTGGTTATTCCTTTTAATTGATCCTTATTAAAACAGTTAAAAATAGTGTTGGTAAACCTGACAAATTGCGGATGATTATGAAAATGATAGCTAAATATATTAGTATCTAAACCAATCAATTTAAATTTTTTTAAGTTCATTTTCCAGCTCCCTAGCCTTATCTTCCCATTCATCCCTCATCTTATCTATTTCTTTGGCCGGATCAATATCCTTCCAAGCCTCTGCCATAATACCACGGGTTCTTTCTACCCAATTGTCCTGTTTTGGAATAATTTCTAATTTGCTTTTTGATGCTGAAATGGCCACTTTTTTGCCAGGGGTAATACCATTTATCTTTCTTCTCTCCTCTTTGGGAATAACTATTTGATATCTGGAACCAACTGTCACAAGTTGCATAATATGACGATTTTATCACATTTTGTCATACGCTGCAATAGTTAAAATTGCGTGCTTTTAGGAAATGGGTCTTTTTCTGAAATAGATAATACTTCTTATGGGAGAGACTCTTCTTAATCTCTCGTCTTGTAATAACAATCTCCAATCCCCTCGATCGCCGCAGCTATAAGTGCTGTAAATTATTAACCCACCGTTTCTAACAGTTCTTAAAATTGATTGCATTCTTTCTGGTTCGTCAGCATGAAGGTCTTGAATGAAGAGAACATCAAATACACGATCTCTAAAAGGCGGTCTTTGGTATTCAGCTCTTACATAGGAGCGTCTTATTATTGATGAGGGATCTTCATCAAGCCGAACAATTTCTTCTTCTCCTAGCGCTTCTGTTAAAAGTTTATCTGCCCGACTTGCATTACTGCCACAACCGGGATAATAAACAAGTCTGACGGGAAAATGCTCTGCAAGTCTACTCCAAAATTCTTTAACACTTACAAGCTCTCGTCTTGTTCTGTTAATCTCTCTTTCTGTCCTTATCATCAGGGAATTATACGCACCTTATCTTGAATTTACAATTAACCCCTCTTTTTTCCCAACCAGTTTTTCAAATTCATCTGTTGAAAATTTTTGCTAATTTTATATCAAAAGTTTTAAATTCTTTCATTCCTCTTTCTTTAGCTAAACATAAATTATAACAATCTTCTAAACTCAAAGGTAGTCGCTTAAATAAATTGATGCTTTCTAATAATAGTTGGTGGTCGTCAAACTCCACACTCAATCTTAATAATTTATTCAATTTCTCAATAAGTGTTTGTTTATCTTTTTTATAGGTTGAGCGCAATACCCAAAAAACTTCAAAAAATACCACTATTGAACTTGAAAGTTCTTCTTCTCCTCTTCCCGCACGAAGAAAAAGATTTTTTGCTTCTTTATATTGGCTTTCTATATCTTTTAGAAGAAAACGCAAAAAGTAGTTAGTGTCAACAAAGGTCATTTTAGGCTGTATTTTTCTTGAAAATATTCATCTTTGGCTTCTTCAATAATATGGTCAAGTTTTTTACCTCTCCATTTTTTAGGCATGGGTACTGATCCGGCCAATTCTTCCACTAACTTTTCCGCCGGTGTAATATTTAAAGAACCGTTTTCTTCGGTAACAATCACTTTTTGGCCAATATAAAGCCCTGCTTCATAAAAAAGATGAGCAGGAATGGTTAATTGTTTTTTACTGGTAATGGTGGCCATTTGATTCATACAAGGAGATCGTATCAAATGCAAGGAGTTTTGTCAAATGCAAGGAATCAACTTCATCCGGTCATAAATAAGTCTTTGTAAGAATCTAAAGGCACAATTTTAATTTCCAGTTTGGCTTTTAAGGCTCTGGTTACTTTTTCCAAGGTTTTTAAAGTATAGCCTGTATAATCTGCATCCTCTATCCTGGCAATATTAGATTGTCTGGTACCCACCAATTTAGCCAGATCTGTTTGGGTTAACCCGGCTTTTTTCCTTAAATCATAAATTTGAAAAGCAATATCCCATGCCCTATCGGCTTCATTAAGCTTTTCCTGAAACGAAGGATCTTCTTTTAAAATTTTTTCTATTGTTTTATCTAAATCATCTTTTCGTCTTGTCATATAACCTCTCTTTCTTTTACCTCTTTTAATCTTTTTCTAGCCATTTCCAATTCATTTGTTGGTATTCTCTGTTGCTTCTTTATAAAAATATGCAACAAAATAATTATCCTGCCTTTTGTAAAAGTATACAAAATCCTTAATATGTCTGTATCCGACCGAATCCTTAATTCCCATAAACCCGGCTCTACATACTTAGACAAAGGTTCTCTATGATAAGCTCTATTTCTTATTTTATCTAATCCTTTAAACGCTTGCTGGGCAAGCGGGTTATTGGCTATCTTAAGTTTTATCAAAAGCTCTTCAACAAGAGCTTTACCATCTTTATCTTTGTAATAAATAATCTGAAATTCCACAATATTTATTGTATAACAAAACCATGCTGTTATTATTATATCAAATTTGATATATTAGTCAAGAGGTGGTTTTTTTCTTCCCAACCAGTTTTTCAAATTCATCTAACTTCTGATAGACTAAAATTAATGAAAATTATTTTAAAACCTCATTTAAAAATTCGTTTACGGCAAAGGTTAATTCCCCAAGATTATCCCAAGAAAATCCTATCCGATCCTGAAGAAAATTATTTTGATATTTTAACGAATCGTTACATATCCATCAAAACTTTGGAATATAGTGGCAAACTACGGCCAATAGCAGTAGCTTATGATATAATAGGAAAAGTTATGGAAGCGGTGACTATCCATCCTGTTACCGAACAAGAAATCCGCAACAGAGTTCAAAGAGGAAGGTGGACCAAAAATGAAAAAAACTAAAAGTAAAATCTACTATGATAAAAAAACCGATGTTTTATGGCTTAATATCAAAAGTGGAGTAGAAGAAGAATATAGAGAAATCACTCCCGGAGTGAGTGTTGAGCTGGGGAAAAACGGTGAGCTTTTGGGAATTGAAATCTTAAATGCCTCAAAAGTTTTGGGGGCAAAGTTGGGATTAAAACCAGCTTCTTCAGATTATTTAACCCCCTCTTAACAAAAGCGGGACAGTGCGTTTTAATGCATACAATGCTGCTAAAGCAAATGGGGTTGCTCCTATAACATCCATCACCGTATATGCGGGATCGTAAAATTCTATCTTAAGAGGAATCGACATCAAAGTCATTATGGCTATTCCAGCCACCACTGTTCTCCCCAGAGCTCTAGCTAATGGGTGATCCAGAAAAGTCCTTCTGGGTATTTCTACCCCTTGTAATCTATCTAGTCCATTTTCAGCCATAGTACAAATTATATCAAATTTTCTTTTTCCCTACCAGTTTTTCAAATTCATCAGTATCCAGAGTTTCTTTTTCCAGTAAAGCTTTGGCCACTTTATCAAGTTTGGGCTTTTCGCTTTTCAAAATCTTTTGAGCCTCTTTGTAACACACATCAATGATTTTTTTGACTTCTTTGTCAATACTGGTTTGCATGGTTTGAGAGGCTCCTCCCTCATCTCCACCGGGCCACATGCCAAACATGGTCCGGGACTTGATATTAATGGGGCCTAAGGCAGACATGCCATATTCTGTGACCATTTCCCTAGCAATACCGGTTGCCACTTCCAAATCACTGGCAGCTCCGGTGGAAATGTCATTAAAAATCATCTCTTCCGAAGCCCTTCCACCCAAAGCAGTGGTAATTTGCTGGAGTAATCTGGATTTTGTTTCATTAGATCTATCTTCTGTTGGAGGAAACATGGTGTGCCCACCTGTCATGCCCCGGGCCACTATGGAAATCCTATGAACAGGATCAACTTTAGGCAAATTATGCCCCACAATAGCATGACCTGCCTCATGATAGGCAGAGAGTTTACGATCATCTTCTGTTTGCATTCTTTTTCGCTGCGGCCCCAGTTTAACTTTGGTAGCTGCTTCTTCTAAATCTTTAGGTTCAATGGCTTTTTTTGCTTCCCGTGCTGCCAAAATAGCTGCCTCATTTAACATATTGGCTAAGTCTGCTCCGGAAAATCCAACAGTCCGGCGGGCCAATCTTTCTGTATTTACATCTTTGGTAAAAGGCTTACCTTTCATATGCAATTCAATAATAGATCTTCTTTCTTCAATGTCAGGCATACTTAACATCACTCTTCTGTCAAAGCGGCCCGGTCTAACTAAAGCCGGGTCCAAAAGGTCTGGTCTATTAGTTGCACCAATAACAATCACCGATTCATTAGGGGCAAAACCGTCCATTTCTACCAGAATTTGATTTAAAGTCTGCTCCCTTTCATCGTGACCGGAACTCATGCCAAAACCACGCATCCTGCCAATTGATTCTATTTCATCAATAAAAATAATTGAGGGGGCAGTCTTTTTAGCCTGGGCAAACATGTCGCGAACCCGGGCTGCTCCCACCCCCACCAGCATTTCCATGAACTCGGAACCCGAGATGGAATAAAAAGGCACACCTGCCTCACCTGCCACAGCCCGTGAAATTAAGGTTTTTCCGCAACCCGGAGGGCCAACCAAAAGCACTCCTTTGGGAGTCCTTGCTCCAATTTCTTTATATTTGGCCGGACTCTTTAAAAAGTCTACTATTTCTTCCAGCTCTTTTTTAGCTTCACTAGCTCCAGCTACATCCGTAAACTTAATCTGGGGAGAATCTTTGGTAAAAAGCCGGGCTTTTGATTGAGCAAAAGAAAAAATGCCCTGGGCTCCTTCCCGGGCATTTCTAAAAAGAAAAAACATCAACCCTACCAAAAGTAAAACCGGCAAAATGGCGGAAATTATGCCTATCCAGGCCTGCTGCATGGACAAGTCTTTTATTTCAATGGTGACAGATTTGGGATCAACTCCGGAACTTTCCAGAATTTTATAAATAGATTCCCCTTCTTCTTTGCGGGAATGCAGAGGTTCCGCCTCATTTTTTAATTTGGCAGTAATTCTGCTTCCTTCCACAACTAGATTTTCTATTTTTTGATCCTTAACATTTTGGATAATTTGAGAGATGGGCACTTCATTAGTCTGATTAGAAGGACCGCCTGACATTTGGGAGAAAAAAACCAAAGCTGCCACGGCAATTAAAACATACACAGCCACACCCTTGATAACAGAAAGTAACTTATTATTATTATTTAATTTTTTGCGTCCGTTTGCCATGCCGAAATTCTAACACATTTGAGCAGACTTTTGTATCAGGAGGGATCGTTTTGGAAACTTATTGGATTAAATTCACTGATCCACGCGATGGTTGAATTGGCAAAACTTTCGAGGCATTGAAAATTTCAATACCTATGGGGCGGTCATCCGCATCATATTCCACGGTAATATTTTCCGAGATATCCTCAAAACGCTCTTCCACACCCTCTTTTAAGAAAATGTACACAATGTCTTTTTTTTTATCGTAGCTAACTTTCTTTTCGTTTGCTTTTTTCATAATTCCACCTTCCCGAATAAAGCCTGTGATCTATGTCTGTCTCTGTAATCGGATGAACAGTGACAGCCTCTATTCTATTTTTTATTATATCATAGGCCACCAAAACTTTTCTAGATTTTCCTTTATATAAAACTTCTCCTACCACAATATGGCGGTTTCTTAAATTATCCCAGTAATTTTCCAGGCTTTGGCTAAATATTTCTTTAACTATATTTCTTGGAATTTTTCTTTGCTTTAGACGGATTAACAGGTGATCTGTAAATACAATCTTCACAGATTTTATTATCAGTGAGTGTAGTCTTTTGTGTCAATCTAGCGGATATTAATACCTGCAGAAACCTACCTGCCGGCAGGCAGGCTTTTTTGGAACTTCCCACTTTTAATTCAATTTTAGAAAAATCATCAAAAGTCATTATCTAATATGTTATGCTAAATTATAGCATGGCAGAAGTAACAGCAATCTCTGAAGCTGAGGCTGGTATAAAATCAGCACCAAATCTAAAAGAGATAAGGCATCCTTGGGTAGATAACCCCATAGAGCCTAAGTGGCTAGAAAGCAAATTATTTCCTCCAGAAGTAAAAGGCCCGCTGAAGTCTGAAACTAGAGGCGGTTACTGCCATTTTGTTTTTAATAATCCTACTTCAGAAGAAGTTCAAATGCTTGGATTTCAACAAGAAGTTCAAGGAGCAGCTAAAAGAAATCAGACAGAGTTCGTTAGGGGGCATATGGCAGATAGTAGAATTAGTGGTTTATTATCTCAAGAATTTAAAATCCATATTCAACCTAAACGTCAGTTTGTACCATTAGTGGCGTATAAATTAGGCACTCTTTTGCAAAATGAAGAAGTAAGAAAACTGGTGGGAGAATTTAAAGTAAAAATTGCTCCGGGGGGCGTAGATAGCCAGGGTCAAGAAATGCCTCAAATAGTCATATACCCGGCAATGGGAAGAGAAAATGCCAAGAGGCTTCTTGAAATTTTAAGAGATCAGTTCAAAGATGCAGAAGCATATGGTACGGGAAAACCGCCGCGCTATAATATGAAGGTTAACAATTTGTTATTTTTGGCTCAATCAGGCGGTGATTTAAAAACAGCTTTGGCAGGAGCTGGATTGCTTGATGAATATTTCGATAAAGACACAGGACACGCCTTTATGAAGGGAGAAAAAGCCAACTGGAGTGAACTTTCACCGCAAGAAGGACTGGAACAAGCGCAACTCATGCTCCGGGTAGCACAAGCCCAGAAAGCTGAAAGGAATATGCGATGGGGTGATAAAGAATTACAGGCGGCAAAAGTGATTCAAGATAGATTAGCAAGAGGTGAAACAATTGATAGTATTATTGTTGAATCGGCAGCTAATTTAAGGGGTATAAGAAATAGGATGGGTTTAAGGTGGTAATTTATCTATACCCTCTAATCCTTGTATGAAATCTTTAAAAGGATCTGTTCGAGGTGAAGTTCCTTTAGGTAAATCCTTTTGATCATTATAAAATCTAATAAAAGCTCCAGTCTGGACAATACCCCAGACAGTATTAAACACTCTTTGTGGATAGCTTTTTGCTTCATCTTCTGGTACGGGATAATGGAATAAACCAGATTGAGAAAGCTTCCCAATAACAGGAACCATAAAACTGAATGCATCCTTTCTGCTGCCAACTTCATACCCCATTAGAAACAAGAATGTAACTACCCTGTGTACTAAGTTCTCATCAGGTATATCTTTTTTTTCAATTTTCATTAACTTTGTATCAAAAACATCTTGCTCTAGAACCATTAATGTTATTGGGGCTAAAGTAGTTGTATGCCAGTTGTCACCAAGCTTTGTTGCAATCTCTTTCTCTAATGATTCTCCCTGTAACTCTAATTTATCGAGCCAATCCCCACTAATATCGGTAGGTTGGTTAATAAAGGTCTTAAGTAAAGGCGCTCTTTGAAGAATTGCTTCTTGCTCTTGGCTAGGTTTTGGAATATCTTGAGGTTCAGCCATGTTAAATAAATTATACCAGTACAAGGCCAGTATCTCAAAGCTTTTTTAATTTATTGGAGGGTTTTTTGAGAGTGATTTTGTGGAGAAATGCTTGGGGAGCAATTTCAGCTTGCCTCACGGATTTCCTGGAAAAAGATTTTAATTTCTCTAGCACCCACATTCTAACTAAAGTTGATGGACCCACTCCCATCTCATCCCCTAATTTACTAAGTAAATCTATCGTCTTGGCATCAAGCCTGACCCCCAAAATATGTATTAAGGGTTTAGCAAATTCTAATTTTGCTTCTTTCCAATTACCATAATCCAATGTACTGTGGGTATCCCAAAAATCCGCCTCTTCTTCATAGGATTTAAACTTCGGTATTGGTTTCCCTTTAAAAACTATTTTTTTAGCCATTTTTTGTAAAATCTTTTCTCCTTTTCATCCATGTCTCTGGCACTGATAGGATAAAAATCACCGTATTCTCTTATACCTAAAATTACTATTAAATAACGCCCTGCATCGCTTTGCCCCCAAACCGCCATCTTGCCTTTTCCGCTTTTAATATCAAAGTGTTTTGCGAAGCATGCTTCTTCTATTTCTTCCCGACTTACACCATGTTTTGCTGTATGCTCTATATTCCACTCATCCCAAATTAATCTTCTGATTTTCATTGTATAACATTGTTAAACAAAAATCAATTAACCAAAATAATCCAACTTCATGGCTTTTTTAACCTCCAGAAGAGTTTTTTGGGCCTCGGAGCGGGCTTTTTCAGTTCCCTCACGCAGAATTTTTTCCACTAATTCCGGCTGTTTTTCAAATTCAGACCGTCTTTTTCTAATCGGATCAAGGAAATTATTAAGAATTTTAACCAGAAACTTTTTTACCTCAATATCGCCTACTTGGCCTTTTGTGTAAAGCTCTTTGTATTTGGTTATTTGTTCATGGTCGGTATCTACACCAAAAGCATCAAGATAAACAAAAACAGGGTTTCCTTCTACTGTTCCCGGATCAGTAGCATGTATCCTTTTGGGATCTGTATACATATTCATGACCTTTTTTTCTACTTCCTCCGCAGAATCACTTAAATAAATACAGTTTCCTAAGGACTTACCCATTTTAGGGTTACCGTCTGTTCCGGGCAATTTTCCCACTCTCCCTATTAAAGCCTTTGGCTCCGGGAATAAGTTGGAAGATATTTTATTAAACATTCTGGCTATTTCTCTTGTCTGTTCTAAATGAGCTTCTTGATCTTTACCAACAGGGACCAGTTCACCCTTAACACATAAAATATCTGCTGCCTGATAAATAGGGTAATTAATAAAACCTAAACTAAATTGATCCCCCATGCCCTTCATTTTTATTTCATCTTTAATAGTGGGATTTCTCAATGCCCTATTATGAGAAACATACATACTGAAAATAGCTGCCAATTCATAAATTTCAGGGACTTCAGATTCGATAAAAATTGTAACTTTACTAGGATCTAAACCAACAGCTAAATTATCCATAGCTACTTGCAGGGTATTTTCTTTTACTTGACTGGCATCAGCAGAATCTTGAGTTTTTCCAGCTAAAGCATGAGTATCAGCTAAAATAATAAAAGTTTCATACTCGCCTTGCAGTTTTACCCGGTTTTCTAAAGTACCAACATAATGGCCTAAATGTAATCTTCCTGTAGGTGTATCCCCAGTGAGAATTCTTTTTTTCATATTTTTGATCTCCTTAAATTCTCCTGCAACTTTTCCATCAACCACATTCTGGCTAAAGTAGAAAGATTTAAACCCAGGCTTCTAGCAAATTTATCTAAATTATCTTTAACCTGTTTTTGTACCCGCAAAACTATTGTTTCACCTCTTGGCTTATTCAGTTCAAACACAATCTCCACATCTTCTGTTTCATCTTCAAAATCAGTTATATCATGTGTGTCCCAAAAACGAGCTTCTTCGCCGTAAGTTTTAAATTTTGGAATTCTACTTTTTCTCTTCAATTTCATATACTTTTTTCCTTTCTTTTTTACTGGCATCTCTTGCTGTAACTACATAGTATTTACCCAAACCCTGACGCCTTAAGATTATAGTAATTAACCTACTTCCACTCCTGCCTGTAGCCAGATATTTGTCACCATAAGTACGCCTGTGATATATTATTTCTCGCGCTTCTTCAACCTCTTTCTTAGAAACACTATGCTTTTCAATGTGTTTGAGATTAATTTTATCCCAAACCAATTTCTTAACTATAATCCTAGTCATATTGTATTACACTGTTATACAAAAGTCAAGTTGGCCTATCCCCGGTTAAAATTCTTTTCATTGCTTTACCTCTTTTTCGATTAATTTTTCTGCTGGTTTGAAACCATGTTTGGTATAAAATTCGTCATAAGCAAATATTCCATCTGCTTTTGTCTTTCGGGCCACAACTGCCACAGAACAATCTATCAGGGTATTTTTCCTGCTGCCAGCGGGATTAAATAGCTTGGCCGATTCTTTTAAAACATTAATATCAACTACATAAATCAATAGGGCATCGCTTCCAATCATCTCCACAAGCTTTTTTGTCACTGTCGGGGTAGGTAAAACCCGTTGGAAGAGCGACACTACCTCAAAAAGGACAGAAGTGGGATAGATCAACCCAAAACCCTGCTTAATTAACTGTTCAAACGTCAGGGTGACCCTTGCATTTAGCGGGTCATTGGGGTTATAGAGGGCAAAAATAGCATCAGAATCAACCACCACTTTTTTTGACATATTTATTTTCTATATAAAATTCGATTTGCCCTTTTCCGTAAATCAGCAGGCAGTGCCTTCAGTTCTTCCCTGCTCTCAATAGCCAGTTTAAGCATGTCTAAAGAAGCTTGCATACTTTTAGCTTGTTGCAACCTTTCTAAATCTTCAAGACTAACAATGGCGGCCTGGGGTTTTTCATTGGTAGTTAAAACTACCGTGCGTTTTTTTAGTCTAACGTCTTCAATAATAGATTTGTAGGATTTCTGCAGATTTCTGGCCGGTATAAGATAAGTATCTAACATAATCTCTATTATACCAAAATAATATCACTTGTCAATATCATTAAGTGATATCAAAACTACTTCGGCGGAGTAGGCGCAAAGTGGAGTCAAAATTCTTTTCATATTCTCCTCCATTAGTTTAACATTAAAAAAGCCCTTGTAAAATCACTGTATTTGTCAATTTATACAAATTTTTTATGCAGCTTCTCGATAGCTACCCCTAAGCTCTTGAGCCATCGTATACGATCTTTTAACCACAATCCTGTGCAAATCTAACCTTCTTACAGGATCCCTATCGTAGATTGCTGAAGGAAAAAGAATAGATAATACAGGATATATCCTCCTTAATCTGTACAACTCATACGCCTGACCCATGAATAACCCTGTCTTTGGATCTCTTTGCCCTACCTCTAATCTTGAATTAAGATAATCCTTGGCATTATAGAACATCATCTCTAATGGAGGGACAAATTCCCCTTCAAAATCAACAATTAAACGTTTAAATTTAATGTCAGGTGATTGTCCTCTATTCGCATCAACATGATCTTCTCTTCTTGTTTCCTTTATCTTTAAGGGGCTGGATTGCAATTCCCCAACCACCCGACTAACCAAATATTCTAATTGCTCATCCTGTTGCTCTTCGGGCATATTATTGTTCATTAAAACATACATCATACCCATACCATCTTGAATGCTCTTAATATCGATTATTCCACCGTTATCACATGCTTCGCTCAAGGCTTTTATCACGGCATTTTCATCATCCTTTTTTCTTGGGCTTGTTGCAACCAATCCAATACCACTAATGCGTCGTACGGTAAAGGGTACTTGCTTAAGATGAGCAGTAGACGGAACTCTTTTGTTTTCACCAGGGAAATCAACCACCTCATTAGTTACATCATCATGAATAGAACCTAAAATAAATCTTTCTCCTGCGCCTTCTAACCCCTCGTATAGGCTTTGATTAAAATGCTTTTGGATCTTAGCTAAGCTTGTTGTTAGCCTACCATTTAATGTCCGCGCATTAATAAAACCTGAAATATGGGCAAGAAGTAAATGCCTCTGCAACTCATATGCCAGTGCCGGATCAATTTTATCAGGGGGTTTTGATAAAAGTTCGAATACATCACTGGGACGATCCGAATAATAAGCAATTTCATCTTTTAACTCCAGATCCTTGGCAGCTTCGGGTAAAAGATTCCCCACATATCCAATTACCCCACGAGCCTGCTTTTGCTGCTGCACATAAAATTCTTGAGGATCACTCCGAGGCGGCAAATCGAAAGTTTCACTAATTTGGCTGAAAACATATTCATTAATCTTTATAGCTGTATCTTCTGTCAATGTTAAAACACAGCCAGATCTTATTCCCCTATAAAGATGTAGCCGTCCTCTGCCAAAATAATCCCCCATCAAATGCGCCAGTTGCCGGTTGGTTCTGGCCGATCGATTCTCGGCTCCCTGTACAAACATATCTAAAGAAACAGGTACTATCTTTTCTATTGTCATAATCTTCTCCAATGAGCAAAGCTCTTGGCTTCGCCAATAAAAAAACCGCCCTTTGGGGTATATCAATAATCTATTGTACTATAAGTTAGTACAAAAATCAAGCTTTTTTTAGAGGACGCGGAGAAACTCCATCATATTCAATTTCCTCATCAGCTACTCTTCTGAAGGGTTTCTCGCGGACCCATTCTTCAAAAATATGAGCCACCAGGCCTACCACCCTTCCTATAATAAAAAATCCTTTGCCCAACCTGTAATCAAAACCCATATCAGATACAACCGCCGCAATGGCCCCGTCCACATTTAGGGGGATTTTTTTACCTTTTTTCTCTTCCAGAATTTTCTCCACCGCCTCTGCCAACCCGCAGTGTTCTCCATAAAATCCCAATTTTTTGGCTTTGGCAAAAATTTGAGTAGCTCTGGGATCAGTCGTATAAACTTTATGGCCATATCCCGGGATTCTGTCTCCAGATCCCACCACTTTCTCTACCAGCTTTTCCGCACTCATTCCCATCTGCAGCAGCCTGGCACATTCCTCTATTGCTCCTCCATGAGCATCCCCCACTCCCAGAACTCCTGCTGCCACTGCAGCTTGCATGGGATTGCCTGCTGATGCAGAATTCCGGGCATTGGTAATGGAGGGTGGGCCCAAACCATTATCAATAGTGGAAATTAAAATACTGTTTAGCATGGCCTGTTCTTTTTCAGTTGGCAGTTCGCCTTTTAACTCCAGCCAAATTGCATCGGTAAATGTTACGCTATCAATTAAATCAGTCACTTTATAACCATGAATATGGGCTTCCCCATTTATTATTCCTGCTATAGATGTCTTCCACTTTTTATCCATAATATTATTTTAACAGATTTGGAATTTCATCGGGGGTTTTGGCAATAATTGCTCCGGCAGATTCCAGTGACTTAATTTTTGATTTGTAACTTCCCTTTTCCCCATAAATAATTGCTCCTGCATGACCCAGTTTGGTTCCTTGGGGTAGGGTTTCGGCAAATAAACCTGAAACAAATGCCACCACTGGTTTACTAAACTTTCCCCTTTTGATAAACTCCGCAGCTTCCTCCTCATAAGTTCCGCCAATCTCTCCAAATAAAACTAAAGCTTTAGTAGCATCATCTTTTTCAAAATCCTCCATTAAATCCGCAAAGCTGGAGCCCACCAGAATATCCCCCCCAATACCAATAACTGTTGATTGACCAATGTTGTTTTTGGTTAAAATCCAGGATACTTCCGATGCCATACCCCCTGATTTGGAAATTACTCCCACCGAACCTTTGGAATAAACCCCCCGCGGGTCATCTCCACCAATCGAACCTACTTTACCAATGCCCGGGGAAATAATACCAATCGATGAAGGGCCAATAATCCGTACATTTTTTTTGCGCGCCAATGCAATTGCTTTGGCTGTATCTTGAATAGGAATATGTTCTGTTAAAATATTAATCAGAGGGATTTTATTATCAATAGATTCTTTAATGGCTCCAAAAGCTGCAAAATTAGGTACAGCTACAAAGCTGGTATTTATTCCCGGATGATTTTCTAAAGCTTCAGCTACAGTATTATAAACCGGCACTCCGTGAATTTCCTGCCCTCCTTTGCCCGGGGTTACTCCGGCCAGAACTTTGGTACCGTAATTTTTCATCTGCAAAGCCACTTTAGAACCTTCTTTTCCGGTTATTCCTTGTATCAAAACTTTGGTTTTTTCAGTTACTAATATTGCCATATGCTAACTCCTTCATGATTTTTGCCGTAGATGTCATTGGTGTTTCCCGCCCGTATATATGAAAATCAAAGCCTTCTTTTTTTCCTATATCTTTTAGCTCTTCAAAAGCCTCTTTGTCTCTTGGCCCTCCGCGGCGGATCACTATTGGGTATGTTGGTTTTGGTTTAATTTCTCTTAAACCCTCCACAAATCCCATCAAAGTTTCGTAAATATCAGTAAAATTGGCTGTTCCGCCCACAAACCAGCAGCCTTTTAAGCCCGGTTTTGATAAAATTATTTTGGTTAATTTTTTTAGTTTTTCCCGCGGAGGATTACCCGAATGTTCAGTATAATTGGCAGGTTTTCCCCCTAAATTTAAAAGCGCATCCATATTAACAATTGATCCTCCGCCTCCGGCTGCAATCACGGCAATGTCACCCGGGAGATCCCAATAGACAGAACCTGCAGTTCCCCTGTGATCCCCTTCATCTATAATTCTTGCCTCAATTTCCCTTTGAGTGGGGGCTCTACCAAACAAATTCCTTTGCGGAAATTTTACATCCCTACGAAAATCAGCATCATCATCCAAGATCACTTTACTATCCAAAGCCCAGACCTTACCGGCCTTATCAATCACTAGTGGATTTATTTCAGCCAGCTCACAGTCATATTTGGTGAATACTTGCCAAAGCTTTTGGGCTGTTTCCACCAACTCTTTTGGCAAAACACTGAAATCAACAGGATATGTCTTGACCCCCTTACCCTCTACTCCTGTCCCACCCTCCCCAAAAGTTAAAACCGGCCCTCTGGTTTCTGTGGAATATGAAAAAGATAAATAATACTCTTTCTCCCAGTCTATTGCCTCTTCCACCAAAACCTTCTCTACTCTTTCCCCATTAATTTTTGTGCTAAAAAGTTTTTTTACTTCACCCTTTACGCTTTCCCCTTTCCCCTTGACCACCACAATTCCACCTGAATCAGCTCGTTTGCCTGATAAAACCTGGGCTTTAAAAACTAAAGGAAGTTTAACTCTGACTCTTTGACTCTCTGACTCTAGTAATTGACTCTCGGGAACTTGTATCCCGCAATCTTTAAATAACTTTTTCCCCTCAAATTCATATAAAAGCATGTGTTTATCTTACCAAAATCAAAGCTTTTATCAACTCTCATTAAGTTTTTTGTTTTTCATGAACAATTGCTCATGTGTTCCCAGAGTAACAAAATATACAACAGTCTCTTCTCCTTCTTCGATTTCTTCAAAAACAGCTCTCCAATCAGCCGTAACATCTATACTTCTATATCCTAAATATTCATCTCTTAGTGCGTGATTATTAAGCTGCGGATCGCTAGAATTTTGGATAAAAATTGAAATTCTTGTCTTAAGGCTCTTGTAAATTCTTACATCCACTTTTTTCAAAATTGCAAGAAATAAAGGAGAATACTTAACCCTCATATTCGTTGTTTCTCAAGAAAAGCGATTGCATCTTTTGCATTATCAAAAGTTGGTGAAGCCTTACCATTTTTTAGGTCTTTCTCCGCCTGTTGAATTGCTTTAATAAGATACTCACTCGGATATTCGCCTTCTGCACTAAAAGTAACAGACTTTGTTCTAATAAATTGTCTTAAAAATCCTTTAATAGCCACGGATAATGATATTCCAAGAGCTTTAGCTGTTTCTTGAGCTTGTCTTTTGGTCTGTGGATCAACTTTGGCGGTAACTACTGCATAACTCATGGTATACTAAAGTATATACATTGGTATACCTATTGTCAAGCCCTTGTGGGGATACCTACAAAGCGTGCAGCAAATAATTCAACTACTTCTCCATAATTCCGTGCATCGCTCGTATTAGCTCTTCTTAATGGATGACCAGATCCGCTAGGATCAAAAACTTTCCCACCATCCCTGTAAAGCCGTAGAATCTCCGGTAATCCTTGAATTGCGACTTCGATAAACCAACTCCTGGATGCAACCCGACCACTGTGAGACAAAGTTATTGTAACGGACGGCTCTGCTCCTTCCACAAGACTTAACCGTCTACTTTCCAATATTTCTACTGGATTAACTCTGTCCACTAAAGCTGCCATGAGCATCCAGGGGTGAAGTAACCACCATCGGGAGAGAGAACTTGTTTGACCATGATGTTTAAGTAAATCTTCACATTCCCCTCGCATCTCCATAAACGCTTGATCAGCATGTCTCTGATATGCAGGCATTTCTTCTCCTCTTAAATTTCTACCTCTTGTTATATTATCTCGAGCAATCTCTATTAAAGCTCCCATAATTATTAAGTAGATTATAACACTATAAGCAAGAAGTCAAATATTATGAGATTTTACTTTAATTTTTCCCTGAACTGATCATAGCTGATGCGAGTTTTAGCTGGGAATAAATTTAATCTCTAAATGAGTATCTAAAGCTAAAGCCAGTTTTTTAAGGAATGCTACAGAGGGATTAGCTCTCCCTGATTCAAGTCTTGAAATAACTGATTGCTTTGTACCGATTTTTCTTGCCAAAACCCCTTGCGTAAAACCTTTAGTTTTCCTTGCCTCAATTAAGGCTTTAATCACAGCAAATTCAGGTTGCAAACGGTCATATTCAGCTTTAATTTTAGGATTTTTTAAAGACTCTTTTAAGAACTCATCAAAATCCCGATGGTGTCTATCTTCAGGTTTAATCATTGTCATATAGCATATATGCTATATCAATTCTTTCATTCTGTCAATGGCTATTTTTAATTCTTTAGACGGAGTTTTCTGACTCTTCTTTTTAAAAGCATGCAGCAAGTAATATTCTTCATTTTTTATTGTGTAGAAAATTCTGACCGCGGCTGCGCCGAATATTCTCAATTCATATAATTTATCTTGTATTTTTTTGATATATGGAGGCTTTAAAAAAGGACCGCCATTTTTAAGAAGTGCTGCAGCATTAAGGATTTTAGCATATGTTGTTTCATCTTGTTCTTTAATAAATTCTTCAACCGGGCTATCCCCTCTTGATGTTTGGAAAAATCTCACTTTCCATGTCTTTATCGTAATATCCATTGCATTACTTCAATTTTTCCCTAAACTGATCATAGCTGGTGAGTGTTGGGGTATGTTCTGAAACAGTATATTCCTGTTTAACTAAAATTTTGGTATTGTCTTTGACATCTTCGTGTAAAACCACTCCCGGACCAACTAATGAATTAGACCCTACTCTTGCCCCTGGCATGGTGGAAGCATTAACTCCCACCCTTGATCCTTTACCGGCAATTAAACCTAATTTATGACGGCCGCTATCTACCTTTTCTTGCCCCACTCTAATAGTATGATCATCCAAACGCAAATTGGCCAAAACTGCCCCGCTACCCATGCCAAAATCACCTTCAATAACGCTATCCCCAATATAATTGGTATGAAACCAGGAATTTGGGCCAATATAACTTCTGGTAATATCCGAATTAAATCCTGTAACACAACCCTCTTCCAAATTTGACTGCCTAACCATGGTGTTATTTCCCACTATACAATTTTTCCCAATAAACACAGGGCCTTTTATAACCGCGCCTTCAAACACTCTTGCACCCTCTTCAATGACTACTTTCCCTTCTATAATGGCTTTTTCAGAAACTTTAGCACTAGGGGAAATTTGTTGTTCAATCTTACTCAATAAGTGCTCTGCAACATCCAAAACATGCCAGGGATATTTTAAGGGAATCCAGACTCCGTGATATTTTGTAAATTTTACATCCATTCCGTCAACAATCATTTTATCAAGGACTTTTTCATAAACATCATCTCGCTCGCTTTGGGCTTTTTCTAAATATTCAACTAACTTTTTCCCATCTTTAAAATAATCAACAACCAGTTTAACCAAATCAGATGGTTCATTCCCCTCCCCCGGCTTCTCTACTATTGCCTGTACCCTACTGCCTGCTGCCTTTATATATCCTCCTGAAAAGTATTGATCTACTTTCAGTCCGGGCACAACCACATCTGCTTTTTGTTGCAAAACGCTCTGATAAATTTTGGGGTCCAGTTGATCTTCGGCATTTAAAACCAGTACTTCTTCCTCTATCAGATCTTTAGCAGAAAGCAAAGCATCTGCCATGCCTTTGGGTTCATCTTGAATGGCTATTGTATAAGAAAGCTCTAACTCTTTAGCTACAGCCTCCACTTTATCTTTACTTTGGGGATTGGCTACAATAATAAAATCCGCATCAGGGATATTTTCTTTGATTTGCTTGAGATTATGATACAAAAGAGGTTTCCCTAAAAAGGGAATTAAGCATTTATCGGTTTGTATGGGCCACATCCTCTTCCCTTCTCCTCCAGCTAAAATTATTATTTTCATAATTTGAACATAGTGAAAATTATAGTCTATGTCTATATATTTAATATACCTTATTTTGTAGCAGCGATTGGAATCGGACCAATAACCTATCGCTTATGAAACGATCGCTCTTCCATTGAGCTACGCTGCCCTGAATACGCTCATTTTAACATAATTATGAATAATTGACATATAACTTATAGTGTGCTACACTTTTCCTGCTTAAAATGATCGAACGGACTACATCTGAATTACCATTTCCCCTATCTACTGCAGAGAAGCCAGGAGTTTCCTTACGGGGCTTTGGTAGAGGGAGGCTGGGACACCAAATTGGTGTGGTGGAAATGGCAAAAGTATCAAATACAACTATTGCGGATATACGAGAAGCAAATCCCCATGCCAGCGTAGTAATGCTTTACCAATTATTTGCCGACCAACTACCCCACTTTATTAGCAGCAAAAGCCAGTTAGAAGCCCTCCAAGCAACAAAAAGCGCGGATTCTCAAATATCTAAAGCTGGTACCCAAACATTCATACTCCTTAATATGAAATCAATCTTATTTGCTGCTGCGCCTTATTTAACAGGAAACCCTGATCATGATGATGATTTAATTCAAGCCGGCATTGCTAATCTGCTTACAGGCATTCCACGAATCACTTTAAATCATTCTTATGGACCTTCTCAATATGTACATATAGATGTATTAGTAAGAACCGGCATTGTTCAAGAAAGAGCAAACCAAGAAAGCTTGCCTGTTAGCTGGGTCAGATACAACTTAGATACAAAAAAAGGCGCCAACAAATTAATAGACGCATCTTTCATTGACCACCCATACGGTTTAACCAAAGAACAGGTTAAAAAAGCAGCAAAGGAGATCAGCGAACAAACCGGAATACCTACAGTATCTATTTTACCTGTTATTCGAGCTAGAAATTTCTTATTGAGCGATACTGAACCGATAGATGAGGAGTATTTAGCTAATGCCGCCCATTGTTCTGATCTAAAACCTAGGGTAGCAACAGCATTAACCCGGTTCGAAGGAGTTCGGAAAGAAAATCCCCGGAGAAGAGTTGTTCTAGAAGCACGGTGTGGTTTAAAGGACGGAGAAACACATACTTTTAAAGAAATAGGCGAACTTATCGGACTTCAGAAAAACCCAGGTACTATAGCCCAGCAGCTCGCAGAAGCAACTCTGCGCGAACTAAGAAATTCAAGATATGATTTGGCGCCTTTACTTTTTCCAAATAGAGGTATCCGCCTGCCAAAACCGCCCCAAGGCATAATAATTAACAGACAGGCCCTTCCGATAACTACGCAAGAAATTGCTCCTGTTGTTTGCTTAGTGCCTAGTAATTTAGTTTCCGAAACACGGTTAAGATACCGTTATCCGCGCATAGGCTTAGGTTATGCTACTAAACAATACGGGATGTTGGGAATACTTGGTTTATCAGACAATGTTACTACCGCATTACATAGAATTAACATAAAAAATTTGACCCAATTACTAACTACAGAGGAATCAACTCTCACAAAAGCCGGAATTACAACAGTACAAATAGAGCATATTAAATCGCGTATTATTAGATTCCTGCAGAGAGATTCTAAAGTTATCACAATCGGGCAACAAACTCCGGACAAGGTAGGCACAGGCAATTAAACAAAAAGAGAATATATGGTGGCTATGCCTGCTGCTGCCATAACCAAAGTGATGATTAAACCTAAGGCAGTAGTAATTGGCCCATTAACCAGATTCCCCATCACCTTTTTATTGCAGGATAAAATAAGAATTGTTGTTAAAATCACCGGCGCAATTAAACCGTTAAATACGGCTGTATAAATTAAAACCTTGATGGTATCAAAATTTAGAAAATTTATTCCCAAACCAATTAAAGTGGCAATTATAATCACCCCGTAAAAAGCATTAGCCTCTTTAAGTTTTCTGTATAGGCCGTATTTCCAGCCAAAACTTTCGGATAAAGCGTAAGATGCGGACCCTGCCAAAATGGGGATTGTCAAAAGACCCGTGCCTATAATGCCTATGGCAAAAAGCAGATAGGTAGCCTCACCTGCAATCGGGCGCAGCGCCTCTGCTGCTTGCTCTGCTGTTTCAATATTGGTAATACCGCTGGCATACAAAACCGCGCCGCAAGCGGCAATGATAAAAAACATCACTAAATTAGATAAAAACATCCCTGACCACACATCAAGCCTCATATCTTTGATCTCCTTTTTTGTTGTTTCTACTTGTCTAAGTTTTAAAGTAGTCCTGCCAACCAAAATCTGCTCCTCCACTTCCTGCGAAGTCTGCCAAAAAAATAAGTATGGCGAGATGGTAGTACCCAAAATAGCTGTTATCATAAATATCTGTTCTTTGGAGAAATCAAAAGAAGGCACAACGGCTCTGGCAAGAATTTGTCCAAAGTCCAAATTGGCGGCTATGGCTGAAAAAACATAGGCTAAAAGCACTAAAGCTAACCATTTTAGATATTTTGCGTATCTGTCGTAGGTGGTAAATATTTGTAGGGCTAAACTAAAAATAGCAAAAAACAGGATTAGGAAATTAAAACCCAAATTCGGATTTAGAAGCTGCGTTGCTTTAGCCATTGCCCCTAAATCCGCGCCAATGTTTAAGGAATTGGCCGCAAAAAGTAAAAATGTGCAAAGATAAAGCACCCATTTTGGAAAAAACATCCTGATATTTCCGGCCAAGCCTCTACCTGTTACCAATCCAATGCGGGCGCACATCTCCTGTACAACAGCCATCAGAGGAAAAGTAAAGCCGGCAGTCCACAAAAATCCAAACCCGTATCTGGCTCCGGCCTGGGAATAAGTGGCAATGCCGGAAGGATCATCATCTGCAGCCCCTGTTACCATACCTGGACCAAGGGAATGCCAATATTTCCTGGCCATTTTTACATCTTTATGTCTGTAAACAATTTTAATAATTTTTCTGGAAGCATCTAAAGTTATCCCTAAAATAACAGCAGGCGCTTCAACTATGGTTTTGATTATTTGTCTGGTCATAGGGTCATCTTTAAGAGTAAATCAACTTTAGGGGTATCGTCAAGCTATGTGATATGAAATTGGCCTAGGGCTGGATATTTTAAATTAAATCCGGTTACGCAGATGAATACTGTTAGAAACTATTATTTTATTTAATCGTCTCTTGAAAAAATACCCGTGACGCCTTTTCTACTTAACTCTTCTTTTAGCAATCTTAACCTTCCATGAAGTCTCAATATATGTGTCGCGGTTATTCCTCCTGCGGTTTGATGTGCACCTAAATCTATTGTCTGAGGTACTCCCATTTCATCTAATATACCATGAGCTGCCTCTATCTCTCTGGTTGCTACGCTGGGTGATGGTCTTCTCTGCTCGATTGTATCTGTTTTAGGAGATACAGGAAAAGACTCCGGCAGGATATTTCCTAACAAATAATCCGGTAGACCCCGATGTAAAGGTTCAGCCATAAGATTATTATAACATATGGTTCTTGTATTTTGCAAGAGAATTATTAAAGATTATGTTGCGGGGGCGGGAGTCGAACCCGCTGCCTCA